>Ga0105240_10007565_pt1 | contig 15741 bp, 13 predicted proteins | sample KBSC54metaG_FD_80426 | JGI IMG/M metagenome (GOLD analysis project Ga0105240, IMG submission 80426) | Corn rhizosphere microbial communities from Kellogg Biological Station, Michigan, USA - KBS C5-4 metaG | ecosystem: Host-associated > Plants > Roots > Rhizosphere > Soil | place: Michigan, USA... | reverse complement strand
TCAATATCGCTTCCAGACTCGAAGCTGGCATTGCCGATAACGGGCGCCAGGTACGTTGTCGGATGTACGAAAAATACCGGCGTGCCAGAGCCGACGGCGCGAGCCATGCCGGCAGGAACATCGTCGGCATGGCTCGGAACGCCTGGGTACGCTGCCCAGCTCTCCGAACGAGAGTAGTCCGGCGCAGGCAGCGAGTCGGGAGTCGTGGCGAGGGCGTTAGGCGGGATCGCGAGCAAAGCCGCGATCGCTACCATCGGCATCGAGCACGAGCCGTTGCTATCCATCAGATCCCGGGAACAACCCGCATGTCACGCACGACGCCGTCGCCAAGTGCTTCCAAGGCCGCCTGATATGCCGGAGTGTCGTGCGCGGCGGTCGCTTTTTCCACGGAGTCGAACTCGATCACCACGGTGCGCTCGAGCTGACCGCTTTCGTAGGCCTTCACGGCGGTACCGCGCACCAATACGCGACCACCAGCAGCTTGGATGGCCGGGACGGCGAGCTTGCCGTAGGCAGCCAATTTGGCGGGATCCTTGATCTCACGGTAACAGACTACCCAATAGGCTTTGGCCATGGAACATCCTTCCTGTATGTCTCGTTGACGGGAATAAACGACTGTATAGCACGGCCAGGTCGCGGCGGCGCATGGCAGTCAGGGGCGGAGGGATTGCTCGGATTGGATACAGCTGTCCTCGCAAACGTGATCCACACCCCAAAATTCGCGCGCGATTATGCGATCCATGTAGCCTCAGTAGAGGCACGAATGGCCGATAAGAGAATGTGGGTACCCGTGAAACCCACGGGAACGGATGGGATTTGGAGTTCACGATCGTGCGAGCTTTCAATCTGAGCCTGATCGCCTTTGCCCTGGGCCTGACCATTGCGCTGTCCCCCCAGGCGCCCGCTGCCGAAGCTGTCGACGCTAGCCTACCTGCCCAACCCGCCCTGGGACCCGCCGCGGTGCATGCATTGCGCTGGGCCTTCTATGCTCCCAACGGTCATCGCTGGGAATACAGCGGCATCCTGGTCCTGCACGACGGCGAAATCATGAACAACGCGTTTCCGCGTACCATGAAGAAGATAGACGCGGTAGGGATGGACGCCGACAAACAGCTCAATCCCGGCGACAAGCTCGTAGGGCTCTATCACACTCATCCCTGCAAATCGAAAGAATACTTCTCGCAGTACTATTCGCCGCAGGACCTGATCTCGGTCTATTTTTACAGCGTACCGTCGTTCATTCTGGATGAGTGCACGGGCGATGTGCACGAGTTCGATCCGGCCGTCGATGATCCTCACCAGAGCGGTGTCAACGTGACCATCAAGCGGCTCGACGGTAGACCCCGAGTCGTTCATCTACCCGCGGGGCGCATCGTCGGTAATGTCGGCGACCGCGGCCCGGATCTCTCGCTGATCGAGGAGCTCGTCGGACGAGCGCTGTACGAATAAAAAATCCCCCTCGTGCTGATTTGCCACGAGGGGGATTCAGGGCTACGTCACATCAAAACTTCACGTTGAAGCCGGCGTACCAGAAGACGCCGAATACGTCATACGTATCTGCAGCGGTCTCCGAGCCCGTGACCGTCGAGGCCATTCCCATCGGCAAGAACGGCGGCTGCTTGTTGAACACGTTGTTGGCACCGACATACACCTGCGCCTTCGGCTTGAAAGGCAGTGTGTATCGCACCTGCATGTCGTGATACACGTACGCCGGAACGTGATTGTAGATTGTCGAGATGACGGTGTTGTCCGGAGTTGGCCTGGTGTCGTCGATACTGCTCATGTAATTCGCACGCCATGTGGCCTCGAAGGGACCCACGTCGTACACCAGTGAGAACGTCCCGCGGTCCTCGAATCCCGAACCCAAGCGGCCATTGGCGCCGCTATTCAACTCACCCAGGTTGTCGAGGCGTGGCGCGAGAGGAATCGCCTCCTCGAGCTTGATCAGATGGGTCTCGGTCAGCTGCATACTGAGGGCACCGCCGGCGCCGAAATCCAATCCATAGCGCAGCACCGTGTCGATGCCCCTCGTGCGGATCGCGGCGAGGTTCAACTCGGTCTGGTTGATCGTCTGCAACTTACCAGTGAATTGATTGCGGATCACGTTCTCGCAGAACTGGGTGCCGGTGGCCGCGCACTGGTTGATCTGGGTCTGGAAGTCGACCACGTTGACCGCGTCATCGATCTTCACGTCGTAGAAGTCGATCGTTGCGTTGAAGTGCGGCAGTGCTCGCGGCGTGAACACGAGACCAAAGGTGGTCGTCTTGGCCTTCTCCTGCTTGAGCGTCGGGTTCGCAATGATGAAGCCGTTGATGGTCTGATAATCCAGGAAGCTGTACTGGAATTTCCCACCATTGGCGATGGCCGCCGCGATCGCCGGGTTCTTGGCGCAGGCCGCGGGGAACTGCCCGGCCGTTGCCTGCGTGATTCCATCGCACGGGTCGACCAAACCGGCCGGGAAAGTCTCCGCCGCACCACCATAGAGCTCGTTGATGTCCGGAGCGCGAATGGCCACCGAGTAGATGCCCCGGAAGCGCACGTCAGGGACGGGCGCATAGTCGAAGCCCGTCTTCCAGGTATTGATGGCGCCCACTGTGCTGTACTGCGCGTGCCGGATGGCGGCATTCACATCGAGCTTGTCGACGCCAGGCAGATCTTTCAGCACGGGCACTTGCACTTCGGCGAAAGCCTCCTTCGCGGTGATGGTGCCGTAGGTGTTCGGTATCTGGTTGCCGCCATTCAGGCCGGCATTGGTGAGCGCGTCCCAGATCTCCTCGCTCTGGTCCTTGCGATGCTCCAAACCGATCACGAGCTGCGGATCACCGGCGGGCAGATGGCCGATCGAGCCCGTCACCGCAGCCGAAATGATCTGCTCCTGCACCTTCACATCGCGCGTCTCGTTCGCCCTGATCCAGTTGGCGGCCGCCGGAGTGATACTGTTGTATCCGAATATATTGAGAGGCACGCAACCCAATTGCCGCGCCACCGGGTCGCGGCAGACGATCTGGTTGGTCGCCGGATCGACCATGGAATCGAGTGCCGCGCGCACGTTCACAATGTTGACCTGTCCGGTGGTGAGCTGGGAATCCGTGGTGCGGCCGTAGCTATAAGATACATCGTACGTCCAGTCGCCCAGCGGTAAACTGCCCTTCGCACCCAGCAGGAACCGTCCGGTCTGGCGGTTGGCCTCGTTGGAGCGGACCGCGACATCGACGAGACGCTTCCTGAAGTTGACGTAGTTGATACAGTCATAGTTCGGGTTCGTGGCGAGGCTGCCGGTGCAGTTCGTACCCGTGGCGTTGAACGTGTTGATGGCCGATGCGATCGGTGCCAGTGCCGGCAGGGTCTGCAGGTAGGCATTGGTGACCGGCATGGCGATGAGGTCGCCGTTCTGATCCTGAGCACCGATTCCATAGACCGAACCGGGAATGCCCGAGCCCGCCATGGCAAAGGGCTCGATCGATGACTTGGTGTGGTTGAAGCCGTAGGTGAGCTCCGAGTAGAGCTGATGATGCTCGGCCAGATCGAAGGTCATGGTCGAAGCGATCAGTGTCCGATCAGTCGGTACAGCGAGGCGCCGGAAGGCATTGCGGTTGAAGCCGTTGGCCGTGGTCGAAAAGCCGTTCCGCAACGTGTTGTCGGAGTTGAAGGTGAAGACCTTGTCGATGTTACCGAGGCTATCGTTGTACTCGAACCGGCCCTGCGGCGCGTAGCTGCTGTAAGTAGGCTTGACGAGGGCACCGATCGTGTTGCAATCAGGCTGGCAATTCAACACGGTTTCGTCGATCGTCGACCGCGTTCGTTGCCGCGACCACAGGCCGTCGTCCTTGTCCCAGGATACATCGAGCATGAAGTGCCCACGTCCCTGGTCGAAGCTCGATCCGGCAAGGAATCCCCCACCGTAGCGCGCGTCGTCATTGTATCCGGTCTGACCCCCCTGGCCGCGCAGTTGCAACCCCTCGAAGTTGGTCTTATATATGATGTTGACCACGCCGGCCACCGCGTCCGAGCCATAGATCGCCGAAGCGCCACCGGTCGTGACCTCGATGTGATCGATGAAGTCCGTCGGAACGGTGTTGAAGTCAACCTCGGAGGTGCCCGAGATTCCTGGCGTGTACCGTTTTCCGTTCACCAGCACCAGGGTGCGTTGGTCACCCAGGTTGCGCAGATTGATGGTGTTGACGCCGGCGTTGTTGGTGAGGAAGTTACTGTTTGTGGTACTCAGCGCGGACGTGCCGACCGACGGCAGGTCGCGCAGGAAGTCGGAAATATTCAACTGCCCCGAGGATTCGATGGCTTGGGTGGTTACCACGGTCACGGGTGCCATGGACTGCAGCTCCGGCGTGGCGATGCGGCTTCCCGTGATGACCACGGTCTGCGCTTCGGTGTCGGTGCTGGCCTGGGGCTGGGTTGGCGCGGTCTGTGCGTGGGCGGCTTGGGCTGCAAGCAGCCAGCTCACCATGGATGCGACAGAAACTTTGCCCACGAACTCCGTGGCGCGCGCCACGGGGCCGTCGTTCATCAGCATAGGATTACTCCCCTGAACGGCAGTGCCGTTTCCCTAGATTTGTTGGCTGGAGAGCATCGTGGACGCCCTCCAGGTTGGCTTCCGTGACCGGCCCCTTGTGGTATTGCCGTGCCGGTCAGTGTGTTGCAATCGTAGCGTGTTATTTAATGTAAGGGAATGTCTTGTTGTGCAAACGCTACAAGGGGTTACCGGCGGGAACAGTACCCTGGCGAGACTAACGGCTAGGAGCCCAATTCGTCGCGATCCACACCCAGCTCACGCAGGATCGCAACCCGCATCTCCTGCAACTCGCTACTAGACACTCTGCGCGGGCGCGGGAACGGCACTTCGAAGGTTGCCTGGATACGAGTAGGTCGCGGTGAAAGCACGAGTATGCGATCGGCGAGGTGGATCGCTTCCTCGACGTCGTGGGTAATCAGCATGACCGTATGGCGCTCTTTTGCGAGGATGCGCAGCAACTCGTTGCGCATGCGCAGGCTCATCAGGGCATCGAGCGCCGAGAACGGCTCGTCCATGTAGAGGATTTCCGGCTTCACCACCAGGGCGCGAGCCAGCTCGGCGCGCTTGAGCATGCCGCCCGAGAGCTCGTGCGGATAGCTGTCCTCGAAGCCTTTCAGGCCGACGATCCCGGCGTAGTGGTCCGCGATCTCCATGTTGTTGGCCGGTCCGTGACCATTCAATCCGAACATCAGGTTCTCGCGCACCGTCAGCCACGGGAATACCGATCCCTGCTGGGAGATCAGGATGCCTTTGGAGCTCGGCTTGGTCCGGGGCGCACCATCGATGAGCACCGCGCCCGTATCGGGTGCAACGAATCCAGCGATTATGTTCATCAACGTGGACTTGCCGCAGCCCGACGGACCGACGATGGCCACGAACTCACCATCGCGCACCTCGAAGCTGACACTCTCGACAACAGGCAGGCGCCCCTTGTCCGAAGCGAAAGTCTTGGTCAGATTACGGACTTCGATCTTAGTGCGCATAGCGCCACCTGACCCACTTGAACTCCTCCAGCAGGCGCATGATGCCGTCCAACGAAAGACCGATCAGCCCGATGATGATCATGCCCGCGATCACCAGATCGTAACGATTTCCGGCGTTGCGCGAGTCCATGATCATGTAGCCCAGGCCCGAATGCAGCGCAATCATTTCCGCCGCGACGACGACCAGCCAAGCCACCCCGAGCCCGATGCGCATGCCGACCAGGATCTGCGGCAGGACGGCTGGAATGACGACTCGCTTGAACAGCGTGCGGCGCGAAACCCCGAAGTTCTCCGCAGCGCGCAGATAGCGCTTCTCGATCGTATGCACGCCCACTGTGGTCTGCACCACCATGGGAAATACGGACGAGATGAAGATGAGATAAATGGGCGAGGCATCTCCAACACCGAACCACAGGATGGCGATCGGAATCCAGGCGATCGGCGAGATGGGCCGCAGGATCTGGAAAATCGGGTTCAATGTTTGATACGCCCCGCGGACCCAGCCCATCCACAGGCCGAGCGGGACGGCCACGCAAACGGCCAGCCCGAAGCCGACACCGACACGCAGCAGCGATGCGCCGATGTGCCGCCACAGCGTACCGTCTTTCAGCAACTCCAACGTGCCGGTCACTACCGCCCAGGGCGTTGGGAAGATGACACTGTGCGTAGCCAGGACTGTCAGCCACCATACGGCAATCAAGGCGGCGATCACGGCCAAGGACGGCAACGCTTCTTTGACTTGCATGGTCAGGATGTTCCCGAAGAATCTTTCAATTGGCTCAACAGCTCACGCGTGCGCCATGTTATCCGTGCCCACGGACTCGCCGGATAGGGGTCAACGGTGATCGTCATCTGCCCGCTCGCATGTGCGGTGCAGGCAAACTGGTACTCGGATGCCTGCTCGAACGGCAGCTCGAAGCTCTGGCCGGGCATCATGAGCGTCGGGCCGAAAATCTGCGGCACGTCATCGTGATTACGCAATACGAGGATATCCCGCAAACCCAATGTCAGGCGGATGTGGTCAGGCAGGATCTCCACGTTGTGCCCGGACATCCGCCGGGCCCAGGTGCCCTTCGGGATTTCGAAAATTCGATCGCGGGACTCGCTGTGGACCGGCGCAAATCCGCTCCACGTCAGCACTGCGCAGACCCCGGCCGCAAGTATCAGCAGCGTAAGAGAGCGAGCGCGTCGCACGGCTACTCTTTCAGCAAGAGAGTCAGGTCGTTCACGTAGTCGTCCGGGCTGTGCCCGTAAGGCATGAGCGCACGGATTTTTCCGCTGCGATCGATCAGATAGGTGAAAGAAGAATGCGAATAGGTGTAGCTGTCGCCATAAGGGATCTTCTGCGCGCTGACCCCATATTCCTTGCGCACAGCGGCGAGCTGCTCGGCAGTACCGGTTCCGCCGATGAAAGTCGCATCGAAGGCGTGGAGAAATGATTGCAAGCGCGCCGGCACGTCACGCTCCGGATCGACCGTGACATAGACCACCTGGACAGCCGTAGCGGCCGGGCCCAGCTGACGACGTGCCTGGGCCAGGGTCGCCAAGGTAATCGGACAAACTGCGGTACACGAGGAGTAGCCGAACGACAGCAGCACCACCCTGCCCCGAAACTGACTCATCTCGAGCTCCTGACCGTTGGAGCCTTGCAATGAGAAGTCAGGCGCGAGGCGTGCCGGACTAAACAAGCCGGCCTTGAAAGCCGGCGCGCGCGTGGCCGTGCCCGCCGCCGCAACACCGGTCAGTAATCCCAACGCGACTACCCACGTCAGCAAACGAGTGCTCATAGGGGAATCGCCGCCGGTTGCGCCACACGAGCAAACCGCTCGTCGACGTATTTCTCGTAGGGAATGGGATGTTTGATCGTCCCTGCCGCCAGTGACAGCTGCATCAGCTCCTCGAATTCCGTCCGGATCATCCGTAGATCACCGTAGGTGACCCGATCACTCGGATTGCGCATCACGAAGCGGATGATCTTGGGGTCCTGGTTGAAGAACTTCGGCCCCGCGGCGATCTGGACAGCCTTCTCGCGATTGCCCGGATCGCGATCCAACCACGCGCCCGCCCCGAGAACCTGGTTGACCAGGTCCTGCACCATAGCCGGATTCTCGTTGATGAGCTCCTCGCGCACGGTCAGCACACAGCAGATATATTTCGGCCATTCGTCACGGGTCATGCGCAACGGCCGCGCGTAGCCGGCGCTCTGCGCGGCCGCACCAAAAGGCTCACCCGTGCAGTAGGCGTCCACCGCGTTGGCATAGAGCGCGGCCGGCATATCCGGCGGCGCCATTTCGACGATTTCGACCTCTTCGATACGCATGCTCTCCTGCGCGAGCATGCGACGCAGGAAAAGGAAGTCCACGGCAAAGCGGCTGGGCACGGCAATGCGCTTGCCGGTGAGCTGGCGGAAGTGCTGGTAGGGAGAGTCCGTGCGCACCATGATTACGGCACCCGAACGATGGCCGAGCGAGACGATTTTGAGCGGGATGCCCTTGTCGGCCAGATCCATCACCAGCGGCGCCAGCATGTAGCCCGCCTGGATGCGGCCGGCCATGAGTGATTCCTTGATCTCCGGCCAGCCGTTGTACTTGGTGTATTCGTATTCGAAGCGAGGCGCGCCCGCCGCCAGCGACTGGTTGGCCGTACCTTTGCCCACGCATGCGACTGGCAGCGTGAGATTACATGTGACCGGGAGGCCCCCCACGACCAGCGAGTTGGGCTTGCCGCGGCTGCAGCCGCTGAGCGCGCCCAGCGGTAGCGTCAAGGTGGCCAGGCCCTGCAGCAGGGCTCGGCGCGAAAAATATGGCTCTGGATTCACTGACTTGGACGCGACTGGCCGGAGGTCGCCCCCCGGTGCGCTTCTACTACGCTCGGCCAGACGCAGGGTTACGTGAATGGCACAGTATACGACAGGCACGCGCCAGCCGCAGCCACTGCGGCTGGCGTCCCCCAGGGTCCGGGAACCACAGCGGGCCGGGCCAGGCTGCACGTGCACCCGCCTCCGCCCGTGGCGGAAAAACTTGTCATGCGCCAACCATAGGGTTGGTTATCATCGCGGCAATGGCACGCTATGCGGCATTCTTGCGCGGAGTGAGCCCGATGAACCTCAGGATGCCGGCGTTGCAAGCCTGTCTCGAGGCCGCGGGCTTTGGGAATGTCAAGACGCTGCTTTCCAGCGGCAATGTTGTTTTCAACTCCCGCGCCACAGCGGCGAGTACGCTCGAGCGGAAAATCGAAACCGCCCTGACGGAGTATTTCGGGCAGGCCTTTGTGACGATCGTGCGCCCGGCAGAGGCATTGGCAGCGATTCTCGACTCGGATCCCTACAGCGCTTTCCGTCCGAGCGCACGCGCCAAGCGCATTGTCAGCTTTCTACGCAAGCCGCCGAACTCGCGCTTGAAGTTGCCCATCGAGTTCGAGGGCGCTCGCATCCTCTGCGTGCGCGGTACTGAGATCTTCAGCGTTTATCTTCCCAACCCCCGCGGCCCGGCGTTCATGGCCCTGATCGAGAAGACCTTCGGCAAGGAAATCACGACCCGTACCTGGGATACCCTCACCAAGGTCGCGGCGGCAGCTCAAACCATCAAATCCAACAAATGATCACCGCAGCCATTACCCTTCTGATGTGTGCTTCCGGGGCACCCCGGGCAGCGGGTACACCGCCCACGGCTCCCACCACGGCGACACCCATTCAACATCTCATTGTGATCGTCGGTGAGAATCAGACCTTCGATGCCATTTTCGCCACCTACGCACCCGCCAAGCCGGGTACCTCGGTACGCAATCTGCTTTCGCAAGAGATCATCGATGCGAAGGGCGGACCAGGGCCTCGGTTCGCACTGGCCACACAGAACAAAGCGGTGCCGCAACCCCGCTACGCTCTCGATCCGCCGCGATCGGTACCCTATTCGAGCTTGCCGCAGCCGCGGCTGATCGGCGTACTCGACCAGAAGTTCCATACGGTCGGCCAGGGCGTCGACCCCCGCTTTCCGGCCAACCTCCCGGCCGGACCGTTCCAGATCACGAGGTATGCACCCTATCCCGGTGCGACTGCCAATCCGAACCCGGTCCATCCGAACCTGGCCAATCCTACCCTCGAGAGCGCAACGGCGGCCCTGTCGGCTGCCACCGGCGATCCGGTGCATCGTTTCTTCCAGATGTGGCAACAAACAGGCGGAGACAACTCTCGCCTCGATCTGTACACATGGGTGGCGGTGACCACGGGCATGGGGGCCGACACGGCCGGGGTGACGGCACAGGACACCGGGCAAGGCGGCGAGGTGATGGGGTTCGTCAATGTGCAACAGGGTGATGCCAGCTATCTGAAGAGCCTCGCCGACCGATATGCCCTCAGCGACAACTATCATCAATCCATCATGGGCGGCACTGGCGCGAATTTCTTCACACTCGCCACGGGCGATCTACCCGTCTACAAAAGCGGCGCCCCTCCCCCCAATCAGATCGAAAACCCGGATCCCGCTCCCGGCACCGACAATCTCTATCGACAGGATGGCTATCAGGGCGGCTCCTATGTCAACTGCAGCGATGCGGGACAGCCGGGGGTCGCTGCGATTCTGGCCGTGTTGCGCCAGGCAGGCGTGCCGAGCCGCTGCGATCCGGGCAGCTATTACCTGGTCAACAACTACAGCGCAGGTTACGACCTGGATGGGCACCTCCAGCCACTCGGCCCTCACAATCAGAACTATCCGCCGCAGACAGTCCCCACCATTGCCGAAGCCTTGAGCCGTCGCGGGGTGAGTTGGAAGTGGTACACCGGAGGGCGTGACCCGGCGGATGTTGCAACGGAAATGAAGACGCGGCATCTGTCTCTCGAGGCCGCACGACGTCTTCAGTACAACGACATCGGTGATCCGCTCGTGGCCTCCAAAGCCATCATGACGCAGCCATTGCTGCAATCGAGATTGGTTGGCCTCAGCACGTTCGAGCGCGATGTACGCCAGGGCACGCTACCGGCTGTCTCCTTCCTGGTGCCGAAGAACCTCGATAGTGGCCACCCCGGATATTCCGTGCTCGCCAGCTACGAGGATTTCGTGCACTCGATCGTCAGCGCCGTGCAGGCGCGACCTGCACTCTGGGCCCACACGGCCATCCTCGTCACAACCGATGAAGGCGGTGGGCATTTCGACAGCGGCTATATTCAAACCGTCGATTTCTTCGGCGACGGTCCACGTATCCCCCTGTTGGTCGTTTCCCCTTATGCGATGCGCGGGCACGTCGACCATGTCTACAACGATCATGCCTCTATCCTGAAATTCATCGAGCACAACTGGCACCTCACGCCTTTGTCGGCACGCAGCCGCGACAACCTGCCCAATCCAACCACCGCAGCTGGCGATCCTTACCGGCCGACCAACACACCCGCGGTCGGTGATCTGCTGTCGCTGTTCGATTTTCAGCAGTCTCCGTGAGAGCGCTGGGCGCACGGCTCCTGACCTGTGTGGTGCTCGCCTGCGGCCCCAATACTGGCCACGCGAGACAGCTCAGCGCCGAGGCGGAGTTGGGGCGAAAATTGTTCTTTGATGTGACGCTATCAGCGTCCGGGAAGCTCGCTTGCTCGAGCTGCCACGATCCGAACAACGCATACGCGGCTCCCAACAGCGCCGGAGTGGTCATGCGAGGCGGCGCGAAGCTCGACCGGCCGGGACTGCGCACCGTCCCCTCACTGCGCTATCTCGCCGAAATGCCGCGGTTTACACGGCACGGATATCACGACACCGGCAGTGAGCGCGAAGACGTGGGGCCCGCCGGGGGGTTCATGCTTGACGGGCGCGCCGATAGCTTGCATGGCCAAGCCCTGTTGCCGCTGATTGATCCGGCGGAAATGGCGAACTCCAGCTTCGCGGAGCTGGCTGAGCGGCTGCATAACACTGCCTATTCCACCGATCTGCTGCGGCTCGCCAGCGTCAGCGGGAACCGCGAAGGACCGCGTGAATTCGGCTCGGCTTGCCCGGAGTCGCGCGCTCGCCGTGACGTAGGCTGCTACGAGGCCCCCAGGATGTTAGTGGAAGCGGCGGCGCTCGCGCTAGAGCGCTTCGAGCTGGAGGACCCGAGCTTTCACCCTTACAACAGCCGCTTCGACCAGTACCTGCGCGGCAAGCCAACACTCTCCGAGCAGGAGCTCGCGGGGCTCGAGCTTTTCGTCGCTCCGGCCAAAGGCAACTGCGCGGCCTGCCATACCATAACCACCGGGCCGCAAGGGCGCGCGCCAGACTTCACGGACTACAGCTATCACGCCCTCGGCGTGCCGCGTAACTCAGCCATTCCAGCCAATAACGACCCACACTTTTTCGATCTCGGATTGTGCGGCCCGCTGCGAACGGACTTGCGCCGGGAGCGACAGTATTGCGGGTACTTTAGAACGCCAACTCTACGCAACGTGGCGCGTCGGCGCTACTTCTTCCACAACGGCCGATTCGACAACCTCGCAGACGTGATGCGCTTCTATGTGGAGCGACCACCGGAGATCGACGACCTGCCGGTACGGTATCGAGCCAACGTCGATATCTCCGACGCTCCATTGAATCGCGCGCGCGGCGAGCCACCCGCTCTGAATGATACGGAGATCGAGGCCTTGATCGCTTTCTTAGGTACCTTGAACGACTCGGATTGAGGCAGCCGCGCGCGCGCGGCTGTTGAAGTAGAGCAGCGAGAGGGATACGAGAATGACGCCAGTGATCGCGGTTGCGTAGACCGCATAGCGGAATACGGTGAGCCAGTGCATATGGGTCAATCCGAAATTGCGCCATAGCAACAGAGCACAGCTGCCGGCATATCCGGCTGAATCCGCGACGTAGATCAGAAAGCCTGCATTGGCTACTCGGCCGCTTACCGCCACGAGGCGATCGAACAGCATGGCATTGAAAGGCGTGTATACGACGTACATACCCGCCCCGCTCGCGATCATCCACGCGATGGGGCTCAGCCAACCTGCTTCAAACGCCAGTGTGGCAATACCGAGCAGCAACAAACCGGCCAGGATGGCCCCATGGATCAGCGCCAGCGCCCTGATGTTACTTTGCACCCTGACCAGAGCGCCCATCGCGACCAACGCCACCGCGGCAACTGGCAACTCGGTCGCGGTGAATACCGCCGCTTGGTTCGAATAGCCCAGCGCAGACCACAGCTCCACGGCAAAGTTGTCCCGGAAATCCCGCATCGCTGTCGCAAACACATAGGTGATGACCAGCAGGGCGACCCCTGGTCCGTAGTCCGCGAGAAATGCTCCAACCTCCTTCGTTGTCATGGGCGCGCGCCGGGCTCTTGCGGCCTCGTCGTCCGCGGATGCCGGCGGCAATGCTGAAAGAGCCCACACACCCAACAAGAGCACCGGTGTGAACACCGCCCCCGTCGCAGCCGGCATCCACAGTTCCGGCACCTGGAGATGCTGCATCAGCAGTACACCGACCGATTTCACCGCTCCCGAAGAAACAATGAAACTCGCGCAAAGCACCGCGCCGAGGATCTCAGAGGTGCGTCGACCCTCCATATAGGCGAATACCAACCCCCAGATCATGCCGAGACACAATCCGTTCACAAAGAGCGCGAAGACTTTCACGAGGGGCGGCGCGAGCGCAAGAACGATCAGAGCGATCCATGCGGCACCGATCAGGCCCAGGATCGAGCCGGCGCGGTGTACGGACTTCATGGCAGCGATCACCCTGATGCCAATGAATTTCGAGGTCGCATAGCCGAGCACCTGTGCGATCACCAGGGCGATCTTGAAATCCAGCTCGTGATGCCAACCGTCGACAGCGCTGAAGCTGGCTGCCGTGAAGGGCTTGCGGAACGCGTACATTGAAAAATAGGTGACAAATCCGGCCAGCCCCGCACAGCAGGTCAGGGCCAGCGGAGGCGCCGAACGCAGCCAGTTTGTCAGGGTTTTCTTCATGGACACCATCAGGCCGCACGGATGTTACGAGCGAGCCGGGATTCGGGGGTAAGAAGGCTCAGTCACGGTAGCGAGTAAGCGCATCGCCCAGAGCCTCCGCGAGCGGGCCGAGCCACGGCTCGTAATTGCGCCACTGAGTGAGTCCCTCTCGATAGATCGGCTGACGCACCTGTTCTGAGCTTGCGGTGCGTACACTCCGCTCTGTCTTGTGGAAATCCATGCACGCCGGCTCGAAATCCAGGCCGCAGAAATCCAGAATGCGCCGCACGTTGCCCTCGAGATCCGCCACGACATCCTCGTGCCAGACGCGCAGCACCCGTCCTGGCAATACTGAGTCCCAGTGTCGCATCAACTCCAGATAGGTGCGGTAGTACCGCGCGATATCCTCGACACTGTAGGTAAATTCCTGCCCCGTCGCGAACAGTTGTTTCAGGTTGCCGAAACAACAAGCCATGGGCTCGCGCCGGGCATCGATGATCCTCGCATTGGGCAGGATCAGATGGATCAGCCCCAAATGCCGGAAGTTATTGGGCATCTTGTCGATGAAGCAGGCTTTGTCGCGGCGATAGATCCGTGTATCACGCAGATATTTCTCGCCCAATCCGCGCCAGTCCGAATCCGACAACCGCCGCAGCGCGTCCGGGTAGAGCGGATTGTCCGGATCGGGCTCGCGCCCATGCAGCTCGAGCACCAGCCGCGGAATCTCCGCCAGCTCGTGGGTGCCCTCGACCCGCGAATGGGAGGCGAGGATCTGCTCGATCAGAGTCGAGCCCGCCCGAGGCAATCCTACAATGAAAATGGGATCGTCAGCCTTCGCACCCAACCCCGTCCGCGCGGCGACGAATTCCCGAGTGCAAACCTCGATCTGCTTGCGCGTGTTGGTCTCCATGATCTGGGGACGATAACGGCTTTCGGCCCGCTTGAGCGAGTTACCTTGCTGGTAAAAGCGCCACGACTCTGCGTATTCCGCGCGGTCCTCGAAGGCTTTACCCAACGCGAAACACAAGTGGTAACGGTCGACCATTGCCGTGCCCGTGGCGGACTCCGCGGCACGCATCCGCTCGATCTCCTCCTCGGAGAACCGATAGGTCTTCAGATTTGCCAGACTCCAATACGCGTCCCCGAAAGCGGGGCGCGCTGCGGCGGCTGCGCGATACGCTTCGATAGCTTCCTGCTGCCGTCCGACGGTCTTGAGTGAATGAGCAAGCCAGAGATGCAGATCCGCCGATTCCGGCGCGTCGGCGAGCAGACTGCGATACAACCGGATGGCCTGCTCATGCTCACCCAAGCCGACACAGGCGCTCGCATATAACGCCAGATAATCGTGATTCCGGGGCTCGAGCCTCGAGAGAGCGTCGATTATCTCACGCGCCTGCACATACTTGTGCCGCTCGATCAGGACGCGAGCGTAATCCTGCCGTGCGGCCGTGTAGTCCGGTGCAAGCTGCAGGACCGCTTCCAGGAGCACTTCCGCATCATCGAGCACCCCGCGCTCGATGCCGATTCTGGCAAGCAACCGCATGGCCTCGATGTGGTCCCCAGCCTTCAACAAGTAGGCTCGGATCAGATTTTCCGCCAGAATCAGCTCGCCATCCGAAAAGAGGCTCGTGGCACGCACCACATCGGGAGGTAGGCTCGCAAGTTTCGCGACATGCGCAGCAACAGTCGCTGCATTCACAGTGTCCCGCTGCATCCGATACAGCCCGTCGAGCATTTTCCAACTCGCCTGCAAGGCCGGGTTGATGTTCACAGCCCGAAGGAAAGCATCGATCGCGCGCGGAGCGTCGCGCAGGGTGACGTAGCAGTGCCCGCGCTCCTGATGGAGCCGGCTAAACCTCGGATGATGTTTCTCGAGCCGCTCCAGCACCGCGAGCGCTTCGGGTATGCGCCCGAGGTAGCGCAGTGCGAGTGCGACCAGGTACAGAACGTCGCGATTCTCGGGCACCTCGAGCGCAAGTGCCTCACTGACCCGCAACGCCTCCTCGTACTGGCGAGCATTGAGCAACTCGCGGGCACGGCGAACGCCGTCCTCTATGGGGGATGGCGCGGTGTCAGTATCAGTAGGGTCCAAAGGCAATCCAGGGCGAATCGGGAGTGAGTGCTCCCGATTCTACCCGGATCTTCAGAACCTGAAGCCTACCTTCAGGCCCAATACGCGCGGCCGCAGCGGCACTTCCGACTTGATGAATTGGGCGGACGAGGTAAAGAGGCTTGCATCACTGTTGCTGAGGTTCTGGCCGAACGCTTCCACCGTCCAGTTGTCCTTGGTCACGCCGACCGTGGCGTCGTACGTGGTATAGCCCGGCTGTTCATAGCGCAGG
>Ga0105240_10007564_pt1 | contig 15746 bp, 12 predicted proteins | sample KBSC54metaG_FD_80426 | JGI IMG/M metagenome (GOLD analysis project Ga0105240, IMG submission 80426) | Corn rhizosphere microbial communities from Kellogg Biological Station, Michigan, USA - KBS C5-4 metaG | ecosystem: Host-associated > Plants > Roots > Rhizosphere > Soil | place: Michigan, USA... | reverse complement strand
TGATCAACCGTCGATACCCGCTGTCCCGGCCGCTGTCCGCTTGCGCTTGATCGAGTCTCAAAGAGATCAAGACGACATTTTTAGCTTACGACCTTGTTGACAGGTCGTTCCATATCAGGAGGCGCGCTGCCACCAGCGGGCCCCTCTCAAGGCCCCATTCGCCTTCTTGATGGCTCGATCGACGAGCGGGACTCCCGAGCTTTTCAAAAGACCGCTCCGGTCCAGGCGGTCGTGGTAGTGCAGCACCACGGGCTCGCCGAACGAGCGCTCGGGCATTCGCTGCGCCAGGCCCGTCGGAAAGTTGTATTCGACAGGCAGTTCCTCGAAGGGCAGGTTCAGGCGCATCATTGCGAAGGCCCAGGCAACCTGGTCCACATGCATCGACCAGCGCTGCATCCGCTCCACGTGTGGCAGCAGGTCGCTGGCGCACTCCAGCCATGCGCGGCCGAGCGCGGGCAGCAAGGCCTTGGGGATCAGCAGCATCCCACCGTTGCAGTTGAGTGCATAGGTGCGCCCCGCAGGGGCACAGCTCGGTGCCACGATCCGCGGCGCCTGAGTGAGACCCATGAGCACGCGCAGCTCCTCGAGGATCTCCAGTGGCGGATTTTCACTATCGACGCGCCTCGCCCTGACGGCATGCAGGTTCGCGACATCCGTGAGTGGCCGCAGGATCGAGATATCGGTATCGCAAGCCACGAGCACATCGAAATCCAGGTCATCCAGCGTGAAACACTGATTGATCTTGTTGGTGTACTTCCCATCGGGTCCCGGAGTCAGAGCCAGGCTCCGCACTCCGAAGGAGCTCGCAAGCTCGCGTCCCGCGGCCCCACTGGCGGGTGTGACGTGTGCCACGATCTCATCGCGCGAGACGCCAGCAGCCAGCAGCGAACGGAGGAAGATGCGACCCTGAACCAGAAAGCGCGGGTCGCCATCGAGCACGAAGCTGTAGATCAAACGCATGTTTATTTGACGATCACCGGCACGAGCAGATGCGCATCGTACTTTCCGCCGGTGCGCAGCACGTGGCTCCCGGAATTGCGCGTGCGCTGGTGGCGCGCGAACGGCAGATTCGGCAGCGAGTCGGTGTAGATATCCGCGCCCTGCACGACCAGGCGCAGGCTCTCCCCGGCCCTGAAGAGGGTCGCCGACGGCCACAGCTCGATTTCCAGCGCAACCGCCTCGCCCTCCGGCAGAGGCTCCTCGCGATCGTGCGGGTGGACCGGTTGCCACGCTGTGGAGCGATCTGCGTCCAGCGCGCGATGACTCGCACGCAGCCACCCAAGGGCCACCGGGCCGTTTTCGTAGAAGGCATAGAAGGTGAAGCCGACGGGTGCGCCATGCTCGTCCAGCTTCTGAATCGCCACGAACACGTCCGCATCGCGGGATCCAACTGCCTCGAGCCACAGCCGCAGCTTCATATGGCCCGTCAGCTCCGTGTCCTGCGCGAAGCGATGATCGAAGACGGCCCGGCCCGTCTGCGCTTCATAGCGGATCTCGGCAATGGATGGAGGCGGAAGGTTCGTCAGTGCGGCATTGCCGGCATCCAGCCACAGCTTTCGATAGTGCGTGCGCGCGAGCGGCCACTCATTCTCGGCCCGCTCTTCTGCAACTCCCGCGCGCTCGCGTATCTCCAGGCGCACGCGCGGCCAGGCGGTCACCTGCGTGGCCCGTTGCTGCAGGAAATGATCGAAAAACTCGGCTCGCCGGCGCCGACTCTCCGCGCGGTAATAGTGCGCCCACTTCTTCTGCCCATGAACGTCGAGCCACTTGCGCCGGCTGGAGATGCGCTTGAACACCTCGAGCGTGCCCCGCGTGTGCAGGCCCTGGTCAGACCAGCTTGCGACCACATAGGCCGGCGCCTGGATGGCCTCCAGCTGGACCTCTTTGGATTTCCAGTACGCATCCCACAACGGATGCGCCTGCACGTTGGCCCAGGTATCTTCGGTGCGGGTGAGGGAGAAGCGGATGTTGTCCGAGGCACGGGGGATGAATCCGGTCTCGGGTATCCCGCCATGGGTGGCAAATTCGCGATACCAGTCGGCGAACCCCTCCCACGGATTGATCGCTGCGAGCGGGCCGGGCCGCAAGGCGGCGACGTAGTACTGGATCGCGGCCAGATACGACACTCCCGTCATCCCCACCCTGCCGTTGGACCAGGATTGCGCGCCGAGCCACTCGATCGCGTCCCGACAGTCCTGCGCCTCGACGCTGCCGTTGTGATGAAACTCCCCTTCCGACTGCCACGCACCGCGCGGGTCCGCAAACACGACCGCGTAGCCACGCTGACACCAGAACACCGGATCGGGAGCCTCGAACGCCGTGAGCGGGGACAACCACTGCGGATCCACGCCCGAGGCAGGCCAGAACACGCGATTGGACAGGCCATGCTTGCCGTAGGGGCTCCAGCCCAGCAGGACGGGCAGACCGCTCTCCACTCCTGGCGGGCGGTAGAGGTCGATGTAGATCCGCACTCCGTCGCGCAACGGCACGGCGATGTTGCGCTGGATGCGCACGCCCTGCTCGATGCGCTCGTCGCAGACCAGCGGCGGTAGCGGCGGCTTGTTGGGGGCGGTCCGCGGGTCGACACCCGGACGCATCAGCAACTGGAAGGAATCCTCGCGGGTCATCTCAGTCCGGCCGGTACCCCATGCGAAAAGCTCCCCAATGCCGCCCGCGCACATAGATCGGCGCCGACAGGTCTTTCAGCAGCGCGAACACACCCCCGCCCATGTCACGCCGATAGGTTTGCAGCAGGAAGGGCTTGGTGTTGCGGCTGACTCGCTGCACCGCGCGGTCCTTGAAGATGCGCCGGTTACGACAGTGCGCGGCGTTCCACACCGGGTCCGGACCCTGCGGCTGGCGGTACTCGGGATTGTGAGTCGGCAGATAGCCGCTGCGCGCCCACGCGACGCAGAAAACGATGCGGGGATCGGACTTCTGCAGCGGATCCTGGATGGGCGGCAGCAGCCGGTCGGTGAACTCGACATAGTCGGTCAGAAACTGCGGCGGATCGGTGCCCGCCACCGCCCGGTAGCGCTCATCGAAGAGTTGCGCCTCCGAGATCTGCCCGCGGCCGATGGCCGCCTCGAACTCGCTTCCGATGCGCTTCGCCGTGGCGATGACGGTGCGAATCAGCGCCGTGTCCCCGGTCTCTACCCCGCTCTCGGCGGTGAACTCAATGAGCGTCTCACTGAGCGCCAGCAAGCGCTCGACCCGGCCGTCGGCCTGCTTCAGGTTGGAGGAGGACAGATCCACGCCCGCGGCCAGCCCTTCCAACTGCTGCAGCGTGGTATCGCAACACTCCAGGTTGCCAGCCGCCGCGCTCGCGATCGCATCGACCTCCTTGCCCACTGTGGCAAAAGCCTCGTGCGCACGTGCGATGACGCCGTTCACCTGCTGAGTCGCCTGGGTTGCCTCGGTCGCGTGTCGGGTCGCACCGCCACTCTCGCCGATCAGGCCTTCGATCTGCTGCCCGAGCTCCGCCACGATAGCGGCGATTCGTACGGTGGCCGCGCGTGTCTGCTCCGCAAGCGTCTTGACCTCACCTGCGACGACAGCAAAGCCGCGACCGGCCTCTCCGGCACGGGCCGCTTCGATGCCGGCATTGAGGGACAGCAGGCGGGTCTGCTTCGCGATGGTCTCGATCGCGGCGGAGACGCTGGCGATCTGCTTGAGCACCGGCGCGAAGGAAGCGAGGCGATCCTCGATGCGGGTGACCGAAGCGCTCAAGCGGGAAATGTTCTGCACCGCTCCGCCGATCAGCGTGCGCGACTCGGAGATCTCCGCTTTGGCTGTGGAGGCAGCACTTTGCGCCTTGCGCGAGGCCTGATCGATGGAGTGGTTACCCACCACCATCGTCTGCGCCGTCTCCTGCAGCTCCTTGAACTGTGAGGCCTGCTCGGAAACGCGGCCGGTGACCTCCTCGAGGTGGCCCGAGATGTCCGCGACCTCGATCCCGAGCGAGCTGATGCGGTTGGCCAGCTCCGCGATCACTCGCGCGCTATCCACCTTGAAGTCAGTCTCGGTCTGCATCGCTCAAAGGTTACACGTTCCCCCTGGCGACTGTCGGGCCGCACCGGGGTGTTCCGTTTCCGGAGCACCCCGACGAGCAGACAACACCCGCACGCGCACGGGGTGCGGGCACCCCGCGGCGCTCACCTGACTTCCGCCGGCCGTCGATCTCAGCTCGTGGGTGCCGGCGGCGGAGCCGGCGCCTGGGTCTGCGTATTGTCCTCGAAATTCGTGGTCTGGCCGCCGGACTGAGCCGGCTGGGCCGCGGTTGCGGCAGGTGCCGCAGCGGGAGCCGCCGCAGGCGGAGTCTCGGCCTGCTTGCCGCAGGAGGCCAGCAGCACCGCTGCGAGCGCGAGCGTGAACACCGGCAACGAACGCAATTGCATGTGAACCCTCCTCTAGCCTGAGCCGGCGATTGTCCCCCTCACGGGCGCCGCATTCAATTGCGGTGCGCATCACCCAGCCATGCAGCGGGGTCCTCGCCAGAGCGTATTTGCCCCGCTGCGCGGGACCTGTGCTGCGGCGCCCTTACGATTTCGGCAGTGCGAAAGTGAGGATGCTCCGGCCCGCGGCGATGGTGACGAGCTGCTCGCCATCGACCTCGTAGGTGACCGGCGCCGCCATGATCGTGCCGCCCGTCTCCACCGACCACAGCAGCCGCCCGGACTGGGAATCCAGGGCAAAGAAGCGCGTCTGATCGGAGCCGAACACGACCCCGCCCTGAGTCGACATCAACCCGCCGGTGTCGTTGTTCACCAGCCGGGGCGCCTGAGCGTGCTCCCATATCTGTTGGCCGGTGCTCGCATCCAAAGCGCGGACGGCGGTATAGAACGACCGTCCCGCGGTGCTGGGCAGGGTCTGCGCGGTGGGAAAGAACACCATCCCCTGCTCCAGCACCGGCACGAAGAAGCGATCCAGGACCGGATCGTAGGTCGGAGGCCACCAGTTGGTGCCCCCCTTTGCCCCCGGATAGATCGGCCTCCCCTGGGTGGCGTGCAGGTCCTGCACGGCGCGGATGGGGTGTCCGCTCGCATCCAGGCCCGCCGTCCAGTTGGTACGTACGAACGGGGCTCCGGCGATGAACGCACCCGTATCGCGATTCAACACGTAATAGAACCCGTTGCGGTTGGCCCAGAGCAGGCGCTTCTGTACGCCCTGGGGTGTCACCCGATCGGCAATCACCGGAGCTTGGGTGGAGTCCCAGTCGTGACTGTCACCGGGAGTGAATTGAAAGTACCACAGCAGCTTGCCGGTCTCCCCCCGCAGCGCAACCACCGAGTTGGAATAGAGGTTGATACCCGCGCGGCTGCTGCGATCGAAATCCGGCTTGGGGCCGCCGCAGCCCCAGTAGAGAGTGTCGGACTGTGGATCGTACGAGCCCGTCATCCACGATCCCGCGCCGCCCACTTTCCACGAATCGCCCGACCACGTGTCGTGGCCCGGCATTCCCGGACCGGGAATGCAGTCGAAGCGCCAGCGCTGCTTTCCGGTGCGCACGTCGTAGGCGGAAATGAAACCGCGGCTGTCCTTTGGCGCCGTACCGACACCGGTTACGACGACATCGCGAAGAGCCACCGGTGCGGCGCTGATGTAGGAGCTGGGATACGCCGGATCCACCGTCGCCTCCCAGAGGACTCTACCGGTGGCGGCCTCCAGCGCCGTGAGCTTCGCATCCCACGTACCCACGAATACTCGATTATCGAGCACGGCGACGCCGCGGTTCTGACCTATGGGCCCTTCGCCACCGCCGATTCTCGGATACGCGTGCACGTGCTCCCATAGCTTGTGGCCGTTGGAAGCATCGAGTGCCACGACCGTTGCGGGCGGTACCGTGATGAACATGATGCCGTCGCGCACGAGCGCGGACGACTCGTTCTTCTCGGCCGAGTCCGGAAGCTGCACGAGCCAGCGCAGAGCCAGGCGGCTCACGTTGTCGCGGGTGATCTGCGTCAATGAGCTATGACGCGCGGAGGCATAGCTGCCGGAGTAGCTGACCCAGTCCGCGCCAGGCGGCCTCGCGAGCTGCTCGAATGGCACGCGCAAATTATCGAGTCGCGCCTGCATCACGGGCGCCATGGCCTGCGCGCCCTTGCCCACATCGAGTGAGCGGATATAGGCGATGAGCTGCCAGATGGGTTGCCAACCCAGCGGATGGCTCATCATCGCCGTCTCGGGCACTCCATAACGGATGGTGCGATACAGGGCCCATTCGCTGTCGCCGTGCTTGAACTCGCGCCCGACCAGCGGCGGCGCTCCAGGGCCTCCGCCGGCATCCGCCCCGTGGCACGCGGCGCACTCCGTGCTGAACAGCTTGGCGCCCGCTGCGATGTCCGCGGGCGTGTTGCTGGGAATGCGTACCACGGCGTACGGGTTGCGCGTTGCGACGATGCGCGCAATGTCCGGTTGCCGTCCGCCCGGGAGCAGCAGGTGCAGCAGCTCCCCGGGACGCATATCGGGAATCCTGCCGGTGAGCCCCAGCGCCATTGCCTCGACGCGCCAGCGTGTCTGCGGCAACGCCACCGCCAGAACGAGGAGTCCGATGACGGCGGCCGCTGCGATCCGGCCCGGCCCCCTACGCCACCAGCGCAGCAGCGGCGGGCGCGTCAGCCTTCCAGGCAGCGGCACTACGTTGGCAGGGCGGCTCTGCCGAGTCGCCTCAGATGATACGGGAGATGACAAAGCATCTACTCTTCAGGCCTGTCGGGTCTGCAGGCGCTTGTGCGGCGACGCATTGCGCGCCGCCGACAAGACATCCTCGTATGCCGCATCGCGCGCCGAGGGGCTGCAGTAGTGCGCGATCAACTGCTCTGCGCCTTGCAGGGTGGCAGCCGCGCGCGCCTGGTCGGTCAGCGCTGCTATCAGCCCGCCGGCGATGCCCGAGGCATCCGGCGTAGTCAGGAATGCGCAACGCTCGTTCAGGATCTGGTTGTGCACCAGGGTGTTGGTGGCGACCACGGGCCGCCCCGAGGCCAGATAGGGCAGCAGCTTCCCGGGAGGATTGATGCCCTGGATGCGCGGGGATACCAGCACATCGGCCGCGCCCAGATAGGCGGGCATGCTGCTCTGCGGCTGCATCCGCTCGAGCACCACGTGCTGCGAGACTGCGAGCTTCTCCGCCTGGGCACGCAACTCGGCGATCTCCGGGTCCGTTCCGCCGACCAGCAGGAATACGGCTTCCGGAACTGCCGCCACCACCGTGGGAATGGCCGCGATGAGCAGATCCAACGCCTGCAGGGCGACGAACGACCCGGTATACAACACGAGCTTGCGTCCGGGACCGATGCCGTAGCGTGCACGCACCGCCGCGATTTCTTCCGGTGTGGCGCTGCTGCCCACTTCGAAGTTGTTGACGATCACCACACACCGCGCGCCGGGGTACGCGCGCTTTGCGGCGCTCTCCACGGCCGGCGAGATGGCAACCACTGCGCAAGCGCCGCGCACGCTCTGCTTCTCGACCCAGCGAAACGCATTGATCACCGAGCGCCGCCGGCTGAACTTCCAGTCGGTGATCTGCAGCGGCAGGCTGGAATGCATGTCGTAGATGTAAGGAATGCGGAAGATCGCGCCGGCCAGCCGGGCGAGGAACGCGCCTTCCTCGTGCGCATACAGCAAGTCATAACGCCGCAGGCACAGTCTTGCGATCAGGTTGAGGAACAGCAGCCAGTCGAACCAGATCTTCAGGCCCGAGGGTCCCGGGCGGATCGAACCGGTGAAATGCGGTCCGCGCGAGCGAAACACGCGTGCCCGCAGCTCGGGCGGCGGGTCCTCGCCCACTCCGTAGGTCAGGATGTCGACCTCGTGTCCGCGCGCCAGCAGCTCGCGGGCACGGTGATAGGCACTCAGCGGCGTGCCGCGGGCGGTGTAGAAGGACTCAGGAACGATTTTCAGTATGCGCATTACACGTCCCAATACGAAACCAGCCGGGCCTGATTGGCCGCGAGCAGCTCGAGGAAGCGCGGCGAGAGCAGGAATTCCAGCTCCGCGTGACGCCCATGGCTGCTTGGCTTGTGGACATCTGCAGCCGCCGTGCCGGGGTGACAGCACAGCTCCACCGGCCCCCGCGGATCGACACAGGAGCCGGGTGTGGAGGGCAGCCGCCCCCGCATGAATGCCCGCAGATCGATGATTCGCACGGGCGAACGCAACCCGGCGCGTTGAAACTTTCTGGACGCTTTCATAGCGAGCAGCTCACGCACCAGCAGCGTCGCGCCCCGGGCCCGCCAGACACCGCCCAAGCGTGTAATTCTGACTCTGCGGATCACGAATCTTGGCAAAACGTTCGCCACGGCAGTGCACACCACCGGCAGCTGATGCAGGTGTTTGTGGCCGTCGAGATGCGAAATGCTCACCCCGTGGTCACGCACGAATCCGATCTGCGCGGCGATCTCCCTCTCGACATCGGCAAGCACGAGTGCTCCGGTGACCGACCTGGCCGCCAGTGCGCGCTTGGAGCAGAAGCGACCCTCAGGATCCACCAGCGATCTCGCCGGAGTCAGCGGCCGCCCCTCGCACAGATTCAGGTGCACACCGAAGCTGGCACGGTCGGCGAGCCCGGCGACCTGCTGCAGGGCGTCCTGGGTCCCGGGCATGTTGGCCATGATCGAAGTGCTGGTCAGCACCCCAGCCTCGATCGCGAGGCGGATTCCCCGGGTGATCTCAAGGGTCTCCCCGAAGTCATCGGCGTGCACGATCAGCGGTCGCCCCGCGCGATTTTCGAGGGAGCCGGGGTCCTCGGCGCGGTGACCACGCGCAGAACTCCTTACCGCAGAAGCCGTTTGTGCAGCTCGTGCGGTTCCCGCCCAGGGCTGTAGGATCATGGGGGTCAGCACCTCCTTGGGGTGCCGATGCGTTGGACCGGCGTAGCCGTAGCAGGAAACGTACCGTCTTGTAACAAGGAGCCCCCGGGGCGGAGATCATCCGATCGCGTAGGCACGGCCGGCGATCCCCCCCTCCGCCGCAGCCCCAGGGCGGCCTGCTACTTGCATGCATCGGCCCATGTCATCGCAAGTGGAGCTGGCCTTCACGCGAGCACGGCGCGTCGCGCGCAGCGTGCTCGGTGCATTGCGCACCCACTACCCTGGGTTCGTCGTCGGACTGCCCCTGGCGCGCGGCGAGATACCCGTATTCGTCTATCACCACGTCGATCCCGCGCAATTTGCCGGAGATCTGGAATTTTTGCGCCGCAACCGCTACCGCACCTTGAGCCTCGCGGAGTTCGCCACGGCGCTCGAGCGGGGGTCCGATGCCCGCGGGGTACTGCTTACCTTCGATGACGCGCGCCTGAACTTCCACGAGACCGCACTGCCGGTTCTCAAGGAATTCAACGCCCGTGCCACGTTGTTTGCTCCTACCCACTGGATGAGCGCCCCCCCGGCTCCTGCGGACCCGGAACGGTTCATGAGCTGGGAGCAGCTGCGCGAGGCCGCCCGGTCGGGGCTCGTCGATGTCCAGTCTCACGCCCACCGCCACGCTCTGGTTTTCACTTCGCCGCGCGTGGTGGAGTTCGCCAATCCCCGAACCCTGGCGCACTACGACATCTATGACTGGCCGATGCGCAACGGCGCAAGCGGCGAGGAGCTGGGCCGTCCCGCGCTGGGTACGCCGATCTATGCGGCGATGCCCCTGCTCTCCGCACGAAAGCGCTTCGTCGAGGACCCCGCTGCGACCCAGGCGTGTGTCGACACGGTGGCCCGGCTCGGGGGGGCGGCGTTCTTCGAGCGCCGGGACTGGCTCAGCCACCTCCGCCGCCAGCATTCACTTGCGGGGATGCCCGGCCGCTGGGCCGATGAGGCGGCCGTCAGGGCGCTGGTGGCTTCCGAGTTCGAGCAATCCCGGGAACTTTTTCTGCGCCATATGGGTTATTCACCGCACTATCTCGCTTACCCGTGGATGATGGGATCACCCTGGTCATTGGAGCTCGCACGGCGGTTCGGATTGCGGGGCGTGTTCGGGGTGGCGCTGGACTTCCGGCGCGCCCGGGGCCGGCTTCCGCTGCGCGCCTTCGGGCGAATCAAGTCCGACTGGCTGCGGCTGCTGCCGGGCTCCGGACGCAGCAGCTTCCTGAGCATCGCCACGGGCAAAGTGACAGGGATCTCCCGCACGCAGCACCTCGCTCATTGACATGGCGGCACTCGCGCAAATCGAGCAGTCCAGCCCCGTGAATGCCGGACGCACCATCGCCGTCATGGCGCGATTGCTGGACCAACCGGACGGCTTGGGCGTGTACTCGCGCGAACTGCTCCGACATCTGTTCGCGCTCGACATCACGACCCGGTATGTCGTGCTGCTGGGCAGCTCGCGCTCGCGGCGCCTGTTCGAGGGTTTCGCCAACGTGCAGACCCAGGTCCTGGGCGGCTCGAGCAAACTGTGGTGGGACCAGGTAGCCGTGCCGAGAGCCGCCCGGCGCTGCGCGGCGGACCTGGTGTTCAATCCGAAGTTCTCTCTGCCGCTGCTGTCGCGCATCCCCGGGGTGTTCGTGCTGCAGAGCTGCGACTGGTACGTGAACCCGGGTAACTATCCCTGGTGGGACAATCTCTACATCCGCCTCATGTTGCCTCTCTACTGTCGCAAAGCGAGCGGACTGCTCGGCATTTCCCAGTCGACGCTCACGGAGCTGACACGCCGCACGGGGATGAAGCTCGCGGGAGCGGCGGTAACGCACGCTGGCGTCGCCCCGAGCTTCAACTCGCAGCGCGATCCGGTGTCGCTGCACGAATTCCGCGAGCATTACCGGCTGCCCGACCGGTACCTGTTCACCGTGGCGCGCGTGCTGCATACGGGCAACAGGAAGATGTCAGCCTATCCCGGCGGCAACAACGAGCGCCTGGTGCGCGCCTATCGGCTGTACCGGCACAGATCGCCGCAGCCGCTTCCCCTGGTAGTCGCCGGGCGCGACGTCCGCGAATACCTCCTGGCACGAGGGTTCTGCGCGACCGACCTGGAGGGCATTCAGTTCCTGGGGTTCGTTCCGAACGAGCGGATCCACCAGGCCTACCAGCTGGCCGAATGCTTCGTGCTCGCGACGCTGTGCGAGAGCTTCGGCATTCCGATTCTGGAGGCCATGGCCAGCGGCTGTGCGGCCATCGTGCCTTCGACGGGTGCTGCCCCGGAAGTCGCCGGCAACGCCGCACGCCTCATCGACCCCTATGACGAGGAGGACATTGCTCGCGCGCTGCACGAGGTGACGCAGTCTTCGGAGCTGCGGGAGAAGCTGGCGCGAGACGGCCTTCTCAGGGCCCGCGCGTTCGGCTGGCAACAGGCAGCGCGGCGTGTGCTGCAGGTTTTCGACTCTGTGCTGAGTGGCCGGCGCGCGGCAGTTGGCGTGGGCGCCTGAGTATTCATCATGTGCGGAATCTGCGGATTCAACTGGACTGACGAGCACCTCATCGAACGGATGAAGGAGACGCTCGTGCATCGCGGTCCGGATGCCGAGGGCTCCTACGTCGCCCCCGGAATCTCTCTCGGACACCGCCGGCTGAGCATCGTCGACCTGAGCACCACCGGCCGCCAGCCCCTGTCCAACGAAGATGGCACGGTGTGGATCACCTTCAACGGCGAGATCTACAACCACGCGCAACTCAGGACGCAGCTGGAACGGGCAGGACATGTCTTCCGCAGCCGGACCGACACCGAAGCGATCGTGCACGCCTATGAGCAGTTCGGCCTGCAGTTCGTCGAGCACCTCACCGGCATGTTCGCGCTGGCGATCTGGGACGCGCCCCGGCGCCGCCTGGTGCTGGCACGCGACCGCCTGGGCATCAAGCCGCTCTACTACAGCGCCGAGGGCGGGCGCATCCGCTTCGCCTCCGAGATCAAGGCGCTGCTGGCGGACCCGCAGCAGCCGCGCACCGTCAACAGTCAGGCACTGTTCGATCTGGTCGGATACGAGTTCACGCCCGCTCCCGAGACCCTGTTTGCCGGCATCCGCAAGCTCCTCCCCGGCTGTCTGCTGATCCTCGAGGGCGAAGCCCCGCCGCGCCTGCAGCGCTACTGGTCGCTCGAGGCCCGGGCAGTCGACGCCTCTCCGGAAGCCCTGTGCGAGCTGCTGCAGCGCAGCTGCTCGGAGCACCTGATGAGCGATGTGCCGCTGGGCGCCTTTCTCTCCGGCGGCATCGACTCCAGCTCGGTGGTCAGCTTCCTGAGCGAATCGGTGCCGCGGGGACTGCAGACCTTCGCGCTCGGCTACCGCGAAGCATCCTTCAGCGAGTTCGAGTACGCACGCCGCGTCGCCGCGCACTTTCAAACGCAACATCGGGAGCTGCTCATCAAGCCGGTGGATGCGCACGCGATCGAGCGCTCCGTGTGGCACCTCGATGAGCCCACCACGGATCCCTCGAACCTGCCGTTCATGCTCATCTGCGAGGAGGCGCGGCGCCTGGTCAAGGTCGCTCTGAGCGGTGACGGGGGCGATGAGCTGCTGATGGGTTATGACCGCTTTCGCGCCAGCAAGGCGGCCGCCTGGCTCGCGCGAGTGCCGTTGCCGAGCCGCCGGGCTCTCTACCATGCGCTCATCCGCAGGCTCAGCGACAACGATGTGAAGAAGGGGCCGCGCAACGTGCTCAAGCGCTTCCTGCAGGGAGCCGTGTTGCCGGCCGAAGGCGCCCACCTGCGCTGGCAATACTTCCTGGATCCGCGCCTGGCGACGGAGATCTTCACGCCCGAGCTGCTGCGCACGGTCGATACGGGTCCGTTCACACCGCTGCGGCGCTGGTCGGAGCACGCACCCCGCGAGCGCGGGGCGCGCGAACAGTATCTGGAGCTCAACACCATCCTTCCGGACAGCGTGCTGATGAAAGTCGACAAGATGTCGATGGCGCACGGGCTGGAGGTCAGGCCGCCGTTTCTCGACCATCGGGTCGTGGAGTACTGCTATTCCCTGCCGACGAGCGCCAAGCTCCACGGCTTTACCACGAAGTGGCTGTTGAAGCGCGCCATGCATGCACGCCTCCCGGAAGGGATCGCAACGCGCGCCAAACAGGGCTTCAGCATTCCGATGAAGAACTGGATCCGCGGCGAGCTGCTGCAGCTGACGCATGATTCGGTGTTCTCATCACGCTTGATCGAGGAGCATTTTCGCAAGAGCGTGCTCGAGCGGCTGTGGAACGAGCACCAGCAGCTGCGCCACAATCACAGCCACCTGTTCTGGACGTTACTCAATGTCAGCCTGTGGGAGCGCCTGCTTCTGACGGGGCCCCGCCCCGCCGCCAGGCAGTGGCCCTGGGTGCAGATCTCGGCCGCGGCTGCCGCGGCGGAGGTTGGTACCCTCGCCGCCGCGAGCCCCGCTCCCATCGCGTCCACGACAGCTCCCGCAGTCGCGTGATCCTGCGAGCCTTCCTGAAGTCTCCCTCGCTACGAGCCGCGCTGGCGCTCGGCTGCGGCGGTATAGCGTTCACCCTCAGCAACCTGTTGTTCGCCCGGGAGCTGTCCTCTGGCGAGTACGGCCTGCTGCTGCTGTTCATCGGCATCCTCTCGGTCGCCATGCTGGGAGCGCCGCTCGGCCTGGACCAGATCGTCGCCCGGCGCGGCCTGCCCTTCGGGCCGTATCTGCGCCGCTGGGCACTGGCCGCCTGCGTACTGACGGGTGTGCTCACGGCGATTGTCGCGGCGCTGGTGTACGACCTGTCCGCTGGAATGCTGATCGCTTTAGCGGTCGCCACGGCGGCCACGGGCGCGTGCCTGGCGGTTGTGGCCCATTTCCAGGGACAGCGCCAGTTCGGGATTGCCTCGTGGCTGCTGCAGATCATGCCCAACATGGCGCTGGCACCCGTGGCGCTGCTGGCCATGATTCCCAGCTTCAGGTCGGCCTCGACTCTGAGCGGGCTGCTGGCAGGGGCCGGGCTCATCTGCTTCGCGGGCACCTGGTACCTGGTGGTCAACCGCCAGCGGACTGCGCCGAGCCCGCCCAGGTTCATCGCGCTGTGGCGCGAAGCGCTATCGCTGGTCGGCATTACGATGGCGAGCGCGGTCTTCCTGCAGCTCGAGCGGCTCGTGCTCGTCCCGACGGTGGGCGTGCACGATCTGGCGCTGTACGGCGTTGTCGCCTCGCTCGTCGGCTCACCCTTCCGCATGATCCAGAGCGCAGTGCTGTTTACTCTGATTCCCGAGATGCGTGCCGCACAGGGAGTGCGCACGCGACGCAGGCTCCTCGCTCGCGAGATCGGTATCGTGAGCGCGGGGCTGGCATGCGGAGCGGTCATCCTATGGCTGATCGCGCCACCGATCGCGCACTGGTTCCTGGACGGCCGCTACGACCTGAGCGACGCCCTGATGCTGGCGGCCATCGTGTCGGGGCTGCTGAAGGTCTGCAGCGCGTTCGCAACGTCGATCGTCGTCGCACTGGGTGACGAGAAGGACCTGCGCCACATCGGCCTCAGTGCCTGGAGCTCCGTCATACTCGCCTGTGCCGGCGCGTTCATCGCCGCGCCCTGGGGCCTGACGGGCGTGCTCTATGGAATCTCCGCCGGCTGGCTGGTTCGCACGCTGGCGGCGGTCTGGGTAGCCGTCCCGCACCTACTGCACGGTCGCGGCAATCTGCCGTACCCCGTTCGCTAGATCCACCTTCGGCTCGAATCCGAGCGCCTGCCGCGCGGCGCCGATGTCGAACGCATTGTCATTCTCGAAGAACGCCAGCGTCCGCCGGGACATCGGGGGCTCGGCTCCCACCAGCGCGCTCACCTGCTCAGCGGTCCATCCGACCGCGAGTCCGAGCCAGCGCGGTGCGTGAAGCGATGGAGGACGAGCGTGGATCGCGCTTGCGAACTGCCCCACCATCTCCTCGACAGTCATCCAGCGCGGGCCGGCCACATTGAAGGTCTGCCCCGCCACCTCTCGACCGGCCTGCGCGGCCAGAACGAGCGCATCGCACACGTCGTCGATGTAGACCGGGTGCCGCAGGTTGCGCGCGGGACCGATGTAGAAGAACCGGCCCTTGCGCAGCGAGCGGATCAGTTTCAACGTGCGGGGACACCCCGTGCCGTACACCCACGAGGGCCTGATCACCACGACATCCATGTCCGTGCGGGCTGCCGATCGCCGCGCGGCCTCCTCCCCAGCCATTTTGGTTCGCTCGTAGTCATTCTGCGGATTCAACGGGGCGGCTTCGTTCGCCGGCGGAGACTGCACATGTCCGTAGACACCCACGCTGCTGACCTGGACGAGCCGGCGCACACCGCTCACGCTGCACAGCTCCACCAGCTTCTCCAGCGCTTTGACGTTGACGGCCTCGAATTCCTCGAAGCTCGCGTGCACGTCCAGGTGGACGCTGGCCAGGTTGAAGACATAGTCGACGCCCGCCAGGGCCTCGGCGAGTTGCGGCGCATCGCGAATGTCCATCACGCGATACTGGACATCCGGGCCTGTTACTCCCGGAGGTGCCTCGTGCACATCGACAGCGCGCACGCTCCAGCCACGAGCCGCCAGATACGGCACGAAATGTGAGCCGATGAATCCGCCGGCCCCGGTCACGAGCGCTTTCACAGCGTCTTTCTCGCAGCGACCGCCACCGCGTAGCCGCCTTTGCCGGGAATGAGCCGGTCCAGCAGCGAGAACACGTACATGAACGGGTAGATCAGCGAGTACATCCGGTATTCCTTGCGCACAGCCTCCAGCTCCTTCTTCGAGGTCGGCGCGATGGTCCCTTCCATGACCTGCGGGTGCTTCTTCTTGCGTGACAGCACTTTGACATAGGCGAAGTTGATGACCAGCTCGGCCATCTCCGTGAAGAAGCGCGAGTAGCC
>Ga0105240_10007563_pt1 | contig 15747 bp, 11 predicted proteins | sample KBSC54metaG_FD_80426 | JGI IMG/M metagenome (GOLD analysis project Ga0105240, IMG submission 80426) | Corn rhizosphere microbial communities from Kellogg Biological Station, Michigan, USA - KBS C5-4 metaG | ecosystem: Host-associated > Plants > Roots > Rhizosphere > Soil | place: Michigan, USA... | reverse complement strand
GGATGCTTCAGCACCTCGTCGGCATACCATGAATGCGCAACCTTGGAACGCAAATACAGATCGGAACTGATTGCGACCGCCTTGGAAGTCGGAAACGGTGTAACCAGCTGCAACGGAATCGCGCGCAACACGATGCCGTCGAGCCGATACGGCCGATCCGTGCTGGTGACGCACGCCTCTTCGCAGAGCTTGCCGTAGACATCGGCCTGCCCGCACAGAGCCTCCGCCGAGCAGATCGCAATTACGTAAATGTCGCTCACCGCGATCACGGTGGTCGGAGGCGGCGCGGCCACTTCGATGCAATCGTTGAAAGTTCCGGCCCCGGTCTTGCCGCTGGCATCCGGAGCCGAGGGCGCCAGCTTCTTCGACGCATCGATCAGCGGCTGTATGCTTTGCGTTGCCGTCGCCTGCATCAGGAGCACCTTGCCGGACGCGTCGATCGCCAGACCGGGACCGATCTGGATCGTGTCGCCGCTGCCGAGCGTGGTGTCATACCCATAAACCACGCCGGATCCCAGCCCCTGGTTTGAAAGCGCAACCAACTGGCGGAGGTAGCCCTGCTCGACGTCAAAGTCACTAGCGCGCAGAAATTTTCCGTCGAAATAATTGAGCCGCTTTAGCGGCGTCGACGGATCGATCAGCGTGACTCCGCCGGCATCGTCAACCACCAACAACTGATTGCCATTACCATTTGTGCCGTTCGAGGCCATCGCTAACTCCTAGTGAACATCTTGACGAAGTCCACGCCGTCATCGGCGCCGCCTGCGCCGGGGGCCCCCAGGGCGAGGTGATCGTCAGCCGCCAGCAGAGGCCTGGGGCCGGTGCCCCTGATGATGAGACGAACCAGGCTGCCCGCGGGAGCTTCCTTGAGGTCGATCTTGATGCTGCCGTCGCCGGATACCGTTACCGCTTTGATATCGAGATTGCTCCATCCGTCGCCGTCGTCGTAGTCAGTCACGGAAACCGCGTCGGGAGAGAGTGTCGATTGCGCGATCGGCCGGCTGGCCTTGAAGGTTATTGATTTGGCTGCGAGCTGCGCATCGCTGATTGTGGGACCGGTCGGAGCCGGCGGCGGTGGCGGAGGAGGAGGACCCGCGGCTGCGCCAGCTAAGATTGGACCGCACAACAGCTCTTGAATTGTTGCGGTCGCGATATGCGACGGTCGAATCGTAACGATCGGCTTTGGAATTGGCGTGGCGATCGCCCAGTCTCCACCGGCACCTGGCTTCACGATCAGATCCGCGATGTCGGCCAGCACCACTTCCGTCGGATCTTCGGGAAAGATCGAGTTCGGCCCTGTGGCAGTCGCTGCCTGCGGCTTCAAGTCGATCTCATCGAGCGCCGCCAACTCCCGCAGCGCCTCCAGATATGCGGCGGGCTGCTGCGCAAGCGGAAGAGCCTGAATCGTGTCTCGGCGCGTTTTGACGTCTGCATACGGTGCGCTGTCAGGTTCAACTTGAAACAATACCCGCAAACGGTGATAGCCGCGGTCCTTAGGCTGTGAGAGGCCGGGCCGCAGCAGCAGCTCGACGGTCTCGAACACTCGCGAATACGCTGTATCGTTTTGCGCGCCCGCACACGGCTCGACCATCGCCGGCACGGGCCTGGTCAGGCACGCTTTGAACTTCGCCACCACGTGCACATCGACCTTCTTGCCGCCGCCGCTGTCAGTAAAAGTGAACCCCGGATCGCCTTTGTGCGCCGAGTACCACTGCCCGACGTCCAGGCACGCCTGCCGATCGAGATGAAGCTCGTGGCCGGCAGCGTCGAGTGCCAGGCCAGGGTCGACCGCCAGCTCGTTTCGCGAGTTGAACGCAACGTTCAGACCCCAGACCACCCCTTCGCGGTGCAGCCAGGCGTTGTGTAGTCGGATCTTCCCGCGCGGATATGCCTGACCGGTCTCGAGGTCGTCAACGCCCAGCAACATTCCGAAGTGAAACTGCAGGGCGTTGAACGGATTGACCGGCAACAGCCCGTCTTCCGCGCCCGCCGCCGCAAGTTCGCACGCCGTCTTATCGACGATCGTTGCCATCGTCCAATTCTCCTAGTAGCTGTCGCCGCGAATCGCGCTGAACAGCCGTCCCGCAAGCGCTGCTTGCGCGGAATCCAGGCGCTCCTGTCTGAGGGCAATCGCGTCGCCCAGGTAATCGACTCGCCGCTGAGCGATCGCCGCAGCTCCCAAAGCGGTCACGTAGTCGGTTGCCGTCGTGTCCATCGCGGTGGCCAGTGCGGCCGGATCGGTCGTCGACAATTCGTTCAGCGTCGCCATTGCCTGCTGGTAATCGAGCAGCACTCTCCACGCCGCCTCGGGAACCACCGCTTCCCATTGATCGAGATCCTTCTTGTCGGCCGCGGCGAAAGTGCTAAGCGCGTTTTTGAAAGTCGTCCGCGCCGTTTCGATCGCGGTTCGTTTGGCCGCGATGTTCGGATCGGTGGCAAGCGCATCCACGTTCGCCGCGATCGATGCAAGGATCTGCGACTGCAGGGCGCCCTCCGCGGTAAACACTCCATTGAGATCCGCATCGAGCGTCTCTGCGGTACCTTCGGCGGTGGCGCCGGCGGTTGTCAAAGCGGTGAGCTGCGCCTTTTCGGCGGCGGTCAGCACGTCTGGCACGGTGCCGCTAGCGTCCAGTTCGATCGCCTCCAAAGCGGCCATCACGGCTTTGGCCTTGGTGTAGCTGTTGGCCGCTGTCGCGACGTAATTGGCCAGTGTGTCTTGCGCACGCTGGAAGGCGGTTTGCTTCTGGGAGGCAGCGCCGGCCAGGCCGCTGTCCGTTGCCTGTTCGGTCGCGAGTGCGTCGGAGGAGTTGGCAAGATCGGTACGCAGGCTCTTCAGGTGGCTGACGCGGGTATCGTGCCGTTTGCCCGCGATCGCCAGGAGTTTGTCGGGAAAGTTTTTTCCCAAGCGGGTTGTCGCATGGGTAACCGTGGCGCTGGCCAGAAAAGCGGCACTGTCGGCTTTCAAAGTCGCCAGTGGAGGCGCCGCGACTGCGGCGCGGTACATGTCCCTCTTGGACGCCTCGGCCTGCGCGGTGGCGATGCTCGCCTGAGCATTTGCGACTCGCGCGGACGCGCGCGCCAGGGTCGCCGCGGCCGAATCGAGCGAAGCCTGCAGGTCCGCCAGCCGATCTTGATCGTCGAGAACAGCGCCCTGCAGTCCCCGCTGAGCGATGATCATCTGCGTAATCTGCGTGATAAGCGCGTTGGCATCGGCCGGCACCGTGGTAACGGCGAGTTTCGCGCGCGCCGCCGAAATATCGGAGCCGGCCTTGTCGAACGCTTTCCCATCCGTCGCCAATTGAGCATTGGCGGTCTGCAGCGACGCCTGTTCCTTGGCGAGATCGTCTTGTGCCGCTTTTTGCTCTGCTTGATAGATTGCGAGTTGTTGCTGCCAGAATACCAGTAGTGCGTCGGCCATAGCCCCTCCTTATCAGGTGCGAAATGCTCCCGCCGGCAGTCCCGGGAATGATTTGGCGGATTTTTCGTACTCTCGCCTGACTGCGCCCACCAGGTGATTGCGGCTGATTGCAGTGTTTGCGGCCGCGGCCAGAAATCCAGCCGCAACCGAGGCGTTACGGATCAGTCCTCCGACGATCGGATAGAGCGTCGCGAGCTCTTTGAGATTGACGTCGTCGGCCAGCGGAGCCTCGGCCGGCAGATGACACCGCCACAGCGCCTCGCGCTCCGCCGGCGCCGGCTCGTCAAAGTCGATCACGAACTCGAGTCTCCTGAGAAAGGCCGGGTCGATGTTCTGCTTGAGGTTCGTCGAAAGTATGGTAAGTCCATCGAAGCTCTCCAGGCGCGAGAGCAAATACGCGGTCTCGAGATTCGCAAAGCGATCGTGAGCGTCGGACACTTCGGTGCGCTTGCCAAAAAGCGCGTCCGCTTCGTCGAACAGCAACACTGCCTGCGATCTTTCGGCGGCGTCGAAAGCTTCGGCAAGATGCTTTTCCGTTTCGCCGATCCACTTCGAAACGACCTGCGAGATATCGACAACCATCAGGTCAACGCCCAGCGCCTGGGCAACCACTTCGGCGGCGAGCGTCTTGCCAGTGCCGGGCGGCCCAGACAACAACATGCGCACTCCACGCGCGCCGGGACGCCCCGCTAGAAATTTCCACCGATCCAGCACCGTGCCCTGATGGATCAGCCGCTGCAGTCCTTCGGTTAGCTGGGCCTTACGATCATGCGGCAGGATAAGCTGATCCCATCGCGCTCGCGGCCGCACCAGCTTCACTCCGGCGCTTAGCCGTAGATTGGATCGGACGCGAACGCATTCCGCCACCGCCTCGAGACAATCGCCGTCACCGTCGACTGCGGCGGTGGCGCGAAAAGCGTTGGCAATTTCGGCGACCACCGCCGGTTCGATTACATAGCGCGCCGCCAGCGTTGCAGCGTGCTGAGAAAGCTCAGGCATCGTTTGGCGCCAGACCTGCTCACGTGCTGCCGCGTCCAGCGGTTCGATCGTCAATCTCAATACCGGCAAGCGGACATCCAAGGGCGGCGCAGCGCTGCGCGATGCGCAAACCAAAACCGTGCCGGGAAATCGGCCGATGTCGGGCATAGCTGGGCGAGTGTTCGAATCCGCGTTCGCCAGTTTGAAAATCGGCACCGCACCGCGCGCGAGCGCGTGGGCCATCGCGAGCCGAGCCGTGGATGCCGGCGCGTTCGCAGTGAACTCGAAAGCGATCCATTTCCGCTTTGCCGATGTTACCAGTGCCGCGGCGCGATGCGCCGCAGTAGTCTCCGAATCGGCCAGCGTGGCCAGCAACGCGGGCTGGTTATGGCGCAACGCCTGTTTTGCCCTGAGAACATCGGGCGAGTTCAGCCATTGGTCCAGGCCGTCTTCGACGTCGTTCAGCATCGCCGGCTTCAGCGCGGTCGGAAGCACATCGAAGCCGCACAGCACCGGCCACAGTCCCTCGGCAAGCAGAAGACTCTTTTCGAAAAACGGCACCTCGCCCCTCGAGATGATGATGCCCGCGGTGACTGCGGGTCCCGCTTCCAGGATCTGGCGCAATGCGATTCGATCCTGCGGATTCTTGCACTGCAGTTGTGCGGCAAGCCCGATTGTGGCGTAGGGTTCATTTTGCGGATTCAGGCTGCGCAGGATACTCGCGTAGCCTTCGTGCTCTTCGGCCATCGCGGCCAGCAAGATCAGATCGACTTCGGCGGCTTCCAGCGAAAGCGCGGCCGCAAGGTGATCGATCGGATAAGTTTTTTCGGACTCTCGCTTCGGAGCTGCCAGCTTCGCGTCAGGCTCGGTCTTGCCATCAGCAAAAGCGTCGTACATCGCGTGCAAAAATGTATGCGCGCGAGTGAGTACATCCTCCTGCGCGACCGGAGATTGAGCCAGCAGACGCGCGAGGCGCCCGCCCAGAATCGCAATCTCCCGGCTCATGCGTTCCGCCACCGCGAACTGCGAGCGGTCGCGCATCTCGCTCGATGTCGCAGGCTCAGGCATAGATAAATCTCACGACAACTCCGAGCCACGGGATCCATCCGGGATCCAGATCGAGACCCGCAAAGCGGATTTCGTTGGAAACATCTTCGGGGGCAAAATGAACCTCGACCCATCCGGGATCGCCTGCAATCCGCGCATCGCGCCGGCACACGAAATCGATCAGTGCCTGATCGGAGCTATTGGCAAGCGCGAGACGATCGCCCATGGCCGCGCGCAAATCCGCCAGCAGCGCGGCGCGACATTCGTCCATCGCCTGTAGCTCGGCGTCATTGGGCATCTCCTCGCCACGGTTCGGGGGCGAACTATCCGGAAGAAGCCCTGCGAAGGCGAGCGCCGCGGGATCGTCTGGAGCGAGCGCGAGCAGGACGACCGCCAACTGATGCAAGGTCCAGCGGAGTCCTCGTTTGGTCAAACGATGATCGTGCATCACCCTGTCAGGCAGATCGGTCCGCGCGATCAGGTTGAGTAAGTACACCAAGCCTCCCGCCGATGTTCGCGCGATGAGCCGGACGTCAGCCAGAGGAGGCTCGGCTTGCTCTTGGTCGGCAGCGCTCGCGCCGTTGGCGATCGAGTCCGTCTCCGAAGCGAGCAAAGCCGTTGTCTCCGAATTCTGATGCGTGCCGCGGTTTTCGGATGGCGCGGACGGAGGCCTCCTCGGCGTCTCACCCCGCTCAGCCGAGCGCTCCAGGCGCGTCACGACCGAATCGAGCAGCGTCCGAACAGGGGCAGGGCTGAACCGCATCGATGCCGGCTCGACTTCGAGAACGACCAGCGCCGCGAACGCCGCCAGGACGATGTCCGGCAGACGGGGCATACTCGCTGCCGTCAGCGCGCGGGCGATCCTCGAGCGTTGAACGATTCGCCCGCCGATCTCGTCGGCAAGGGCGGATGGAACCACCGTGTGATTGGCTTCAGTGATCTCGACGGAAGCTCCGTATGCCTTGCATGCCGCGACTGCCAGTCGGAACCAGGCGTTTGGATCTGTCCAACCGAGCAGCGCGGAAAGTGTCGAACCATCGGACGCGAGATACGCGAGCGCCGCGACCGCATGTTGCGGCTCGTCGGCCAACGCGCGAAGCACCTGCTCGGCAGCCGTGGCGAAACTTCTGCGTGCGTCGTCGTGCCAGATTCCGAGCTGAATCCAGGCCCACGACCGTTCCAGGTCGGCGCGCATCGCGCTCGATGCAAGATCTATGAGCGCGTGGGTTCGCGAACTATAATAAATGCTCGATCCTCCGCGCTGCGCCCCCGAAATAGCGTCGGCGATCACCTGCGCGACGATGCCTGCGAGAACCGAATCGGGTTGGCGAAGCCGCAGCCGCATCGTCGCCTGCACTTGGCGGATACAGAGGTAGCCGTGCGCCAAGATTCCATGGCGCTCGATGGCCGATTCGAGAACTCGATCCACGGCCGAGGCGACGACGCCTTTCAGTCGTGCCTGCTCCGCCATCGCCGCTGGCGGGATTCGCATGCGCGTGAGCATCCGATTGATCGTGATCGCCGTCATCGCCGTTAACCGACCAGGAAATCCCCGTCGAGTTTGCTCGAGCCGAGAATCGCACCGGTCTGCGGACGCCCGATAATCGCGCCGCGGCCCAGCACTGAGCTCCCGATCTGCAGGGTTGAGAATGCGCCTGTCGGTCCGATGACCGAGTTAACTTCGAGCATCAATCCGCGGCCCACGCGCATCCCTGCGCCCACCGTGCAGAAGTCGAAAATCGTGTGTGCAGGACGATGGACTTCGATGATGTTGCGGACTACGTCGAGCTGCTCTTGCGTCAGTGCGGCCGGAATAATCACCGTGAAGCGATGAGCATGCGTACGGAACGCGTCCTCGACGCTGCCTTGCAGCGGTGCCGGCGTGTCGCTTCCGACCGCCCCGCCGATTCGGAAACCCACGCCAACGATCGAGCTGGAGAATGCGGCACCGGTGTCACCCAGCACCGCGGCTCCAATCCCGCGCATCCGGTAGTGCTCGATAATGATCACTGGCACACCGGTATAAATTTCGATGAAGCGTTTGAGGCCGGGCAGCGTCCCTCGATACCGGAACAACCATACCGCCTCTCTGATGAACTCTCGACGCGCGTCGTTCGGCGTTTGTCCGCGCGGAGAGGGAGCGGCCGCCCATCGCTCATCGAGCATCAGGCCGACGAAGCTGGCGAGCCACGGAATACACTCGTCGGGCGCGGAGCGCGGGTCGAGCAGCAAGTCGCGATCGACGCCGCGCGCTTCGGTTTCGCCCAGGAAGCCCTCGAACATCGCGAGGTAGCGCAGCAGGAAGGACGCAGCCGGCTGATCGCGCGAGAAGGTCTTTGGCAGCCGACGCAGATAGTCATGCGAGGGATGTTCCGCGCGCAGGCATTTCACCCGGGGTGACACGCGCGTGTTCCCGCGCAGCTCGAGCATGATCCACAGAAAACGCCCCGGCGGCGCGTTGATCGGCGCTTCATAAGTCTCGAAATGATCGGCCGCATCGGGCTGCGTCCACGGCAACTCGCGTCCGCTCTCGCGCAGATGGACCGCTTGAATCGCAACCTTGGGCGCGAGCGACGCCGGAGGCATCGGCGGTGAAAGATCCGGGCGAGCGATCGTCACGTGCGTGACGTTCGCCGGCGGCACCCGCAGCATCGGGGTGTCGTCGTCGGTATCGTCGAGGACCAGGTATGCGAGCCGCAGTTCCGCGCCGGGCGGGATGCAGGCGTCGACGAAAAGCCGGCCCCACACGGTCTGATAGCTGCCGCTGTCGAGTTGATAGGTCGTCACCCGTCCGACGCGCTCATACACCAGGCGCGCGCCGACTGCACTGCGGAAGCCATTCGCCGTCCAGTAGCCGATTCGATGCGCCGCGCAGCCCGAGGTTCCCGACGCCTTCGCCGAGTCCGCGAGTTCAGACGTCGCGACGATTCCAAGTCCGTCATAGCCGCGCGCGCGCAGCGACGACAGTTGTACGGTTTCTCCCGTCGATATTTCGCAGCGCAGAAAATCTGCGCCCGGACGCCGCGCGATCACGATCACCGAATCCGATTCCCATGCAAGGTCGGTCGCCCACGGCGCCGCGAGATCCGGAAACCCCTTATCGATGAACCAGATGTGTGCGTCGGCGGTCCCAGCCTTTTCAAGAATCGCTATGCGCCCGCAACATGAGATGGCGATTCGCGAGGGCGCGGTGCATCCCTGCGGCAACGCAAAGGGCTCGGGCCCCGAGCGCGCCGTCAGCCGCACTATTTGCCGGGTGGCGCTCAGAACTGCGACAACATCATTGTCGTGTGCAGCCAGATCGGTCGGACGCGATCCCGGCAGGCTGATCTTTCGCAACAGCCGTTCGCTCCAGAGATCATAAACCAGGATTTGGTCTGCTCCAGTCTCCGCGATGAACAAACGATCATTGATATCCACCGCCAGTCCGCGTGGCTCCGCCAGCGGTCCCGCGTGATCGGTCGCCGTGAAATCCCCGAGCGTTTCGGAAGTTTCGCCTTCAATCAGGTTGAGTGGCGGAGGTTGAGCGTCAATCGGACCGAGCGGGTCCGTGGCCTTCCATAACAGCCGCTCGACTCGTCCGTCAGCGGCAACGCAATGATAGAGGCGACATTCCTGGTCGAACGCGAGCCCCGCTCCCAGCGCGGGTGCCGCCGCAGTCGAGTCCACGGTAGTCGTCGTCCACGCGAGCTCCACTACTCCGGCATCGAGATCGAGGTAGGTGCGATCGAACGAGCATCGAACCCATTGGTCCCCGGTGCGCAACAGCGCGAATGGCCGCAGTTCCGACATTCTCAGCACTCGTCCTGAATAGTGGGAATCGGAATCGGCACGAGCGGCGGCTTGACAGGGCCGAGTGCCTGACCGGGCGTCATCGCGGGACCCTGAACAACCGTGATCTCCGCGACTTCCACCACCTCCCACGGCTGCAATTCGATATTTTCGCGGGGCGCGCAACCGTCCGCGTCCGACTTCACCGCAGCCTCGACCCATTTGCCGTTGGTCTCGTCCCACACGCCGAGACGCAGGCACTCGACGTACTGGACTCCTTCGACTTGCAGCGCGGCTGCTTCCAGTTCGGGACCGTAGACCGCGCGCCCGAGGGGCCAACCGCCGCCGGCCGGGCCGTAGGGCGGAAGCGGTGCAAGATACTGTCTGATGACCAGCTCTACCCAGCGCCGCACTGCCTCGATTCCGTAGCCGGGCTTGGCCTGCAGCCCCACTGCCACCGCGATTTTCTTGTAAGTGGGCGGAATGATGTAAAGTTCGGTCGTGACCAGGCGCCGGGCGTCCAGCCAGGCGCACACCTGTGCCAGCAAGGTGCGATCCGGTTTTGGCGCGTTGGAGTTCTTCAGATCCTCGCGCGGCCAAACCACCACGCTGACGACTCCCGCGGCGTTGCGATCCTTGGTCGTCGGATCGAACAGCGGCATGCAATCTGCGCGTCCCACTCCTGCGCCGGGTGTGGCGAGTGCGAGCTCCTGGAAATCGCTTTGAGTTACCGCGCGATCGTGGCGACGGAATTCTCCCGGCACCCGCTCGAGCCCGTCCGCGATCGATTCTCCCGGCGCGCCTCCCACCGCAGGCATCGGATTCGAGCATTTGACCGAGGGAACGCCGGCAACCTGCGAGATTGCTTTCGCGCCAACGTTGCCGGCGATGCCGCCGCCATAGCGATATTCCACGGCGCGAATGCGCTCGCCGATCTGCGGCGCGCGGCCACGAATGCCGTTGCCGAAAGTGATCGTTCCGGCCTCGGCATCGAGCACGTAGTGCAGCGAGCCCTCGTCACTGTCTTCGAAACCGTCGACCGCTACCCAATCGGTCCAGCTCGAGGATTCTTCGACCTGGATATGGGTCGTGTCCGCGATCACCGGTCGATGAATCAGCTTGTAGGTCTGGCTCGCGTTCGCGTTGCCGGTGCCGACGAACTCGGTCGGCGCCTTGACCATCTGTACTACTTCGGTCGCGTTGATTCCGACGAACAGCAGCTTGCCAAGCGGACGGGCCGGGTCGCGCCGTGAGGCGCGCAGCCAAAAAATCACATTTTGTGCGAGCTGCTGATCTTCGATCTGCGGAGGAAAGCTGTCGGTCCCTTGCAGATCCGGGTCGGGCGGAGTGAAGACTCCCAGGGTCGTGATATCCTCCGGCAACCGAAGCTGGACTACCCCCTGATTCGCCAGTCCTCGCGTCGTATCCCCTTCGACCTTGAGCGCCGCAAAGATCGGCTGCCCGTTGCTGTCGATAATTCCGGTTGACGCCTCCCAAATCATCTCGGCGCCGTTGTCGGTCGAACCGATCCCCGGACACGCCGAGATTTGATCGATCGACGGAACGACCGGGTCCAGGATGAATCCGATACTCACAAGCCCGCCGCCGAGCAGGTTGATTTTCGTGATCGCGGTCTGGCGGACGGCGATCCAAATTGCGCCGTCGACTGATTTCTGAAAATCGACCGGGCCGGTAGCAGAGGTAAAGTCCACCGCGGCGGCATCGGGCGCGCTCGGGTCTCCGGGCACGGTCTGGTTCTTGTAGTAGGCGGCTTTCTCGCCCTGCTTGATTCCGCCGCGCGCGTCGATTGAGGCTTGCGCGAATTCTTTTTCGTCGGGTGCGTCCGGCTCGGGGGCAACGATCTTGCCGATAGCCGTGACTTCCACCGGCCAGGCCGAGACTTCGGTGAGTGAATCGAAGGGCAACGAGCCGGCCATCATCTGGGTGCCGATCGGCACCAGCACCGCGGCACCGCTCGAATCGGTACTGGTCAGCGTGACCAGAGAGCGCGCTGGAGTCGCGGGACGAAGCGGTATCTGCAGGAGTCTGAGAAAGGCGAGCTTGGTCGCGTCGGGAATTTGATTGAAACGATAGAGCAGGTTCTCGCCCAAAAAAGCGAACAGCTCGATCAGCGTTATTCCCGGATCGCTCGCATTATGATCCGTCCATTCCGGCGCGTAAACCGGAATTCGCCGTACCAGCTCGTCGCGGAGCTGCTGATAGGAACGATCGTCGAGTATCGGGCTTGGCAGCGGCAAGGTTTGCTACTCCAGGTAAAAGGGATAAACGAGGTTTCCGGGTCGATTGTCGCGCACGTGCACGTAGGCGATTCGAATCAGTACCAACGCCGGATCGTCTCCGGGTGCCACCTCCAGGTCGGTGACCGAGATGCGCGGTTCGAAGTTAGCGAGTGCGATATCCACGTCGTGTTTGATTAGCGCGCGGGTCGCGCTGGTGTTCGGAGCCATCAGGTAGCTCCGCAATCCGCATCCGAAAGTCGGCCGCATGATTCGTTCGCCTGGATCGGTATCGAGGATGATCCAGATCGATTGCGCCACCTTGTCCGGCCCAGCCGCGTAGTCGAGATAGCCTTGCGTGACCGGCGCCAGTGGATAGCGCCATCCCGAGCCAAGAAACGAAAATGCGCTCATGTGTGAACGACCTCGGGTTCGAATTCGATGTTTGCGGTGACCGAAGGCGAAGTGGCGGGCTTGGACGCGTCGCTGACCGCGAGTTCCATGTTGGCCAGTGCTATCGGTGAGTAAGTAGCCGTTAAAGCATTAGCTACGTCGTCACCGTAGCGTCCCCGTATACTCACATCGCGTCCGCCCACCAGGTCTGGTCCATTGATAGTCAGGTCGACACCTCCCTGGATCGAGGCCTCGATCGATGCGTCCACGTTAAGGTCAGCGTTTATTCCGATCCTGCCATCGAGACCGATCTCGCCGCTGATTCCGCCCGCGACGTCGATTTCTGGCGGGATACAGAATTTCAACGCGAGCATCCACCATAGCTGGAAGATGAACATGATTACCGGCAAGAACAGCTCGAAAACGAAAGTCGCGACGATAGTTATGAGTGGAATCGGGATGAAACAGATCTCAAAGCTGCCCGATCGCCCCGGCGACTGCGGCTTGCCGTCCTTGTCGCCCGAGATCATCAGCGAGCCCGCGGGTTTGGCGAATCCCACGCCGAGATGCGGCTTGGCCTGGGCCGCCAAATCGTTCAAATCGGGGAGCTGAATCGTCACCGGCTGATTGCTGGTGCCTGTCAGGTCGTAGTGCGAAGCAAGTTTGTAGGGACGGGTCGGTACGCTCCAAAAGATTCCATCCGGGCACGGGCATGGTTGATCCGGATCGTGCGGTCTCAGATGGCGCAGCGCCCAGCAACGGACTTCGTAGAACTCGCGGTCGTCGAAACGCGCCCGACCGCTACCCTCGTGGTCGTGTGACGAAGTGGGCAGCACTCCGAAGTAGACCGTGTCGTATTGGCCCGCATGAGCCGGCTGGTTCTGGTCTGGTATCAGCGGGTAGAGGGGAAAGCTCGATTCAAGTCCCAAGTCCGCAGGGGTCTCTTCAACCGGCTGCCAGCTTCCGACCTGGTCGAGGCCCTGCGGCGACACCAGCCATCCCTGTAGCTCCGGCACCACGCCGAAGCGCACAACCCAATCCTCAAAGCGGGTTTTCTCCAATGCCAGTAACGCCTGCAGCGAGGCGCGGGTTTTTACCAGCGCTTCGAGCCTGGTGCTTTGAAGCTTTCCATTTGATGCTCCGGCGTTGCCCGGCTCAACAGAGGCCGAAAACGCCGCCTCTTCGATTGCGCTGAGCTGATTGACCCGTGCGAGCTTGGCTCTGCCCGCCCCCAGGTTCCTGAGAATCGGTTCGACTTCCTTCACACCGGAACTCGGCGGCCTGACGGTGCGGCGGCGAATTACGAATCCAGCCTTGCAAACCTTCTCGAGCGCGACCTTGGGAAATCCGGGACCGTCGCAGTGGATTCCGCTCACGACCAGGTAGAAACGCTTGTGGGTGTCGAGAAATATTTTGCGCGTATTGGTGCCATCCGGCACGTACTGCTGATCGACTACCGTGTTGTCCGGCAACTTGCGCGCGCCGATTCGGAACAGCTTGCCAAGCTTGCTGAGCGACGGCCCCGACGACGGCTGCAGCGAATGGACCAGGTCGTCGTCGACGAACTTCTGGCAGTGTTGCGGGTCCTTGAGGAACTGGTTGATCAGATCGGGCGAGTCGTATTTCTGAAAAATAGGCCGCGACAAACGTCCGTCGAGCGGGCGCGGGTCAACCGGCTGGCCGGGCGTCTGAGTTTCCGGGTCGGTCCACTGCCACCACGGCGCTACGATCATCCAGTCTCTTTCCGGCGGGTGAGTCATTTCATCACCAGATGTTCCCTGCGCCCGGAGTGTACGAACTCGACACCACCGAGTTCGTGATGAGGGACTGGCACTGGATGAGGCCGTCGAATATGGCCACCGCACTATGCACATTGACGGCAGGGGCGTTTACCTCGACCGAGGCGTTGGCGATGATGCTGATCTGCCCGGCCGCATTCATTTTTATGGTGCATCCGTTCGAATGCGTGAGCCTGACTTCCTGCGCACCGTCGTCGAGCACCAATTTGTGACCGCTCTGCATTGAGATGGTCACCTTGGGGGCGCCCTCGGTGTCGTCAAATTCCAACAGGCTGCCCGATCGGGTTTTGATCAGACGTTTGTTATTGGGCGTCTCGGGGGCCTGCGGTAGTTTTTCCTGGCCGTTCCAGCACGCGCCGATTATGTACGGGCGGCTGAGATTGCCGGCCTCGAATGCGACTACTACTTGTGAATCGACCGCCGGAACCATTTCGAATCCCTGATCGTCGTCCGCGTATGGCGTGCACAGGGTCGCGAGCGCGCGAACGTCGGCACCCGCATCTCCGAGCCACGGAAATTTCACCTCGATCCGGCCCAGGCTGTCGGCATCTCTAGTGATGTCGGTAACCATGGCAGGATAGACGCCAAAGTATCGCGGGGCGTCGCCGTCAGGACGAAATGCCTCGATTCTCATCGTCACGCTCCGCTGCTTATCGAGGGGCGTTGCGCTTCAAAGTGCGTGCGGTAGCCCCGTTTGAGGTCGTAGGTATGGCAGACCCTGACTACGTAATAGCCATCGCCCTCGAACGGTTTTCCCACCCGATCGAGGCTGAGCTTGCTGCCCACCACCATGTCCGGAGTACCGTCGGTAACGCCGATCGCGGTCACGAAGCTGCGGCAGCGCCGCAGCATCTCCGCGCTCGCCCAGGCGCTCGCCTCGCTCGCTACCAGCGGATTTTCACGGACCCGATATGAGATGCGATCGCCGAAGGCCTGCTGCAGAATCGCCGGCCCGGTGCGGCCCCCGGATATCTCGGCCTGGATCGCATCGGCGCCCGCTTCCTCATCGATCCGGTCGCGCTGAGTAGCGTCGAAACCGCTGGTCTTGACCTTGGTCCGCTGATGAGCCAGGTCGGCCCGAATCTGCACGTTCAGCAGATCGCGCCCTTGCACCAGCGGCATCGAGGTCGCAGTCCGGTTACCGCGGGTCTTGAAGCAGAGTCGATCATTTTCGAACCACACTTCCGCTTGGATCAGGCGCGCTCGCTCGCGCAGGAAAGCGAGGTCGCTCTGATTCCACTGCTGCACGACCTTGTAGGTTGGTCCGGTTGCGGCACAGTCCGCGTCGATTCCGTTGGCCGTGGCGATCGCGCTCGCGATGTCGGCGTCGCTCATGTTTTCCCAAGTCTTGATTCGGCGCGTCATCCGCAAGTCCATCAGCTTGTCTTCCGCGTACACCGACACGTGCGGTTCGGCGCTCTCTGCAAACTGGGCCTCGATCGCGCTGATCGGGCCCTTGAAGATGATGCGCGCGTTGTCGGCCGGCCCGATCGAGACCTCGATCGTTTTGCCGAAGTCGACGATCGCGCCGTCCAGGTAGAGCAACTGCTCTTCGGGCGCGTTGCCCTGCGGTCCTTCCGCGATAAGCGCCAGCGTCAACGCCTTGAGGCCGTCGGTGGCCTCTTCGATCTCGAGATGCGAAACGTCGCGCGCGAGTTCGCCTTTGACCTCGCCGTTGACCTTGAAAACCGGCGCCTTCGATGAAAACAGGTCAGTCATCGAAACCTTCCGCCCGAAGCCTCAGATCGATTCTCGCGATCGCTGCAAGCTCCGCGCGAGCATTCGTCAGATCTTTCGCCGTATCGGCGGAGGGCGGCGCCCCACCCAGTTGCTGACCGGGTTCCGCGATAATTTCGGTAGTCAATTCATTCACCGTTATCGGCATGCGCTTGCTCCGTGGTTGCATCTCGCGGTGCATCCGCAAGGCCGTGCGGGATATCGATTTTCCTGGGTCTTGTCGGCCGCCATCTGAACCGCATCAACGGGTAATTGAGTCCACGGCGGTGCGGTCGGATCGTTCGAGATCAAAATCCCGCTCACCGGCACGCGGGGCCTTAGGGGAATTCTGCCGGCGGACAGGCTGCTGCGAAGATCGGCCGCGCTC
>Ga0105240_10007560_pt1 | contig 15749 bp, 14 predicted proteins | sample KBSC54metaG_FD_80426 | JGI IMG/M metagenome (GOLD analysis project Ga0105240, IMG submission 80426) | Corn rhizosphere microbial communities from Kellogg Biological Station, Michigan, USA - KBS C5-4 metaG | ecosystem: Host-associated > Plants > Roots > Rhizosphere > Soil | place: Michigan, USA... | reverse complement strand
TTGCAAGCCAAAGCTATCAATGGGCTTATCGAACAGTTCAAGCCATTATGCACGGGGAAATTGCTTGATCAGAGCCGTGGGGCGATCGTCTCTGCAGCTTCCTTTGAGGTGATGACGGGGATGACCCCGAAGTCGACGATGTCCTTCCAGTTGCTGATCCGCTCGTCGAGCAGGGCGCGATTGTCGGTCTCCATCACTTGGTAGCAGCGATCGAGTTCAGGCGTGACCCAGCTTGAAATGTAGTCGAGGCCAGGCGGGGCGAGGCGTCCTCGTTCGCGAAAACGGCGATACACGGGGATTGCGTCGGGACGGTCAAAGTGCTCAATCACCATATACAGGCTCATCGGATCTCCTGCTTCAGTTCCCGACCGGGTTGAGTTTCACTGTCTCTCCGGTGCGGGCGGATTGGCGGGCGGCGTCGAGGATCTGCATGACAACGACGTTGGTATCGAGAGCGCTGAGATCGCCCTTGGGAACGATCTGCCCTCGCAACACTGCGGTGAGGTAGGAAAGGGAATCGTGCTCGCGGGCGGGCAGCGAGGGAGCAGTCTCGGTGCGCTCCTGCGAATCGTGCTGATGGCGCACGCGCACCTGGTCGGCGGCAACCGTAATGGCGTACCCGGTGGCGCCGTATACTTCCATATCCTTGCGGCCAAAGGGCCAGTTCCATGAGGCCTGAATGACGGCCTGCGCATGCGGGTACTGGAGAATGATGGTCGCATCGTCGTCGACGTTGGGGTAGATTTCCGGCTTGTCGTGATTGACGACGGCTGTCACCGTCTCCGGCGTTTCACCGTGCATGAGCCACGTCATCAGGTCCACGCCGTAGCAGCCGAAGTCGTAGAGCGCGCCGGCGCCGTTCTGCTGCGGGTCAGTTAGCCACTTCAGGAATTCAGGCTGAACATTGATCTCTTTCGGCCCCTCGTGCCCATCGTGAACGACGACGCGGCGAATCTCGCCGATGCGGTTGTCGCGGACCTCATTGTAAGCAGCGCGGTTGCTGGCGTACCAGGTAGTCTCGTAATTCACGAGGACGTGAATCTTCTTCTCACGTGCAATTCGGCGGATGGCCTTTGCGTCTTCGAGCGAGATGGTCAGCGGCTTTTCGACCATCACGGATACGCCGTACTGCGCGGCAATTTCGATGGCGGGGCGGTGCTGGGCGATTGAGGTGTACACGAGGACCGCGTCCGGCCGGGCACGTTCGATCATATTGGCTTCGGTTTTGTAGAAGAGCGTCTCGGCGAGTGAATACTTCTTCCCGTACTTCTGGCAGAGGCCGCTATCGGCGTCTGCGATACCGATAAGCTTCACATCGGGGTGCTTCGGCAACTGCGAGAGGAAGCCCTCAACATGGCCGTGCTCAAGGCCGACGATCGCGACTTTCAGTTGAGCAGGCTGCTGGGCTCGCATGAGAGTTTCGCCAGCGAAAAACAGAAGCAGAGTGATTATCGCAGCAGCGCCACGAGAAAAGTCAGAACGCATTTGGTCGAATTCTCCCTGAAGACCCGATTGTACAGAGACGGTCTGACGACATGACGCAGCAAAAGGATTGGTCGCTTGCGGATTTAGGGGATCTGCGGGAGGCATTGCAGGCGAGCGAAGCGGATGGAATCGAGCGCACGTATCACTGTGGCTCATTTGGAAACACCATTACGACGGTCGTACCGCTCCTGCCCGGCCGGTCACAGCTTCGTATGCAGATGGTGCCTCCGTTCTTCTTGACAAGGTCTTTGGTTATCCACATTCCCAGACCCGTTCCGCCGATGCCTTTGGTGGAAAAGAAGGGCTCGAAGACTTGCCTCAAGATTTCGCGGTTCATCCCCGAGCCGGTATCCGCAACGGTGATCCTTATCCCTCTTCGGTGGGAGGGATGGAGAACGATATCGCGGCAGCGAAGGATCAGACGGCCTCCGGCCCTCATTGAGTCGAATGCGTTGGACACTAGGTTGAACAGGATCTGACGCAGTTCTCCTTCAAAGCACAGGAAAGGGGAGACATTGGCACTGTCATTGATTACCGTGATGCCTGAGTTTTCAAACCTGACTTGATACAGGGCAAGGACCGACCCAGCGACGGAGTGGAGATCAACTTCTGTGCGGTCGCTGCTTTGTTTGTGGAAGCGCAGGGTGTGTGTGGCGATGTGCGCGACCCGGTCCAGCTCTCGCTGCGCTTTTGTCACGAGGGACGTTGTCTCTTCATCGGCCACGCGCAACTCCAGGAGGTAGAGAAGATTCGTGACAGCCTCAAGGGGATTGTTGATTTCGTGGGCAATGGAGCTTGCCAGGCGGCCTACAGATGCGAGCTTTTCGTTTTGAAGAAGGGCCCTCTCGGACTGCTTGCGATTTGTAATGTCTCGGATGATCGCGGAGAAAGCAACAAGAATTCCGGGCGCCTCCATGTGAGGAGTCATGCTCACGGAGAGATCGATTTCATTTCCGGAGGCGGCTCGGCCTCTGGCCTCGATAAACGCCTCCTGCCCACCTTTGAGTTTTGCCATTGCGGATGAGAGGGACTCGACGTGTGCGGTCAACAGAAGGCTGGAGAGGGACTTCCCAATCGCAGTTTCCGAGGGCAAACCGAAGATTTGCTGTGCACCGGCATTCCAGCTCTGGATGGTTCCGTCAGCCGTCAGGCGAAGAATGGCGTCGGATGAGCGGCGAACAACCTCAGCCATTTGTTCGAACTCTTTACGAGCGCGAATTAGCTCTCGCTCGTAGCGATGTCGCTGTTCTACGGCGAACATGGCGATCAGAATCTGATCTTCGCTGGAATCTGTGTCGTCCATCCGAGCGTTGAGCAGGACAGGGATGTGAGAACCGTCAGCACGCTTGAGGTCAAAAGCTATCTCGGCGAGCGAGCCGCGCAGGAGGAGGGTGGGTATGAACTGGTTTTCATAGAAGAGCTGCCCTCCCGTGGGGAGAAGGTTTTGGAAGCTCAGTTGCTGCAATGAAGATTCAGGGCGTCCCACCATGTCGCAGAAGGCCGGATTTGCAGCAGAGATTTTGCCGTGCGCGTCGAGGACGACAAGACCGCACGGAACGCGTTCGAGAATGTTTCGGGAATCGGGCAGATTTGGCCCCCGGTACGCGGAATCTACTGCAGGAATCTGCGAATTTCCCTGACCACCTGAGTGGGCTCGCTCATGTGCGGGCAATGGCCTTTCGCGTCCATGACCACGAGCTTACTGTTCTTCAAAGATTTGTGGACGTATTCTCCGACACGCAAACCGGCAATGGCATCGGTTTGGCACTGAAGTATCAGCGTCCGTGTATCGACCAGCGGAAGATCATTACGATTGTCAGAGAGGAAGGTCACGCGGGCGAAATGCTGTGCCAGAAACGGGTCCATACGGCAAAAGCTCGCTTCCAGCTCTTCCGCCAATTCCGGCCTCTCGGTATTACCCATGATTACAGGCGCCATCGCGGCAGACCAGGCGACGTGATTGCTCTCAAGCGAATCGAGGAGGCCGTCAATATCGCGGCGCTCGAAGCCGCCGAAGTAGTCGCCCTCATTGATGTAGTGCGGAGACGGACCAATCATCGTCAGAGTTTCGAACCGGCTGGGCTCATCGATTGAGGCGAGGGCACCAATCATGGAACTGACAGAATGACCGACGAAGTGTACGGGGTGATCAAGCTTGAGAGCAGCAAGGATCTCAAGGACGTCCTGAGCGTAACCGCGAAGCGTGCTGTATCGGGATTGGTCGAATGCGGAGGAGTCTGATGCTCCAGATCCGACATAGTCGAACAGGATTATTGTGTAGTTGTCAGAGAATGACGGGACGACCTGACGCCACATGTTCTGATCGCAGCCATAGCCATGGGCAAACATGATCACCTGTTCACCCGAGCCTGTAACTTTGACATTGTTTCGTCGCAGAGCATCCATCGTTGCGTCGGCACCACCGGTTTTTTATTGTCTCAGATCAAAAAAGCAATATTCACACTGAAGCTGGAGGGCAGATTCTGGGGAAAAGTGAGGGCCTGGGTTTGGCCCGGACATGACAGGACGCAGTATGTCTGCTGCGAGTGGCGTGCCAAGGAGAGACTTTTGCGATCGGCTGAGGGTTGAGCAGTTGTAAGCCGATCTGCGAAAAACCTCGTCAATTCGAGTATGGGGACGCTACCGTTGCGCTCTCGATGCCCGCGCTGTGGACTTCGTACTCTGGATGCGCCGAACACCCTGGCTCTGTGTCCTGTGTGCTGGTGAGAAGACGACGGTCAGGAGGATGACGATGCGGCGGAGGTTTGGAGCACGGTGAATGGCGATTTGAGCCTTGCGGAAGCGCGAATGCACTATTCGCAGTGCCGGTGCCTCCCACCCGCGTTTTGTGCGTTTTGTGCGCAAACCGGAGGTCACTAAGCAGTAACGTACCTTGCCCGGTCCTGCCGCCAAATCGCTGTGATGCGTGCGTTTGACCCCTTCCGCAAACCCTCTTAACATAAGCTGAGGCATTATCCCCAGCCACACGACGCTGTTTCCCATTGGCGACAGCCCGCAGGGCAGTTTGATTTGGCGCGTGTCGCGCCCGGAAGGCAAAACACGTTGAGCACCACAGACACTATCGAAACCAATGAGCCATCGGGAACACCCGAGGAAGCCCACGGCCACGAAGGCCACGATCACCAACACGATCACGATCACAACCACGAACACCAGCATGGCCCGGTTCTCAATCCCGAGGTCACGCGCGAACTTGTGATCGACGCTCCGGTGGAAGAAGTTTCCAAAGCCTACCGCACGGTCACGCGCAACTACCAGCGCTATGCCAAGCTGCCCGGATTCCGTCCGGGCAAAGTGCCGGAGTCGGTTGTCAGGCGGAAGTTTGCCACCGAGATCCGTAAGGACGTCATCGACGGCCTGCTACCTGAGCGCTTCAGCAAGGGCGTGAAGGAGCTCGGGATTCGCCCCGTCGGCCAGCCGCAAGTCACGGAACTGACCGTGGAAGAAGGCCAGCCGCTGCATGTGAAAGCTGTGTTCGAGTACATGCCCGACGTCTCCATCGAGGGATACGAACAGGTGGTTGTCGACAAGCCGTCGGTCGAAGTGACTGACGATGAGTTTCGGCAGGAGTTGGAGCAACTGCGCGAGTCCCGCGCCACCATCGAGCCGGTGGAAGAGGATCGGCCTCTGACGGATGGCGACTGGGCCCAGATCTCCTATTCCGGCAAGCTAGTAGACGATCCCGAGGCGGCCCCGATCACTGGCGAGGACTCAATGGTGGAGGTTGGCGGAAAGGACACCGTCGATGCCTTCACCCAGGTTCTGCGGGGCGCGAAGCCCGGCCAGGAACTCAAGGCCGAGGTAATTTACCCGGCGGAATACCCCGATGCCAAGCTGCAGGGCAAGACAGTGGCCTACGAGGTGACCGTCAAGGCAATCAAGAAGCGGATTCTCCCTGAGATGAACGACGACTTCGCCAAGGAAATGGGCAATTACGAAAGTTTGGCCCAGTTGGAAAACGCCGTCCGGGAGCATATGACCAGCCGCAAGCGCCGCAGCGTGGAATCCGAGACAAAGGACCGGCTGTTTGCCGCCCTGGTGGAAAAGTACCAGTTCCCAGTGCCTGAATCGCTCGTTCAGGACCAGATCGATGCCCGGCTGGAACGGGGTCTGCGGGCCCTTGCTGCCCAGGGAATGAACCCTGAGCAGATGCGCAAGCTGGACTTTGGCCGCCTTCGTGGTGCGCAGCGGGATTCTGCGGTTGCCGAAGTTAAGGCTCACATCCTGCTCGATCTCATCGCTGAAAAGGAAGGGGTTACCGTCGGGGACGAAGAGCTGGACCGGGAATTACATATGGCTGCACTTCAGTCACGCGAACCTTACGAGACACTCCGGCAACGTTTGACTGACGATGGCGGGCTAGCTAGAATCCGGGAACAATTGAAACGCGAGAAAACCGCAAGTTTGATGTACGAGAGATTGCCGGCGTAATCACGCGCCGTACGGACCGGAGCCTGAACCGCGCCGGCCCAAACGGCCATCAAAAGAACGGGGCGACTCTGCTGGATGGGTATCGACCCCGCGAGGATGAATTCCGAATGGCACTGGTTCCCATGGTGGTTGAGCAGACGAGTCGGGGCGAGCGTGCCTACGACATCTATTCCCGTCTGCTCCGCGATAACATCATCTTCCTCGGCACACCTATTGATGATCAGGTGGCCAATCTCATCGTTGCCCAGATGTTGTTTCTCTCCGGCGAAGATCCGGAGAAGGATGTCCAGCTTTACATCAACTCCCCCGGAGGGTCTATTACCGCCGGGTTGGCAATCTATGACACAATGCAGTTCATACGGAACAATGTGGTGACATACTGCATAGGTCAGGCAGCCAGCATGGGTGCGTTTTTGCTGCTGGCCGGGACCAAGGGGAAGCGGTTTGCACTGCCGAACTCGCGTATCCTGATCCACCAGCCGTCCATGGGCGGTCTGAGCGGTCAGGCCACGGATATCGACATTCATGCACGCGAAATTCTGCGAATCCGCGAGATTACCAACAATCTGATGGCCAGGCATACCGGCCAGCCGTTGGATCGAATCGAGCGGGACGTGGAGCGCGACTTCATCATGAACTCGCAACAGGCGAAAGAGTACGGCATTATCGACGAAATCATCGACCGGCCCCGCACGTAGCGGCCGCGCAAACGCAAGCGGAATCAAATTGAGGCCAAGGGGAGTACAACAATGAAAACGCGCACGGGACCTGAAGAAGCGCTGCGCTGTTCGTTCTGCCACAAATCGCAGGACGCCGTAGCCAAGCTGATCTCGTCGCCCAGCGACTATCCACGGGCATACATCTGCGATGAGTGCGTCGCTGTTTGTAACTCCATTCTTGAAGACGACCGGGGAGATGCCGCGCATCCAGCCACCGCCGCCGGGCATCTGCCCAAGCCGCAGGAAGTGAAAAGCTTCCTTGATGATTACGTCATCGGCCAGGACCAGACGAAGAAGAAGCTCGCCGTAGCCGTTTACAACCACTACAAGCGTGTGCAGATGAACCGCATGCGCAACAACGAAGTCGAATTGGCCAAGTCGAATATCCTGCTGATCGGGCCAACAGGTTCAGGCAAGACGCTGCTCGCGCACACGCTGGCGAAGATGCTGGATGTTCCCTTCGCGATTGTGGATGCGACGACTCTCACGGAAGCCGGGTACGTCGGCGAAGACGTGGAGAACATCATCCTGAAGCTGCTGCAGGCAGCCGATGGCGATGTGACACGCGCCCAGCAGGGGATCATCTATATCGACGAGATCGACAAGATCGGCCGCAAGGACGAGAACCCGTCGATCACTCGCGATGTTTCCGGCGAGGGTGTACAGCAGGCATTGCTGAAAATCCTTGAGGGCACGGTCGCGAACGTTCCGCCGCAGGGTGGACGCAAGCATCCACACCAGGAATTCACCGCTGTTGATACGACCAACATCCTCTTCATCTGCGGAGGCGCGTTTGTCGGTCTCGAACGCGTGGTTGGGCGTCGCATCGGGAAGAAAGCGCTCGGATTCAAAGCCGTCGATGCCGAAGCGGATGCGGCGACAGTTCGTTCGCATCGGGACACGGAACTGCTGCGCAAGACGGAGCCGCAAGACCTGATCAAGTATGGATTGATTCCGGAGTTCGTGGGCCGTCTGCCTGTGATGGGCATACTCGACGAACTGGATGAAGCTGCACTGGTCGAGATTCTCACCAAACCCCGCAACGCGATCGTGAAGCAGTATCAGCGTCTGCTCGAGTACGAGAATGTGCGCCTGCACTTCACGCAAGACGCAATCGGCGGGATCGCCCGCGAGGCGCTCGCACGCAAGGTTGGCGCGCGCGGACTGCGCATGATTCTCGAAGAATTGATGCTGGACCTGATGTATCACCTGCCTTCGAACAAGAAGGCGCGCGATCTGGAGATCACCAAGGATATGGTGGAGCGGCGCGATCTTTCGCTCTGTCTGCTTGAGAAGGCTGGATAGATCGAAACGAGCCCTCCGGCCACGACAGATTTTCGTATACTCAAAGGTCACATCACCAAGCGGATGTGACCTTTGAGTCTTTAGCCGACTGAGTCTCCCCCGCAGAAGTAAACGGCTGTACAATCCCAACAAGACGCGCTGCACTGGCTGAATCTAGCTGCCTGCCGGCGCGTCTAACATTTATTGGTGTTCATATGACTTCTTCGAGAGATAAGAACGAGCCTCGCAAACTTCCCATGATGCCCATCCGGGACATGGTGATCTTCCCCTACATGATGACGCCGTTCGTTGTGGGCCGCCTCTCGAGCGTTCGGGCTCTGGAAGAAGCGTTGAACGGAGATCGCAAGATATTTCTTGCCACGCAGCACGATGCGTCCATCGATGAGCCAAAGGCGAAGGAGATTTACCAGGTCGGCTCGATCTGCAATATCGTCCAGAGCGTAAAGATGCCGGACGGCAACATCAAGGTTCTGGTGGAGGGCGTGGAGCGCGCGAAGTCCACCGACGTGAGCGACAAGGATGGCTTCTTCGTTGCGACGGTCCGCACCGGCAAGACTGACTTCGAAATGACGCCGGCTGTTGAGCAACTGATGCAGCGCGTCACCAGTCTCTTCGAGCAGTACGTCAAGCTGCAGCAGTCGCTCAACTATGAAACCATCATCGCCACCGTTCGGATGGATGAACCCGCAAAGCTCTCCGATACCATCGCGGCGAATCTGCAGCTCGGCATCGAAGAGAAGCAGGAATTGCTTGCCATCTTTGATCCCGCGGCGCGTCTGGCGCGCATCGCGGATGTGCTCGACGTCGAGATCGAAAAGCTCGATCTCGATCGCAACATCCAGTCGCGCGTGAAGCGGCAGATGGAGCGGGCCCAGAAAGAGTACTACCTCAACGAAAAGATCAAGGCTATCCAGAAGGAACTCGGCCGCGGCGAAAAGAACGAGTTCGACGAACTGCGGAAGAAGATCGAATCCGCCGGAATGCCGAAAGACGTGCTCGAGAAGGCCGTCCAGGAGTTGAAGAAGCTCGAGGCGATGCCGCCCATGTCGGCCGAGTCCACCGTGAGCCGCAATTACATTGACTGGCTGCTCGCCGTGCCGTGGAAGAAAAAATCCAAGGAGACGCGGTCCATCGACTTCGCCGAAAAGGTGCTCAACGAGGATCACTATGGCCTGGAAAAAATCAAGGAGCGCATCCTCGAATTCCTGGCAGTTCGGCAGCTGGTGAAGAATCCTAAAGGCTCGATCCTATGCTTTGTCGGACCTCCGGGAGTGGGTAAAACTTCGCTTGGTATGTCCATCGCCAAAGCTACGGGACGCAAGTTTGTTCGTCTCTCGCTTGGTGGCGTGCGCGATGAGGCGGAGATTCGCGGCCATCGCCGAACCTACATCGGCGCTCTGCCTGGCCAGATTATTCAGCACATGAAGCGCGCAGGCACCAAGAACCCGGTGTTCCTGCTTGATGAAGTGGACAAGATGGCGTCGGATTTCCGCGGCGATCCGGCATCGGCGCTGCTCGAAGTTCTCGATCCGGAACAGAACACGACCTTTCAGGATCATTATCTCGATGTCGACTACGACCTCTCGCAGGTGCTATTCGTAGCAACCGCCAATGTGCTGCACACGGTTCCGGCTCCGCTGCAGGACCGCATGGAAGTGTTGCGGCTGCAGGGCTACACCGAGCAGGAGAAACTCGAAATCGCAAAGCAATATCTGGTCAAGAAACAACGCGAGCAGACCGGACTGAGCGAGAAAAACATTGTCTTTGCCGACGATGCGATTCTGGAAATTATCCGCAAGTACACGCGCGAAGCGGGCGTCCGTAATCTCGAACGCGAAATTGGCAACGTCTGCCGCAAAGTTGCGCGGCGCGTGGTGAAAAAGGGCGCGAAGCACCGGGAAGAAATCACCGGCGCAAGCATCAGCGACTTTCTCGGCGTGGCGCGCTTCCGTGACTCCGAGGTTCACGAAAAGAGCGAAGTGGGTCTGGTCACCGGGCTGGCGTGGACTGAAGTGGGCGGCAGCATTCTCACCACCGAGGTTCAAGTACTCGACGGAAAGGGCAAACTCACCATTACAGGCCAACTCGGCGATGTGATGCAGGAGTCGGCGCAGGCCGCCTTGGCATACATCCGGAGCAAGGCGCAGGCGCTCGGGCTAACCCGCGAGTTCTATCGCAATGTCGACCTTCACCTGCACGTGCCTGAGGGCGCGATCCCCAAGGACGGTCCTTCAGCGGGCATCACCATGGCAACGGCTCTGGCCAGTGCCTTGGCAAAGATTCCGGTGCGGCGCGATATCGCGATGACAGGCGAGATTACGTTGCGGGGCAAGGTGCTTCCCATTGGCGGATTGAAGGAGAAGCTGCTGGCTGCATTACGCGCGGGCATCTTCGAAGTCATTCTTCCGCGCGCCAACGAGAAGGACTTGTCGGAGCTTCCGGACAACATCAAGAACTCCATCAAGCTGCATTTCGTGGACACGATGGATGAAGTGCTGGCGCTTGCACTCGAAAGCCCGCTTCCCGCACCGTCGACCGAAGGGGCAGAAGTCATTCCAGCGGTGCCGCCTCCATCAGAAGTCGTCGGCGGTCAGGTCTCGCGACAGTAGCAAACCCGCTGAGCAGAAGCAAACACGAGGGGGAGGCTAGATGCCTCCCCCTTTGCTTTACTTGCCCTGCATGTCCTGGAAGGCGTGCACCCAGGCATTCATCACGTCGTCGAACGTCATGCCGGGCTCCATTTTGCAATGGGAGAACTTGTCGTCCTTCTTGTCGCACTGAGCGACGCGCTCTCCGTTCGCGTTGTAGAGGGTGAGGCTGTCAGGCTCTTTGGGGGCCTGAACAATCGCCGGCTTGGTAACGGGCGGCTCCGCAAACGTGATGGCGTGAACAGCGGGCCCATTGGAGGTCGCGGCGAGCAGACAAATGGCAACAAAGGTGTGCACGATGTCTCCAGTGAATTGTAGCGGTAGGTTCAGTATAAGGCTGGTGCAATGCAGGGCAAGCGCAATTCTCTGGTCATCCGTCACCGATGATTACTTCCGGATTCGGCGAATCATCGGGCTCACTTGAGCACCTCATCGCGGGCCAGGATGGAGGCTGTCAATCGCATTTCGCCCCGCAGGATGACTGGTTTGATGGCCTTCACCAACAAGAACCATTGGGCTGCTTCTGTATCCTGATGATGTACTTAGCGAGTCTCGCCTATCATGCGCTATCAGACAAAGTTCCTGTTATCGGCGGTCGATGCGAAGCAATTTCCTGCACCGTCGGTGCCCGAGATCGCTGTCCTCGGACGCTCGAATGTCGGCAAATCAAGCCTGCTGAATGCGTTGGTGGGCGAGAAGGCTGCGAAGGTTTCTTCCACTCCCGGACGCACACGGGCCATCAACTTTTTTCTGCTCGCAGATGACAAGGACCGCCCAAAGCTCATCTTTTCGGATCTACCCGGATACGGCTACGCCAAAATCTCGAAGTCGATTTCAGCCGAATGGCCAAAGTTCATCGAACCATATCTTGCGGAACGGGAATCACTGAAGTTTTGTGTCTGCCTGGTGGACTCGAATATTCCACCGCAGGAGAGCGACGGCAAGCTTTTCGAATGGCTCCGGCACGCAGGTCGCGAGTTTCTGGTGGTGGCCACAAAAACAGATCGGCTCAGCGGCAATCAGCGCACCAAAAACCTCGCCGCAATCAAGCGGGAATTTGAACTGGACGAGGTGCTGCCAGTATCCGCCAAAACGAATGCGGGCCTTAAGGAGCTTTGGACGAGAGTCACTGCAGTGGAGGAGTAAGGCTGCCGTGCTGCGTTGTCATTTCACCTGACGGGAGCGAATCCGAGCACTTGGATGCTAGGCATCACTGGTATTTCGCCTGCCTGATGTGCAGACCGCGTCCGTTGCATGAATCGCTCAGCGAATTCCCGATCCGCGTCGATAACACGCGTATACGATGCGACTCGTCTTAGAAATCGAGGGGCCAGGCGGATCCACCGGGCATTCCACGTATCAGCGGCATCGAGACATTCCTGAGCAATCGCGTCGATCTTTGGGAGGGACGCCAGCGGTGTCGAGTCCAGCATCCAGAAGACTCTGACCTTCCGCGATGCCGCCGCCTCTTTTTGTGAGGCCTTCAGCGATGACCTCACATGCTGGCGCGTGACGTTGGGCTGAACTCCGCGTTCCAACATCTCCTGCTCAACTTCTCCGGCTGGTTTTCCGACGCAGACCGCGACGGTCGCATGTTTACGAATTTCATTCTTCAGAATCCGCAGCGCTTCATCCAGCGAAGTCACAAGGAAGTCGACGATTCCGTCATGAATCGCCTTTCTTTGTGCGACTGGATCAGCGGCAACGCAAAGCGTGGCACATCCAGCGACGTTCCCGCCGATGACAACGGCGCAGCCCTCCTCATCCAGTTCGCCGGCGTACAGCAGTTTACCGCCAAGATCCTGGTTCTGCGAGGGCAGAGATTCTTGCTCGGAAACGAGCGCGCGGAAGCAGTCGTACGCGTAAGGCGACATCTGCTGGACTTCGGGGCCCGGACTGAATCGGACTGTGGTTTCCACGGACATCCAGCTAGTCCTTGGCCTTCTCTTTCCAGTTCTTCTCGCGGACAAACATGATGAGTTCGCCCGGCGCTGCCGTGGTCTTGAATTTATCGTTTACCTTAGCTTTGCCGCACCCGTTCGCCATCACCATGCCCTCAGACATGATCCGTGGAACGAGATACCACACGTCGCCAAACTCGTTTTTCTGCGCGTCGCAGTTGACGTAGATCTCCATCGAGTTGTCGTACGCCAGGTGAACTGAAATCTCATGCGCATCAGCCGGAACAGTCAGCTCCGCAGAACCGTCCTCGTTCTGTTTCACCCAATCGTTATGGACGGCCTGTTGCCGGTCGAGGCGGATTTGGTATCCCGTGGGCATCAACGGATGTCCGGTCTTGCCATCGAATATTTTCAGAGTGATGGTTTTGGAAGGCTCTGCATGCAGAACCCCGCATAGCGCAACCAACCACACGAACAGCAAAGAGCCAATCGTCCTTCGAGTCATGTTCCCTCTTGCATTTACCACGTGGAGTAAGGCTGCCCGTCTGTTCCTGTCTCCTGCGAGCCGGAGTGCACGTCGTCAATTCCTGGGTCGGTCTGGTCGAGCGAATGCAATGAATCGCTCACATCCGTATTCCAGGTGTCCCGCGACTTGGTCATTGGATCTTCTGGGATCACCTTGAGATATCCCTCCTGCACCAGGTCTTGCAGCGACTGGGGAGCTTTTTGCTTGTCCATGGTGTAGGAGTCAATCGCAGAACGCATCACGCGCAGGTCTTCCTTCAGCACGGCTTCCCTTGCATTTCGTACCGCGCTTACGAAGCTCGGAATGGCGAGGGTGGTCAGCACGCCGATGATCATCATCACGATCATCAACTCCATCAGCGTGAAGCCGGCCTCGTTTTTCCTGTTGTTGCGCATAACTGACTCTATTCTCCTACACATGCTGCCGTTCCCATCCATCCCGCAGAACCCAAGCCATTACCTCAGATGAGCCCTGCCGACCACACTTCCGCCCATTGCTACCAGTCAGAGTATTTCGTTCCGTCCAGGGCGGTTCCGGTCGATTTTGAATACACGTCAAAAACGCTCTGTCCGCCATACGAATCCGATTTGGGGTCGTCCTGCATCGAGTGCAGGCCCCACTCAGCCTTGTCCGTCATCGGATCGACGGGGATGCGGCGAAGGAACTTCACCTTCTTACCCTGTATGTCCACCCCGTTCACCAGGGTCTCCAGATCGGGCGGGTAGTTCTGGCTGTCCACCTTGGTTTGAATCGCGCCCTTGTCGGCGGCGTCCTTGTAGTGATCGATGGCATCGCGCATCTCCCAAAGATCCCGCCGTAACTCGCGCTCCTTATCCCGTTTGACCTTGAAGCGGGCAATGGGGATAGCCGCCGATGCCAGGATCGACAGAATCGCCACCGTTACGATCAGCTCGACCAGCGTCAGGCCGCGCTCCGAAGATTTTCGGATTCGAGCGGTTCCACAGGTATTCCTCCCCGAACCGACGTTGCTCAGCGGCATTTTCCCTGCGGAAAAACCACCTTGCTTTACGCCGGCAGGGTCACATGAGCTGTGGAATCGCTCCGACCGCTTCGCCTTCATGAATTCGGTACTCCTACTGCACAACCAGTGTGGCTTGAGAAGTCTGCGCCTGCAGAGGCTTTCCAGCGCTGTTCATGGCCCCACCGCGTGTGATGCTGAGGTTGGTCTGGCCCGGGGCCTTCGCCTGAAATGTAAGGACGCAGACGACCCCCGCTCCGCTCACTCCGGGAGCTCCAGGCGGCCGCGAGACATTGAGGGTCAGGTCTCCGGGGCCATCATCCCGATGAGCCATGGAGACAACCTGACCATCCCGGGTGAGAAGGTCCCCGTCTCCGACGTTCACCAGGGAGATCTTGGCGGGATCGTATTGAATTTGCAGGGGAACCGAAGAAATGTCCGTTCCACCAGTCAGCACCACCGGAATCTGGAAGGTGGTTCCATTCGCGACCTGGCCAGGCGAGTTGAGCATCAGGTTCACGCTGCCTGCCGGACCCGCCGCAGCTGTCGGCGCTGGCTGCCCACCGGCCCCATTTGCGGGTGGGGGCGCCAGGCTGGCATCTTGCGAACTCTTCATCTGGTTGAGCGCTGCATTGGCTGCGCTCTGAGCACTGGTGCCGGGTACTGAGCTGGGAGTCGGCCCCGCAACGCCCGAAGGAGCACCTGCGCCTGCATTAGGCTGTGCGCCAGTCGAAGCGTGCCGTAGTTCGACGTTAAGACCTGAACCGGTATCGATACTTCGGAGGTTGAGCGGGCTCAGTTCCTGCGAGCGCACCACGTGCGGTACCACGAGGAACACAATCTCATCATCCTGCCGGATTTTGTCGTGTGATCCAAAGAGATAGCGAAGGATCGGAATCTGGCTCAGGCCCGGGATGCCGCTCCAGTTGTCCTGAATCTGCGATTCGTTGATGCCGCCCAGGATATTGGCCTCACCCTCCCGTAAGCGGATAGTCTGCTCAGCAACGCGCTGGCTCAGGATCGGCTCGGTGACGCCGCTGATAGTAACGGAGCCGCTCTGCGCAGTGACCTCGATGTGGATCTTCAGCGTGATATCCCGGTCGTAGTGTACCGTCGGCGTAATCTCAATGTTCACGCCCACGTCCTGGTATTGGAACTGCGTATTAACCAGCGAGCTCACCAGTGCAGTTGCAGCGCCCGTCTGGTACGAACCGGTGGCGATGGGGATACGCGAACCAATCTTCAGCGTGGCCTTCTGCTGGTCGGCTGCACGGATGCGAGGGTTCTGCAAGATGTGGGTGTTGTTATCGGTCAACAATGCGTTGGCTGTTGCTTGACCGATCGTAACCGCAAAGTCGTTTGAGTTCAGGTGCGCAAGATTGTAGAGCGTCAGGTTGTTGGTATTCGTAGTCGGTGTGCAATTGGTGCTGCCCGTGGGACACGTGGTGGCGGTGCTTGCCGTGGGCGACTGCAGTTGCACGCTCGCGCTCGAGGGCCACGAGATGCCCAGGTTGCGCTCCCAATTCTTGCTGACTTCGAGAACCCCAATATCCACCACGACCTCGGGCCGAGCCTTATCGAGATCGCTGACAAGTTTCTGCGCGAGGAGCAGTTCATCGGGCGTGGCACGCATGACGATCGCGTTCTGGCTCGCGACACCGTACACCTTGGCGTTCGGCAGCACGTTGCGCAGAGCGGTCTGCACATCGTTCAAATCGTTCTGCTGCCAGGCAT
>Ga0105240_10007559_pt1 | contig 15749 bp, 12 predicted proteins | sample KBSC54metaG_FD_80426 | JGI IMG/M metagenome (GOLD analysis project Ga0105240, IMG submission 80426) | Corn rhizosphere microbial communities from Kellogg Biological Station, Michigan, USA - KBS C5-4 metaG | ecosystem: Host-associated > Plants > Roots > Rhizosphere > Soil | place: Michigan, USA... | reverse complement strand
GGAAAAAAACCTGCGCTCGTTACGGTTGAGCGGACTGCTCGATCCGCGCGGCATTGATCTTCTGCGGAAGATGTTCGACGCTGAACCCAATGGTCCGGCGTGGTCGCGAATCTGGGCGCTGGTTGTGCTGGGAAGCTGGCTACAAAAGCAGCAACGTCTCACGCCGTCCGGTTCCGCCTAAGAGGCTGTCGGGACAGAGCCCCTAGTAAGGCAAGCGGTAGAGTGCCGAGGTTCCTGCAGCGCCGATCAATGCACTCGCATTCAGCGTCGATTTCAGACCGCTGGTGGGAACGTAAACGATGTCTTCCGTGTTCAGAGGAATGTCAGCTGCTTTGCCGTGCAGTAACTTCTTCAGATCGAGTTTTTGTTCCTGAAATCCCGTTGGAGTGCGGTGGAGAATTGTGGTCTTGCCATACGCAGCAAGATGAGTGGGCCCTCCAGCGGCCGCCACGACTTGGACGATGGTGACTCCGCCACTCGCATTGAGCACGTATCCGCCCGGCCGCGTGACCTCTCCGAGAACGTAAACGATACCTGCCCTGGGTACAACAACGGTGTCACCAGGTCTGAGTTCGATATTATTGGCCGCCATTTCGGCGGGATTCTTAGAGATCTTGAGGCTGGTTGAGTCTGTCTGGCCCCGATGGCTGATGGTAACGGTGGAGGATGCTCTCTCCGTGGTGCCGCCGGCCAGTTGTAGAACATCGAACAAGCGGTGCGGGCCTAACGCGGAGTAAAAACCTGGCTTGCCGACCTCGCCAGCGACCGAAATCCCGCTGCTGGTGAAATCCTTCGCATAAATCGAGACCTGCGGGTCGTTCACAATTTTGTTCTGCCGCAGCTGAGCTTCGATGGCAGCTTCGGCTTCGCTGGTGCTAAGGCCAGCGAGGCGAACATAGCCGATGAGCGGCATTGTAATGTTTCCCGTCTCGTTGATACGGGCGCGACCCGAGAGATCGGGTGCTCCGTACACCGTGATCTCGAGGTCATCTCCGGGGCCCAGAAGCAATGGAGTGGCGTTGGCCGTGAGATGGTTTTCATCAACGGAACTGGTAGCGGGCTGTGCCATTTGCCGTTGCGTTCCATTGTCCTGCGGCACTGCGGTGCTCTGCCCGTCCGCATTCTGCGGGAGCGCGGCACCACTGGCGCCATCGGACTCAGAAGCGCTCAAAACAACGGACATCAAGAGGAAAGCGAGAAATGGAGGAGTAACCCTGAAGGCACAGCGCATATTGGGTAACGACATTCTAAAGCCGGTTCCAAAGAGGCACAACTTGAATCCGCTGCCGGAAGGACTTCCTAAATTAGGAAGGGTTCGTTGTGCTGATCAATAAGAAAAGGCCGTAGCGCCGGCCGAATCGGCGGAACAGGAATCTGGGATTTCCACAGGCGCTGTTAGAAGAGCTGATTGGAATCTTCTGGTGCGTGGGTAAGGAGCCAATCAGACAGCTTCTATGGTAGTAAAGCTTGAATGCATCGGATCCGGTGAAATCTGTTTATAGCTGCACCAAGAGCGAATCAGGGTAGAATGCTTGCAGCCTTTTCTGTCCCAATGCCCAAGCTGGAAGATTCTCAAAAGGCGGAGTCCGCGCCGAGTTCCGTGACTCTGCCCGTGAGCGTACTCGTGGCCACGCGGAACGAGGAGCGCAACCTGCCGCGTTGTCTGGAATCCCTGCGCGAGGCAGGCGAGGTCTACGTGATCGATTCGCAAAGCACGGATACGACCGTGGCCATTGCGGAGCTGTATGGCGCGCACGGAGTGCAGTTTCATTACCGAGGTGGGTGGCCGAAGAAACGCCAGTGGGCGTTGGATTCGTTGCCGTTCAGCTATGAATGGGTTTTGCTGATCGATGCGGACGAAGCGTTAACTCCGGAACTTCTCGAGGAAATAACAGAGGCGATTCAAACATCGCGGTTCGATGGCTACTACATTAAGCTGCGAATGTTTTTTCTCGGCCGCGAGTTGCGTCACAGCGGCGCCAGCTTTTATAAGCTCCTGCTATTCCGGCGCGGCAAAGCGCGTTTTGAGTGCCGGTTGGCGGAGCAGGATGATTCGATGGCCGATATGGAAGTCCACGAACATGTGGTCGCTGAGTCGAGCGACAGGATCGGTAAGCTGAAGCATCCCCTGATCCATCACAACGTGGAGTCGCTTTCGCACTACATTCAAAAGCACGATAAGTATTCGAACTGGGACGCGCGCGTCTGGTTTGAAGGACAGAGGAGCGCCAGAGATCTGCCGCCCTCGCTTTTCGGATCGCAGGCGCAACGGCGTCGATGGTTGCGAAAGACGTTCTTCTGGCTGCCCGGGTCGCCGGTTCTGTTCTTCTTTTACAAGTACATTTTTTGCCTTGGATTTCTGGATGGCATTCCCGGCCTGATCTACTGCGGGCTTCAGGGGGTTCAGTTTTTCCACGTCAAAGCCAAGATTTATGAGCTGAAGATGCAGGGAATGCGGAGGGAACCGGCCTAGTCCGATGTGCGGAATCAGTGGTGTCGCAAATTGCGGAGACCGCGAGACGCTGGCGCGCATGACGAGGGTCCAGGCACATCGCGGGCCGGATGATTCGGGACTATGGGACCGGAGATTCCCGGATGGTTCTTACATCGGCTTGGGAAGCCGGCGTCTCGCAATTCTCGATCTTTCCGCCGTCGGCCACATGCCGATGTGCAATGAAGACGGAACAGTTTGGATCACGTACAACGGAGAGATCTATAACTTCGGCGAACTTCGGCGCGAACTCGAGGGCAAGGGGCACCGGTTCGCCTCGCACACTGATACGGAGGTCATCGTTCACCTCTATGAGGAGGAGGGGCCGGAGTGCGTCAGGCGTTTGAGCGGGATGTTCGCGTTCGCGATCTGCGACCTGCGTTCTGGCTCGCCAACCCTCTTCATGGCCCGCGATCACTTCGGGATCAAGCCGTTCTACTATTTCCATCAAGGGGAACGATTCGCGTTTGCCTCCGAGATCAAAGGCTTGCTGCAGGTTCCGGAACTTGAGGCTGAACTCGATCCACAAGCGCTGCATCAGTATCTGACGTTTCTGTGGGTTCCTGATCCGAAGACGATGTTTCGCCGCATCATGAAGTTGCCCGCCGGGCACTATGCAATTTTGCGAAACGGCGAACTGAAAATTCAGCAGTATTGGGATCTCACATTTCCATCAGCGAACCACCGTTACACCCGCTCCGAAGCGGAGCTGGCGGAAGAAGTTAGAGAGCGCTTCCGCAAATCTGTGCAAGCGCAGATGGTGAGCGACGTCCCGATCGGAGCCTTCCTCAGTGCTGGCTTGGACTCTTCGTCCATTGTCGCCATGATGCGGCAGGCGACCGAGCAGCCGGTGAGAACGTACACCATCACTTTTCCATCGAAGTACCGCGTGGGCGAAAACACGCTGGATAATCCTGAGGTCGCCACTCGCCTGGCGCGGCATTTCGGGTGCGAAAACCAGCGCATCGTCGTGGAGCCAAACGTCACCGATCTGCTGCCGAAGCTGGTTTGGCACATGGACGAGCCCACGGCCGATCCGGCGATCATCACATCCTATCTTGTCTGCCGAGAAGCGCGGAAAGAGGCGACCGTACTGCTCTCGGGAGTGGGCGGGGATGAGTTATTCGCTGGCTATCGCAAGTACCTCGCGCATTACTGGTCACAAGCGTATGCCGGCGTGCCTTCGTTTTTGCGCCGGCCTGCGGAAAGCGCCCTTGCGGCCTTACCTAGCTTCCGAGGAACATCGCTAAAAGGCGGCGTTCGGTTGGCGAAGAAAATGGCGCGCAGCGCCTCCCTGAATCCCGTGGACCGCTTTATCGCCAACTGTACCTATCTGGATGGACGGCAAAAGGCTTCGCTCTACACCGGCGATTTTGCCGCGGAAGCATTCACGTTCGATCCGGCGGGTGAGCACGTGGCCGCCTTTGAACGCGTGCAGCATGCAGATTTTCTCCACCAGATGCTCTATGTGGACACAAAGATATTCATGACCAGTTTGAACCTGACTTATAACGACAAGATGAGCATGGCTTCGTCGGTCGAAGTGCGCGTACCGTTCCTGGATCGCGAACTGGCCGAGTTCGTGGCATGGAATGTTCCTCCGCACCTGAAGCTGAACCGATTCCTGCGGCCCACCACCAAATACGTCTTGCGCCGTGCGATGCGCGATATTCTTCCCGCGGAAGTATTGCGGCAGCCGAAAGCCGGATTCGCAGCTCCGTTAGATTACTGGCTTGCCCACGACCTGGAAACTATGGTGGACGATTTGATCTCGCCGGCACAGCTTCGCAAGCGCGGCATGTTCAGTCCTGAAGCAGTGCAAGGTTTTGTGCAGGAACACCGGACTGGCCGCCATGACTGGTCGATGCAATTGTGGCAGTTCCTCACGCTGGAATTGTGGATGCAAGGATTTCTCGACGGGTCTGCACAGAAATTTGAGTTGGAAAACCTGCCGCAGCAAGTAGCCAGCGCATGAGACAAGTACTGCAGGACGCGCGCAGCGGTGCGGTCAGCGTGGAGGAAGTTCCGGCACCCCAACTTCTGCCCGGGTGTGTGCTGGTGCGCATTGCGGCGTCCGTAGTTTCGGCGGGCACGGAGCGCGCCTCTGCAGATTTTGCGCGGAAGAACCTGCTGCAAAAGGCCAGATCTCGTCCCGACCTGGTACGCGAGGTGATCAGTAAAGTGCAGCGCGACGGGATTTTTTCCGCCGTGCAGGCGGTCCGCAGCCGTCTGGATCAGCCGCAGAGTCCCGGCTACAGCAGCGCTGGGACGGTGCTTGCGGTTGGCGAAGGTGTTACCGATATCCAGCCTGGTGATCGCGTAGCCTGCGCCGGTGCTGGTTTTGCAGTGCATGCGGAGATCGCCTGTATCCCGCGTTTGCTGCTGGCGCGAATTCCAGATCCAAGATCAGGCGCCGGCGAAGTGTCTTTGGACCACGCTGCATTCGCAACTCTGGGTGCAGTGGCGCTGCACGGCGTACGCACAGCCGAAGCGAAACTGGGGGACATGGTGGCTGTGATTGGACTGGGACTGCTCGGCCAACTGACGACGCAGCTTCTGAAAGTCGCAGGATGCCACGTGTTGGGAATGGAAATCGATCCCAGCCGGGCACAACTGGCATCGCAAATGGGCGCCGACGCGGTAGCGACGTCCGCGTCTGAGTTTCGCGACCTTTGCCTGCAAGCTTCCCGCGGTGGTGGTGTCGACTGCGTACTGATCACCGCCGAGACGCCGACTAGCGATCCGGTGAACCTCGCTGGAGCCATCGCGCGTGATCGTGCGGTTGTGGTCGCGGTCGGCACGGTGGGTATGGAAATTGAGCGAAAGGCTTTTTACGAGAAGGAACTTCAGTTTCGCATTTCACGTTCGTACGGTCCCGGAAGATATGACACGGCGTATGAGCAGAAGGGACGCGATTATCCCATTGGATACGTCCGCTGGACGGAAACGCGGAACATGGAAGCATTTGTTGAACTGCTGGCCGAAGGAAGGCTGAATCTCAATGCTCTGATTACTCACCGCTTCCCGATCGAGACCGCTCATCGAGCCTACGAATTAATTTCTGGCAAATCGCGCGAACCTTTTCTTGGTGTGGTCATTCATTACGCAGACGATGCTGGCAGTTCAGTGTCGCTGGCGCTCGCTTCGGCATCGGGCATCCCCGGCCAGCCTCGCGCCAGGACAAATGACGTGACCGTCGGGTTGCTGGGTGCAGGAGGATTTGCATGCTCCACGTTGATTCCCGCCATGAAGAGCTCGTCCCATACATCACTGCTCACAGTTTGCGCCGCGACTGGGTCGCACGCCAAGCATGCCGCGAGTAAATTTGGCTTTCGGAAATGCACGACGGATGATGCCGGGCTTACACCGGATCCCGAGATCAACACGGTTGTCATTGCTACTCGCCATCATCTGCATGGCGCTCAGGTGCTGGCTGCTTTATCTGCGGCAAAAAATGTATTCTGCGAAAAGCCGCTGTGCTTAAGTGAACAGGAATTAAGGCAAATCGTAAGCGCGTACATGGAAATTCCAGGTGGACAGCAACCGGCGCTGATCGTGGGTTTCAACCGGCGCTTCGCTCCCATGGTCGCGCAGATGAAGGCATTCCTGGCGCCGGTCGCGGAGCCACTTGCGCTTCACTATCGAATCAACGCCGGGTACCTTGCGCCCGATCATTGGCTGAACGATCGCGAACAAGGTGGAGGCCGCATTCTGGGCGAAGTGTGTCATTTTATCGACCTCATGATGTACCTTGCCGGTTCGCCGATCGTTGAAGTGGCCACTCGAGAAATCGGAAGTACGGGGCGTTACAGCGCCGATAATGTGATGATCTCAGTTCGGTTCGGCAACGGTTCCGAGGCGATCATCAGCTATCTCGCAAACGGAGATCGTTCTTTTTCCAAGGAGCGGATTGAGGTTTTTGGTGGCGGCAGCAGCGCAGTGCTGGACGACTTCCGCCGCATGGAGCTTGTGCGTAATGGCCGGGCACAAAAGGTTCGCTCGCGATTGCGACAGGATAAGGGCCACCGCGCTGAGTGGACGGCGTTTGTCGACAGCATTCGACTGGGCAAAGATGCGCCCATCGCTTTTGAGGACATTGTGTGTTCCACGCTGGCGACGCAGCGCGCCGAAGAATCACGCATGGCAGGCAAACCGCTAGCGGTGGATGCTGCGGGATTTCTGCGTTCATGCCAGATGACTGCCACTCTGCATCCTGACCGGAACGAATGAGCGAACGGCAATTCGAATTCACAGGAGACTAAGTTAGTTCATGCTGGTTTTGGGCCTCAACATGTTCCACGCGGATGCGTCCGCGGCAATACTAGTCGATGGCGAAGTGAAATTCGCCATTGCCGAAGAGCGTCTCAACCGGCGCAAGCATTACGGTGGATTTCCTGCGCTGGCGGTCAAGGCGTGTCTGGATGCCGTTGGTGCGAAAGTATCGGACGTGGAACACGTGGCGGTCGGTCAGGACAGCGATGCGAACCTGATCAGGAAGGTGCAGTACGCAGTTAGCAATCCTGCCAAGGTTCTCAACTTCATTCGCCTGCGGCAACGCAAGGAAGCGATGCGCGACGTGCGCTCACTGTTGGCCAAGGCTCTGCACGTGAGCCCGCAGCAACTCAAGTTTCAGGAGCATCACCTGGAACATCACATTGCTCACATCGCCAGTGCCTACTACTGCTCGCCATGGGAGAAGGCTGCGGGATTCAGTTATGACGGTTCTGGAGATTTCGTCTCCACCATGATGGCGCGCTGCCGAGGTAACAATATTGAGGTACTGGAGCGCGTTTTTCTGCCGCACTCGCTGGGCAGCCTCTATACGATGATTTGCGAGTTCATCGGCTACTCGAAATATGGCGATGAAGGCAAAGTGATGGGCCTAGCTCCTTATGGCAGGGACACGTATTGCGGCGGGATTGCCAAGATGATTTCGCCGAAGAATGGCGGGTTCCAGCTGGATCTCAGCTATTTCAAGCCTCTCGGCAGCGATCAGGGGATGCAGGTATTGCCGGACGGCACGGTTCGCCTGGCCCGGCATTTTTCCGGTCGCATCGAGAAGCTATTTGGTGAGCCGCGAAAGCCGGACAGCGAAGTCGCCCAACGCGACATGGATCTTGCCTTCGCCCTGCAGCATCGATTCGAGGAAATATTCTTTCATCTTCTGAACACATTGCACGAGAAAGTGCCATTCGATGATCTCGCCATGGCGGGAGGATGCGCTCTGAATAGCGTGGCCAACGGGAAACTGTTTGACAGCACTGCGTTCCGCCGTACCTACATTCAGCCCGCGGCTGGTGATGAAGGGCTCGCCATCGGAGCGGCTTTACACACGTATCATTCCGTCCTTAAGCAACCGCGCCGCCACGAGTTGAAGCACTCGTATCTGGGGCCGGAGTTTTCGGAAGCACGCATCCAGTCGGCCCTGAAAAATGCGGGACTGGAATATCGCAAGCTGGATCGTCGCGACTTGCTCGAAGAAACCGCCGAGCAAATCGCCGCGGGCAAGGTGGGGGGATGGTTTCAGGGACGCATGGAATGGGGCCCGCGCGCCTTGGGCAACCGGTCGATCGTGGCGCACCCAGGCCGTGCGGATATGAAAGACATTCTGAACGCCCGCATCAAGCATCGCGAATGGTTCCGCCCCTTCGCGCCTTCGATTTTGGCGGAGTATCAGCACGAATACTTTGAGCACGATCATCCGTCGCCATTCATGCTGCACGTGTATAAGATTCGTCCGGAGAAGCGGAAGGTTTTGTGCGCCGTGAACCACGTAGATGACACGGGGCGTCTGCAGACGGTGACGCGAGAAGAGAATCCGATGTACTACGATCTGATCTCAGCCTTTCACCGCAAGACAGGACTGCCGGTCATCCTCAATACCAGCTTTAACGAGAACGAGCCTATCGTGTGCACTCCGGAGGAGGCGGTCGACTGCTTTCAACGGACTCGCATGGACGTGCTCGGCATTGGGCCATTTCTCGTCGTGAAGCCGGGGAGAGACAGGCGGGTTGCAGTTTCGTCTTCCGACAAGACACAGCTAGTGTAGGCCGTCGGAACCTTCGGCCTCGCTGTGCTTCGGCGGGACAGCCCAAGGGGCTGTCGCTACGCGGGTCAGGTTTTGCTACGCGGGTTGGGCAAGCCTGGTCAGCGCTTCGGCGACTGCTTTGATTTGAGAATCGCTTAGTTCGGGATAGATTGGGAGCGACAGCACTTCTTTGGCGGCTTTCTCGGATTCCGGGAACGAGTCCGGTCCATATCCTAATTCCGCATACGCGGGTTGCAGATGAACCGGGGTGGAGTAATGAATGCCGGTTTGAATTTTCTCGTTCAGCAGCGCGGCCTGGAGTGCATCCCGATTGTCTGCCCGAATCGTGTAGAGATGATAGACGTGGCGCGTGCCTGGCATTTCTGTTGGCAGTAGCAGGTCGGATCCTGCCAGGAGTTCGTTATACTTCTTCCCGATGGAGCGACGCGCCGTCGTCCATTGCTCCAGATGGCGCAGCTTCACGCGCAGAATCGCTCCTTGAAAACCCTCCATGCGGTAGTTATATCCGTGCAGCACATGGTGATATTTGCGGTCCTGGCCCCAATCGCGCAGCATGCGGATCTTGCGGGCGTATTCGGGGTTGCTGGTGGTGATAGCCCCACCTTCCCCGCAGGCCCCGAGATTTTTTGCCGGGTAAAAACTGAAGCAGCCGATGTCGCCGATGCTCCCCGAGGAACGGCCCTTATACTTCGCCCCATGCGCCTGAGCAGCGTCTTCAATCACGATCAGCTTGTTTTTTTGCGCTACTTCCAGGATCGGGTCCATGTCCGCGGGATGACCATAGAGATGAACCGGGACGATCGCCTTGGTGCGCGGGGAGATTGCCGCCTCGAGGGCATCGGGATTCATGTTGAACGTGCGCGGTTCGATGTCGACCAGAACCGGCTTGGCGCCCGCGTAAAGAATGGTGGAAACACTCGCGACAAAGGTGAAGGGAACCGTAATGACCTCATCGCCCGGTCCTACGCCGGCCGCGAGCAGCGCCAGGTGCAAGGCGCTGGTTCCGGAATTCACCGCCACACATTCGGTTGTGCCGCAGTATGAGGCAAATTCTTTTTCGAACTCCGCTATTTCAGGGCCAAGCACAAATTGACAGCTGTCGAGCACCCGAGCAACCGCCTGGTCTATTTCAGGCTTGATGCTGCGGTACTGCGCTCTCAGATCCAAGTACGGGACTTTGATATTTGCCATTCAGGAACCCTAATGCCTGCTCAGTGAATCAGCCATGCGGTACAGGCGAGCACTACGCCGACGGTTGCGAATGCTGCACCCATCCCCCAGTAGACCTTGCGGCGTGTCAGCAGCGTGATGGATGTAATCACGAGTCCGATTTCGAGAAACACTTCCGAGAGATCGAAGCGGTCCGCCCGGTTCCGCTCGGTTGCAACTTCCGCCTCCAGCCTGCGCGCTTCGGCCTCGGTGTCATTGCGATTGTCGCGGTAGTGCGTCGCCTCCTCGGAATATTTGGCGCGCAACTTGGCTAATGCGGCGGCGTCGGCGCTGGCTTGTACCGAGGTCAAATCCAAGAATAATTCATCCACATGGCGGCGAATGTTTTGCGATTGATAATAGGCCCACCGGTCCGAAGCCAGAGCTTGCAGGACAACTTCTTCCGTATGGGCGCGGTGCCCCAGCAGCGTGGAAACCGCGACCAGTACCGCCACAATCGCCATGGTCAGCGAAACCGGCGCGAGTTCAGGATTTTCCTTGGCGTGCTCAGCATGCTCTTGCAGTTCTGTGAGTTCTTCGGGCATCCCCTTACTCTCCCATGACCTTCACGATGACGCGCTTATCGCGCTGCCCGTCGAATTCAGCGTAAAAGACTCGCTGCCACGTTCCCAGATCGAGTTTGCCGGCTGTGATGGGCACGATCACTTCATGATGGATGAGCAGAGCCTTCAAATGTGAGTCGCCGTTGTCCTCGCCCGTTTCATGGTGCTTGTAATCCTTTTTGAAGGGAGCGAGATGCTCCAGCCACTGATCGATATCTTCTATCAGGCCACTCTCATTGTCGTTTACATAAATTCCGGCCGTGATGTGCATGGCAGAAACCAGAACCATGCCTTCGCGAACCCCACTGTTAGAAACAATCTGCTCGATTTGCGGTGTGATATGGACATAAGCGCGATGCTTCTTGGTGTGAAATTTCAAATACTCGGTACGGGTCTTCATGCTCAGATCCTTGCGGGCGTTCGGCTATCGTAGGGCCTCAGCGATTTTGCCGCTGGCCAAAAGCTGCGAGAGGCGCACGAAATCCGGATACATGACACGATCCTTGTCCATGGCTGCAGAAACAGAACGGATCGTGGCATGGGCATTCTGGCCGCGCTTCGACGTCTTAAGCGGCGCCAGGAAGTCCAGCGCCTGCGCCACTGCCATTGCTTCAATGGCCAAAACGTTGCGTGTGTTTTCGACAATGCGCCGGAGTTTGATCGCCGCAGTCATTCCCATGGAAACGTAATCCTCCTTGTTCCCCGAAGTGGTGATCGAATCCACCGAGGCGGGGTGCGCCAGAACTTTGTTTTCGCTCACGAGAGCCGCGGCGGTCACCTGAGGCATCATGAAACCGGAGTTCAGGCCAGCGCCGGGAGCGAGGAAGGGCGGCAAGCCTTCGCTGAGCGCGGGATTGACCAATCGCTCGATCCTGCGTTCGCTGATTCCGGCCAACGCGCATAAAGCAATAGCGAGGAAGTCCAACGCGAATGCCAATGGTTCGCCGTGGAAATTTCCGCCGGAGATTACGTCGCCTTCGGAATTGCCCGTGATGAAGACTAGCGGATTATCGACTGCGGAGTTGGCTTCGATTTCGAAAACCTCCCGGCAATGTGCCAAGGTGTCGCGTACCGCTCCGTGGACCTGCGGGATGCACCGTAGCGAGTAGGCGTCTTGCACGCGCCCGCATTCACGGTGCGACTCGCGGATCTGGCTCCCTTCCAGCATCCGGCGCAGGTTGGCAGCGGTCTTTATTTGTCCGCTGTGGGGGCGCGCTTTATGGATACGCTCATCAAAGGCGGCATCGGTACCCTTGAGTGCGTCGCAGCTCAAGCTGCCAATCACGTCGGCGGAATCCACCAGCGTCTCAGCCGCGAGCAGAGACAACGTCCCGACCGCAAGCATTCCCTGGGTTCCGTTGATGAGCGAGATCGTCTCCTTGGACTCAAGCACGACCGCTTTGATCTGCGCGCGCTTCAAGGCGTCCGCGCTGGGAACTCGTTCTCCTTTGTCGTTGAAGCATTCGCCTTCGCCAATCAACGCTAGAGCCAAGTGGGCCAGCGGTGCCAGGTCGCCGCTCGCACCGACGCTGCCCTGGGAGGGCACGAATGGGGTGACGCCGCGGTTGAGCATCTCGCAGAGGGTGTCGATGATCACGGCGCGCACGCCAGAATGTCCCTTGGCCAGTGAATTCGCCCTCAACAGCATCATGGCTCGCGTCTCGGGCACCGCCAGCGGATCGCCGACTCCCACGGCATGGGAGCGCACGAGGTTCACCTGCAGTTCGCGAATCTGGTCGCCGGCAATGCGAACCTCGCTCAGTTTGCCGACGCCGGTAGTGATTGCGTAAGCGACCTTGTTGCTGGCAACGATCTCATCGACGACGGCCCGAGCCCGGTTCACTGATTCGCGAGCGTCCGGCGCTAGCAACACCGGGCGCCGCTCCACCGCGACTTCGCGGACCGCCTCCAGACGTAGATCGTTTCCACTGATATGTAGTGCGTTCAAAGGACTCCCCGGTTCATTTCTTCACTGCGGCACGGAATACACTCAGGTATTTGTCAGGCAGCGGCGCCACCTTCATCTTTGCATCCGTGACAATGTGGGTGGTCTCGCCCTCCGCCAGCAATGCGCCGTCATGGGCGCGGTTCAGTTCGTAAGAAAAGATAACTACGGATTCGCGCACGGTCTTCAGACGTGTCCTGACTATGACCTCTTCGTCGTAAAACACCGGAGCACGATAGCGGCACAGGACTTCCGCCACGGCGATAAAGCGGCCGTCCTCCCGCTCCATATCACGATAGGAGAATCCCATCTGACGCATCAGTTCCACACGTCCCACTTCAAACCAGATGAGGTGGTTGGAATGGTAGACGACGCCCATCTGGTCGGTTTCGGCATAGCGCACTCGCAGGCGGGTTTCATTTACCGGAAGATGGTTGTTGCGGTTCATTTGCCCGTCCACACAGGCTGGCGCTTTTCCAGGAAGGACGAGATGCCCTCGCGGAAATCGGCAGTTTCGCGGATGCTCGCATTGGAGCGCACGGCTTCCTGAATCTGGGCATCAATTTCGCCGCGGGCATGATCGGTCAGCAGTTTCTTGGTCGCGAGCAGAGAGGCGGAGCTGTTTTCCATCAATATAGAAGCGAGGGCGCGGGCCCGAATCATGAGTTGCTCGGCGGGAACTATTTCGCTGAGAAGTCCCAGGCGGGAGGCTTCTTCCGCGCCGAAGATTCTGCCCGTCAGCAACAGGTCCCGCGCCTGCTTCTCCCCAACTTGCCGCAGCAGGAAAGTGGAGACGATGGCCGGCACAAAACCGATTCGGACTTCGGTATAGCCGAACTTCGCATCGGGAGTAGCAAGAGTGAAATCGCATAGAAGCGCCAGCCCTGTTCCACCCGCGATGGCTGCCCCGTTGACCGCCGCTATCGTCACCTTGGGAAACTCGTAAATGGATCGGAAGAGTTGGACCATGGTCTGCGAATCTTGCAGATTCTGTTCCGGACTTCGCCCAATCAGCGCTTTCAAGTTTTCCAGATCCATGCCCGAACAGAATGCTTTTCCCGCTCCGGTCAGGATCAACACGATAGCATCCGACTTTGCCACTTCATCGAGGGAACGCAGCAGGTCATCGATCAGTTCGAAACTGATGGCATTGCGCTTCTCCGGGCGATTCAGAGTGAGCGTTGCCAATTTGCCCTCAAATGCGAGTTGAACTGTTTTATACGCCATACGGTTGCGGCCAGGTTTTCTTGCGTGGCTGGTCTTTACTTGTTAGTGAAAATCCGTATGAATCTATCGCGATTAATCGGCTGCCTGCGATTCCGAGTATTTAACCGCCAGCCCGTTAGTCGCCCTCAGAAGAGTATCGAGTGGCTTCAGGGTTGGCAACTCTGCGTTGCGTTGGCGGAGAGCGGCAAGCACAGCTTCGGTGGCAATATTGCCGACCAGTGCGTCCTGTGCAAAGGGGCATCCGCCCAGTCCCCCCAGCGCTGAATCAAAGCGGCGGCAACCCGCGTCGTACGCGGCCAGGATTTTTTGCCCGGCCAATTCCGGACGGCTGTGCAGATGAACCCCGATCTCCAGATAGCCGTACTGTTCCGTCACGGCGCTCACCAGGTGTCCGATCTGCTCAGGGCTGGCCATGCCGACAGTATCGGCCAGAGAAATCATCTGCAGGTTTTCGACTTCGAGCAGTTCGACCGCCTTCAGGACTTCCTCAATGCTCCAGTCGTCGCCGTACGGATTGCCGAATGCCATCGAAATATAGACGACCACATTGAGGCCGGCTTCGTCTGCTTTCTTCTGGATCTTTTCCAGTTCCTCCAGCGAGTCTTCCGGCGACTGGTTCTGATTCTTGCGCAGGAAAGTTTCGGAGATCGAATAGGGAAAGCCCAAGGTCGAAACCGCGTTAGTGTCGATCGCCCGCTGTGCTCCTTTCTCGTTGACCACAATTCCAATGATCTCCACATTTTCGTGAGGGCCGAGTTCCTTAAGAACCTCCTCCGAGTCGGCCATCTGTGGCACTGCTTTGGGCGACACGAAAGATACCGCATCGATGTGTTTGAACCCCGCGCTCATCAAGGCCTTGAGATAATCTGCTTTCAGGTCGGCAGGGATCATTCCCTTCAGGCCTTGCCAGGCGTCGCGGGGACATTCGATAATTTTGACTGAATCGCTCATGGGAACACTGGCCACAGATTGCAGAGATCATTCAGAAACCAAAGAGGTCGATCAGTGTCAATCCGTGTGAATCTGTGCCAAGAACTTATCAAGTTTGCAGCACTCCCACCTTGAACTCCGGCACGTCCGGATTCAGCGCAGCAGCCTCCAGCGCCTGGGTAATGGCAGCTCGCGTCTCCATCGGATCGATGATCTTATCGATCCAAAGGCGGGCCGCGCCATAGCGGGGATCGGTCTGCTCGTCGTAGGTGCGCTTCACCGATTCGTAGAGTTCCTTTTTTTCTTCGTCGCTCAGTTTCTTCCCGCCGCGCTCCAGTTGCTTCATCTTGATCTCGACCAGGGTCCCGGCTGCCGCATCGCCGCTCATGACAGCGTAGCGCGCTGTCGGCCACGCGAATACAAATCGGGGATCGTAAGCTTTGCCGCACATGGCGTAGTGCCCCGCGCCGAAAGATCCGCCGACAATGACGGTGATCTTCGGCACCACGGAATTGGAGACGGCATTCACCATCTTCGCTCCCGCCTTGATAATTCCGCTCCATTCGGCATCGCGTCCCACCATGAATCCGTTGACGTCGTGAAAAAAGATCAGCGGGATCAGGTTCTGGTTACAGTCCATGATGAAGCGCGCAGCCTTTTCGGCCGACTCCGTGTAGATGACGCCGCCAAATTCCACCCGCTTGTGTCCTTCGTGATCGGTCTGCTGCGCGTGCAACTTCTGATTGGCCACAATACCGACGGCAAACCCGCCGATGCGCCCGTAACCGCAGAGCACCGTTTTGCCGTATTCGGGCTTGTACTCATCGAAGCGGCTGCCATCTAAAACACGCGCCAGAATCTCTTTCATGTCGTAAGGACGCCCGGGAGATGGATCGTAGATCCCGTAGATTTCCTCGCCTGGCCGTTCCGGTTCGATCGGCTTCTTGCGATCCCAGGGAGAGAGACGCCGGTATCCCCATTTCTCGACGATAGAGCGAATACGACCGATACAGGTTTCATCGTTGGGTTCACGGAAATCTACGGTGCCGCTGATGGCGGAATGCATCGCCGCTCCGCCCAGGTCCTCCGCGGAGACCTTCTGTCCGATTGCGGCTTGCACCAGTGCCGGACCCGCGAGGAACAACCCGCTCCCATCGGTCATCAATACGTGATCGCACATCACGGGCAGGTAACCGCCGCCCGCGACGCACATGCCCATGATGGCAGCGATCTGCGGGACCCCCATTGCCGACATGACCGCATTGTTGCGAAACACGCGTCCAAAATCGTCGGTGTCGGGGAAAACATCTTCCTGCAACGGCAGGAATACTCCTG
>Ga0105240_10007558_pt1 | contig 15751 bp, 8 predicted proteins | sample KBSC54metaG_FD_80426 | JGI IMG/M metagenome (GOLD analysis project Ga0105240, IMG submission 80426) | Corn rhizosphere microbial communities from Kellogg Biological Station, Michigan, USA - KBS C5-4 metaG | ecosystem: Host-associated > Plants > Roots > Rhizosphere > Soil | place: Michigan, USA... | reverse complement strand
TCGATAACTCCCTTTTTTGCCGATGCATGATAAACGATACCTGTCTTCCAAAAATCGTGGGAGAGGCTGCCCATCACCAGGCCTGAGAAATCATCATTATTGTAAGTCGAAGCAAACTCGTAACTAATACCATTGAAAGCCGGTTTGCTATCATCCCATCTCCTCTCTAAAATGTGCGACCAGTTATCATTGTCGAATGGTACATCCAAAAAGCGGGGTTCTGCTCCTGGTTGCATCAGTTTAGCATTCTCTCCGGGTAGTACGGCTAACGCACAAATGTCCCTGGTCTCCAATTCGTCAGTCCCATCGTTTTTTAGTGCAGTCACATTAGTAAGCAGGTAAGGATGATCCTGGTAGATCAGCACTTGCTGTATTAAGGTAATACCAGCATTATTCCCCCAATGTTTGATAACAATGCGCACCCCTTTTCCTGTCTCGTTACTAAACTCATCTGTAGTTGCCTGGTGTATTTTGCAGGCCGATGTAGCAGTAAGCCCGGTTGATAGTTCGTTTACATAAGCAATGGTGTTGCTAAGCACAACACCATTGCTGAAATGATAATTCAATTGCCCCGTTTTATTGTTGACCGACACAGACAATCGCTCTGTGCTGACGGCCAGGCTATCCGGGTACTTCGTTATTTTTTGTGCCGAAGCGATGTTCTGCAACAGTAATAAGCTGGGTACCAGGCAGGTTATAACGGGGTGTTTTGGAAGCTTCATTTATTCTTATAAGTTTTAGTATCCCGGGTTTTGTGCTTTCAAGCCCAGCGCCGGATTATTTTGCAATTCAGTCAAAGGAATAGGATATAGCATATTCTTGTCTGATACATTTTGTGCCGGATGCGGATCGCTGGTAGAACCATTCTTTTTCAAAAAATCGCGCTGTGGGTCATCATAACGTTTCACACGTGTTAGCAATGTGCCGGTACGTTTCAAATCGAACCAGCGCCAGCCTTCTGCACCCAGTTCACGGCTGCGTTCGTCCAGGATTATATCTCGCAAGGTAGTTTGGTCGGTTGGACCAAAATCAAGCGTGTTATTACCGAATGCACGTTCACGGATTTTGTTCAGAGGCGCTAATGCAGCGTCCGGCTGACCAAGTTCATTCAATGTTTCCGCATACATCAGAAATACATCAGCCGAGCGCAGATAGTATAAATTTTTACCTGAGTGATAAACATCAATATCACCGGAAGAAATATCGTATTTTTTTATGGTAGGTAATCCCGGGTCTACCCACCAGCTCATGGTGTTGCCATTGCCGTCGTAACGGTCATGATTAATCGACGAAGTATAACGGCTGTCATACTGATATTCAAAGCCGAAAGGTTTCATGAAAACTGAATCGGAATAATATGAAGTTGCCATCACAACCGTTCCGCCATAGCCCGGCGTGTGGATATCAAATGTTTCAAATTTCACAGGAGGGCCTGCATAGGAACCGTAGATGTTTTGAAGCCCTTGTGTGTTATCCGTATTGTCTGTAGAATATTGTATTTCAAACAACGATTCTGCATTATTTTCATGTTTTCCGTCGAACAGGTCAGCATAATTGGCTAACAGGCTGATATGATCGTTGTTGATGAGATCTTCAAATATGGTCTTTGCATCCTGGTAGTTATGCAAGGTAAGGTATACCTTACCCAATAGTGCTTTAGCGGCTTCAACGCTTGCACGACCGGCATCACTTCCCGATAGTTTGCTTTTAGTCCAGCAATTGGTAGTAGCGAATTTCAGGTCGGCAATAATTTGAGTGTATACCTGTTGCTGCGGCGTCCTTGGCAAACCGCTTGCAGTGTTTTCCAGTGGCATAGGTACATCGCCGTATAACTGAACCAGGTAGAAATAATATAGTGCACGCATAAAGTGGGCTTCACCCAGCAGGCGCGTTTGAATAGTGGGATCGGAGAAATTTTTAATTTTTGGAATATTTAAGATAGCCGCGTTAGCATTTGCGATACCCTTGTAACAAACTTGCCAAAAGCCTGTTATGTCCTGATTCTGGCTATTGAAGGTTTGGTCATATACATCCATACCAACTACGCCGGCCCAGTAAGCGCCATAGCCCTGTGCCTGGTAGCAGCAGCGTGCTTCATCGGTGCCTATGACTCCTATCAGCTGATAATCTGATTTTTTGAGCGTTTGCAATTGCTGATAAATCCCGGTTACGCCTGCAATGGCACCCGCCTGGTCATTGTAAGCAGCGGCCTCCGTCACAAAGACTTCGGGTTTATAGTCGAGCTGTTTGCGGCAACTGCTGAGCAGTTGCGTCATGACGATTGCCGAAACCAACAGCCATGTATTTTTTAAATAATGTTTAAGATTTTTCATGTCGAATATTTTTAAAGTTATAACCCCATTTTTAAACCCAGCAAGAAAGTACGGTAGCGTGGGTATATTTCAGTTGCGGCGTTGGCGCCGGCAACATCCGGGTCGACACCTTTATAACCGGTGAACAGGAACGGATTCAATACCTGCGCATAAATATTCAGGTTATGCACTTTGATCTTGTTCAGCAGTGTGCTGGAGAAATCATATCCCAATGTAATGTGCTGAATTTTAAAGTAGCTGGCATTCTGAATAGAATAGCTGGAGCCTCCGCCACCATCAGATTGCAGATTGGGACCAGCCGGCAGTGTTTTTAGTGGGGTACCGAAGGCGTTCGGCCTTGGAATATTGGTATTGGTGTTGGTGGGTGTCCAGTAGTTTCCACCTTCAACGGTAACATTACCAGTATTGCCATAGGTAGCATTATAATAAGTCAGGTTTGTGTAGGTCAGGTTATTTAACTTCTGTCCGTAGGCATACGTGCTGTAAACGGTAAGAGATATGCTTTTATACCTGAAGTAATTCCAAAAACTACCATATCCTTTTGGTATGCTGGAGCCTGTCACAACCTCGTCCAGCGGCGTAATCTTGCCATCGCCATTAACATCCTTAATCTTAATATCACCAGGTTTTCCATTTGGATCAAGCGCAAAATTATCCCCCTGTTGATAAATTCCGTCAAATACGTAGTTCACGTAAGTGCCGCTTGGTGGTAACCCTACACGTAGTGACTGGCTTATCGAATCGCGGCCAGGTAATAATTTGGTCACTTTGCTGGTATATTTTGACCAGTTCAAGGAGCTCTGCCAGGTGAAGTCCTTGGTTCTAACCGGCGTCACTTTTAATTGTATATCCACACCTTTAGTGTTCATGGCAGCAACATTCACCAACTCTGTTGAAAATCCAGATGAGGGCTGCAACGGCAATGGCATCAATAGGCTACTGATATCTTTATTATAGACATCTACAGAAAGCTGAATACGGTTATCCAGGAAAGCGATATCGGCACCCAGGTTCAGCTGATGCTGCACTTCCCATTGCAGAGAATTATTACCGAATACGCCATTGGTACCGGCCACATTATAACCGCTGGTAACCGAGGAGCCGTTGAAGGGATAAGTAGCCGGGTCGAAACGTGTGTAGATCGCGTCATAAGGCAGGTTTTGGTTACCCACCAGGCCGTAGCTTGCGCGCAGTTTGAAATCACTCAGCCAGGTTTTTACTTTATATCCTATCCATGGCTCATCAATTACGCGCCATGCGCCGCTGACAGTTGGGAATACCCCAAATTTATTATCAGAACCGAAACGGCTGGAGCCATCCTGGCGAATGGTTGCATTTAAAATATAACGGCCTTTGAATTTATAAATGGCACGCGCGAAGAGTGAACGCACATCCCATCCGGAATAATTGCTGTTATCCTGTAGCTTTTCTGCAGCGCTTCCAATCGCTTTGTACCCAAGCAGGTCGGTTGGAAACTGATCGCCTTTCATATCAGTGGCAATATCCTGGTGTCTTTCAAAAGTGAAACCACCCAGCAAATTAAATTCGTGGTCACCTTTCAGATAGTTGTAGGTAGCTGTGTTTTCCCACAAAACGTCTGTTGAACGCGTATTGTAAATTTCGGCTAAGCCATTATGCGGGCTGTAACCAGGCCCTGTGGTCCGGGGGTAATAGCTGTCCTGTTCTGCCTGATAAACATCTGCACCCAAACTGGAGCGCAACACCAGATTTTTGATAGGAGTCAGTTCCATGTAAAGGTTGGTATTGGTGCGATTGGTCGTATACATATTGGTAGCATCCAGCGCAAGGGTCACCGGGTTGAAAATGGTCGGTGTACCGGTCGTCCTATCTACCACGATCAGCGGATTGCCACCCGCATCGTAGATAGGTTGTAACGGACTTTGGGTTAATGATTCGCGGTATTCATCGGGTGATGGGTTATTGGTTACATCATGCGCGTAATTCACGCTACCCCCTAATTTCAGAAATGATCTGATCTGGGTTTCGTCGCTAATGAAGCCGGAATACTTTTTATAACCTGTATTCTTCAGGATCCCTTGCTGGTCTTGGTAAAGGCCACTGAAATAAACCCGGTTCGAGCCAGTTCCGTTTGCCACTGACAGGGTATAATTTCCCATTGGCGCGTTATTATTCATGATCGCTTTTTGCCAATCATAACTGGTATAGCCGTTGGCTATACTTTGGAGCTCAAATGCATTAAAAATCTTCGCGTCTGCTGTGTCCGTTCCCATCGCACCAAAGGTTCCAGGATCTGCGTCCTGAAAACCGGTACGTTTAAGTTTGGCGTAATCACGGGCGTTCAGCATATGGTAGGCCGGGTTATTACTCTGTATGCCGGTATACATATCAAAGTTGATGCTGGTAGCTCCGGCTTTAGGCCTTTTGGTTGTGATCAGGATCACTCCTTCAGCGGCACGAGAGCCGTAAATACCTGCAGCGGCAGCATCCTTCAGAATTTCTACGGACTCGATATCGGCCGGATTAATACTGCGGATATCGCCTACCAATGCATTACCATCGACGATGTATAAGGGGCCCTCCAACTGCGAGATGGAGTTCAATCCGCGTACATTAACTGATGCACTTGCACCTGGTTGCGTGCCTGTGCTATGAACTTCAAGACCCGGTGCGCGGGATGCAAGAGCAGTCGCAAGATTAGTAGACGGTGCTTCGCTGATCTGCTGTGCAGAAATAGAGGTGACGGCGCTTGTCAGGTCTTTCCGTTTCTCAGTACCGTAAGCAATCACTACCACTTCTGATAAGTTGCGGTTGCTCTTTAGCAGGATAGTAATGTTCGTGCTGTCGCCCACAGTTACCTGTTTAGGATCGTAGCCTGTAAAGGTTACTTTAATGAACGAACCTGCATCGGCATCGGTAGTAAAGTTACCGTTCTGGTCTGCGGCAAACTTTCTTACCTGCTTGCCTGCAGTCTCCACAGAAACAGTCGCAAAAGGCAGTGGTTGCCCCGTTTGCGAGTCCTTTACTGTACCGTTGATTTTCCGCTGCTGGGCGTTGGCATTGATAAGCCCGGCCGAAAGCAGTAGAAGGATAAGTAATAGTTTTCTCATTATTAGTTGATTTAAAATTAGGTGCTACTCTGCAAAAGATGGACAATTAAACTTTGATAAAAATTGACGAACATTCTTTGCCGGCCGCTCTACACCCGCCGGGCTGTAAATGTTCACAATTAAATACCTGTTTTACTGTTTAAAAAACTATAATTGGTTTATTTTAACAAACCTAATGCGAGACTCATAAAATTAAAATGCCTGATTTTATGATAATGATGGATTTTTATACACTTTTAAATGATTTTTAATCCAAACCGATGTCTAAAGAAAAATTGCTGCGGAAAAGAGAGGGATTTGAAGGTCAGCGACTGATCGTTATTCCTAAAAAAATTGTATCTGAATTTCTGATCAAAGATCCGGTAACGCGGCACATCTATATCACCGACATTGGCTTTTATCCAAAGGCCATGTTCCATTATGCGGAAAGGCTGCATGGTATCAGTCAGCACATCATTATTTATTGCATCGAAGGCTATGGCTGGATCGAGATTAATAAAAAACGTATCGACCTTTCGCCTTCGCAGTTTATTACTATTCCTGCCAATACGCCCCACCGTTATGGAGCCGATGAAAAAAATCCCTGGTCTATTTATTGGGCACACTTTAAAGGAGAGAACGCCGCATTTATTGCAGACCTGATCGTCAAGAACTCCGACAACTATAAGCCGCAGTTAACATTCAGCGATGACCGTATCGGGCTTTTTGATGATATCTATTATAACCTGGAAAACGGGTACAGTGACGACACATTGCGCTATGTAAACATGACGTTCTACCACTTCTTGTCTTCTATGATCTATGAAGACAAGTTTAACAGGAAGAAAAAAGCAACCGATGCTGACATGGTTGACCTTGTCATTAAAATGATGCAGGATAATATCCAAAAATCGATAACATTAAAACAAATGGCTTCATTCTCCAATCTGTCGGTTACGCATTTTTCGGCCCTCTTCCGGAAAAAGACAGGGCATTCGCCTATTGAATATTTTAATCACCTTAAAATACAGAAAGCCTGTCAGTATCTTACGTTTACTGCCATGACCATCAAAGAACTCGCATTTCGTGTAGGCGTTGATGACCAATATTATTTCTCGCGGATGTTTACCCGTTTGATGGGGATTTCGCCATCAACCTATCGTAAACGGAATATGGAGAATAAATCAACTAAAGGAATTGAAATGGGTTGAGGCAAAGTTTTCCAGCATTGATCTTATTAAGACACGCAAGACCGCCCAGTTGACTCACCCGGTCATTGCTACGCTCGACCACGCTCTCTGCTCCGCAAAGAGGGACTTTTATTTTTCACCCTCTTTCCGCAAGGCGAAGAGAGGGTCGAACAGCATAGCGCATTCGGGGTGAGTCAACTAGGCGCTGTGCTTTAACCATGCTGGCTAATAGAAAGCATATCTTATTTAACTTCTTGAAAAATGTTTTTATTATTAAATTGACAGTCGATTTAACCAATATTAACCTCATTCTTCATGGAAGCAAGCGATTCATCAAAAAGCGCCAATATTAATATTCGGGCGAAAGAGAAAAATACATATGATGCTATAGTTGTAGGATCAGGGATAAGCGGCGGTTGGGCGGCTAAGGAACTTTGCGAAAAAGGCCTGAAAACACTAGTGCTGGAAAGGGGCAGAAATGTAGAACACCTGAAGGATTATCCAACAGCCTTAAAAGGCCCCTGGGATTTTCAGCATTATTTAAAGATGCCGCTTTCTGTTACCAAAGATAATCCTGTGGTTTCCCGCTGCTATGCGTTTGATGAATCGACAGCACATTTTTTTGTGAAGGATACGGATCACCCTTATGTGCAGGAGAAGCCGTTCGACTGGATACGTGGCTACCAGGTAGGTGGTAAATCGCTATTGTGGTGGCGGCAAACCCAGCGCTGGAGCCAGCATGATTTTGAAGGACCGGCAAGGGATGGCTATGCGGTGGATTGGCCAATCCGATATAGTGATATTGCACCGTGGTATTCTTACGTAGAAAAATTTGTCGGCATCAGCGGTAATCGCGATGGTTTGGATATTTTGCCCGATGGTGAATTCCTCCCGGCCTGGGAAATGAACTGCGTTGAGAAGGATATCGCGTCGCGCATTATGGCCAAATATCCGGGGCGACATGTGGTACAAGGCAGATGTGCGCACCTTACCAAACCGGAACCGATCCACTTGCAGCAGGGGCGTGGGCAATGTCAGGCGCGCAATCAATGCGAAAGAGGTTGTCCATTTGGCGGGTATTTCAGCTCCAATTCGTCCACCATTCCGTGGGCAAAAAGGACAGGCAATCTCACACTAAGGCCATTCTCTGTCGTGCATTCGGTGATCTATGATGATAAACTTGGTAAAGCCACAGGTGTAAAAGTGATCGACGCGGAAACTATGCAGGAGCATGAGTATTATGCCGACCTGATCTTTATCAATGCTGCCTGTCTGAATACGAATTTGATATTATTGAATTCGACTTCCTCACGGTTTCCAAATGGATTAGGAAATGATAATGGGCTCCTGGGAAAATACGTCGCATTCCAAAACTATCGTGGCAACATTTTCGCCGATTTTGATGGTCCGGCTGATAAATACTATTATGGCCGCAGGCCTACCCAGCCGATGATCCCGAATTTCAGGAACCTGCAAAAACAGGAAATGGATTTTCAACGGGGGTACATGATGTTTTATGGAGCCGACCGTCCGCGCGCAAATGCCGAAGGTATAGGCGGTGCATTTAAGGATGCGCTTGGCGAGCCGGGGCCATGGCGGGTGAGCATGTCGATACAAGGAGAAACTATTCCAAAAGAGAACAATCATGTCAGGTTAAGTACAGATAAGAAAGATAAATGGGGTATTCCTTTGCTCGTTACTTCGGTTGGTTATGATGACAATGATGAAAAACTGCTAAAAGACTTTTTTCAAACCGGAAGCGAAATGCTGCATGCCGCAGGATGTACCAATATTCAAACTGTTGATACCGGACAGGCACCGGGACTCGACATACACGAGGTGGGTGGCGTAAGGATGGGTAACGATCCTAAAACTTCCTTATTAAACAAGTGGAACGCAATGCATCATTGCCCTAACGTATTTGTGACAGATGGAGCATGCATGACCTCAACCGGCGTGCAAAACCCTTCCATTACGTTTATGGCACTTACAGCCCGGGCCGTAAACCATGCGATTGACGAATTTAAAAAAGGAACAAAAACCAACTCATAAATATGAAAAGCAGGAGAGAATTCATCCAATTAGCGGGCATGGGAGTAATGGCTACTGCTATGCCCGATTTTTTAAAAATACCCGCGGCAAAGCATGGCCTAGCTGTTCAGCTTTATACCATTCGCGACGCTATTTCTAAAGATTTGAGGGGAAGCTTAAAACATTTGGCTAGTCTGGGTTTCAAGAATGTAGAAACCGCTTTCTGGCCCGAAAATGTAAGCGTTGCAACTGCCGCCGGTACATTAAAAGAGTTTGGCTTTAACGTAACATCCTCCCATGTGGATATGCCCACCCGGGATAACATTGCAAAACTGGCGGGCAATGCAAAAGCCTACGGTTGCGACAAGCTGATATGGCACGGTTGGCCAGAGGATAAGCGTTACAGCTCATTGGAAGGCACAAAGGAACTGGTCAAGTTGTACAACGAAAGTTACAAACTAGCCAAAGATCATGGATTACATTTTGGACTGCATAACCATTGGTGGGAGTATAGGAACCATGTGGGTGGCAAACTGGTATATGAAGTACTGAATGAAGAGTTGAATCCTGACATATTTTTTGAAACCGATGTTTATTGGGTGAAGGTGGCAGGACAAGACCCGGCTACGATTCTCAAAAAACTTAAGAATAGGGTTCGCCTGATCCATATTAAAGATGGCCCGGCTGTTTTCAATCAGAAACCGATAAGTGATAACCCCGACCCGATGACACCCGTAGGAAAAGGTTCATTAGACATTCCTTCGATAGTGAACTCATGTTCGGAAAAAGTAGAGTGGATGGTAATCGAATTGGATAAATCGGCTATTGATGTTTATGAAGCCTTGAAGCAAAGCAGTGAATACTTATCGAAGTTCAAATCCGTCAGCAGTTAAAAACCAAAACAACCCTTTGTTATGAAACATCCTACCCGCCGCCAATTTATTCAATCATCATTAATACTCGCTTCATGGTCAATTATGCCTGTTGGCGTCAGTGCTTCGCGGAATAAGGCATTGTTATCTTTTTCTACTTTAGGCTGCCCTGATTGGGATTTCAAACAAGTAATTGATTTCGCCGCTGCACATGATTACCAGGGTATAGAATTGCGCGGGATAAAACGTCAGCTCGATCTTCTGCAACGCGAAGAATTCAAAAGTCCCGAAAATCGAAAAGCGACACTCCGGATGATGAAGGATAAAGGATTGAAGTTTGTTGACCTGGGTTCATCCACAAATTTGCATTTCCCGGAAGGTGCCGAACGAAATAAAAATCTGGATGAGGCTAAGCGTTTTATTGATCTTGCCCAGGAAATCGGGTGCCCTTTTATCCGGGTGTTTCCCAATGATTTTCTGAAGGAAGGGGATAAGAATGCAACCATGGACCTGATGGCTGGCGGACTGCTTTCATTAGCGCAATATGCAAAAGACAGCAATGTATCCGTACTCATCGAGTCACACGGCGATCTGGTACACATAGACGACCTCGGAAAAGTTTTGAAAGCCGCTGAGCACTCACATGCAGGAATGGTGTGGGATGTGGTAAATATGTGGTCGATCACCAAAGAACCGGTGGCGCAGGTTTTTGAACGATTGAAAAAGTATATCCGTCATACTCATATTAAGGATGCTAAAGTTTCGGGTAGTGATGTTCAATATGTCTTTTTGGGCAAGGGTGACGTGCCGATTTTCGAAGCGATCGACTTATTGGCAAAAAACAATTATAAAGGCTATTATAGTTTTGAATGGGAGAAAATGTGGCATCCTGAACTGCCTTCTTCTGAGCTGGCCTTAGCCGATTACAGCCAGGTAATGAGAAAACATTTCAACTGATTTGCCTCACTCTCACTATTTTATCTCCTCAGTTTTATATAGTTTAATGAAATATTGTTAATTCGACCCCGTAAAATCATAAAAAATATATCTTTTTGACAATAAGAGCATGCCTTTTCAATAATAACTATAAAATCTATCTATTTAGTAGTATTTATTGAAATTGTTTTTACATTTGTCCCGAAGAACTAATACAAATGAAACTTTACTCTCAAAATTATAAGGGTATTTCCGGTTTTCATCGAATGCTTTGTTCCGCAAAAGCACTGGGTATGGTCTGTTGTTGTTGCCGCTAACGAACAGTATTCACAATCATTCTTCATCCCGATCAATTTATTTACTGAAGACGAAAGTCTTCCTGGTATTCAACAGCTTAACAACGAAATAATATGTGCATGCAATAATTTTTACCCCCCTAAAAAATAACCGGCAAGGAAGCCTCGCCGGTCTTTTCGGATGAGTGAACAGCCGTAACGCCAATCACTACTGTTCATCATCCCCGGTTTTACTAACGATTAAATCATTAACATAAAACAGTTAAATATATGGAAATATATGTCCATGCAAAAAAGTACATCTACCCATTTCTCAGAGCTCTAATTTTCCTGATACTTCCGGCTACGGTATTTGCACAAACCACCAGCGAGCCACTAATCAATTCGCACCAGGAAGGTGTTGTTATCGACAGCGTAACTAAACAACCTTTAGCCGGCGTAACATTAACGATCAAAGGGGTTACACACTCCGTATCAACCGGTTCCGACGGTCGTTTCACATTTATTACAGGTCAAAGGTTACCTTATGCTTTGATCGTGAGTTACATTGGTTATAAAACCAAGGAGGTTATTGTAGATGGCTCGCCTGTCACCATAAAGCTTTCAGATATAGTAAGTCAATTGGGCGAGGTGGTAGTAGTCGGTTATGGTACGCAGCGCAGAAGTGATCTGACCGGATCTGTAGCGTCTGTCCCCAAACAATTATTAAATCAGCCTGCGTCATCGTTTGATAACCTGCTACAGGGCGGCGTGTCGGGTGTCGCAGTAACGCAAAACTCCGGGCAGCCCGGCGGTACGGCCAATGTTCGCATCCGGGGTGGCAATTCCATCTCATTCGGTAATGCGCCGTTGTATGTGATCGACGGGTTTATCATTTATAATAATAATGATTACACTAACGTCGGCTCAAATGGTACAAGTGTTGATGCTTTATCAACTATCAATCCCAATGACATAGAATCTATTGAAGTGCTGAAGGATGCTTCTGCTACCGCAATATATGGCTCACATGGCGCGAATGGTGTGGTGATAATCACCACCAAGCGCGGTAAAAAGGGCACCAGCAATATCAGTTTCGGCTCATACTACGGCGTACAAAAAGTATCAAAAACACTCGATCTGTTAAATGCTACGCAATGGGAGCAACTGGTAAACGATGTGAACACAAGTGACGGATTAGCGCCAACATTTTCATCTGCACAAATTGCTTCAGCTGGTGCAGGCTCAAACTGGGAGCAGGCGGCTTTGCGTACTGCGCCAATCCTTAATGATGAATTGACAATTTCAGGGGGTGATGAAAAATCCCGTTACCTCATCTCAGGCAATTATTTCAATCAGCAGGGGACGATATTGAATACTGGGTTCAAAAGATATTCAGCGCGTGTTAACTACGAAAAGAACATCTCCGAAAAGCTGAAGGTTACCGCTAATGCGTTTGGAAGTCAATCTATAGAAAACAAGCTTTACGGCAGCTCTTATAACAGCATCAATTTCAGTAATGCCTTTGCAAATTTGCTGACAACATCACCAATAGCGCTGATCAAGAATGCAGATGGTTCTTACAATACTTCCAATCCTTACCTGACGGCGCCAACCAACCCAATACAGGACATAGTCAAGACCACCAATCAAACAACACTTAACCGCCTTTTGGGCAATTTTGCCGCTGAATATAAATTTATCCCGGACCTGACATTGAAGATCAGTGCCGGTGCGGATATTTTGAATACCGCGCAGGATTATTACGCACCGTCTTATACGGGGTCGCCTGCGGGTGGTTCTACAGGCTATGCAACAAGTGGCTATGCATCGATAGGTGCGGGTGATGAATTAAGCTGGCTGAACGAGAATACGCTGACGTATGATCACAGCTTTAACGACAAGCATTTTTTAAACATACTTGTCGGTTATACCACGCAGTATACCCAGTTTAAATCGTCAGTTGCTTCGGCACAAAAGTTTCCTAATGACCTGACGACCTATAATAACTTGTCGTATGCGGGAATAGCTAACATCCCAACATCTACAGCATCGAGCCAGGCGCTTAATTCCTACCTCGGCAGGGTAAACTATTCCTATCTGCATAAATATAACTTTACTGCTTCTATCCGGGCCGATGGTTCGTCAAAACTGGGTTCCAACAATAAATGGGGTTATTTCCCGTCTGCCGGTTTCTCATGGAATGTTGACCAGGAAAATTTCTTCAAACCTCTTGAAAATACGATCAGTGCCCTCAAACTGCGGTTAACTGCAGGTCAGACAGGTAACTCGGAAGTGCCGCCTTACGCATCGCTTTCATCCCTTGCGCCAAGTAATTATTACTTCGGTGGCAAACTGGTTACCGGTATCGCACCGCTGCAACTGCCCAATCCGGATCTGAAATGGGAAACCACAACACAGTATGATGGCGGTTTTGACATTGGCTTTCTCGGTGGCCGTGTCAACATCACTTTTGATGCCTATTACAAGAAAACTACTAACCTTCTGCTGAACGTTCCGCTGCCGCTATATACAGGATATGCAAGTGAACTGGAAAACGTGGGAAGCGTGGAAAATAAAGGTCTAGAGTTGGGCATCAATACTGAAAATGTCAAATCGGGTAAATTTAAATGGAAAACCAACCTGCAGGTGGCTGCCAACAGGAATAAAGTGTTGAACCTGGGCTCAGGAGTAACCAGTTATTTCCCTATAGCACCTATTGGGCAAGTGTCACCAGTGATCGTACAAGTAGGGTTACCTGTAGGTACTTTCTGGGGTTATTCGACCAACGGATTACTTACCGCTGCGGACGTGACAAACGGAACCCCATTATTAGCAGGCGTTCCTCAAAAAGCAGGTGACACCAAATACGTAGACGCCAATGGAGACGGTAAAATCACTACTGCGGATAAACACGACCTGGGTAGTGCCCAGCCTAAATTTACCGGAGGTATCACAAACACCTTTACCTATGGACAGTTCGATCTGTCGGTATTCTTCCAGGGATCGTACGGCAGCAGGATATTTAACCTGTTACAGCAGACGCTCGAAAGGCCGACTACTTCCTTAAATGCATCAGCGGAATTACTTAACCGCTACAGCGCTACTAACCCGAATGGTACAGTTGCCCGTGCAACTAACTCACCAGTTCCCCAGGTTACGGATAGATATATCGAAAACGGCTCGTATCTGAAATTGAAGAATGCCTCTTTGGGATACACTTTCGATGCGGTAGCGGCATCTAAAATCCATGCAAAGCAGATCAGGATATATGTGTCAGGTCAAAACCTGTTCACCATCACCAAATACAAGGGCTTTGATCCTGAAGCCAGTTTTTACGACAACGACAATACCAAACAGGGCATCGATTACGGCACCTATCCGCCGGTACGCACTTTCCTGGCTGGGGTAAATGTCACTTTCTAACCCAAATTGAATAAGAAAAGATGAAAAAGATATCCACCATAAAATTGATAATTTTTCTCACGGCTGTTTCCGTTACAGGAATATACTCGTGCAAAAAGCTGGATGAAAATCCAAGCTCCATCATCGTAGCCTCGCAGTTTTACAAAACGGCTTCTGATGCTTCCTCGGCAGTTAATGCGGTATATAGCACATTAAACAGCGACCCGGCAGGCGACTTCCCACTGTATGGCCGACAGCTGAATTTGCTGACTGAAAATGCCAGCGATAACCAGGTTTACAGCCCCAGTAATACCAACCCGGATGTGCGGGCAATGGGTACTGTCACCTATATCTCGTCAAACAGCCGCGTGCAGAAAGTATGGCAGCAACTGTACTATGGCATCAATCGCGCCAACATCGCTATTGATAATATCCCGTCTGTCCAGATGGATACTACGATACGTGCGCGTTTGGTTCGCGAGTCGAAATTCATTCGCGGATTGTTGTATTTCAACCTCGTACGCCTGTATGGTGCAGTACCATTGATTCTGCATAACCCAACTACTATTGACCCTACGAAATTGCTTGTTGGCCGCACACCTGTCGACTCCATTTATCTGCAGATCGTCAGTGATTTGAAAGAGGCAACCAGTCTGCCTAAGTCCTATTCAGGTACTGACCTTGGACGGGCAACGGGCGGCGCTGCACATACTTTATTAGCTAAAGTCTACCTGACCAGGCAGGATTGGACAAATGCATTAGCACAATTAAATATAGTCATCAACGGGGGATATGGCTATGCCCTTTTTACTAACTATTACGACGCCTTCCAGAAAGCTACCAAGAACGGCAAGGAGCATATTTTCTCAGCGCAGTTTGAGACAAACCTGGGAGCAGTAGGCAGCGAGCAATATTTAAGCCTGAGTTTTACCTCATTCAATACCCAAACATGGCCGATAGACGTACCAGCCGATAGCAGTGTCTACAAATTATTCAGCGCCACTGATACCCGCAGGGCTGTTACTTTTTATAGCTCGGTTTATAATGCAGCAACCGGGCAAACAGTGGTTTTCAATAATCCGTATGTACCGTACTTCAACAAGTTTGTCGATTACAGTTTAACACCACTTACCACGCAGGCCCAAAGCGGCATCAACTACCCGGTACTGCGCTATGCGGATGTATTGCTGATGTATGCCGAAGCGCAGAATGAGTTGAACGGCGGTCCTACAAGCGATGCCTATACCGCCATTAACCAGGTACGGGCACGCGCCAATGTGCCTGACCTGACCGCAGATCTGAGCCAGGCGGCTTTCAGAGATTCGCTTTTCCTTGAAAGACGAAAAGAGTTTATCCAGGAAGGTCACCGTTGGTTCGATTTAGTACGCCAGGGAGGAACTGTGTTAGTAGATGCCTTGCACACTAACCCGGCAAAATCAGCAGCCTCATCAAAAAATACTTTGTTCCCTATACCGCTGGTGGAGATTCAGTTGAATCCAAAGCTGACTCAAAATCCGGGGTATTGATTTGAAATATTAACCATCAAAAACAAATAATTATGACACTATCGGATGTATCACTTATCGGGAAAAAAATACTGGTAGGCATTATTGTCACCGTTGTTCCCTTCGTCATTATCGT
>Ga0105240_10007557_pt1 | contig 15753 bp, 9 predicted proteins | sample KBSC54metaG_FD_80426 | JGI IMG/M metagenome (GOLD analysis project Ga0105240, IMG submission 80426) | Corn rhizosphere microbial communities from Kellogg Biological Station, Michigan, USA - KBS C5-4 metaG | ecosystem: Host-associated > Plants > Roots > Rhizosphere > Soil | place: Michigan, USA... | reverse complement strand
CAAGGTCATCGCCAGCTTCGCCAAGGGCATGACCAAGGATACGCAGGAATTCCTGGCGTTTCTAACCACGCGTCCGGCATAGGCCCGGGCCGTGGCAACTTTCTAGATCACCAGAGAATCGATCCCCTCCTGTCCCGCCCCTCTTCCAATGTCTTCGGGGCGGCAAGCTCACTTCACACAATGGATGCGGATTCCAAACCAACAACGATCGGCCTGCGCAGGTTACGAACTACGGGTCATTATGCACGCGCTTGGCGAGGGTGCGGGGGCCGCGATTGGTGAAGTAATTGAATGTGGATGAGATACGGGCAAGGGGAAGCGCGTGATCGCACGTATTCTTATTCCGCCAAGACCTTATGGACAAATTGCACGGCCATGGAGCCTTCGCCCACGGCGGAGGCAACGCGCTTCACGCTGCCGGCGCGGATGTCACCGACCGCGAAGACGCCGGGAAGGCTGGTTTCCAGCATGTACGGCGAGCGGCGCAGGGGCCACGCGGGGCCGACTTCGGCGCCAGTTTTAACGAATCCCTGCGAGTCGAGTTCGACGCTGCCGGTGAGCCACTCAGTATTGGGGTCGGCGCCGGTCATCACGAAAACATGGCGGGTCTGGTGGATGCCGCGCGCGCCGGTCTTGGTATTCAGCCAGTGAATGCGCTCGAGGTGCTCACTGCCCTCTAGCGCGTCGATGCGAGTCCAGGTCATGACGGTGATCTGCGGACTGGCTTCGATGCGCGAGATCAAATATTGCGACATGGTTTTTGCCAGGCTGGGGCCGCGCACTAATAGATAAACATGGCTGGCGATGGAGGAAAGGTAAAGTGCGGCTTGGCCCGCGGAATTGCCGCCGCCGACAACGGCGATCTCCAGGCCGCGGCAGGCTTCACCCTCAACGTGCGTCGCGCCATAGTAGATGCCCACGCCTTCGAACTGTGTCAGGTTGGGCAAGTCCAGCCGGCGATAGCGGCTGCCGGCGGCCATGATGACGGCTCTGGCGCGCAGCGATTTTCCGTCGTCGAGGTCGAGCGTGTAGGGAGGGCGCCGGGCTTTAAGTCCGGTGGCGGAGCGGGCGATGGCGATGCGGGCGCCAAACTTTTCCGCTTGCACGAAGGCGCGGTTGGAGAGTTCCTGCCCGGAAATCCCCATGGGAAAGCCCAGGTAGTTTTCGATTCTGGAACTGGAACCGGCTTGGCCGCCGGGCGCGTTCCTTTCGAGAACCATGACCTTGAGGCCTTCGGAAGCTCCATAGACGGCGGCGGCCAGACCGCTGGGACCCGCGCCCACGACTACCAGGTCGCACAATTCACCCTGATTGATTTCATCGTTCAATCCGAAGCAGGCGGCGGCTTCGGAATTGCTGGGGTTGCGCAACGCCGTTTCGCCGCGACAGATCAGGACCGGGATATCGGTGACGGTGAAGCCGAACTGTTCGACCATGGTATGGACGTCGGGGTCAGTCTCGACGTCCAGATAGGTGTGGGGATGGCCGTTACGCGTGAGAAACTCGCGGAGGCGAAGCGTATCGCTCGAATGGCTGGAGCCGATTAACACTGCATCGCCCAGTGAATGCGCCACCAGATACACGCGGCGTTGGATGAAGGCGTTAAGGAAGATCTCTCCGAGCGCCACATCCGTCTGCATGATACGGCGCAGATTGGCACGGTCTATTTCGAGCACCATGGCGGCCTCGCGGGCGCGCAGGCGAACCAGGCTGCGGCGGCCCGAAAGAAGGTTCACTTCGCCGTTGAATTCGCCGGGGCCGAGAATTCGCAGGACTGCTTCGCCGGCAGCCGACACGCCCAGCACATCGATGCTCCCGGTGAGCACTACGAAAACGCCGCGATGGGAGTCGCCCTGATCCATGACAATTTCACCGGCCTGAGCTTGGAGCTGGCGGCCGAAGGGCGCGAGGCGCGCGATTTGCGCTTCGTCGAGCCGCGGGAACATGAAGTCAGTGGGCTGGGGAATCTCCGCCATAATTTTTCGGGGGGCTGCTTGCGAATGACTTTGCAAAGATCGCGCTTAATGGTGACATGTTGCGCGAGTGCCTCCGGGGCCGGGTCAATAGCCAACAGTGAAACGCTGGCGCGGGTGCCGTGGCTTTTCGACTTCATCGAGCAGAGCGACGGCGTAATCTTCCATCGAGATCTCGCTCTTGCCGTTTTCACCCACAATGAGCTGGTCGCCACCGAGACGAAATTTTCCGGTGCGTTCACCTGGCTGGATGGTGCCGGCCGGACTGAAGTAGGTCCAGTTCACTGTGGAATTCTTCTTGAACGCATCCAGCGCCTCTTTATGGGCGACGGGGATGGCAATCCATGGTTCGGGAATCATGCCGGAATCGATCACGGTTTTGCCGGGCGCGACTTCGAGGCTACCGGCGCCTCCCACCATCAGTACGCGCACCTGGGGATGCCGCTCTCCGGCTTTTAGCAAGGTCTCAGCGGCGGTGACGATGGGTTTGGGATTGGCGCCCGGGGCCGTCCCGTAGGAACTGATCAGCACGTCCTGGCCCTGCATGGCGGTTGCAACGCTATCGGCATTCAACACGTCGGCGGTTTTCCAGGCGACTTTTCCTTTGTCGCTGGGGATTTTCGCGGCATTGCTGGTGAACGCCGTCACGTGGTGTCCTCTTTGGACGGCCTCGGCGACAATGCGCTGCCCGATTCTGCCGGTGGCTCCAATGACTCCTATATTCATGATCCTTAGGATGCCACAAGCGATTGCGGGGATTCAGGATTACCGGCTGGGCTTTGCCCGCTTAGCCAGCCGGCGCACAAATTCCACATCGCCTTCGAGGAAGTCATATTCCGTGAGTTGGTGGGGCTCGGCCCAGGCGATCTCGGCGAAGTCGAGGTTCTCAGGCTCGCCCGCGAACTCCGTCACGCGGAAAAATATGAGATGCGTGAGCTGGCCCGCCGCGTAGCTGAAGTGGTAGCGCTCGATCTCCTCGCCAATCTGCGCTTCAATGGCGAGCTCTTCGCGAAGCTCGCGGACCAAGGCTTGGCGAGGTTGTTCGCCGGGCTCGACTTTGCCGCCGGGAAACTCCCATTTGAGGGCGTGGCGACCGCGCGGCTTGCGCTGCCCGATGAGGATCTGTCCGTTACGTTCGATTACCGCTGCCACCACTTCCATTAGCGATAATTGAAGCACGAATGCATAGCGAACGTCTGCTGGACCATTTTCAGAATCCGCGCAACCCGGGCGAGCTGGCGCCGCCGGCGATCCAGGTGGACGTCACGAACCCGGCGTGCGGCGACATGCTGCGGCTTTCGGCGCGGTTTGAAGACGGCCGGGTGGCAGAGGCGCGGTTTCTGACGCGCGGCTGCACGGCGGCGATCGCTGCCAGCTCCGCGCTCACCGAGTGGATGGCCGGAAAGAGTCATGACGAGCTCAAGCGGTTGGCTCCGGACAGCATCGAAACGGCGGTGGGCGGATTGGAGCCCGCTTCGAAACACGCGGCGGTGCTGTGCGTCGACGCGGTGCGCCAATTGCTGGCCGTGGCATCCCGTGGCGCCCAGAACTGAGTGAGAATAGGACCCAGTGACCTCTTTCGATTTTCGTCCCCGTACCCGCATTTTGTTTGGCGCCGGTGAATTCGCGCGTCTCGGCGAACTAGCCCGCGAACAGAACGCCACGCGCTGCCTTTTACTTGCCGACCAAGGCTCGGTGGATGTGGGACACGCGCAGGAAGCGGCGCGTTCTCTCAAGGCCCGCCGCGTGGACGTTTTTGCATTCCATGATTTCACGACGCAGCCCACGGTGGCGATGGTGGAGGCGGCGCGCGAATATGCGGCTCCGCAGGCCGTCAATCTGGTAGTGGGGCTGGGGGACGGGAGTACGCTCGATTTCGCCAAGGCTGTGAATGTGGTGATCGCCAATGGCGGATCTATTCGCGATTACCGCGGATACGGCAATGTTCCTAAGCCGCTGCTGCCCATGATCGCAGTGCCGACTACGGCGGGTAGTGGCAGCGAGGCACAAGGGAGTGCGGTCATCATCGATCCGGATGGGCACTCAAAAATGATTTGCGGCGATCCTAAGATTTTTTTTCGCACGGCGATACTGGATCCCAAGCTGACGCTGGGGCAGACGGCGGCCGCAACAGCGGCAAATGGCTATGAGGCGATTTCGCACGCCGTCGAGACGTTGTTATCGACACGGCGGACGCCCATTTCAGAGTGCTTTTCGCGCGAGGCGTGGCGGCTGCTGGAGGCTAATTTTGTGCGTGCCATGCAGGTGCCGGAAGATTTGGGAGCGCGCGGTGCGCTCCTGCTAGCGGCGCACCTGGCGGGACTGGCAATCGAATATGCCGCGCTCGGACCGGCGCATGCCTGCGCTCAACCGCTGGTTGAAAACTACAAGATGCCGCAGGGGGTGGCGGCAGCGCTGGTGCTGGCTCCTGCGCTGGAGTGGTTAGAGGACGGCCTCGGGTGGGCGCCGCGCTTGCGAGAGCTGGCGGGGGCTGGGGATCTTCCGAGATCACTCGGTGACGCGTCGGTACCCGAGCAAGTGCTTCCACGTCTGGCGGAGGAAGCGGCGGCGCAGTGGAGCGGCCGTTTTAGTTCGCGCCACTTTGACGCTGAGGCGGCGCTGGAGATTTATCGGTCAGCATATTGAGGCGGGCTCCAAAAAAGCCTGAAGTCCCGCGGCCGGTCTGCCGATGCATAATAAAAGACGTGAGTCTCTACGAGCGATACGAACTCCTGGACCTCAACCGCGACGACGGCGTCAAAACCTTTGAGGCGCGTGAGATTGCAACGGGGCGACCCGTTAAGGTTCATCTGTTTGTGCGCGCGACGGCGCCTCTGCAGGCGGCATTGCTCAAAGCCATCGAGCACCTGGAGGAGAGCGATCGCCAGCGCATCATCGAGCGCGGCAAACACGAGGGAACACCGTATCTAGTGACAGACCGGCTGGCGGATTATGCGGGCCTCAGCGAATGGGTGCAAGCCGCAAGCCACCGCGGTAAATCGCACGCCGCGAAGGCAGTTAAGCCGGCCCTTGAAACCGCGGGGGCGTGGAAGGTTTCGCCGGTTCCCGCGGCTGCTGAGACAACTGCGAAAGCCCCTGCGACGGTTCCGGCCCCGACTCCGCTACCGGCTCCAGCCGCGGCTACGCGGCCGGACGGGTCGGCTCTGAATCAGCAATTTGTAGAGTTGTTTGCAACTGCGGAGCGGCCTATCGTTGCCGATAGTTTGCTGCAGACTCCGCCACGTCCGCAGAGTGCGGCACCCGTGCGGCCGCCGGAGCCGGTGCTGCCTCGCGCCGCCGCCCCTGTGCCACCCCAAGCGGAGCCGGGCGAATTCACACGAATGTTTCAGTCGCCTGCGGCTTCCGCGCCGGCCTCATCTCCGGCCACGCCCCAAGCTCCAACGGCAGCCAAGCCTGAAGCGGGCGAATTCACGCAGATGTTTCAGGCACCGAAAGCTTCCCCGCCGCAGCCGGCGAAGGAACCGGGAGAGTTTACGCGGATGTTTCAGGCGGCCCCGGGTCCGGCATCTCCAGCGCAGCCCGCGGTAGGCGCGAAATCGGGTCCTGGCGACTTCACAGGGTTATTCGAGACCTCGCCGGCTGGACCGATGCCGCATAGCCCCGCCGTGCAACAGCCGCTGTCGCCGCAGGCTCCGGGGAGTTCCGGCTCCAATCGGGTGGGCGAGTTTACGCGGACATTTGGCAAGGTGGATTTCGAGGCGCCTGCGTCACCGCCACCCGCCGCACCGGCTCAACAGGAGCCTGGGGAGTTTACCCGGATGTTTCATTCGCCCGGAGTAGCAACACCTCCCCGGCTGACTTCGGCATCCGCGCCGGCGCCGCTGCTTGGCAACACTCCGGCGGGCGGTGGTGCGATGCAGGGATTTTCGCCGCCAGCGCCTCCGATGGCGCCGCAACCGAGCGGTCCCGGTGAATATACGCGCCAGTTTTCGGCCCCGGCACAGCTTACCTTCGGGCAGACTGCCGGGAGCCCTGCGGCGCCGCTTGCGGCGCCCGCCAGCCCTCAGGTATTCGCGCCGCCCGCAATGGGGCAGCCCGCGATGCCGAATATGGCGCAGCCTCCGATGGCGCCGAAGAAATCAAACCTGGTGCTGATCCTAGCCATCGTGGGGATGATTGTGGTGGCAGCGTTGCTGGTGGTGTTCTTCGCGATGCGGCCGAAGTAAGTTCCGTTAGAGTATTTGCGGCAAGGCCCATAAGGGGTCTTGAGGTTCGGGAACGGCGAGCAGGCGGCGCCCTCGCGTGATATCGGCGACGAAACGGCCGACCTCTTCTGCGCGCTCCTCGGTAATCTCAATCCGGGACAGAGACTGGGTAAGCTGCACGATACGGCGGGCGAGATCCACCAGCGTGGTCCCCTTCCCGCTGCCGATGTTCACGGCTCCGCGTATGTAGCGGCCGAAAGCCGCCTGGATCAGAGCATCGACGACGGTATCGATCCACACAAAGTCGAGAAGCTTGCGATTGCCGAAGATGGTGATGCGATCACCGGCGCGGGCGGCGGCGGCGAACAAGGGGATCACACGGTCACGGTCGCCGGGGCCATAGACATTGGCCAGGCGCAGGACGACAACTTCGAGTCCGTGATGCGCGGCCAGCCGGCAGTAGACTTCCGCGGCGGCCTTGCTTGCGCCATAGGCATTCTTCGCGCGCAGCGGAGCGGCTTCGGGTACCGGAATGCTACGGGGATCGCCGTAGACTTCGCGCGACGAGGTGAACACCAGCCGCTTGACACCGGCGGCTGCGGCGGCTTCGAGAACTATGTGCGTGCCTGCTACGTTGGTACTGAAGGCATAGCCAGAATCGGCAATGGCTCCCATGACGTTAGATTGCGCGGCGAGATGAAAGACAATGTCGCGGCCGCTCACGGCCCGAGCCACCGCGGCTGGGTCACGAATGTCATCTTGACGGAAATCGATCGACGCCGGGAGAGCATTGCGGGAGTGGCCGCGGTGGAGGCTGTCGAGCACTGCAATTTCGGCGCTGTGGGTCGCGGCCAAACGGCTCGCCAGACGGGCACCAATAAATCCAGCGCCGCCGGTCACGAGAATTTTCACTGTTCCAAGTATATTCGGCTCCGGAAACTGCGCGGAACCAGAATCACCGGGCGAGCGCCGGCAACGTAGTGAAGGTATGCGCGAGCGGAATGCGGATACCGAGCGCTCCCATTTTCGTGCCGGCGGGCGTGTCGAACTCGATGGTGCCGCGAATATTGCCGGTGGCGGGATATTTATCGGTCGCGAGCGTGAACGAAAGGTGTCCGTTGGCGGCAAGCGAAATTGTGTCGGTGGCGATCTGGGTGCCAGCCTCATCACGCACCACCACCGGAATATTCACCGCTTGCGTGGAGACGCTGTTAATGGCGATGCCAGTTGCCGTGTTGCTGGTATTATCGAAGGCGATCACATAAGCACCCGCGGCGCGGCTTTCAAGCGGCACTACGGCTTCCTGGCCGTTGGGATTGTAGCGAAAGATGACAAACCCGCCGATGTTACCGTCGGTGGTCAGCTGCGCCGAGCCGATGGTGGGCGCGGGGTCTGACCCCGGCGCGGTACTCTGCACGATCAGCGTGGCGCCGGCGGCGAGGCTTTGGTCAACGGTGGCTGACGAAGTCGTGGTGCCGGCGCCGGATTGCGGGAAAGCGAGCGGCAAAGATAACGGACTGCCGGTATCGGCGAAGAACTTAAGGTGGGCTTGCGCGGCGGTGGTGCCGGTATTGACCAGCACGAAGGTGGTTTGCCAGCCGTTGCCGGTGGCGAGATGGGCGATCGATCCGCCGCCGGTCCCGACGTTCGCCAACGCCGGGATCGTAGTGAGCGTGGTACTCGAACCGAGCGGCGTCGTGCGGATTCCCAGAACGGCGATCTGTCCCCCGGTGGGCGTATCGAATTCAATGGTGCCGCGTTTGCCGGCCGTTACCGCGTACTGCGCCGACACCACGAAGGAGGTGTGGCCGTTGCCCGCCAGAGCGATGGTGGCGCCGGGGGAGCCGATCACCGCGCCGGTATCATCGCGAATCACGATGGGAATGACGGCGGCCAGCGCTGAAACGTTTTCAAGGGCCACGCCCAGCACCACGCCGCTGGTATTGTCGAAGGCCAGCAGATAGGAACTCGCATTACGGGTTTCGAGCGGCACTACCGCTTCCTGAGCGCTGGGAGTCAGGTGGAATATGGCGAAGCCATCCAGCGCGCCAGTGGCCGCCAGTTTCGCCGAGCCGACCAGCACCGGAGGAGTCTGGGGACCGGCAGTATCGATGACCAGCGAAGCATTCGCGCCGAGGGTCCGGTCGAGCGATGCGGCTAAAAGTGGTCCCGAGCCGGCAGACTGCTGGGGGAATGTCAAAGGCAGGGTGAGCGGTCCGCTGGGATCGCCAAACAGACTCAGCCGCGCCTGCTCTGAGCCGGCGCTCTGGTTGACTAAGGTAAACGCCGTGGTCCAGTTCTCCTCGGCCGCCAGGTGGGGCATCGAGCCGATAAAGTTCAGCCCGATGATAGAGGCTGCCTGCTGCTCGACTGTAAATGTAACACCCGCCACCGTAAGAATGGCGGACCGATCCGCTCCCGGGTTGGGCTGCACCTGATAGATAACGGGTCCATTTCCGGTACCGCCGATCGAACCCGGGAACGTAATCCACGCCGGTGCGCCGGAAAGGCTCCAAGTGCAACCCGCCGCCGCGGTCACATTGATGTTTGCGCTCCCACCGGTAGCCGGGAAACCTTGACCGCCGGCGCTCAGCGCGTTGGTGCACGCGACGGCCGCCTGGGTCAGGAAGGTACCCGATGCCGAAGTGTAGGTCACGCCAGAGGGCAACGACAGCGTAACCGCACCAATATGACTGTAATCGCAGTTGGCCGACTGGCATTGCAGCGCCAACTGGGCGCTGAGGTTCGCGGTGGGATTCGCGCCAGTGACCGACAACACCCCGTTAAAGATGAAACTGCTCGAAGTTTGCGATGCCACCTGCGAAGAGGTCCAGCCCGAGTTTTGGACGATTTGTTCGGGGGGACTGTCCTGAGTAAAAAAATGCCACCAGATGACGCCGCTTCCGAAGCTCAAATAGGTCGTCAAGCCCGCGTACGCCTGGGAGCTTCCGAGTAGTGTCGAAGAACCACTCAGCTGGAACGAAACTCCAATGTTGGTCACCGTAGATGCAACCGCGCCGGGTATATGAAACGTCAGCGAATCCGACATGGTCGCCATGGCGCCGGCGGAGCTAACCGTCGCTCCAGTGGGGCTGCCGTTAGAAAGAACTCCCAAAGTGCCGGAGCCGAGATTGGCCGTGGCCAGGGCCGAGGCGCTAGCGGATTGACCGGGATCGGAGGCGGTGATCTGCCCGGTGGCCTGAGTCAACTGAGGCGTGTTTGAGACGTTGCTCGAGGTGATGGTGGCCCCCGCGGCCTGAGTGATGGACTGGCTGGCTGCAGTGCCATCGTACTTGACATAACCATTGGTGGATGTGCCGGCCGAGGTCTGTGCGAAAGTGGTGACGCTAAACTGCCCCAGCGCGGTTCCTTCGAGGAACAGAGTGACGGCGAGCAAGCCCGATATAGTAGCCAGTTTGATCATAAAGTAGTGCGAGAGAAAGCAGGGTTATCCGCTGGCCGGGCACCATAGCTATGGAATGCGGGAGAAGGCGGGCAAACAAGCGTCGCTAATCTCTAGGACCTTTAGGAGAAGACTGAATTGCTCTCGGTTGGTTCAACTATACAGAGAGAGCGCGATGGTCTTTGGTCGGACTAATCCTGTTTCAGCGTGGGAATGTTCTTAAGCGCCGCTACGGTAGGAAGAGGGGTAAGGAGGAGTTTGAGCAGGAGGGATTGAAAACGCAAACGCCCGGACTGGGGTGGTGCGTTGAACGCAGTACCCCAGTCCGGGCGCAAGTATGAACGTGTCGTAAGGCTTAGAAAATCACCTTTAGAGCAAATTGAATCTCCCGGGGAATAGTCCCCGGATTGGAGCTAACGATCTGGCCTGCCGCCGGATTACGAGTTCCGCTCGAACTTGTGAACAGGCTCAAGTTGGGAATCCCGAAATTTTCGTGATTCAGGATGTTGAAGAACTCCGCACGGAACTGAAGCGTAAATTGTTCCGAGATTTTCGTAATCCTCGTATCCTTTATGAGCGATGCATCCAGGTTAAACACACCTGGTCCACGTAGGATGTCTCGCCCCGCGTTGCCCTCGGTGCCGATCGGCTGCAACGTATAGCCGAGCGGGTTATACCATTGGTTCACCGTCCCCACTTGCATGGAACTCACGGTGAATCCGGGCGTGATGTTGGGACGCTGATTGCCGGCCTGGCCGGTGAGAGCCTGGTCGATTCCGGTAGCCACAATAATCGGCGGACCCGTGGTCTTGGTCATGATCCCGGCAATCTTCCAACCTGAGATAAATTTGCCCTTGAACGGCAGATCATACTCACCGTTTATACGGACAGTATGCTCGATATCGAAAGAGCTATTGCCGCGTTCCGAGGCGAAGTTATAAGGGTTGGAACGACCACCGCCGCCGGTCTCAAGGCCGCTGGATGCGGAACCGTCGTCGATGCTGTGCGCATATGTATAGGCCACCCCAGCCTGGAAGTTGCGGCTGAAGCGGTGGACCGCATTGGTCTGCAGCGAGTTATAGCTGGATCTGCCGTTGGTCTGCAAAGCGTTAATCACGCCTAACGCCGGGTTCCAACGCGGGTTACTAACACCCACTCCACTAGAGTTCACCGTACCGAAGTGTAATACTCCGTTCGCATCCGTGGTAACCATCGGGGGATTCTGATCGCTGCCGGTGAACAGATGGCTGCCGTGTGACCCAACATAACCCACGGTGAGGACCCAGGCGCCAGGGAACTCGTGCTGCACGTTCATATTCCATTGATACAGAGCCGGGGTCTTGGTGTTGTTGTAATCCACCGCCTGCCCATTGCTATAGGGAGGCTGCGTGAAGGTTCCCGCAAACGGATTCGGGAATGCAATCACCGGGGTCTGCACGTTGGGCGTGATGATCACCGACGGGAAAGGGGCGCCCGTTACGTAACCGGAAGTATACGTACGCGGAGCAATCACGTTGTGCGTATCGCCGAAACCGCCACGAAGCGAGGTCTTGTGATCTTTAAACAGATCGTAAGCGAATCCGACGCGAGGACCCCAATTGTTCAAGCTGGGATTATGCCGCCAAACATTAGGAACCTGCTCGAGGAAATTGCTGGTGGAGAGCCCGCCGCCGATGCTGTTGAAAGGCGGATTGGGGATCACCAACAGGTTATTGATGGCGCTCTTGGGATTGGTATCGAAGTCATAACGCAGACCGAGATTCAAAGTGAGTTTCGAAGTCACCTTCCAGTCATCGTTAAAGTACGGCATGATCATGGTCTCGCGGAAAGCGCGGTAAGCGTCCGGATTGAGGTTGCCCGAGAAAGGATTGGGGACGCCAATCGGATACGCGCCGCCGTAACGATTTGGCGTGCCTTGCATGAATGTCGTCAAGCTGGCAAAGCTGAAAGCGCCGGACGCTGAAAACGGCTGGTTTTCGAAGGTCTGAATCCGCTGCATGCCAATACCAAATTTGATGTTGTGCGCGCCGCGGGTCATGTAGATATCGTCCGATAGCCCGTATTTGTTCTGGATCAAACTGTAAGGCGCGAGCGTGGAGGGACCCAGCAGGCTAAGGCCGGTAACCGAAACGGTTCCGTCCTCACCGCCCTGATGCGGGTAAAATTGCAGCGCCGGGGTGTCGCCAATGGTAGTGGCGCTGTTTTCCGTGCGTACGTAGCTGCCGCGAGTTACATTGATGACGGTCGGCGAAACGATGTGACGAAACTCCGCCGTCAGGTACTGGTTGCGCGTCGGTTCGGAATCGTTCCAGCTAGCAATGGTGGAAGCCGGGAAGGGATTATCGAACGTCGACTTATCCAGCACGTAGCGCGCGAAAATAGTATCCTTCGCGTTCAGGTTGTAATCCACGCGCCCCAACAGGTAATTCTCATTTCCCGTTTGGGTTCCATCGGAGAAGGCATTCGCGAAGCTACCACCGGGAATGGGTGTAAGGCCGGCGGTGGGGTATAAATTCATGATCTGTTGCAATAGAGGCGTCTTGAATCCAATGAAAGTGGTGCTGCCGTTGGGGTTGGTAATGTAGCCCTGGTGCGCCGCGGCGTTGGGAACGGTCACTTTGTTTTCCACTCCAAGCGACTGCCTCAGTCCCTCATAGTTAAAAAAGAAGAACAGCTTGTCTTTCTTGATCGGGCCGCCAATCGCGCCGCCAAATTGGTTTCTACGGAAAGGCGGCGGCGAATGAGACAGCGTAGTAAAAAAATCGCGCGCGTCGAGCGCGCTGTTGCGCAGAAATTCAAACCCAGTTCCGTGAAAAGCGTTGGTTCCAGACTTGCTCACCGCGTTCACCACCGCGCCGTTGCCGCCGAATTGCGCGCTGTAGGTATTGGTCAGAGTCTGAAATTCGGCGATCGCGTCGATGCCGAGCGAGGTGCCCAGCGAACCCGCACCGCTGCCGTGGCCGAAAAAGTTCACGATGTCGGTGCCGTCGAGCAAGTAGGCCTGCCCTTCCGGACGTCCACCAGCGATGCTATAAGTGTCGCCTTTTCCATAAAATGAAGTGGTGGCGGTTTGCGCCACATTGACGCCCGGCGATAACAGAATCAACTGCTGGAAATTGCGCCCGTTCAACGGCATGTCGGCGATCTGTTTTTGCTCCACCAGGTTGGATACTGCCGAACTGGTGGTTTCCACCTGCGAGACCTGGCCTTCGACTGTGATGGTCTGTTGCGCCTGGCCTACCGGCATCGTAAAGTCGACCACCGCAGAACCGCCGACCGTCAGCGTAATTCCGCCGCGGAGCACGGTTTGAAAGCCAGCTTTAGCGGCTTGTACTTCGTAATCACCGACAATCAGGCTGGGAACGGTGAAACGTCCCTGCCCGTCGGTGTTGGTGGACTGTGTGATGCCAGTGCCGGTGTTTTTCACCTGTACCATTGCGTCGGCGACACTCGCACCCGACGAATCGCTCACCGTACCGGAAATGGTTGCAGTAGTTACTTGCGCCAGTAGGCTGGTGCCCGCGACGCCGAGCAGAAGGCCCATAAGCGCGAACCCAGACAGGCGCTGACGCACCTTTGTCATTGAAAACATCTTTTTAGTTTTAAGCCCCTTTCACCAAATGCAAATAGCCTCTGTGGACACACTTCTTTGCATAATTCCCACTGAAGCTACTTAATCAGAGCCTAGCAGTTACCCGCTTAGCATGTCAATCTGTAACTCCTTGGAAATCTAGGGCCTAACAACATTTTTAGTACGCTTGGCGCAAGCCAAATGAAGGCCTTTTAACGAACCTTCTCCCGCAGTAGCGCAACCCCCAAAGGAAGGTAGTAGGATTCGCCAGAAGAAATAGGAATGCAGATTCGGCAGGGACCCTTGACTCCCACAATTAGTTTTGATAATTTCGTCCGATCCGAATGGCATACAGCCGCCGGGTGAGGGTAAGTTTTCAGACTGATTCTGGAGGGAGAAAAACACATGTACAACATACGGCTGCAATTTGCTGCAGTTTTGCTGATACTGCTGTGGGTACCGTCCATGCTGCTGGCGCAGTCTGCCGGCACCGGCGCGCTCACGGGAACAGTCACGGATCCAACGGGTGCAGTGGTCCCAAATGTAACCGTCACGCTGACTAGTACGGACACCAACCAATCGCGCACCGCGACCACCGGCAGCGATGGAACCTACAAATTTGCATTGTTGCCTCCGGGCACTTATCGGGCACGGTTCACAGCCACGGGCTTCAAAGTCTCCGAAATCGGCGGCGTGAACATTAATGTCACCGAGACTCCCACGCTTGACCGGGCACTCGAAGTCGGCGCGCAGACCGAACAAGTCACAGTCGAAGCCGCCACCGAAACCATACAGACTGCCAGTTCAACGTTAGGGACCGTTGTCGGCAGCCGAGAAGTGGCTGCTCTGCCCCTGACCACCCGCAACTATACGCAGATCCTGGGACTGTCGGCCGGCGCCAACGTGGGCGTCAACAACGCATCGAACTTCGGCAAAGGCACGCAGGACATCAGCGTCAACGGCGCGAACATAAACCAAAATAACTATCAAATGGACGGTGTGGCGGTGGCCAACTTCGCGGGAACCGGAATCGCTTCAGATTCCGGCATCTATGCTGGTATTGGCGTCCCCAACCCAGACGCCCTTCAGGAATTCAAGATCCAGACTTCCACCTACGATGCCAGTTACGGGCGCAACCCGGGCGCAAACGTCAACGTGGTCACGAAGTCCGGCACCAACTCCTTTCACGGATCGGCGTTCGAGTTCTTCCGCAACAAGGACCTCAACGCAAATGACTTCTTCCGTAATCGCAGCTGCGGCCTGAACCTGGCTCCCTGTCTGGCTGGCGGAGGCGTGAAGCAGATCCTCAACCAGAATCAGTTTGGAGGAACTATCGGCGGCCCCATCAAGAAGGACAAAATGTTCTTCTTCGTCAGCTACCAGGAAACGCGCCAGTTGAATGGCGTGGGTACGCAGGGTAACTCTGCCCCGGTGTTGCCGCTACTTCCAGCGGGGGATCGTTCGAATACCGCAGCCTTCCGCTCGGCTTTGGGCGCGATCTGGTGCCCGGACAATCACGCCGCTGACCCAGCCGCCATATTGGCGAAATACAAAACGCAGGCGGGCGGGTTGCAGGTGGCCTGCGACGGCTCCAACATTAATCCGGTGACCATCAAGTTCCTGCAACTGAAATTACCCAACGGGAGCTACTACATCCCGGGCTCCACCGGCTCCAACTTCCAGCAGAACACTTTCAGCACGCCGGCCCGCTTCACCGAACATCAGGCGGTGGGCAATTGGGATTGGGCTTTGACCCCTAAAGAGTCCCTGCAAGCACGCTTCTTTACGGGCCAAGGCCCGCAAACGGTTCCCTTCAGTAACGCTAACGGCGAACTGCCCGGAACTCCAGTGGACTTGCTTTACGCGAACACGAATGCCGCCCTGAAGTTGACTTCCATTATCACCAACGCGCTGCTCAATGAAGCGCGGCTCTCGTTCCAACGCAATTTGGCGGCCGCCAACGATGGCACACCCTTCACTGCTACGCAATTAGGCATGACCCCGATTAATCCGGCCATCGACATCATGAACCCGATCACCGTGGCCGGCTACTTCAACCTGGCTGGCGGCATTAGCGATGACGTTTTCGATCCCACCGACCAGTTTCAGATCGCCGATACGATGTCCTGGTCGCGCGGCAAACATACCATCCGCGCCGGCGCCGAGATTGAGCACATCAATTGGGACATCGTGTTCAAGGGCATCGAGCGCGGCAACACCACTATCCTCTCCTTCCCGGACTTCCTGATGGGCCGCGCCGGTTGCAGTCCGGCCGCCGTCGGCTGCAGTCCTACGAATCCCGGCACTTCGAACGGTAGCTCTTCGAGCAACATCGCGCAATGCTTGTTCTGCGTGCTCAGCGGGCCCGATGGCATCATTCACGGCTACCGCGCCAACGACATCAACTGGTTCGTCCAAGACGATGTGAAGGTGAACTCGCGGTTGACCCTGAACCTGGGCGTGCGCTGGGAATACGACGGCACGCTGAGCGACAAGTACGGCAACTTGACCAACGTCTGGGAGAGCAAGCTGCGCAATACCTTGATCCCCGGCAGTACCCCGGCCACTGGCAGCCTGGCCGGGTACGTGGTTCCCGCCAATTACTCCACAGCCACTTACGGACCGATCCCTAGCGGCGTT
>Ga0105240_10007551_pt1 | contig 15759 bp, 13 predicted proteins | sample KBSC54metaG_FD_80426 | JGI IMG/M metagenome (GOLD analysis project Ga0105240, IMG submission 80426) | Corn rhizosphere microbial communities from Kellogg Biological Station, Michigan, USA - KBS C5-4 metaG | ecosystem: Host-associated > Plants > Roots > Rhizosphere > Soil | place: Michigan, USA... | reverse complement strand
CATGACCGAAACGCTGGACATCAAAATCACTAAAACCAATCATTCCCGTTTACAGGAAACGGATTTCAGTAATCTGCCCTTTGGGCGCACATTTTCAGACCATATGTTTGTCGCCGACTATATTGACGGCGAATGGAAAAACTTTGAGATTGTGCCCTACGGCGAAATTGGTTTAAGCCCGGCTATTTCGGCATTACACTATGGCCAGGCATTTTTTGAAGGCATAAAAGCTTATAAGCATGCTGATGGGCAGGTAACCATTTTCCGCCCCGATAAGAACGCTATCCGCTTTAATAAATCGGCTGAGCGTTTATGTATGCCCACCCTGCCTGAAGAAATATTTGTACAAAGTATAGCTGCAGTAGTGGACATAGACCGCGACTGGGTGCCGTCAAAAGCACACCATGCTTTATATATAAGGCCGTTTATGTTTGCTACCGACCCTTATCTGGGTGTGGCGCCATCAGCCACCTATAAATATATGGTATTGATTGGCCCTGTTGGTCCGTACTTTTCAAAAACCCTTAGGGTTAAAATTGAAACACATTATACCCGCGCCGCCGAAGGTGGTATGGGCTATGCAAAGTCAGCCGGAAACTATGGCGGCAGCATGTTGCCTGCCAAAAAAGCTACTGAAGAAGGCTTTGACCAATTGATTTGGACGGATGCCAAAAACCACGAATATGTTGAAGAAATGGGTGCTGCAAACGTAATGTTTGTGCTTGATGGAAAATTGATCACACCATCAACCCGTGATACCATTTTGGATGGCGTTACCCGCGATACTGTATTAACCCTTGCCCGCGAATGGGGTATGGAAGTTGAAGAACGTCGTGTATCTGTTGCTGAAATTATTGAGGGAGCCAAGACCGGCAAACTACAGGATGCTTTTGGCGCAGGTACTGCCGCTACCATTGCCCCTGTTGGCTCGATAAGTTATAACGGTGAAGAATATTTTTTAAGCGATCCGAAAACCCGCGAATTTTCGCAAAAAGTATTAAGCGATCTTGATGCCATTAAATATGGCCGCGTTGCTGATACACATGGATGGAACTATATGGTGTAATTGGCATCAACGATTAGAGACGAGAGGTCGGAAATAAGGAAAGAACAAACCTGGTTTCTGACCTTTTTCTTTTCGATAGGCGTGAATGCTATTCTACACTAACGGTTAAACCTTCCTGTTGCAGAATTTTGCGGTAAACCTCCACCTCGGTAAACGAACCTTCAAGTACGGCGCATTTACCTTCATTGTGAACCTTCCACGCTATCTTTTCGGCCTGCGATTCTGAGTAGTCGAGGTATTTCATCATACAAAAAATCACGTGGTCGAACGTATTGTGGTCGTCGTTCCATAAAATAAGGCGGTGCATTTCCTTTAGCCCCGCCAAAATCTCCTCAAGGGTGAGGGTTTCTTCCTGTACTTCAGTTGGCATACGTAACTACAAATTTACTCAAAATCTATAATAAAGCAGTCATAATAATGTTCTATTGCGGCTTTAAAGCCATAATTTTATTTCATGAAAGCATATATCCCCTACATTGCCTTTAGCCTGCTTTTACAGGCAACAACTTCACAGCTAAATGCACAGTCAATTGCAACATTACAAGCCCCGCCCCCTAATATTACGGTAGATGGCTCCATTAAAGAGTGGGGCGATAGCCTGCGGTATTATAATACCGAAAAGCGGATTAACTATGCCATTGCCAACAGCAACGACACCTTATATATGGCCATGCGCGTTAACGATCGCAGCGAGCAAATCCGGATATTAAAGGCCGGTGCAACCTTCAGCATTAACACCAAGGGGAAAAAGAAAGAAAGCTTTAGTATAACTTTTCCGCTGGCAACAAACGGGAATGTATCGCCATTAAATCCGCCAACAGATGGCGATGGTAAGGAAAATCATGAAGCCTTAATCCAGGCTGTTTTAACCGTACTGCGCGGTATAAAGGCCGATGGCTTTAAGGACATTGAAGATGATATGATTACCACCAGCAACACTTATGGTATAAAGACAGCCTTGGATTACGACGACAAGGGCTACCTGGTTTGCGAAGCTGCTATTCCATTGGTGCTTTTTCATGCAGCAGGCGATGCGGCGAAAAACGAATGGGCATTCAACTTTAAAATAAACGGCATAACCAAGCCTGCAACACAGGGCGAAGGGCAGGAAGGTGGCCGCGGCGGACGCGGTGGCGGAATGGGCGGTGGCAGTCGTGGCGGTCACGGCGGCGGCGGCGGCAGAGGGAGCCGTGGCGGAGGCATGGGCGGTGCAGGCGGAAGCTCAGACCGTAGCGCATTGTTTACGTCTGAAGATTTTTGGGAGAAGTTTTATCTGGCGAAATGAAATTGATGAGCAGATGGGTGAATATGCCCTGTCTGTTTAATAATATCATTATTATCCCGGCTGTGTCATCGCAGCCGTTTTTTAACTGCTTATACCCACCCGTGTTGCTTCGAAAATAAACCAGGCATTGAGCAATAGGTAACAGCCCAATAATACCTGTGCGCCGATAAAATCGAACCTTTGCGATTTGGCCAATTCGTTGCGCTTAACAAGTTTTAGCGACCATGCTGTGCAGATAATTACTACAAGGATAAACAGCAATGTAATTCCATGTAGCATGTCAACCAATGTAAATGTGGTTGATTCGGGCAGCGAAGAATCGACGATATACTTATTGCCGATAACTGCAAACAAAGCGCCTACGCTCAGGCCGAAACGGGAGTCGATACTGTCGGCGTGGATATAAAAGCACATGTAGGCAATCAGGAAGGCTACGTACATGCCCAGGAACATTTTCCAAAACAATCCCATCGCATCACGGTCGATCTGCACCCTTACTTTAAAATTGCTGTATTCGGTATGTGGCTTTGGCTGACTATCGTCGCCAAAGGCTGTTTCATATTTTTTTATCCCGGTTGACACGTCAAGGCTATCGATATCCCATCCCCTTAATGTAAAGCGGGGATCGAAATGCTTGCCCAGAGTGTCGGCTGCAAACACCAGCGATTTAGAATCATACTGCGAGTTTTCGATGGAAAAGCGAAGTTTTTGCTTGTCGAACGGGAAATTATTAACCGCCCATGAATCCTTCATTACACACTGAAGTTTCATCAGCAGGTATATTTTGTTGTCCGATGAGTCGACAGTTGAATAAGAAGTGGTGACTGATTTTGCCTGGGGCACCTCCAGGTTGTGCAGAAAGTCAAAACTCTTGTTCTTGTATTTTAGCCACAGCCAAAGGGTGATGTTATACTCTTTATCTTTAAAGTTGATGTCGTGAATGCTGGTGATGTAAACGCCGGTTTTAACCGTATCGGGATGCTGGGCGAATACTGTTGAACAAGACAGCACCAACGTTGCCAGCGCCATTATAGCAGTAAACTGTTTCACAATTATTTTTGTCATTTTTAACTGAACTGGCATCAGCTAAAAATAGCTTTTTTATTTGAAAAGTAATATACAAAGAGCCGTGCAGCAATCTTGTGAGCCCAAAAGGCGGCAAAAAAAACCGAAGAGATTTGTCAACTTTTTAAAGTTGACAAACCTAACCTGGTCAAACTATTCTTACTCATCGGTACATTATTCCACCACTCTTACTTTCAAAAAGCTTGGGTTTGCTTTTGACGTGTAAACACGGTGGGTTGCTTTTTTAAAGGCAGTGCTGTCGCATTTCATAATATCCACAAAAGTTTGCGGGTTACGGTCAATCAGCGGGAACCAGGTGCTTTGTACCTGCACCATTATTTTGTGGCCCTTTTTAAAGGTGTGCAACACATCCTGCAGCTCCCAGTTTACAGGGGTAACTTTTCCTGGAATAAACGGTTCCGGCTTTTCTATGGAGTTGCGGTACTTGCCGCGGATAGGCTCGCTGCGTACCATTTGCTGGTAGCCGCCCATCTTTACATCCTTGCCGGTAAATTTATTGTTGCTGGCGGTATCAGGATAAACATCCAAAACTTTAACCACAAAATCAGCATCAGTGCCGGTGGTTGATACCTTTAGGTTTGCCCAAATGTTGCCGGCTATGGTAACGTCTTTGTCCAGTACATCGGTTGTGTAGTTTAGCAAATCTTTACGGTCTGCCAAAAAACGCTGGTCGGCGGTCATGTATTCGCGGTCCATGTCCATGCTTTTATGATTCAGGAATGGTATCGGGTTGTTAGGATCTGATACATATTCATCATAACTATCCTTGCTCTCGACAGGTGCATTAAACGACAGCTTTCCGCCGGGCAGTAAATACAGCTGTTTTTCTTCCGCTTCTTTTGGCGGCCAGGTTTTATACGTTTTCCATTTGTTTACGCCGGTTTCAAAAGTGTTAACCGGGGCAATGCTCATGTCTGCACCTTTCAGGTAGTGGCTGAAGAATTTAAATTCAATATCGTCCCTGTAATGCGGGCCGGTAGGGCCGCCAAAATCAACATCGCCCAGGTGGTCGCCTGCGCCGCGTGCCCAGCCGCCATGTACCCAGGGACCCATAGCAAAGTAAATTGGCGTTTTTGGATTGTGCTTTACCAGTGTTTTGTAGGTGTTTATAGCACCATATAGATCTTCGGCATCGTACCAGCCGCCGGTAACTAATACAGCGGTTTTAATATCGTGCAGGTGATATAACACATTGCGGTCTTTCCAGTGCTGGTCGTAATCAGGGTGGTCCATCATTTCGTTCCACAGGCGGATGGTATCTTTATAATATTTGTCGTTCGTGTTTTTCATGGGGCCCATCTTCAAAAAGAAGTCGTATCCGTCATTAGTGCCCGGGTTAAAACGGCCACCGCGGCGCTGGGTTGGTTTATCATCCTGCCTGTTGGTAAAGCCTGGGTAAAACCCAAAGTTGGCTACCAAAAAGAATGCGCCGTTGTGCCAGCCGTCGTCGCGCCATAGATCGGACATCGGCGCCTGGGGTGATGCAGCTACTAAAGCCGGGTGACGGCTTAACAAGGCGGCGGTTGTATAAAAACCAGGGTACGATATACCCCAAACGCCCACCTTGCCACTATTATTAGGCACATTTTTTAATAGCCAGTCGATGGTATCATAAGTGTCGGTGCCTTCGTCAACGTCGGTATTGGCGTTGTGGTCTTCCTTTTCGGGTATCATTTCCTCAAACATACCTTCACTCATATAGCGGCCGCGCACATCCTGGTAAACAAAAATATAACCGTCGTGCACAAAGGCCGGCGAAGGGCCAAGGCTGCCTTTATACTTATCCGCACCATACGGACCTACGCTGTAGGGAGTTCGGTCCATTATAAAAGGATATTTCTTCGATTGATCCTTAGGCACGTAAACCGATGTGAACAGTTTTTTGCCATCACGCATCGGGATTTGGTATTCGTATTTTGTATAGTTTTCCTTTACGTAGGTGGCTTCGGCGTTGTTGCCGCCTGGCTGGGCGAAGGTTATGGGGGCTAAAAGCGCAAGGCAAAAAGCAAGAAGTAAGATTTTTTTCATTGTCAGTTATTAACGCTTAAAAGTAAACATTAAAACAAAAAAGACAACCTGTTTGGGTTGTCTTCATAAAATCGTTACGAATCTTATCTACTAATTTGGTGATTTGTTGATTTGAAGATTCCAATCGCTTTTTTCATCTTCAAATCGGCTCATATTCAAATTATCAAATTCAATCATTTATAGCCTTTACACCCGGCAATTCCTTGCCTTCCATATACTCCAGCAATGCGCCACCGCCGGTTGATACATAGCTTACATCGTCAGTCATGCCAAATTTGGCCACTGCTGCAGCAGAGTCACCACCGCCGATAAGCGAAAACGCGCCATTGTCTGTTGCAGTAGCCACCGCATCGGCAATTGCTTTTGTGCCCACTAAAAATTTCTCCATTTCAAAAACGCCCATCGGGCCGTTCCAGAGGATGGTTTTTGATTCTTCAACAACTTTGCTGAATAGTTTAATAGTTTCAGGGCCGATATCCAGACCCATCCAGTTGTCAGGGATTTTGCCAGTTTTAGCAATATCAGTTTTTGCATCGTTCGAAAATGCATCAGCAATAACATTATCTACGGGTAACAAAAGGTTTACGCCTTTTTCTTTTGCTTTTTTAACCAGGCTAAGAGCAAGGTCAAGTTTGTCAGCTTCAACCAATGATGTACCAATGGTACCGCCATCTGCTTTAGCGAAAGTGTAAGCCATACCACCACCTATTATAAGGTTATCTACTTTATCCAGCAGTTTTTCTATGAGCTCTATCTTGTCAGACACTTTTGAACCGCCCATAATAGCTGTAAATGGCTTTGGGGCATTGTTTAATATCTTTTCAGCGTTCTGCAATTCTGCAGCCATCAGGTAGCCAAAGTATTTGGCATTTGGGAAAAATTGTGCAATTATAGCTGTCGAGGCGTGTGCGCGGTGCGCGGTACCAAATGCATCATTAACGTATATATCACCCAGTTTTGAAAGCTTTTCTGCAAAATCCTTATCTCCTTTTTCCTCTTCTTTATAAAAGCGCAGGTTTTCGAGCAACAGCACTTCGCCTTTACCCAGGGCCTTTGCTTTGCTTTCGGCGGCAGCGCCGATACAATCATCAGCAAACTGAACCTGCTGGCCCAACAAATCAGATAAATGTGAAACTATGTGCTTTAAAGAATACTTCTCCTCCGGTCCGCCTTTTGGCCTGCCCAGGTGCGACATCAGGATCACTGCGCCGCCGTCGTTCAATATTTTTTTTATTGTCGGCAATGCTGCCGTCATCCGGTTATCGTCGGTAATGTTATAATTTTCATCAAGAGGAACGTTAAAGTCAACCCTTATAAGGGCTTTTTTTCCTGAAAAGCTAATTTGATCTACTGTTTTCATAATGTTTGATGCAAATGGTTAGTGCAAGCGATTTTTCGAGCCGCCAAATTCAGCATTTTAATTCCAAATTGGAAGGTAAATGTTAAAAAGGTGTTTTAATTAATAAAAACATCACTGAATTTTAACATACATTACATAATGGGGCCCTATGTCAGGCACTTCAAACTCAGGGGAAATTGTTTCAAAGCCCATATTCAAATAAAATTGGCGAGCACTTTTTCGAGCATTGCACCACAAATAATTTGCTTTTTGCCCGCGCAGATAAACTATAGCAAAATTTAACAACTGGTTACCCAAGCCTTTGCCCCGGTGTTCATCGACGGTTGCCATGCCGCGTAACTGATATCCAACGCCCGTAAATTCTCCATAAGTCTGCGGATGAAAAGATGCAATACAAACGAGTTCATCCCCTACGTAATAACCTAAATGAAATGCGCCGGGTAGGGTATCTGTTGGAAAAACACATTCTTCCAGGCGTAGCTTCCCTTCTCGCAAAACGTTGTTTCGTATGGCTAATAGTGTATCATCTATCTTAATAAATTTAATCATCCTGTTTAAATATATTTCATTTGAGGCAAAAGTGGGTAATTTTTTCCCATTTGTGTTAACTTGTCGCCACGAGTTAATGCCACCGAGAACGCAGCCTTCGGGCAAATAAGTGCCATTTTGAGATCAATAGGCGGCCTTTTTATAGTGTCCGACAAAAATAGCACAAGTATTGCATTAATATTTACACAGTGCCTGTAGAATCACAATTTTATGAAAACAGTATTTCCGTTAATATTAATTTCCGTTATCCTCTGGGGCTGCAGCAAGAAAGCTGATGTAACGCCTGTAAAATCAACAGATACGAGCAAAACTACCAGTCCCTCAAATCCCATCTCTACAAAGCCAGATTCGACGGTGAAACTGACAAAGGACGATACGGTACACATGGCGGCCTTTATTATCTATGCCCAAAAAGTTAAAACCGATGTATCGGGTAAAACCCTGGTGATGGTGTTTGACGAAAACGTAAATATTTTTTTACTGGCTGAAGGGTATCAAAAAACTTCGGCCATACATTTAAAAGAAGATTGGAAAAAAACTTCGCTGGCAGCTTTTGATTTTACAACGGTAAATGAGGGCGGCCAAACCACATTTAACTCAATTGATGATAATTTAAACAATGTTAAGTTCAAAACCATATCAGATACCACCATAAACGGGGTACCTGTAAAAAAAGTTAATGTTCATCGCAAACTTACTTTTTCAAAGGTTTACGGGTCGGCGCAGCTGGCAACTGATCAGCAAAACCTGCTGCTTGCCAAAACCGATGAGTTAATAACTTTTTCATCGTACACTTATTATAATCAGAAAAACTACCCCGTTACCAGCGGTGTTGCATACGTGCGGTATGTGAAGTAAGTTGATTAGTTAGATTAGGTTGACTGGGTTGATTAAGTTATATACTTCATAGGGTGTGAGGTTTGACGGCTGCAATATTCCCCTAACTCAATCAACTTAATCCAACTTTATCAACCAATAAACTAATCCTCACCACCAAATCAGCAAGGCGCCCCGAGTAACCCATTTCGTTATCATACCAACCCACAACTTTTACCAGGCCACCAACTATCGAGGTAAGCTGGGCATCAAAGATGCAACTGTGAGTGTTGCCTAATATATCAGTCGATACTATTGGGTCTTCCGTATATTCCAAGACATTCTTCATTGCGCCTTCTGCAGCCTGTTTAAAAGCTGCGTTTATAGCTTCAACGGTAGGCTGTTTTTTGAGGCTGCATGTAAAATCAGTTAGCGAGCCATTTAGCACCGGTACGCGTATACCCGCCCCACCAAGACGACCCTCCAAATGGGGGAAGATGGCCGTTATGGCTTTAGCAGCCCCGGTGGTAGTTGGTATAATTGACCCGGATGCGGCCCTTGCCCTGCGTAAATCTTTGTGCGGCGCATCGTGGAGGCTTTGATCGCCTGTCATGGAGTGCACGGTGGTGATATAACCATCAATAATGCCCCAGTTGTCGTCGAGTATTTTAACCATGGCAGCAACATTATTGGTGGTACATGAGGCATTTGATAAAATTGGCGAGGTCAGGTCAATTTGTCCGTCGTTAACGCCAAGTACAACTGTAGGTATACCTTTATCGCTGGCCGGGGCAGATATAATTACCTGCTTAGCCCCGGCAGTTAAGTGCTGTTCGGCGCCCTGCCTTGAGGTGAATTTCCCGGTTGACTCTATTACCAAATCGATATCTAGCTCTTTCCATGGTAAATTTGACGGACTGGCTTCTGTCAGGATTTTTATAGCCCGGCCATTGACAATTAAATGGCTTTCGTCAAAATCAACCGTCCCTTTAAAGCCACGGTGTACAGAGTCGTATTTAAAAAGGTGTGCAAGGGTTTTGGTATCGGTAAGGTCGTTAATGGCAACAACCTCTATATTTTCCCGGGTTAAAATATTACGTAAAAAAACACGGCCTATACGCCCGAAGCCGTTTATGGCAATTCTCATAGTAGCGGTTTATAAGGCAACAAATTTACAGTTTAAGAATCAGAGACAAGAAAGAACAGTAGCAATAGGATTTTAATATTACATTAAAATAAAAAAGCCGGGAAATTTCCCGGCTCCGTTGTTGTTGTTATTTATTGCTTGTAATCAAACAAATAAATTCCGGAGCGCCAGGCTCTCGCGTTCTTTTGAGCGCAGGAAAAAGGTGATTAGCCAGTTAAACGCCATGGACATTAATATAATTAAAATAATAAGCACTGTATTGCCGTATTCTTTTAATAACAATACCGTAAATATTGTTAAGATATTAGCAGCGGTTAAAATAAGCGTAGTTTGTAAATGGCTGAAACCCAGTTTTAACATGCGGTGATGTATGTGATTACGATCGGCCACAAAAGGTGAACCGCCGTTTGCAATGCGCAAAACAAAAACCCTGATTGTATCGAATATAGGGCCTATTAAAATGGCAACCGCCAGCGCCGGGGCTTCGTATATCCCGGATAGCTTATTAGTTGCAAGCATATTTACCTGTATAAACTTTAATGCCATTACTGCCGATATTAAGCCAATGAGCAATGAGCCGGTATCGCCCATAAATATTTTAGCGGGGGTAATATTAAAGCGTAAAAAGCCTAAAATTGAGCCTGCCATTGCAAAAGAAACTGCCGCCAACTCATACTGCTTAACATATATAAATAATATTGCAAAGGCGCCGTTTGCTATAATTCCGGTGGTAGCGGCAAGGCCGTCGATACCATCAATTAAATTGAAAGCGTTAACAACCAGCAGGATTAATAAAATTGACAGACCGGCGCTTACTACATATGGCATCTCGTAAATTCCAAATACTCCATACATACCTGTGAGACGGATATCGCCCAGTATCACCAATATGGCACAAACAACAAATTGTATTACAAATTTTGTATTGGAGTTTACACCCGAAAGATCGTCCTTTATGCCCATCGCAAATAATATAATACATGCAGTAAGCAGGTAATTTATCGGTAACGATTTATCTGTCATGCAAAACAGGAGTGAAGTAATAGTAAAACCAACAAAAATAGCTACCCCACCAAGCCTTGGGATACCATGGTCATGCTCTTTCCTGAAATGTCCAAGATCATCGTATAAGTGGCGAAAGCGGGCAACGTGTAAAATAGATGGGATTGCAAACGAAGTTATCAGCAGGGATACGGCGATAATGAAAATGTAATATATAAATGTGTAATTATGTAGAAAATCCATCATCATTAATCGTTTACGCTAAATATACAACAGTTAAATTTGGTGTGTGCAAGTAAATAACAATTGTTAAGTTACCCATCCACTTATTATTAACATATTAACATTATTTCATACTAATTAAAAGTATTGAGTTATTTTACGTACCGGCTTGACTATTAATGCTATAAAAGGAAGCCTGATACCGTTATTCCTCATTGCCTTTAAATCAAAGAACATTCCTTTTACGCGGGCGGTTATGTTTTTGTTGCTCTTTCCGCCCAGTTTCATTTTAATTATAATTTTTTTTAGATAATGAACTGTTAACTTATTGATATACAAATATCTAATCATTAATTCGTAATCCGCCGCGGTGCCATAATCAAGACGATAAGGCCCTAATTGTTTAAACAAATATCGCTTGCAATAAAACGTTGGGTGTGGCGGCATCCATCCAAACTCCAGTTTTCTGCGCGAAATTTGTCCCGAGCGCCACTTCCGAACAACTAATCCTTTTGCGTTTATATAATCGAGGTCGCCATAAATAATATCTGCATTATATTTGCCAAAAGCATCTGCAATATTGCTTAATACCGAGTTATCGGCAAAATAATCATCGGCATTCAACATGCCAACAATGTCCCCGGTGGCTAAATTGATGCCTTTGTTCATGGCATCGTATATCCCACGGTCCGGCTCCGAAATAAAATAATTTACATAATGTGCATAATTATTAACGATGTTGATAGTTTTATCCGTCGAACCTCCGTCAATAACTATATATTCGAGGTTAGTATAATTTTGACTTTTAACAGATTCAATACAGTCCTTTATGGTGCTTTCAGCATTATGGCACACTGTAATTATAGATATTTTTAAATCCTGCACTTAGTAGGGTTGAACTGTTTATAACGGCAAATTTACGTAAATTTGAACCGATCCCTGTTAAATGTTAAGCATACTTATTATTTATGCGTCAATTAATCTATAGTTTTTCGGTTTTAGGTTTGCTGCTGGTATTTGCTTCATGCTCCACTACGCAATATCAGGTGCTCTTTCAGCAAAAGAAATCGCTTACCGATACAGCTTATCAAACAGCGGATGCTACCGGCGAATACCGTATCAAATCGCAGGATATTTTGCAGGTTAGAAATTTACAGGACACCAAATACCTTGTTGATAATTCGGCCAAAAACAATGTGAATAACAATGTTTTAAATAGCCCTACAGATAACCAGAATTTCCAGGTTGATGATGAAGGGTTTGTAATATTGCCGGCAATAGGCCGCATAAAGGTGGCGGGCTATACCAGGGGCGAGGCGCAAAAGCTGGTTGAAGATGCTTATCGCAAAAGCGTTTTGGTAAACCCCATCATCGAGCTTAAAATAGTAAATCTTAAAGTAACCATGCTTGGCGAAGTGCGGTCGCAGGGTAATTTCCCATTAACAAAGGATCATACAAGTTTGCTTGAAATGATTGGGGCCGCAGGGGGGATTACCGAAAAAGCCAACGAAAGCAATGTTAAAATTATACGGGGTACCGAAAAAAATCCAAAAGTAATTTTGGTTGACCTGGGGGATATCCAATCAGTTAACGACCCGCGAACTATCCTGCAAAACGGGGATATTATTTACATTGCGCAAAACAAGCGCGCTACACGTACCGATAACCTGCAAAGTTTTTCAACCGTATTTCAGCCTATTCTTTTGTTGTTTAATACAGCCTTAATTGTTCTTACACTTATTCGTCGTTAAATGGAGGAAACAGATAAGATTAAGCCCAGATTACCCAGCCAGGAGATAGATTATTTAAAAATAGTAAAAATACTCCTAAGCCGTTGGTATTGGGTTGTAGGGTCGCTTGGAGTTTGCCTGATAGTTGCTAATGTGTATTTGTGGTACACTCCTAAAACCTACGCTACCGGCGCAACCCTGAAGTTTGAAGAAAAGAAGTCAGAAATATCTGACCTTATAAGCGTTCCTGGTGTTAATGATCGGGGAACTGTTTCGAAAATTCAAAGCGAAACAGTTGTTTTACAGAGCTCTGCGCTGTTGCTTAATGCAATTAAACATCTTGACTACCGGATCAGCTTTTTCGTAGTTGGCAGGGTGCTTAACCGCACAAGCGAGTTATATCCGCAAAAGCCGCTGGATATAGCGCTTGTAAAATTTGACAGCCTGAACTTTTTTCGCGACCTTATTACCTTTAGGCCCATTAACAGCAGCAGTTTTAGCATCAGTCACAAAGTATCTGGGCGCGATGTTAAAATCAATTGCAAATACAATACGCCATTTACCATAGGGCCTACTGCTTTTAGCATTAAATACCCGGGATATATGCCTAATACGGCCTTATATCTGTTTAAATTAAACGCCCCGGAAGATTTTATAGGCAGGGTGAGGGGTGGGCTTCATACCGCCGAAACTGCCAAAAATTCGAGCATAATTTCGCTACAGGAAGTAGATTCAAACCCGCAATTTGCCGCCGACGCCTTAAATGCCGTAATGAAGGAATACCTCAACTACGATCGTAACCAGCGCACGCAGTCGGCTTCGCAAATGATAAAATTTATTGACAGGCAGTTGGATTTCCTGGCAGGCGAGGTAAAGGGATCGGAAAAATCGATTCAGGATTATCAAAGCAAAAAAAAGATAATGGATGTTTCGACCGCTTCAAGCCGTGCTATTAGCAAGGCCACCGAGCTTGAGTCGCAAAGTTCATTGTTGAAAATTGAGCTGCTTGCTATAGATCAGCTTAAACAGGACATAGTTAAATCTGACAACGATGAGCTCCCGAACTTTAGCATGGGAGGCACAGAATATAACCAGCTTAATGCAGCAATTACAAGCCTTAATACGCTTATAACGGACAGGAAAATTGCATTAAAAACTTTCACCAGCAACTCGCTGACCGTGCAGGATATTAATCAGCAGATACTACAGGTTAAAAATAATATTTTAAACAGCCTGGCATCAACACACCAGTTAATAGCAAATAAGATAGATTATCTGCAAAAACAACTGGGTCCGGTAAACCAGCAAATATCTGAGCTGCCTTCGGCTGAACGTGACATGGTTAGCCTAAAGCGCGATTTTGACATTAATGATAAAGTTTATTCGTTCCTTTCTGAAAAGAAACTCGACGCGCAGATAAGCAGCGCCGGGATTTTGCCCGGCGCCACCATTATTGATTTGGCTCAACCCAATTTTAGCCCAATCTCACCGGACGAACACGGCGTAAGGCGCTCTGCAGAGATTTTCGGCCTTGCCATAGGGCTGGGGTTAATTATCCTGATAAGGATACTAAACCCATACATTTATGATAAGGAGACTATTGAAAGCCTGACAACAATACCTATAATAGGGGTGATACGAAAATTCCCCGAGGAAATTGATGAGTACAGCACACAGATTTTAGCTGTGAGCAAGCCTAAATCAATTTTCGCCGAGTCGGTGCGATCGGTCCGTACCAATTTAAGTTTCCTTGCGTCCGAAAAGAAGAGCAAAATTATCTGCATTACATCGGAAGTGGCAGGCGAGGGGAAATCATTTGTAGCGGTGAACCTTTCAAGTACTTTATCGCTTATCGACAAAAAAGTAATTTTGGTTGCGGCGGATTTGCGGCGATCAAAACTGCATAAAACATTCCATGTACCAAACGATCTTGGACTGAGTAATTACCTGGCGAACCAATGCGCCGCCGATGACATAATTTCGCACTCAAACCAGGAAAACCTTGATTTTATAGTTTCGGGCCCTATCCCACCCAATCCTTCGGAGCTATTGCACTCAGTACGGATGACTGAGTTGATCGCCGAGCTTACTTCGAGGTATGACATAGTAATGATTGATACCGCTCCGATCGGGCTTGTCTCTGATGCTATCCCTTTGATCAGGGCTAGCGACGTTAACTTGTTTGTTATACGTTCAGGAAAATCAAAATTTTACGCAGCAACTGTTCCCCAGCGAATTGCGCAGGAATATCACCTGGATAACACTGTAATTGTACTTAATGCGTTTGCCCAGGATTTGCTGCATTCCAGGTATTACACCACCAAGTTAACCGGTGAGAACTATGGGACTAAATATTATTATTATTCCGATTATACCGGATATGAAAGCTCAGGCTACTATGTTGATAAGGATGAGGACAAATGGTGGCACATAAAAAACTGGTTTAAAAAAGGCTGAATACAATAAAGTATGACTTTATTAACAAATAAAGATACCGCCAAATGGTACCCGGTTTATACTAATCCACGTGCCGAAAAACAAGCTTGCCAGGCATTAGTGAGCAAAGGTATTGAAACCTACCTGCCGCTGCACCGCCAGCTTAAGCAATGGAGCGACAGGAAAAAATGGGTAGAAGAGCCGTTTATAAAATCGTACCTGTTTGTGCGGATAAACGAGCACGAGCAAACAGAAGTGTTAATGACTAAAGGGATAGCCCGGTTTATATATTTTTCGGGCAGGATAGCATCAATGCCCGACCGGCAGATTGATGAACTTAAGCTATTGATGGCAAGCCCCTATGAGTTGGAGGTTACTGCGGAGCATTTGCAGCCAGGGGAAAAAATTGTGATTAAAGCTGGCCCCCTTAAAGGGCTCACGGGCGAAATAATATCATACCGCTCGCAAAAACAATTGGCATTGCGCCTTGAAAACCTTGGTTATTCCATAGTGGTTTATGTGGCATCATCATTACTTGAAAGATTTTAAAGCAGATACTATAACATTACGTACTGATTGATGTTTTGGCTTTTTGGCCAGAATGTAATGTTATTAATAATATTTAAAAACCTGATTAATAATAAGTTTCAATTTAAAATTGTGACTTACGAAGCGAAGCTATGAATAAATATAACCTATGTGCAGGATTGCCGGAATAATTTCAAAACAGCTTTCAACTGCCGAGATTAGCAACAGGGTACAGGTGATGTGTAATGTGCTGAAACATGGCGGGCCGGATGATGAAGGCATATTTTTAGCCGAGAATGTAAATATGGCTTTTGGCCACCGCCGGCTTTCAATAATTGATCTGAGCCAAAATGGCCATCAGCCGATGGCAGATATGCAAAAGCGAGCCTGGATTACTTTTAATGGCGAAATCTATAACTATCTCGACTTAAAAGAGCAACTATTAAAGTTAGGTGTGCAATTCCATTCGGATAGCGACACCGAAGTTATTTTAACTGCCTACCT
>Ga0105240_10007550_pt1 | contig 15759 bp, 16 predicted proteins | sample KBSC54metaG_FD_80426 | JGI IMG/M metagenome (GOLD analysis project Ga0105240, IMG submission 80426) | Corn rhizosphere microbial communities from Kellogg Biological Station, Michigan, USA - KBS C5-4 metaG | ecosystem: Host-associated > Plants > Roots > Rhizosphere > Soil | place: Michigan, USA... | reverse complement strand
GCGAGGGCATGGTCGCGCAGCGACGCGGATTTGTTGAGATCAGGCACGTCCGGCGTCAGTTCAAACTCGAGAATGTCCTCGACCGCTTGCGGCGTCAGCACCTCCGCATCAGTCGCGCTGGGTCGCCGTGCGGGCGGCGCCGCAGCGGCCTTCGCGGGGGCGATAGGGGCTATCGGGGCTGCGGATAGAGCAGGCGCGACCGAAGCAGGCGGCGGCGCCCCGCGCGCTGGCGCGGACTTGGGCGGGATTTTGGAAGAAGCCGCCGGGACAGGAGGCGGAGTAACCGACCGCGCAGTGTCTGGGACAAGAGCCAGGACGCCTTCCGAGCCCACATCGAGTACAGGAACGAGGCCGGTTTCGCCCGACTTGGCGACCGCGCCGCGCAACAGCACGGCAACCTTCTGCATGACCGTGCGGATTTGCGCAGTCACGAGGCGCTCGATCACGCCGTCACCGACTGACTTGATATCCGCGAGAATCATTGCGAGGCCGACGAGGTCGCCCTTGGGCGCGCGCACCGGCAGGAAGATGGCAACGCGACCGTCCTCCAGGCCGCTCTCGTGGCAAGTCTGCGTGGTGTCCGTTGCGAGTGCTTCCATCGCTTCGAGGACGACCGTGTGCTCGTCGGGTCCGAGCGCGCCTTCGCTCAGCCACAACACGTTGGCGTCTTTGTCGAAGAGGGAAACGGAATGCAGGCGCAGCGGCGGCAGGGCCGCGCGCAATTGCCAGCCTAAGGATTCTGCGGTAACGGGCTCAGCGGCTGCAGGTGCAGCGGCGGGCGCACTGGTTGGCGGACGCACGGCCATAGCGTTCTGTGACTGCAAGGACTTCCCCGGGGCGGCGGTGAAAAAAGTTCCCCCGCGCACGGATAGGGTGGCAGTACAGAAGGGGTGGTTGCCGTGACCGTGCTCGCGTTCTTCAGCTACGTGTTTGCAATCGCCGACAGCAAACCGCCGGGTTTGTCATATTCAACATGTCATATTCACGGCGAGCGCTCTTTTCCACTTTCGACGCAAGGCGCGGCGAGTACGGCTTGCATACTCGCCGCGTCTGTGCCTGTGGATTCGGCGTAGCAGCGCTCGTCAGATCGCGCCGAGGAAGTCGCGCTTACCGATCTCGACGCCGTTGTGGCGCAGGATGTTGTAGGCAGTGGTGACGTGGAAATACACGTTGGGGATCGCCCACTTCTGCACGAAGGCCAGTCCCTTGAACTCGAACGTGCGATCCGGTCCGGCCGGCACCTTGATGTCGCGATCCTCGGATCCTTCGAATGCGCTCGCCGGAATTCCCTTCATGTAGTCGACCGTCCGCGCAACGCGTGCGCGCAGTTCCTCGATCGTCTTTTCATTGTCCTCGAAACGCGGCGGCTCCAGAGCGGCCAGTCGAGCGACGGAATTCTTTGCCAGGTCGCACGCGATCTGCACCTGCTTGGACAACGGGAACATGTCAGGTGCGATACGGGCGTTCACCAGCACGGAGGGATCGAACTTCTTCGCCGCGGCGTGGGCGGCTCCCTTCTCGAGCAGGACGGAGAGATTGGACAGCGCGGCAGCAAAAGTATCGACGGTCACGGCGTGCACGGAAATCTTCATGGCATTCCTTCAGTGTTCTATTCGGGGACCGGGGGGCCGGGCCGCGGGAATTCTACCCGGCCCCAGCCTGGCCCGGATGCCTCTTCAGTGAAACAATAGGAGGGTTCATTCGGGAGATTGAGCCAATATGAACGCGATCTGGGCCCCGGCGCACCTGGCTGTTCTCGCCAAGGTAGTGGATCTGAACGGCTTCTCGGCGGCGGCGCGAGCGCTCGGCGTCCCGAAGGCCGCCGTGAGCCGGGCAGTGGCCGACCTCGAAAAAGCTCTCGGAGTACGTGTCCTGGAGCGAACCACGAGACGAATTGCCCTCACGGCTGAAGGCCGCCTCGTCTACCCGCACGCCAAGCGAGTCGTGGATGAGTCCGACGCTGCGCGAGCCGTGATCGCAAAGCTCCAGGGCCCTATCGAGGGGCCGCTGCGTGTGGTCGCCGATCCGATCTATGGGCGGGTGTTGCTCACTCCGCTGGTGCCGCGCTTTCTGGAGCGCTTCCCGGACGTTCCGCTGGAGGTGGCGATGGATGGCGCCGTCGCCGGCCAGGACTGGGACGTGGCCATTCGCACGCAGCTGCCGTCCGACCACAGCCTCTCGAGCCGGCTGCTCGGCGCACCGCCTGCGCTGCTGTGCGCGACGCCGGCTTATCTGCAGCAACGCGGCGAGCCGGCGCGCCCGGAAGATCTGCGGGCGCACGACCTGCTGATGCCCGAAGCGACCGACCTTCCGGAATTTCGCTTGCGGCTCGAGCGCGGCTTGCAGCGCGCGGAAATACCGCTTGCCCCGAAACTCGCTGTCAACGATCCCGCCGTCCTGCACGCTGCCATGGCGGCCGGGCTCGGAATCGCGCTGCTGCCGGAGTTCCTGTGCCGGCAGGGGCTCGCCACGAATCGCATCGCACGGGTGCTGCCGGGCTGGACCGTGCCGCACGCTGCGGCACTGTATGCCCTCTATCCGCTCGCCCTCGAAGGCGATCCGCGTGTGCAACGCTTTGTCGAGTTCCTCGGCGCGAACATCGTGCCGGCGCTCACGCCGGCCCAAGTTACCCGCGGGTAGGATCAATTCCCACGGGTAGGTTAGCGCCGAAACCGTTACACTGCGGGATCGGCAGAAAACAGGCCCGTCACCCATGTACCGAGCACCGCTGAGGGAATTGCGATTCGTGCTGGAGGAGCTGCTGAACAGCGGCACCCTGGCGGCGTGCCCGGCTTTCGCCGACTACTCCGGCGAGCTCGCCGAGTCCGTGCTGGGCGAAGCGGCGCGCTTCGCCGAAACGGTCCTGGAGCCCTTGAACCGGACCGGCGACCAACAGGGGTCCCGCTGGACCCCGGACGGCGTAGTAACTCCGCCGGGCTTTCGCGAGGCCTACGAGCAGTTCGTCGCCGGCGGCTGGCCGCAGCTCGGGGCCAACCCCGAATTCGGTGGCCAGGCCGTTCCCCAGGTCCTCTCGACCGCCGTGCAGGAGCTGTGGGCCGCCTCCAACCTGGCGTTCAAGCTCTGTCCCATGCTCACGCATGGCGCGGTACACGCGCTCGAGCTGTGCGGCTCGCAGGAGCAGAAAGCTCGCTTCCTGCCGAGGATGATCAGCGGTGAATGGACGGGCACGATGGTGCTGACCGAGCCGCAAGCCGGCTCCGACCTCGCGCAGACTCGCACGCGCGCGGTCCCGCAGGGTGAGCACTATCGTATCTTCGGGCAGAAGATCTTCATCACCTGGGGCGACCACGACTGCACCTCCAACACCATCCACATGGTGCTGGCACGGATCGAAGGCGCCCCGTCCGGGGTCAAGGGCATCTCGCTGTTCATCGTGCCGAAATGGCTGGTCAAGGAGGATGGAACCCGCGGCGAGCGCAACGAAGTGCGCTGCGTTTCCATCGAGCACAAGCTCGGCATCCACGCCAGTCCGACTTGTGTGCTCTCCTTCGGAGACGCTGACGGCGCGGTGGGATATCTGGTGGGCGAGGCGAATCACGGCCTCGAGTACATGTTCGTGATGATGAATTCGGCGCGCCTGTCAGTCGGCCTCGAAGGTTACGCCGTGGCCGATCGGGCCTTTCAACGCGCGCTCGAATGGGCGCGAACCCGTGTGCAGGGCAGGCCCGTGGCTGCCCAGCCGGGCGCCTCGCAAAAGGCCACCATCATCGAGCATCCGGACGTGCGCCGGATGCTGCTGACCATGAAGGCCGGCACCGAGGCGGCGCGGGCGCTGGCGTTGTATGCCGCCTATCAGGTCGATCTGGGTGCGCATGCACCGGATGCGAAGCAGAAACAGGCGGCGCAGGCGCGCGCGGACCTTCTGATCCCGATCGTCAAGGGATGGTGCACGGAGCTGGGCAACGAGATTGCCGCCATCGGCGTACAGGTGCACGGCGGAATGGGGTACATCGAGGAAACCGGCGCCGCGCAGTACGTGCGCGACGTCAGGATCACGACCATCTACGAAGGCACCACCGGCATCCAATCCAACGACCTCCTGGGCCGCAAGCTGGCCCGCGATCGCGGCGCGGCCATGGCCGCGCTCATTGCTGACATGGCCTCCGAGCTGCAGGGACTCGGTGCCGGCAATGCGGCGACGGGCGCCACCCGCACCGCGGCGCTGGAAGCGGTCGGGCTGCTCCGGGAGGCGACACAATCCTTGCTCGCCAGTCTCGCTTCGCGGCCGGAGCTGGCACTGGCCGTGTCAGTGCCGTATCTGAAGTTGTGCGGGTTTGTGACCGGCGGCTGGCTGATGGCCAAGTCTTCCGCCATCGCGGCGCGGCAGCTGACAGGACCGGACGCGGAGTTTTACTCGGCGAAGGTGCGTACGGCGCTGTTCTATGCGCAGCAGATGCTTCCTAACGCACTGCTGCTTGCACGTGTCGTGCAGCACGGCGCCGCGAGTGTCACAGAGACCGACTCAAGGCTCCTCTGAACGGCGGCCCCGTTGAACGGCGGGCTCGCTCTCATCCGTCCCCGGCCGCGCGGCACCTCGTCCTTTGCGCCCGGGCGGGTCGAGACGCTTCTCCACCTTGATCAGCAGCCCCAGCACGATGAGCGTCAATGCGAGCACGATGAGCGCCGTGAGGACGCGTCCCAGACCGGCGGCAATGCTCGTGGCCGCCGTCATCCAGATCCCCGCTGCTGTCGTGAGTCCGCGGATCTCCTGATCGGCAGTGAGCTTGAGGATCGCGCCGCCGCCGAGGAAGCCGATGCCGGTGACGATCCCTTGAATGATGCGCGACAGGTCCGACGGGCTCATGCCCGACTCGGACCCGGAGATCACCAGGAGCGCCGAGCCCAACGCGACCAGAATGTGAGTACGGAAGCCGGCGGCGTGATGGGTGATCTGGCGCTGCAGCCCGACGGCGGCGCCGACGAACAACGCAGTCAGCAGCCGCACTCCGATGCGCAGCATCTCCGCACCGTCGGGCATCGTTCCGATGACGTTTTGCCAGGTCGCCGCCAATGTGGTTGCCCCCCGCTTGGCCTGTGCCGCGCATTGTAGCAGCCCGCTTGTCGAGTGCAGACGCGGATCCTGACGGAACCAGACAATAGTGGCTCCGCTCATTTACGCCTGGACTTTCCCCTGCGTACGACCCGCCGCGAGGAGCCGCCTCGCGGCACGCGGCCCGCTGCCTTCCCCCGCGAGCGGGCGGGGCCCGACGCTCGCCTGCCCTCCGCTGCCCGGCGCGCCGCTGCGCGGCTCGCAGCCGGCACGCGCAGCTTCAACTGCGGCGGCTCATTCAGATTCTGCAGAAACACGCGCCGCTCCTCCGGCTCCATTCCCGCCCAGTCGACTTTCTCGGCGTGAGTCAGGCGCAACTGCGAGTCGCGGACGAATGCCTCCGCCCGGCTCCTGCTCGTCCAGCGCGTCGGCAGGCGCCGCGTCTTTCCCTTGCGCAGCAGGTCGACGACGGCGGCAGCGACGACGGGATCGCGGGTGAGATCGCTGTGCGCCGCGCGGGCGTAGTGCGTGAGTGCCCCGGGAAGCTCGGCGCTTACTGAGGGCACGGTGCCGTCGCCTCTGCGGGTGATCATGTACTCAAACTCATCGTTGCGCCGGGCAACGGCGGTCACCGTCTCATGGCCTACACCGACGATTGTAGTGAATCGCTCGTCCGGCGGTGCAAGCGAATCCCTCACCGACTTCGTCGTGGCCAACAGCGTAGTGTTGGGTCGCGGATCCACTTCGGGCCACTCGCGCGGGTCGAACAGATCAGGTCCACCGTTACGGCCGGCGCAGGGCAACATGTGATAGAGGCTGGGGAATGTCGTGAACACCTCCGCTGCCATCGTTTCGGCAGAGCTGTTCCGGACGAGGCGCGCAATCTTGCGAACCACGGCGTAGGTGCCGCGCAGCGCTTGCACAGGTGCAAAGGAGCCGAAATTCGGCGTCCCCATCAGCACGACTCGCTTCACCTTTTCCATACCTGGCAGGGCGAGTGCGGCTCGACTCACCAAGCCGCCCATGCTGTGTGCCACGATCATCACCGAGCTCGCTGGGTCGGCGAGCACGCGCTCGGCGAGCGCCCGCCCCAACTCATCGACGCCGAGCCGCCAGTCGTAGTCGAAGAAGGCCGCCGAGAATCCAGCCGCTCGCAGGTGCAATTTGACGCGCAGATAGGAATACAACACGACGCCCAGCGAGATGACCGGCGCGGTGCCGGGAAGCCGCAACGAGGAGAGGCGTCCCAGCTCGATGTCGATGGGGTCGACCCACAAGACATCGTGCGGAAGCGGGGCCGGGCGCCTCATCCCAAGCTGCGACCCCATGATCCCCGGCACCACGAGCACCCGGGTGTCGGACGTATTGGAGGTGCTTGCGGCCTTGTGCGCCAGCCGTGCCAGCTCCGTATGCTCCTGCACGCCGAAATAGGCTATCAGCTCGCGTTGATGCTCACCCGTCGCCAGCAGACGCTCGACTTCAGTGTCATTCCATGCAAAACGGTCGTACGGAGTGACGTGGTCCGACGGCAGGTCCGGCCGGCCCGAGCTGCCCGTTCTCACTGGGCATTCAACGGGCGCACGAGCGCCTCGACTTGCACGGAGGTGCCGTCAGAGAGTCGCAGAACCAGCGGTACCGAAGCGCCCGGAGCGAGCGGCTTGGTGAGGGAATGCAACATGATGTGCAGGCCCTCAGGCTCGAGCTTCACTGTCGCGCTCGGGGGAATGACCAGCTGCTCGTGGGGGCGCATCCGGGAGATGCCGCCTTTGAGCGTCGTTTCGTGAATCATGGCCATGCCGGCGACGGAGCAGTCGACACTGACGACCGTCACTGTTTTCTTGCCCACGTTGCGCAGGGTGAGATACGCCGCTGCGACGTCAGATCCCGGGGTCACCCTGGCCCACGCATCTGTGACAACCAGGTCGGAGTGCTGTGCCCACACGCTCGCAACGTAAGCAAGGGCAAAGCACATCAGCGCCAGTGTCGGAAGCAGCGAGCGGCCAGAGCTCAAACGGCCATGGTCCAAACGACGATAGTTCAAACGGCGATCCTCGGTGAAGCCGCAATTATGCCAGAGGCCGGTGCGCCCACCTGCCCAGCGCCTTTCCGTTTCACTTCGCATGTTCCGAGATGGCCTTGCACACCGCTTGAATCGCGGGAATGCGGGCGCTCGACTTGCGCCAAATGGCGCCCACGTGTCGCACCGGTGACGGCCGCGTGAAAGGCCGGATCGCGACGCCGCGTGCGTGGCCATAAGCTCCGCGCGTCGCCAACTCAGGCAGCAGCGTAATGCCGGCGCCCGTCGCAACCATCTGACGCAGCGTTTCCAGGCTGGTGGCGCGAAAGTCCTGCTTCTCGCTCGGCCCGATGCGGCTGCAGACCTCCAGCGCCTGGTCCCGCAGGCAATGGCCATCTTCCAGCAAGAGTAGCGTCTCGCCCTGCAGGTCATCGACGCGGATCGACTCGCGCTTGGCCAGGCGATGATGCTCAGGCATCGCCACAGTGAAAGGCTCGGCGAACAACTCCCGGGACTCCATCCCCTCCATTTCGACGGGCAGCGCGAGAATCCCCAGGTCGATCTCGCCAAGCTGCAGCTTCTCGAGCATCGGGGCGGTTTGGTACTCATAGAGGCGCAGCTCCAGCCGCGGCAATGCTTTGCGAATGGGCTGCGACACTCGCGGCAGCAGGTAGGGCCCGACGGTCGGCAGGAGGGCGATGCGCAACGTTCCGGCCAGAGGGTCTCGATGGGAGCGGGCGAGCGTCACGACCTCATCGCTGGCTTCCAGAATCCGGCGTGCTCGCGAGACGATCTGCTCGCCGGCATCGGTGAGGGAGACATGGCCCGGCTGGCGCTCGATGAGCTGCACTCCGAGGTACTGCTCGAGCTTCTTCAACTGCGCGGACAGCGTCGGCTGGCTGACGAAGCAGCGCTCCGCGGCGCGCCCGAAATGCCGCGCGTCCGCCACCGCGACCAGGTAGCGCAGATCCTTCAGCTTGATGTCCGCCAGGGGCATGTCCTTCCGATATATGGCCTCTATCGAGATTATAAAATCAATTGATTGGCCACCCATAGCCCCCGCGCCGCATCATGCTCCCACACCACCGGGCCATCGGCCCTGCCTAGCACGAGGAGCATCAGCACCATGATCGGTATCGGTAAACAGTTTCCGCGGTTCGAGCTCAAGGGCACCGTCTCGAGCGATCTGAACCATGCCTTCCAGACCTTCACCCACGACAGCTTCCCGGGCAAGTGGACCGTCGTGTTCTTCTGGCCGAAAGACTTCACCTTCGTCTGTCCGACGGAAATCGCCGCCTTCGGCAAGCTCAATCGCGAGTTCCAGGCGCGCGATGCGCAGATCCTCGGAGTGAGCATCGACAGTGAGTTCGTTCACCTGGCCTGGCGCCAGGCGAAGGAGGAGCTGCAGAGCCTGCCGTTCCCCATGCTCGCCGACATCAAGCGCGAGCTCTCCAGCAGCCTCGGCATCCTCGATCCGAGTGAAGGAGTCGCCCAGCGCGCCACCTTCATCGTCGATCCGCAGGGGGTCGTTCGCTTCGTCTACGTCACCGACCTGAACGTCGGTCGCAGCCCGGAAGAGGTCCTGCGCGTGCTCGATGCCCTGCAGACCGACGAGCTGTGCCCGTGCAACTGGCAGAAGGGCGAAGAGACCCTGAAGGCGGCCTGATGACCACTCTGGATACCCTCCGCGACTCCATTCCCGACTACGCGCGGGATTTGAGTCTGAACCTCGGCTCGGTCCTGGCGCCCACGGGGGCGCCAGGCCTCACCCAGACGCAGATCTGGGCGGTCGCGCTGGCATCCGCTGTTGCCTCCCGCAATGTCGCTTTCACACGGGACATCGAATCCCTGGCCGCGGCGCATCTGGACGCGGCGTACGTGAAAGCCGCCCGCTCCGCGGCGGCGATCATGGGGATGAACAACGTCTACTACCGCTTTCTGCACCTCGTTGGAGATGCGGAGTACGCCCAGCTGCCCGCGCGCTTGCGCATGAACGTCATCGGCAACCCCGGCACACCCAAGGCGGATTTCGAGCTGCTGTCGCTGGCCGTGTCAGCCATCAACGGCTGCGGCATGTGCATCGAGTCGCACGAGAAGCAGTTGCGACAGCACGGCTTCACCCGCGAGGCAGTGCAGAGTGCCGTGAGAATCGCCGCCACCGTGCATGCTGTGGCGCGCGTCCTGGAGAGCGATGTAGCCGCTCAAGTAGAGGTCAGGGCGGCCTGAGGGCAGAACGCCCCCGGGCGAGGGCTCATGCCGGGTGCCCGGGAGGCTCAGGCGCGCATCAGTCCCCCCACGGCCGTTGCCGAGGTCGGCAGAATCGGCAGAAAGCGGATCTCGCCGCCGGCGCCTACACTACGCCCCCGATGACGCGCGCACTTAGCCTTTTGATCCTGTTCGCCTGCCTTTGGTCTGTGGCCGATGCCTCGGTCACGGTCACGGACGACACCGGCGCGCACATCGTGCTACCCGCGGCGGCCACGCGGATCGTGAGCCTCACTCCTGGAGCCACGGAGATGCTGTTCGCGGCGGGGGCTGGCGCAAAAATCGTCGCCACCGTCGAATACTCCGACGAGCCGCCCGCGGCCAAGAGCGTCGCGCGCATCGGCGATGCCACCGCCATCGACATCGAACGGCTCATCGCACTGCACCCCGATGTCGTCGTCATCTGGCCGGGCGGCAGCAACGCGGCGCAGATCGAGAAAGTCTTGCGGCTCGGCATTCCGCTTTATCGGCAGGAAGTCGACGTACTGGAGGATCTGCCGAAGTCCGTTCGTCGCCTGGGCGCGCTCGCCGGGACTTCAGCGGTTGCGGATCGCAACGCGCAGGCGCTCGAGCTGCGACTCAATAACCTCAAGCGTGAATACGCCGGCAGCCGGCACCTCACCGTACTGATCCAGGCCTGGAACCGGCCGATCTACACCGTGGGTGGGACGCAGCTCATGAGCGATGCGTTGCGCATCTGCGGTGCGCAGAACGTGTTTGGTGACCTCGAGACTCCCGGCCCTGCTGTCGACGTAGAAGCGGTGATTGCACGCAATCCCGATGTCATCCTGGCTGCGGCGCCCGCCGGTGAGGCCAATACATGGCTCGCCGACTGGCGGCGCTTTCCGGATTTGAAGGCCGTCAAGGGCGGGCGGCTGATTCCGTTCGAGTTGAATAGCTTCAGCCGGTTGGGGCCTAGCGTGGTGGATGCGACTGAGCAGCTTTGCAGGGTGTTGGCGAAGGTGCGGTAGGGCGTCGCGCGGTGCGGGCGAAGTGTTGTTGCTCGGCGTCACGGGGACGGGCGCCCGTCGTCGGTTGGAGTGGCTGGAGGCTGTGCGTCGGCTGGGGTGCAGAGGTGGTGACGTTTATCCTTTGTGGCAGACGTCGGGTGCCCGCGCACGGGCTACCGCGCCTGCCAGATGCGCCGTCGCGAGATTTGAGTTCGTCACGTGGGCGGGCGCGCTAACGCCCGTCGCGCGGCGCCCGTCACGTGCCGCCGAGCAACAACACTTCGCCCGCACCGCGCGACCACTTACACGTGCTGCGCGCGTGAGCGGTGGGCGCGCGAGCTGAGCGACTGAGCGCTGCGCATGATCTCGGCTACGAGCTCTACCGGAGACGACGTACCTGTCCAATGCTCTGGGTCAGCGCGTTCGCAAGGTGACCCCGAGCTCAATCGTCAACTTCGCGTACGATGAGGCCGGGCACTTGATCGGCGAGTACGATGGGACGGGGAATCTCATCCTGGCGGAATCAATCCGTACGTTTACGTCTACGACAATCCGGTGAGCGATTGGGACTCAACGGGGCTGGCTCCGTCCGGTGGTCCATATCATCCGCCCGAGGGCGGGATAGGCAGCGAGCGGGCCTCAGGGCCAAAGTGGCCTGGCCCATGCCTGCCAGCCGCTACCCCTTGCTCTCCAGATCGGCGGTGAAGCCGATGCCGCGGCGCTTGGCCGGGGGCGGGTCCATCAGGGCGCGGATCGCCTCGTAGACCTCCTTGAACTGGCGCTGAGTCTTCAAGTCCAGCGCGACGAGGGAGCGTTCCAGGGACTGGAGCTTGCGTGCGAGGTCCTTGTTCGAGGCGAGGATCTCCCGCAGCTGCACGAAGGCGCGCACGACGTAGACGCCCATCGCCACGGCGCGGGGGAGCTGAGGACGTTGGCGGCCTGGATGGCGCCGTGCTCGGTGAAGGCATAGGGGCGGTACTTGATGTTCTGGCCGCGGCCGCCCTTCAAGGTCGCAAACTGCGACCTTGAAAGCTCCGCCTCCTCCGGGCTCAGCTGGAACATGAAATCCTCGGGGAAGCGTTCGGCGTTGCGCTTGACCTGCTCGTTGAGGCGCTTGGTGCTGACGCCGTAGATGGCGGCGAGCTCGCGATCGAGGATGACGCGCTGGCCACGCAAAACCAGAATCGCACGGGTGATGCGCTCGAGGGGCACGAGCCCGGTCCCGGTGTTCATGGGGGTCGACTTCTTAGCGGCCGGCCTGGCTCAGCACGCCATTGAGCATCTGCAGGACGAGCTTCTGCTGGGCCTTCGGTAGCCGGGTCAGCTGCTCGAGCTTCTGCTGAATCTGCGGCACGGGGCCGCGCTTGCGTGAACTCGGTGAGAGCGGCTCCCGGATCAGCTCTTCGATGGACACTGCGAGGGTGCGCGCCAGGGTTGGCAGTGCCGAGACCGGCACGCGCCGGCGGCCGGCCTCATAGGAGTTGATGGTCTGCTGCGAGACCCCGAGCGCCTCGGCCAGATCGACCTGGGTGATGCTCTGTGCCTTGCGCAGTTCGGCGATGCGAGCCCCGAGCTGCACGAAGAAGGCACGCTCATCAGAGGAAATGGCCACGATCTGAAGGGGTGGGCCGCTGAGAATGGTCATAGCCTAAGTGAGCCTTTGCGGATCGAGGTTGTCTATACTCCGAAACGAAGTATACAACTACAGGCGAGACTATGACCCCGCCAGCGGGCGCTACGTTGAGAGCGACCCGATAGGGCTTCGGGGCGGCAGTTATTCGACGTACGCCTACGCTGGGGGCAACCCGATATCCATCATCGATCCGCTGGGCTTGGAGATAGGTATTGCTGCGCATGCGGAGTACGAGTGGATGCTCGACGCGCATGCGGGCAGTGTCAGGGAAGCGATCGGTTTGAGGTGACAATCCCTCACGATACGGCGTGCACCAGCTGGGATACAACGTGCCACTTGGCCATGCAAGCAGGGCGAGGCAGGAACCGCGGACGGCCCAGGCCGTTCTTCAGCCCCAACGCTCCTCGCGCGAGGCGCGAATCACCTTGGGGAGGCCAGTCATGCACGCCGTCGTCCGAGAGACAACCTACGCGCCAGACCAAGCACTGCACGACACGCCCGCGTTCAAGAAATTTCAGGATGCGCATGCATCGCGGTCGGGTTACCGCGGAACGATCGTTACGCACCTGGGCGCAGGGCGTTACGTTACCGTGACGTTGTGGGCAACGGCTGGCGACATGGACGCCGCGCGGGATGCGCTTGGACCTGTCGTGCAGCAGACGCTCAATCCGCTGATGACACAGCCGTCCAAGCTCTACGGAACCGGTGAAGTCGTCTTCACTGACATTCGTTCGTGACCGCCGGCCGCCGCTGCGGCCCGACCTCCGGCCCCGGGCGAAGTCTCCCGAAGTGGAGATTGCATTGTCACATCGTCCGCCCAAGATGGTGAGCCCGCACGAGGAGGCTCCCCATGAATCACCGCAAGCTAGGACGTCACGGACCCGAAGTGTTCCCGATTGGCCTCGGTTGCATGAGCATAGGCATCGCCGGCACCTACACGAGCAGCCTGCGCAACGATGACGAAGCGGTTGCACTGATCCACCGCGCGCTCGATCTAGGCGTCACACTGCTCGACACGGCCGACGTCTATGGCGACTCGGAGATTCAGGTCGGGAAGGCGATCAAGGGGCGGCGCGAAGGCGTCACGCTCGCGACCAAATTCGGATTCCTCACGGCCGTCAGTCCCAACGAACGGCGAGAGGCGCCCGATCGCATGATCAATGGGCGAGCGAAGTACGTAAAGGAGGCCTGTGACACGTCGCTGCAGCGGCTGGGAGTCGATCACATCGACCTCTATTATCTTCACCGCGTGGATCCCAACACCCCGATCGAAGAGACGGTCGGCGCGATGGCGGATCTGGTGAAACAGGGGAAGGTGCGCCACATCGGCCTGTCAGAGCCTTCAGCGGCAACCGTTCGCCGGGCCCACGAGGTTCATCCGCTCGCCGCGGTTCAGAGCGAATACTCGCTGTTCACGCGCGATCCCGAGGATGAGCTGCTACCCGTGCTGCGAGAGCTGGGGATCGCGCTGGTCGCGTATAGTCCATTGGGCCGCGGCTTTCTCGCAGGCCGTTTCCGTACACCCGACGATCTGTCTGCCGATGACTGGAGGCGCGGCAATCCCCGCTTTCAGGGTGAGAATTTCGCAAAGAATCTGCAGCTGGCGGATCTCCTGCGCGAGCTTGCCTCGAGCAAGGGCTGCTCCGCGGCGCAGCTGGCATTGGCATGGCTCCTGGCGAGTCACGACAACGTCATTCCGATCCCGGGCACCAGCAGCGTGAAGCGCCTCGAAGAGAACGTCGCGTCCGTCAACTTTTCGCTCAGCGAGAAAGAGCTGGAGCAGATCGACCAGATCGCCCCGCAGGGAGTGGCGGCAGGCGAGCGCTACAACCGGGCCATGATCGGCCTGCTGAACGGCTGACACGCATCGGCGGCGATGGGGCGACGAGCGGGTCGCTGCTGCTGTGCGTCCGCCGAGATGGGCGCGAGCGGGCTGCTGCTGCGCGTCCGCCGTGATGACGCGATAAGCAGGCTCCTGCCGCGCATCCGCATTTTGCTCGATGCCGGTTACTGTGCGGCTAGCGCCGGGTTGCGCACGATGCGTGTGGGCGCGGGCGTGCGGATCAGGAAAAAGACGAGCAGGCTCACAGCTCCGATCGCGCCGACCACGGCTTCCGCGCCGGCAACACCCGCTCCGCCCCCAGTGGTCCCCACCCCAGCCATCGACCTGCAGCATGTAGAGCACAGGGATGTTTCCGAGAGAGTTGATGATGCTGTACCGAGCGCAGCCGCTCTTACCCGAATCACCGAGAAATTCGAGCACCACAGCCGTGAACATCGCGTAGCAGCAGCCCACGGTAAAAAGATAGAAAAGCACGCCGGCGTAGTACGTGGCCGGCCGCATGGGCCCGAGCCACAAGATACCGAGACAGGCGCAATTCACCAGTGTCACAACCATGTAGAGCACCGGCAGCTTCATAGGAGTGCGGATGAGGGACACCGTGACGGAGCCTGCGGCCAACAGAGCGCCTCCCAGGAGACCATTGATCCAGGCGACATGATCTCCGTCCACTCCGTACTGGCGCGCCACACCGGGAAGCAGAGCCACCGCTGAGCCGCTGCCCATCGGAAAGATCATGCAGGCGATGTACGGCAGGGCGTCCCAGCGAAAAAAGGTCGACCTGAAGTCGCTCCACACTTCCCGCAAGGTCTGCGAAAAAGCGGCGCCGCGCACCTCATCCTGCCGAGGCGCGGCAAACGCAGCAAGCGCGGGAGCGCCGATCAGGGCGGCGGCAGTCAAGCCGAGCGTCTCGCGGCTCACGCGCGAGCTGAGATAGACGAGTACCCATGCTGACAGCGCTCCCAGACCCATGGAACCGGCCTGGTAAAAGGCCGCCGCCCTGCGGCGCGTCCTTTCAGCGCACAGCGCCCCCATTATGCCGCCGCAGCTGGATACGACGAGCTGGCTGCAACAGGCGCTCGCGAGCATCAGAGCGACAGCGATGCTCGAGGACAGCTCCGGTTGCCTGAAACCGAGCAACATGAGCATCGCCGCCAGCAATCCGCCGCCCATGAGCCAGGTGCGCCGGCGTACGAAAAAGTCGGTGATCGGGCTCCACAGGAAATACAGGCTCGTGGGTAGCGAGAGCAGGCCGATCAAATGCGATTGCGTCCCGCTGCCGACGCCCTGGACGCTCAGAAGGTAGCCGATGACACCACCCTGGATGACGCCATTGGCCACTACAGCGGAGGGTCCGATGAGCAGGCCGAAGAGCCACGCGCGTTCACGTGCGGATACTGGGTGGCGGCGCAGCTGCCCCACATGCGTGCCGAGCGTCTCCCCGCCCGGAGAATCCCCGGGCGGTGCGGAAGAAGGTTCTTGTTGTTCTGTGGCCATTGGCTGGCGCGCTCGAAACCCCCGGGCGCAAGGATGCATGGCGTCGCAGGAAAGCGCAAATCCAACGCGTGGCGCGCCGACTCTGTGTTAAGTTGGCCTATGAATCAGACAACCGCTGACTTTCGGGATTTCATCGACGGGCGGTCTGTCAGCCGATTTCAGCTCCTCGTTGCCGTGATGTGTGCCGCCCTGATCTTCGTGGACGGGTTCGACGCGCAGGTCATGGGGTTCGTCGCACCGGCGCTCATTGCGCAGATGCACATCACTCGCGCCGTGTTCGGACCGGTCGTCTCGATCGGGCTGGTCGGGATGATGATTGGCGGCCTGGTCGGCGGTCCGCTGGCGGATCGGTTCGGGCGCAAACCGGTGTTGGTCGGCTGCTGCCTTGCCTTCGGCTCATTTTCCCTTCTGACGGCGACGGCTCATTCGGTGGAGTCGCTGGCGCTGTTTCGTCTGCTCACAGGCCTCGGACTCGGCGGTGCAATGCCGAACAGCATTGCCATCACTTCCGAGTACATGCCGAAGAGGTTGCGGGCAACCGCGATC
>Ga0105240_10007545_pt1 | contig 15766 bp, 8 predicted proteins | sample KBSC54metaG_FD_80426 | JGI IMG/M metagenome (GOLD analysis project Ga0105240, IMG submission 80426) | Corn rhizosphere microbial communities from Kellogg Biological Station, Michigan, USA - KBS C5-4 metaG | ecosystem: Host-associated > Plants > Roots > Rhizosphere > Soil | place: Michigan, USA... | reverse complement strand
GAGGCAGGTGCCGCCGGCACAGAAAGACCGCGATGGGATATCCGAGAGCCGCTGCCACGAATGCGCCACGTGAAACAGTGAGCAGAAGCACCGTCAGTGATGCCGTCGCTCCGGCGTACCAGAACAGGCGGCGTGCAGCTCCGCGGCTCGAGACGGCCGCGGCGACCAGCATCGGCAGGAGGCACACGATCGTGGCTCCCGACTCGTTCGCGTGACCGAATACTCCGAAGACGCGATCCGCCTCTGCGCCCCTCGTCCCCACCTCCACTCCAAAGTGGGTGAGACCGACGACATCCGCGATGGTTGCCAGATTGCAGACGCCCACGGCGGCCGCCAGTGTCTTCGTGAGGAATTGTCCGCCCTCTTCGTCCCGGGCGCCGTAGAAAGCGGCGAGGAAGAACAGCGCGTAGTCGATCACCTGCGATTTCAGCGCGATCGCAGACTGTTTGATGTCGTATGTCGGATAGATGATCACGGCACACGCGATGAAGCTCAGCAGAGCGTAGCCGACCCAAAGCGCGAAGCAGCCGTGGACGATGGGCAAGCGCAGCTTGAACTCACCCGACAGGGCGATGCGGAACAGCAGCGCGAGGGCGATGACGTACAGCAGGACGTTCTTGATGCTCAGGCCGTGTCCCAGGCTGGTCTCCCAGCCCACGATGTCGGCCGTCGCGAGCACCCAGATCAGCAGCATGAGCATCCATCGCATAGTCTCTACCTCCCGGCGCGCCCCGAGATCTGGTGACCGGCCTGCGAGGCGCGGCGGAACAACAAGGCTCTTGCCCATTCGAGCAGCACGAGAACCTCCGGCACGCGCACCGCCAGCAGCAGCAGCGCAAACACGGCGCAATACATCGCCCCCGCAAGCACGACTCCGGCGATGCCGAAGGTGTCGGTCCAGATGGAACTGATGATGAAGGAGGACGCCGCCAGCGCCGCCAGGCCGACCTTGCCGACGCTGGCCCACGGCACGATTCTGTGCAGCTCGACGCCATACGCCCTTGCCGTGCGCCACGCGAGATAGCTGACGTCGACGAAGCTCCCGATGACGAACGCACCCATGGCCCCGGCAACTCCCGCGCGCGGAATGAGCAGGAAGAGCCCGGCCACGCAGGCCACCACCGCCAGGAGATTGCTTCCGACCAGCGGACGGGTCTGGCCGATCGCCCGCAGGGCCGGCGCGAAATCGAAGCATTCCCGGATCACCACCAGCATGTAGAGCTGCATGACGATGGCGGAACCCCGGTAGCTCTCCCCGAATGCGAACACGATGAGAGATTGGGCGTAGCGAGCGACGAACACCACGATCGGGAAGAGAAAAATCGTGTTGATGACCGTGGCGCGCCGCCACAATGCGAGCGGGCCGGCCCGCTCACTCTGGCCCTTGCGCACCATTTCCGGCAACACGACGCTGGAGACCGAGCTGCGCAGTGTCAGCACGATCGGCTCCCCGAACCTGCCGACGGAGTAGCGGGCCAGGGCGGAGACTCCGAGCACGCGCGCGACGACCAGGCTCGTGAGATTCTTGTTCAGCATCCCCAGCAGCGCGGCGAGCCCGGAAGGGATGCAGAAGCGCAGCAACTCCCGATACGGCTCCACAAGAGGCGGCTCACGGCGGGTCCGGGACATCGCCAGGAATGCAGCGCCGGAGAGGACCATCCGCGCGCCCTCGAATATCACCAGCGAGCGGATGATCGAGTCGACGTTGCGGGTGAACACGGCCGTGGCAACGGTGGTGGCGAGGCGTCCGAGCAAGCGGCACGCGGAGTAGATGAATACGGCCCCCGGACGCCCCCGGGCGATCCAGAAAGACTCCCAGAAATCGAGATTCACGCAGAAGAGCGTGAATGCGGCGAGCGGCAGGAGAAAGCCGTGGAGGAGCGTGCCGCCCATCGAGATATCGACCACCGCAACGGCCCCAACGACCGCCACGCTGCTGATCAGTGTAAGCACGGCCGCGTGCCGCGCGACTCGCCAGGGGCTCGCCGGGTAGGCAGGGACGAAGTACAGCAGGCTATCGTTGATCGAGAACAGCGCGACGGTCTGCAGCATGGTGGCATACAGCAGAAACTCCCGGTAGCGGCCGAACTCCGCAACCGAGAGCAGTCGCGCGAGCACGATCGGACTGATCAGCAGGAGCCCGTAGTTCGCGAGCCGCGAGAGCGTCAGGATCGCCGTGCGGTTGCCGATACTGCTCATGGCATCACTGGCGCAATGCGGCCGGCTGCGGAGGGTCCACCTTCCACACGCGTGTGAAGCCATCGCGCCCGCGATAGATCACATGAAACGCCGGGGACTGCAGCGTCTGAGCGATGCCGCGACCGCGCATCAGGCGGCGCCCGTCCTCCTGGTCCTCGCCGCTTCCGATGACGTAGATCGCTCCGCGATCCGCCCGGTCGACGAGCTGCTGCAGCTGCTGTCCGGTTCCGATCAGCGGCGTGTTGGTATAAAAGTCGAGGCGCTTGCCGTGCGAATCGTACATGTACTGTGCCGCGACCTGCTCATTCATGAGCCAATAGTCCACGTGACCCAGGTAGTAGGTCTGCTGGAGAACGTCCTCGGCCACGAGAATGTCTCTGGGCCCCGGGTGCAGCGCCGCGATGAATTTCGCGGCCCCCTTGTGGTCCGGGTGGCTGTCGTAGCCAGGATGCACGGCCGCCGCGACCTGCGCAGGATTCACGACGAGCGCGCACACGGCGACGGCAACAGCGGGACGCAGCGCGCGGGCTGCGTCGCCGGAAACGGCGAGCTCAGTTCTCGCGGAAGCGCCAAGATCGGCACTCCCGGCCAGGTCAGCTCCTCCGTCGCCGCGTCCGGCCGCCCGCTTCCTCCGTTCCACGAGGCATTTCGCAGCCCACTGCGCCGTAGCGAATGCGCCGATGAGCAGCGGCATGATCTGCGCTTCGGCATACCGGGGCGGGATGGTCCAGCGGAAGAATCCGATCATCAGTATTGGAAGCCACACGGCGAGCGCGAGCAGCAGCACATGATCGGGCACCCTCTGGTGGTGAGCCATGCGCCACAGGCCCGCTGCCAGACCCGCGGCGGCCAGCACCGCGGCCACCGGCGAGAACTCGGCGATTGCGAACAGGGGCCAGACGCTCGGCCATCCAAGCATCACCCCGAGGATCTGCCGCGGCACGCCAGAGGAATGCGCATGCATGTAGGCGGCCTGACTGGCGGCGATCAGCAGACTGACGCCAAGCAGGAGCGCGATCCGGGGCGCCGACACGCGACCCTCACGCCACGCAATGACGAGGCCGGCGATCATCAGCAACGCGGCCAGGTGATAGGACAACGCCAGCTCAGCGAGCAGCGCAAGCGCCAGGAGCGCGACGGCAGGCACTGCCCGGCTCGCCGCCCCGCCTGCCCCACGCGCCGCCCCGCCTGCACGGCTCGTCCCCGCCGTCCGGCTGCCCGCCCCTGACGCTCCTGTCCGGTGCCATCCGACGATCAGCGCGGCGAGCCCCAACGCCGGCAGCGCTGCCAGGGCAAGCCATTCCTTGGCGAGGTAGGGAACATGCACGGCCCTGGGTCCGCTCGGGAGCGGCGGGCCCTCGGCCACGAAGTACTGGCTCGAAGTCCAGGCATCGATGGCCAGGAAGCCGACCACGATGGCCGCGAACGCCGCTGCGCCCGCCCAGAATGTGCGAGCCTCGCCCCGCAGCAGCCCCGGAATGAACACGATGAAAGCCGCGAATACGGCGAGGGTGTGGAACTGGAGGCCGACGAGCATCGCGGCCACGGCCGCGAACAGATAGCCCGTGCGGTTCGTGCGTTCCCACGCGAACACCAGAGTCATGAAGCCGGCCACGCTGGTGGTGAGGAACACATACATGCGCGCCGTCTGCGCATCTTCGATGAAGCTGGGTAGGAAGGCGACGGCCGCGGCCAGAGCGAGATTCCAGGCGGGCGTGAGAAAGCGTCTGCCCGCGGTCCACGCGAGCACGATGAGCAGCACGCCGCACAGTGCCGAGGGCAGGCGCAACGCCCATTCACTCTTGCCGAACGCCTCGACGGATGCCGCCATGAGATAGAGCTGACCCACCGCGCGGGCGTAGTACATGCCGCTCGGCATTCGAGGCGAACCGTGTTCCACGAGATGCATGGTCGGTAACGCCATGGTCTTCTCGTCTCCGTGCAGGCCCACATCGCCGAGCCCCCAGAACCGCACGGCGACTCCCGCGATCAGGATCAGGACCAGCAGGCTCGCAGTCCGCCGGTCCGTGCGGGTCGCGCGATCATCGCTCGCAAACAGCGCCGCAAACTTCTCCAGCAGTCGACCAATGCCCAGGCTGCCGGCCGCGCGCGGCGCCTCAATAAGCATTCTCGTCTCGAAGCAGCCGGATCGCAGTCAGGGCCAGGATCTTGAAGTCGAGCAGCGGCGACCATCTGCGCAGATATTCGAGGTCGTATTCGATGCGCGTCTGCATGTCCTCGACGTGCGCCGTCTCGCCGCGGCAGCCGTTGATCTGCGCCAGCCCGGTGATGCCCGGAGGAACCTTGTGGCGAACCATGTACCCCTTGATGAGCTTGCGATACTCCTCGTTGTGAGCCACGGCATGCGGCCTCGGCCCTACCAGGCTCATGTGTCCCTGCAACACGTTGAACAGCTGGGGCAACTCATCCAGAGAGTAGCGGCGCATGAAGCGCCCCACGGAGGTGATGCGAGCGTCCTGCTTGGTGGCCTGCACGACCCGCGGCCCATCCTCGAGCACCGTCATGGTGCGGAACTTGTAGACGAGGATCTCGCGGCCATCGAGGCCGTAACGCCGCTGCTTGAAGATCACCGGGCCCGGAGAGCTTCTGCGCACCAGCACCGCCAGCGCCACCATCAGGGGAGCCGCGATCAACAGGATGGTCGCGGAAAGGACGATGTCGCTGATGCGCTTGACGATGCCGCGATAGCCATAGAAGGGCGTCTCGCACAAGGCCACCACCGGAATGCCGAACATCTCACCGGTGCGGCACTGAATGAGGTCGATCGCATAGAGATCCGGTACGTAGTAGACCGAAGCGGTGGTGTCGCGCAGCTCATCGAGAAGCTGGATCACGCGCTGGATATGCCGAACCGGCAAGGCGACGAACACCACATCGATGCCGCGGCGCTTCACGAATGACGCCAGATCGGGCAACTTGCCCAGCAGCGGAATGTTGGGCGACAGGCCCAGGCGTACGGCGTTGCGGTCGTCGAAGAAACCCTCGGCGCGCAATCCCATGTAGTCCCGGTCGGAGGCGATCCGCTGGGCGAGCGACAGGCTGACATCGTTGCAGCCGGCGAAGGCTACCCGCAGAACCCTCGAAGGATCGTACATGAGACGTCGCAGCATCTCGTGCAGGAACAGCTTCACGAGGATCAGCAGCGCCGGGGTCAGGAGGACCCAGGTGATCACCACGCGCCGCGAGAAACCCTGAGAGTTCTTCGTCACGTAGCCGACGGCCAGCAGAATCGCGACGATGATCGACCAGCGCGCCACGACGCCCAGCGCAAGCGGCAATGCCGGCGGCAGCAGCTGAGTCGCCTCGCCCGGCCGGCCGCGCGGGAGCAGCAGCGACAGCATGGAGACGAGGATCGACAGAACGACGTAGAAGCTGGAGAAATGCGTATCGAAGAGGATGCACAAGCCGTACAACAAGCCGACGGCGACCGCCGGTGGTCCGACGGCATCCAGCAGCGTGATGAGAGCTATCGTGAAGCCCCTGGTGAACGTGATCGGCTCAGTCATGCAGCGCGTGCAACCAATGAGCCCCCCGGGCTCGCTTCGGTAATGGGTCAGCAAGCATTGGTCCCGTGGTTGAGCGGAAGCTCGGCTGGCGTACGTCGCCGTTGTCCATGTCTGCGTAGCACGCACGCTTTGCTCCCTCATTTCTCGCGCGTGCGCGAGCGCGCCGTCTGCGTCAGCTTGTCGCGCACCGGCGACGAAGGTTTTCTTTTTCCGAATCAGGGTGTTAGTTAGATATCGTCGCCCGTGGTAGCGGTCACTGTCGGTGGATCACGACAAAGGACGGCCGCGCGGACTTCTGCTGAGCTTCAGTCCCCGATGGGAACTGCTTTGCTTTCATGCCTTTAGGATTCCTGGCACGCGCGTTGCACACACCGCTGCGTCGATAAAAGGCAAACCCGTTGAAAGACGGGGGCGCAAAACTTCCGGTCTAACGGCGCAAGGCCCATGACAGCGGGGTTGCCGGGGCGGTCACTCGTCTCGTCAAGGACTGCGGTATTCCGCTGCTTCCAAACCCTGCTCGAGTTGTGACGACTTCGCTCCCGACAGACCGGGCTGATCGGGTCGCACAATTCGGGGGTTTTGATGACTGGAGCCAAACGGGGGTTTGGACGGGCGCCGTTGCGCTCTGCGCGGATTGCTTTGATCGGTACGATCGTCGTCGCCAGCGTAGTGTTGATTGGATGCAACGGCAGCAATGATGCCGCGACGGCCGCCAGCGCCACTGGCGCCTCAGGTGCCACGGGTACATCGGGAGCTGCCGGCACCGCCGCGAATGCGGGTCCGACGCTGCAGGGAACACCTATCACCACGGCCAGTGTCGGTACGGCGTACAGCTTTCAGCCGCAGGCGAATCAGTCCGGCACCACCGCGCTCACCTTCAGCATCACGAACAAGCCTGCCTGGGCGAGCTTCAATAGCGCGACCGGCCAGTTGAGCGGCACGCCCTCAGGGTCCGATGTGGGTAATTTCGCCGGCATCCAGATCAGCACCAGCGACGGCATTCATTCGGCCTCGCTCCCGGCATTCACGATTGCCGTCTCCGCGCCCGCGGCCGGCGCCTCGAGCGTGAGTCTGAACTGGCAGGCACCGACTGAAAACAGCGACGGTACGCCGCTGACGGATCTGAAGGGTTACAAGATCCACTATGGAACGCAGTCGCAGAATTACACGGGTGCGATTTCCGTCGACAATCCGACACTCACGACCTATCTGGTCAGCAGCCTGCCCGCGGGAAAGTATTACTTCGCGGTGACGGCTTTCAATTCGCAGGGCATCGAGAGCTCGCCCTCGGACGAGATTTCAGCGACGTTCAATTGAGAGGACGCTGAAGATCAGCCGGCAGGATCGGCCGGCTGATCCGCCTCGCGGGTGCTTCCGCCCGTTTCGTTGCTGGTCGCGGCGGTGCGGCTGAAGGGCGCCGCCTCGATGCGGTGCTTCTCCAGCAGATCGTACAGCGTCGGGCGCGTTACACCCAGCAACTCCGCAGCGCGTGAAAGATTGCCGCGCGAGGCAGCCAACGCCTGTCGCACGGCCTGCGACTCCGCGCGTTGACGAGCGACTCGCAGGTTGAGGAACTCGGGGTCGTCGCCCGGATCCTGAAGTCCAAGGTCACTCGCTGTGACTACGGCGCCCTCCGCCATGATCACCGCGCCCTTGATCCGGTTCTCGAGCTCGCGCACGTTGCCTGGCCAACGATGTGCCTGAATGGCCCGGATCGCGTCCGGTGCCAGTCCACGCGTGGGCTTGCCGAAGCGCACCGACATTTCCTGCAACAGGAACTGCGCCAGCAGCATGCTGTCGCCCTGGCGCTCGCGCAGCGGCGGCACCCGGATGGTCACCTCGCTGATGCGATAGAACAGATCGTCACGGAAGCTTCCGGAGCCGATGAGCGCGTCCAGGTTGCGGTTGGTCGCGCAGATGATGCGCAGATCCAGCGGGATGAGCGTACGTCCGCCGATGCGTTCGATGGTGCGCTCCTGCAGAACGCGCAGCAGCTTGGCCTGCAACGAGGCGGGCATCTCGCCGATCTCATCCAGAAACACCGTGCCGCCGTCGGCCGTCTCCAACTTTCCCAGGGTACGCTTGGCCGCGCCCGTGAAGGCCCCTTTCTCGTATCCGAACAGCTCGCTCTCGAGCAGCGTATCGGGGATTGCCGCGCAGTTGATGGCGACGAACGGCAGATGCGAGCGGTCGGACAGTCGGTGCAGCGCGCGCGCCAGGAGCTCCTTGCCCGTGCCGCTGTCGCCGAGCAGCAGCACAGTGGCGCTCGTTGGTGCGACCTTCTCGATGGCGCGCCCCAAGCTGCGCATGGCGTCGCTCACCCCGATGATGCCCTCGAGCGCCATGGCACCTGTCTGCTCGCGCAGACGCCAATTCTCTTCCTCCAGCTCGCGGATGCGGAATGCGCGCCGCACGACAATCGAGAGCACGCCGGCGTCGAGCGGCATGTGGTAGAAGTCCGCGGCGCCGAGGCCCACGGCCGCCACGGCAAGCTCGCGAGCGTCGTGCTCCGTCATGGCAATGATTTTCGTGTCGGGTGCGATATTCAGAATCTGGCGCAGCAGCTCCAGACCCTGTGCAGCCAGCGCAGGCTCACGCGCATGGCCGAGGTCGAACAGCACCACATCAGGCTCGAGGCGCCGGATGATCACCAGCGCCTGATCCGAGATCTCGTTCACGGTCACGTCGAGATCGGAGAAGATCTGCTCGAGCTCGCGCCTGAGAGCACGGTCGTTCTCGAGGATCAGCAGCTTCCGTCGATGCTTCTCGGCAGAGGTCGCAGGCGGGGCTCCGGGTAAAGTCGTCATCCACACACTCCGTTTTCCATTGGTCATGTCAGCGAGCTCCGCGTCCCATGAAGACCACTTCGGCCGTCTGCACGAGGATCGCCAGGTCGAAAAGCAGAGTGTTGTTCTTGATGTAGTATAGATCGTACTGCAGCTTCTCCAGAGCATCCTGCTCCGAGGAGCCATAGGGATAGCACAACTGCGCCCAGCCCGTGATTCCCGGCTTCACGCAGTGACGCTGGGCATAGTAGGGGATGTTCTGCGCAAGCTGCGCAACGAACTGCGGCCGCTCCGGCCGCGGCCCGACGAAACTCATCTGCCCGCGCAGCACGTTCAGGATCTGGGGCAGCTCGTCGACGCGAATCTTGCGAATGATGGCACCAACGCGAGTGATGCGCGGGTCTTTCGTCTGGGCCCATTGGGCACGGCCGTCGCGCTCGGCATCAGTGCGCATGCTGCGGAATTTCAGCACGTCAAAGAGATGCCCGCCGAGCCCGATGCGCGCCTGCCGGTACAGCACCGGCGCGCGCCAGCCATCCTCGAACTTGATCGCGAGGGCGGTGACCACCATCACCGGCAGCGAGACCACCAGGATGAGCAGGCTCGCGATGAGGTCCAGCATGCGCGAAGAGAACAGCCGCAACGGGTCCCGGCGGAAGCCTTCCCCGAAAATCATCCAGCTCGGGTTCAACGCGTCGATCCGCACGCGCCCGGTCTCGCGCTCGAGAAATGTGAGCAGCTCCGTTACATCCGTGCCTGCCAGGCGGCACTCGAGCAGCTCCAGGAGCGGGAAGGCGCGCCGCCGGTCGTCCATGGCCACCACGACCTCATCGACGTTCAGCTGCTCGCACACCAGCTGCAGGTTCGACGCGGAAGCGATCAACTGGCCGGAGGGCACTTCACAGTCCTCTCCGTCGGGCTGCAGATAGCCGACCACGACGAAGCCGCGCCGGTCGCTGCGCCTGCGCAGGCTCGCAATGGCGGTGGCTCTCTGGCCGCAGCCGTAAACCAACACCCGGCGCTTGAAAGTCGCCTCGTCCACGATGTGCGTGAATACATAACGAGAAGCCGCCAGCCCTGCGAGCGCCAGCAGCACGGCGATCAGCAGCACGCCGCGGCCGATTCCCGCGTCGGCGACGACGTAAAGACAGAGCTCGGTCCCCAGAGTCCCTACACCGACGGCGGCGATCAGTCGCACGGCTATGCCGAACAGGGGCGCGCGCTGGCGCGAGCTGTAGAGTCCGAAAGCGAACAGCGAGATGACCATGCCACAGCCGAACACCAGCATGATCGGCCACAGCGCACCGGATTGAGCCTCGATCGCATGCACGGGAAGACGGAACCGCAGCACATGAGCTGCCAGCAGCGCTCCCGAGAGCATGGCAAGCTCCGCGACCGCGAGCACCGCCAGCGAGCCATGAATGTATTGACCGAGAACCCGGATTCGCATTTGCCCCGTCTACGCCGTCCGGCTCCCCCTGTTTGGATTTTCGATCTGATCAGCCAGCGGCAGCGACGCCAGGCTTTACAGCAAAGTGTAAAGAAAGGGTGCCTCGAGCGCGCGAATGAGTTCACAGTCTGCGTGGCCGGAGGGCCCCGGCTCCCTCCGGGGATGCGCCACCTGGCACCTTGGTCTCGTCGAGAGTCTATACAGGGCGGCGCAGGAGAGCCGCTGACAGAGCTACTTTTACTATTTAAATCAATAAGTTGATCGCTTGGCCTGGTAATTGCACCTTACTGCCAGGCTCCTTCAGATGATGTTTTGGGAAAAAGGATCAAAGATGAAGAACGTGGGAAGGCTGGGAAGGCTTGGAAAGGTGGCTGTACATTGCAGTGCCGTGCTGCTCCTGGCGGGGGCATCGGCCGCCTACGCGGGGAACCTGTATCAGTCGCCTTACGACGGCCCTGGCGGGCAGGGTGGAGGCTGGTTTTGCAGTATGTTTTCGTTTTTGAAGTGGTGCAGCACGTCACCCAGTGACGGTGGCAGCGGCCCGCACAGCGTCCCAGAACCCGGGATGCTGGGGCTCCTCGGCGTGAGTGCAGCTTCCGCGGCCGTGGCCGCTTATCGGCGGCGACGCCGCCGCAAATAGGCCGGCCTCCGGCCCGCTACGCGGTCAAAGCACGCGAGCGCAGGTTCCAAAGACGATCTCGAATCAGCCCGCTGTCACGCGGGCTGATTCGTTTCGCACTCCCGCCGGCAAATTCTTTGTGACGCGATTCACACATTTGAAACTCCGCTGCGCACCGGCGGGCATCGATTTCAGCCGCTGTAAAGAAATCCGACGCGCCTGAGCTCCAGGTGCACAGCCGCCGCGGACGTGAGGACTGCCGGGATCTATCTCGACTGCTCGGGAGAGTGCCGCCATGAAATGGCGACGCGCAGCGGTGGATACCACCGCTGCGCGAGGAAGCCTGCGCTCAATGGCCCAGAATGCGCATTCCCTTCAGTGGCGAGTCCATCGTCAGCGTCGGTCCGGGGGCAAGGGCACGCTTGATCGAGGTGCTCGAGAAACCCGTGGGCGACGGACACATGGGGTTCGTGCGATACGCCAAGGCGACAGAGAGCTGTCCCTCTTGGGGGTCGCCGAGGTTATGCGAGAAGTCATCCGCGACGGAGCAGCCCGGAACTGCGACTCCGGCGCCCGACGTCGTGTTCTGCGGCGAGAAGCCGCCCGCGTAATCCCCGAAGCCGAGTGCGTTCACGCCCGCGAACTGGATCGTGAAATAGGTCGTGCCGCAATTGTCCCTGGGATAGTAGCCATAGGGCTTACCGCAGGTGGTCGAGCCAATCTCGACCACGTTGATATTCACGCCGCGCAGACCGTTGATGATCGCCTCGCTCGCCGAGCACGTTTCCGGCCCCGTCAGGACGTACACCGTCTGGAGATCCAGGTGCGGCAGAGCCTGGCCGGCGGTCAGCGAGAAGCCCTGGGTCGTGTTGTGGAAAACTGTGGGCGTCAGCGCTGCGCCTGTGGCCGGGTTCGTCGTGGACGTGGAGTACTTGTCGTTGAACTTGATGCTCTCGAAAGTCGCGGTGCCCGAGCTCGTAGGGCCAGGACCGGCGATCATGTAGGCGAGCTCGGCGGCGATGTCCTGATAGCCGCCGCTGTTGTAGCGCAAATCCAGCACCAGATCGGAAACGCCCTGCAGCTGACTGACCGCATCGACGAGCTCCTTCTCGGAGGTCGCGATCAGGTCGTTGAAAAGCAGGTATCCGACCTGCCCGCTGTTCAGCTTCATGGCGACGGGCACAGTCGTCTCCGTCACCTGGGCCGCGGCGAGACTCACCGTGCGCGTAGTAGATGAGCCCGGCTCCTGGAGCACGAACGAGTGCGTCGCAGTCGTGGATGGCGAAAGGGCCGCGTAGAGCGTCTGGAGCCCCGTCGTGTCGGTCGTGTTGATGTCGACCCCGTCGATCGAAACTACCGTCTCGCCGCGAACCAGACTGGCCGCGAGAGCGGGGTTCGACGGCTGCGCAGTGCTCGCCGGCTGCACGTATGCAACGACGACCGTGCGCGGCGGAGCGGCTTGCGCGACGAAGAATATCGCTCCGTAGCTCAGCTGCACACCCGACTGGGAGAGCTGCTCCCATGTCGCCGTCGGCTCCGTGAAGTGGAATCTATCCTTCGCAGCGCCGGAGGCAGTCGTGGCCGATGTCTTCAACAGCGGGAAATAATCCAGCGTGGAGGAGTACGCGGAAGGATCCAGATCCGGCACCTCGGAGTACCAGAGATACAGCTCGTTGGTCCACGAGCGCAGAAAGTTGTTCTCGTCCGTCGTCGTGCCGGCAACATCTGGATACGGCTGGTTGCCGTTGTAGGGATCGGTGCCCGTGCGCGGGTTGGCGCATTTGCCAGCGAACGTCGACGAAGCCGGAAACACGCCTGGCGTGTAAGTGGTTGTCGTGCCGCCGGTGCCGCTCGTGCCGCCGGTGCCGCTGGTCCCGCCGGTGCCGCTCGTCCCGCCAGTGCCGCTCGTCCCGCCGGTGCCGCTGGTCCCGCCGGTCCCGCCGGTCCCGCCAGTGCCGCTGGAGCCCGTACCGCCGGTGCTGCCCGTACTGCCTGTGCTACCCGTGCTCCCTGTACTGCCCGTGCTGCCTGTACTGCCCGTGCTGCCTGTACTACCGGTGCTCCCGGTACTGCCGGTGCTTCCCGTGTTGGAAGTGCTCGCAGAACCACCGCCACCGCCGCAGGCCGTCAGTCCGGCAATCATTATGAAAAGTACGAGTGTGCGTAGCATCCCTGACCCCTTCTTTACATTTTTCAGTTTGGGTGATGGTGAACACGGTTGCGCTCGATGGAGCGGTCCGCGTCTGCGTCTGTGTATTGCTGCACAGCATGGTACGGTGGCGCGCGAGCGGCGACACCGTGCGGGGTTCACGCTTTTGGAAGGTACGCGTCCGCGCAGCGCGCAGGTGAGTCAGCTCTGAGTCTTTGGTCCTGCAGAGAGGCGCGTTGCCTTGCAGTCAGCTTTCAAGTCGCCTGCGCAATCCATTGAGAAAGGCGGCGGCGCGCATGCCGTCGGACATCCGATGGTCGAACACGAGTACCAGATCCCGCTGTCTGAGCGCCGGGCGCTCGGCGCACAGACCCAATATCGCGGACTGCTGAGGTCCGAGCACCGGACCGAAGTGGACTGCGCCGTACATGGACAGATCCGTGATCGTGAACGTACCGCCAACGAGATCTTCCACGGAAAGCTCGTTGCGCATGTAGCGCAATGTCAAATCGCGCACGGATTGCGCGATCTCGACCAGCGTGCGCGCGCCGGCATCTCGCACGACAGGCACCTTCAGAGAGCGGCCGGCGTTGAGGGCGAAGCCGACATTCACCGCGCGGTACGCGTAGGCTCGACCATCGGCAAAAGCACCGTTCAACTCCGGGAAATCCTGCAGCTCTCGCGCAGCCTCGTGAATCACCAGCTCGAGCAGGCTTACGGTGCAGCTCGCCGCCAGTTCCTTCAGCCGCTTCTCCACCAGCGCAGCATCACAGCTCACCGTGACCATGCTCGGTACTACGTTACGGTAGGTCTGTGCCAACATTCCGGCTTCGATGATCTTGGAGGCCGACTGCTCGAGAACCACCGCTTCCGCCGCGAAACGCGGGAGCTCCGCTTCAGGCGCGGCAGTGCCCGCACTGCCGCGAGAACCGGATGCTTCAGGCGCGCCGGGCGCGGAAGCGGCTCGCTCGTCCGCAATCACCTGACCGCGACGTTCCACTTCCTCGAGGTCGACCCGATGCTCTCCGGGAAAGTCTTCCGGTCGCAGGCCGAGATCCTGGATACGCCGCAGTGCCTTGCGTGTGAAGCGCGCCCCTGGCGGCATGTCCGTCTTGATCGAATCCACGCTGCCATCGGCGCCAGCCGCCAGCATCGCAGCTTTCGGGCCTGGCGCGGCGCCGGCTTTCTTCTCCAGCGCCCCCGGCGCGGGTAGCTCTTCGTGAATCCAGGCGACCACCGAACCCACGTTGACCACGGTCTTCGGGAGTGCCGAGTAAGTAACGAAGCCCGCCTTCGGCGCTTCGACCTCGAAGGCGGACTTCGTGGTTTCCATGGTTGCGACACTGGCGTCGGCATCGATCCAGCTCCCGGATTCCACATGCCAGGCCACCACGACGGCGTGGTCGTCATTCGGGTTCATCTGCGGAACCAGGACTGCAATCGGCTCACGCATCGAAGAGCTCCAGGCAGGCCGAGCGAATGGCGGCGGCCTGAGGCAGGACCGCGCGCTCCAGCTCGGGACCACTCGGAATCGGCACCGGTTGTGCGGCAATGCGCCGGCAGGCAAGGCCTCCGGTCCTGCGGGACGAGACCGCAACCGCTGCAATGACTTCACTGCCCAGATCGAAGCCCGCCGCGCCCTCCTCGACCACCAGCAACCTGCCGGTGCGGGCGACGGACTGCACGATGGGCGCGGCGTCCAGCGGCCAGACGCTCAGCGGCAGCACGAGCTCGATGAGAATCTCCTCTTCATGTGCCAGCTCGGCCAGGGCTTGCTCGGCGAGCACGCTCATTCGACCGAAAGCGACGACCGTGACATCCGGAACCGCCTGCGGGCTCAGCACCGTCGTCGCAAACGTAGAGCGCGTCTCATGCGCCGCATAGCCCTCGGGGAGCGGACCGTCCGCTCTTTCGCGGTACAGCAGCTTGTTCTCGATCATCACGACCGGGCCCGAGTGCCGTTTCAGTCTCGCGAATAACGGCGCGATGCGTGTGCGTCCGTGCAGGACCAGCAGTGTCAGGCCCGGTACGCCCGCGAGGTGCTTCTCCAGATTCTGACTGTGAGTGGGCCCATAGCCGCGGCCGCCTCCCATGGGCGTTCGCACGAGCACGGGGATAACGACGCGGCCGTTGTACATGCCAGCGAACTTCGCGGCGTGATTCACCAGCTGATCGAAGCACAGAGTCGTGAAGTCACCGAACATGATCTCCACGAGCGGCCGGTACCCGCCAAGAGCGAGCCCGTTACCGAGGCCGACGATCGCCGCCTCACTGATGGGGCAGTTGAAAACCCGATCCGGATGATCGGCCGACAGCCCGCGGGTGACCTTGAATGCTCCGCCATACGGCGAACGAATGTCCTCCCCGAGAGCGACTACCCGCGAGTCCTGCGACATCCACTCGCTGATGCCGCGATTCAACGCAGCCAGCTGAGTGTCGGAGCCGAAGTCGGCGCACCGCAACTCATCCAACCCCGGCTCATTCGTCACGTCGAGCGGCACTGGAACCGCTGCTGCTTCGGCCTCAGCAAGCTCCACGGCCCGGTCGACGCGCTTGCGAGCCGATGAGCAGACGACCTCCAGCTCTGCGGTCCCGGCGAGTTCCGCAAGAGCTATGTTCAAGGGGTCGCGTTTGCGGTAGGCGCTTATCTCGATGGGATCGCGATCATCGTCACCCTTGGAGTGCGCGGCAAGACGATAAGTGTCCACCCGCACGAATACCGGCGAGCTCGTCCTCCGCACCTGGTCTGCCGCACGCTGCACAGTTGCGATGAGTTGCTCAGGCTGCCACGTGTTGGCTTGCATCGTCGGCATGCCGAAGGCCGCCGCACGCGCGCAGATATCACCGGCCAGCGTCTCTGCTTGCGCGGTCGACTGCGCGTAGCCGTTGTTTTCCAGCAGCACGAGAAGCGGCAACCCGAGACGCATCGCGAGATTGAATGTCTCGTAAACGACGCCCTCGCCGAGCGTCCCATCGCCGATGCAGACCGCCACCACTGCGCCGCGCCGCGCGAGCTTCTGGGCCAGCGCCAGGCCT
>Ga0105240_10007544_pt1 | contig 15767 bp, 9 predicted proteins | sample KBSC54metaG_FD_80426 | JGI IMG/M metagenome (GOLD analysis project Ga0105240, IMG submission 80426) | Corn rhizosphere microbial communities from Kellogg Biological Station, Michigan, USA - KBS C5-4 metaG | ecosystem: Host-associated > Plants > Roots > Rhizosphere > Soil | place: Michigan, USA... | reverse complement strand
GCCCAAGGGCACGGCGCCGTCGCGCCTGGCGATCATCGGCCGGTACGTACTGCCCGCGGAGATCTTTACCATCCTCGAGCGCACGCCGCCGGGACGGGGCGACGAGATCCAGCTGACCGACGGCATGGCCACGCTGTGCGCGGAGAAGGGCCTGTGCGGTCTGGAGCTGACCGGCCGCCGCTTCGACGCCGGGGATCGCACGGGCTACGTGCTGGCCGTGCTGTATCACGCGCTGATCCGTTCCGACATCGGCGCCGACGTGCGCGCCGGCGCCGAGCAGCTGCTGGCCGAGCTGCGCAGCACCAAGTGAGTCGGTGAGCGCGTCCGGCGACGCACCGCCGGAGCACGGCGCCGGGGCCGCGCCCGATCCAGCGATCCCGGATCGGGCCGAGGCAGCCGCGCCCCCGCCCCCTCCGGAAGCGTCCGCGTCACCACCGCCGAACGCCACCGGAGCGGCGCCCGACGAGACCTCGGCGCTCGGCCCCCCGCAACCGTTTGCCCTCGCCCGCGAAGCGGGAGAGGGTAAGGGAGAGGGCCCCGCCATCAGCCACGTCGAGGTGGCAGTGGCGCTGCCGGTGCCCGGCACCTTCACCTACCGCGACCCGCGTCCCGGGGCCCGGCTGCTGCCGGGGGTCCAGGTGGTGGTGCCCTTCGGCGGTCGGATGGTGACCGGCTTCGTGCTGGGCCCCGCCGCCCCGGGCTCGGCAGGCCCCCGCACCCGCGACATCGAGGCGGTGATCGGCGGCGAGCCCCTGTTCGACGAGGAGGTGCTGGCGCTCTGTCGCTGGGCCGCCGACTACTACCTGGCGCCGCTGGGCGAGTTCCTGCGCGCGGCGCTGCCGCAGGGCGAGCGCGCGGACGCGGTTCGCCTGGTGCGGCTGACGGACGCGGGCGCGCGGGCGGCGCGCGGCGAGGCGCCCGCGGACGCGCAGCTGGCGCTGGGCGGCGTGCCGCGCCAGCCGGCCGGCGTGCACCCGACGCTGCGCGCGCTCGCGGACGCGGGGGGCGAGCTGGCGTGGCGCATGCTGGCCAAGCGCGTGGGCGCCGCGCGCATGCAGCTGGCGCGGCTGGAGGCCGACGGCCTGGTCGAGGTGGGGGACGAGGTGCGCGACCGCCGCGCGCCGCCGACGGTCGCCTTCGCGGTCGCCGTCGAGGGACGCGCCGAGACGGCGCTGCCCGCGCGCGCGAAGGCCCGGCAAGCGGTGCTGGCGAAGGTGCGCGCGGCGGGGCAGACGGGCGTCGCCCTGCCGGCGCTGGGCCCGCCGGAGCGCGCCCACGCGCGCGCGCTGGCGGCGCTGGGGCTGGCGCGGATCGAGGAGCGGCCCGTGCTGGCGCCGCCGCGCGTGCAGGGGACGCTGCAGACGCCGCCCGCGCCCACGCGCGCGCAGGCCGAGGCGATCGAGGCGTTGACGGCCGCGCTGGGGCAGGGGCCCGCGACGTTCCTGCTGCACGGAGTGACCGGCTCGGGGAAGACCGAGGTGTACCTGCGCCTGATCGCCGCGGCGCGTGCCCAGGGGCGCGGCGCGCTGGTGCTGGTGCCCGAGATCGCGCTGACGCCCCAGCTGGCGGGCCGCTTTCGCGCGCGCTTCGGCGACGACGTGGCGGTGCTGCACAGCGCGCTGCCCCCGCGCGAACGGCTGGCGGCCTGGCGGCGGCTGCGCGCGGGCGAGGTCGGCATCGCGCTGGGCGCGCGGTCGGCGGTGTTCGCGCCCGTGCGGGCGCTGGGCGTGGTGGTCGTCGACGAGGAGCACGACGGGTCGTTCAAGCAAGAGGAGGGCGTGCGCTACAACGGGCGAGATCTGGCCATCGTGCGCGCGCAGACCGCGCGGGCGGTGGCGGTGCTAGGGTCGGCGACGCCGTCGCTGGAGAGCGCGCGCAACGTCGAGACGGGGCGCTACCGCCGGCTGGCGCTGCCCGAGCGCGCCACGCCGCGCCCGCTGCCCCCGGTCGAGATCGTCGATCTGCGCCGCCACCCGCCGGGACCGGACGGCCTGCTGTCGGCGCCCCTGGCCGAGGCGGTGGCGGCGAACCTGGCGGTCGGCCAGCAGACGATCCTGTTCCTGAACCGGCGCGGCTTCTCGACGGTGGTGCTGTGCCGGGCTTGCGGCCAGGTGATCCGCTGCCCGCACTGCGCGGTGTCGATGACGTTCCACCGCGGGCGCGATCGATTGGTCTGTCACTACTGCGGCCACAACACGGCCGTGCCCCCGCGCTGCCCGTCGTGCCAGCTGCCCCGGCTGGAGCGGCTGGGCATGGGGACCGAGCGGGTCGAGGCGCTGGTGCGCGAGCGCTTCCCGGGCGCGCGCGTGGCGCGCCTGGATCGCGACACCGCCGGCGCGGGCGGCAGCGGCGCCTCGAACCTGGAGGAGGTCCTGCGCGCCATGAACGCCGGCGAGATCGACGTCCTGGTGGGGACGCAGATGGTGACGAAGGGGCACGACTTCGGGGGCGTGACGCTGGTGGGCGTGCTGCAGCCCGATCAGGCGATGCACCTGCCCGACTTCCGCGCCGCCGAGCGCGTGTTCCAGCTGATCGAGCAGGTGGCGGGCCGGGCCGGCCGCGGCGATCGCCCGGGGCGCGTCATCGTGCAGACCTACAACCCCGAGCACGCGGCGATCGTGGCCGTGCGCGAGCACGACTATGCCGGCTTCATCCGCGGCGAGCTGCTGGCGCGCAGCGAGGCGGCGTACCCGCCGTTCGCGCGCATGATCGCGCTGCGGCTGGACGCCAGCGACGAGAGCGAGGTCCGGGGGGCGGCGAGCACCGTCGCCGCCGAGGTGGTGCGGGCCGGGGGACCGCGCGTGCAGGTGCGCGGGCCCGCGCCGGCGCCCATCGAGCGCGTGCGGGGCCGCTCGCGCTACCAGATCTGGCTGTCGTCGACGGAGCGGGCGCCGCTGGCGGCGGCGGCGCGCGCGGCGTCCGCGGTCAAGCTGGGCGGGGACGTGCGCATGGTCGTCGACGTCGATCCGCAGTCGACGCTGTAGGGCGGCGGCTACGCGTCAGCGGGACGGTGGCGCCGGGCCGCCCTGGGCGTCCGAGATCGCCGGCGGCCGCGCGAAGGGCGGAGGCTGCGTGGTGCCCGGTGAGCCGGCGACGGGCGCGGGCGGTACAGCCGGCGCCGCTGGAATGGAAGGGGCCGCCGGTGATGTCGGGGCGAGCGGAACAGTGGAGGCGGCGGGTGCGCGGGGCGCGGGCGGGGCAGGGGGAGCCTGAACCGCTGGCGCGGCTGCGGGGGAAGGGCGGGGTAGCGGCGGCGCGGTGGGAGCCGCCGCCACTGGCGCCGAGGCCTTCGATGTCGACGACGGAGGCGCCGTCACCGCGGGCGCGCTCGCTGCCGGCGCGGCGTTCACGGCCACGGGCACCACCACCACCGGCCGCGGCAACGTAGCCGCAGGGGGCGTCTGAAGCGGTCGACCCTGGCGCACGGTCCAGGCCGGCATGGGAATGACGGCCGCCGGTTGCGCAGGCGCCACGGTATTCACGTTGCACGCGCCGATGAACGTGCGCGCCTTCCAGCCGTGGTTCAGGACGCGCTTCGTGATCCCCAGCTTCTTCGAGGACACCGTCGCCACGTTGCGATCGACCAGGACCACCCAGGCGCAGGGATCGCTCAGGATCGGGTCGGGCCTCGGCACGAAGTCCCCGGCCATCATGTCGTACGCCTCGTAGCAAACGTCGGGATGCGTCGACTCCGCGCACTCTTCGCGCGCGTGCGACGAGCTGGCCAGCGAAAGCACGCGCGCGTCGTGCCGCTCGAGGCAGGCCTGGTCGTCGATCCCGCACTCGGGCGCCGACGGATCGGGCAGCACGGGCCCGTACATCACCGGCTTCGGCTCCGGCACGAACAGCGGCACCGGCCCGAACTTCACCGGCTTCGGGTCAGCCTTGAAGAAAGGAACCGCATCCGCCGCCCGCGCCACCCCGGCCAGGCTCGATAAGCAAACAATGAACAGCCCCAACCCCGCCTTATCCATCACGCACCCTATTCGACAGTTAAGGTCGATACTTTATCACGCGACGATCGCCGCCTGCCGGACGGGCCACCCGCACCGGCGGCGCCGCGCATCGTGACCAGAAGGTCTGCCCCGCCCGTCGGTGGCGGTCCCGTCCCAGCGCGGTTTGCCCGGTCGCGGCGCGCCACACTCGTGCTAACGTCCGCCTCCCCAAAGGCGGGTAGCTCAGTGGTAGAGCGGGGTCTTTACACGGCCCGGGTCGCAGGTTCAATCCCTGTCCCGCCTACTCCTTTTCGCCGCGTACCGATCGCCAGAGCTCATCCAGGCCGAGGTCGGCCACCCACCGTTCGATGTAGGCCATATCCAGATCTTCTCCCCGGAGCTGGAGGATGCCCGAAACGTCTCTAAGCTGCAGCTGGCTGCCGCCCCCTTGCTTCGCCCACTCCAGCTTCGAGAGGAGCGTGTCTTCGGGCGAGGCGACGAAGACGCGCGCGCCCAGCAGATCGGCTTCGACGCGGCGGCGCATTTCTTCCACGGAAAATGGCCGCGCTTTCCGCACGATCAGGTCGGCCTTCCAGGCGGTCGCCATGTCGATGACATTGAACTGCCCCCGGCGACGAAGCGCATCGAACGCTGCATCGGCATCGGCGTAATAGTCCTCGGGCGGGAGATCGGAGAGAAAACGGCGAAGCGATTCCGCCTGTGGATCGATGACGAGGTCGAGATCTTGGCTGCTGCGCGGCACGCCATGGAACGAGCTGGCGAAGGACCCGACCACCATGCTTGGCACGCCAGCGGCGGCCAGCTTGGCCGTCAGGCGGGACAGGAAGGCGCCAGCGCCCCCGTCGGTCATGGCGCGAGGAGCGAATGCGCCGGCCATGCGCGACGAAACAGCTCGTCACCCAGCCAGAGTCGGCGAAGCGCGCGCTCGACCTCTTCTTCAGTGTATTCGGGATGGCGTGCGCGAATCCCTCCACGCGCGAGCTCTCTCGTGTCGGCCGACAACCTCGCCGCTATGCTCACGCGGCCCGCTGGTCCCAGGCGGCGATAGGCCTGTAGCTGGGCCTCATAGCTGTCGGATGTCGTGTCTCGCGGCCGCACTTCCTGGGAATATACCTCGGCTGGCGGATCGAGACCGGCCCGGGAGGCATCGCCACCTGGTCGCCACGAACGCCTTCGTCCTCCTGGCCTGCGGCCGGAGAACGGCGTGTGCTGCCACGCCGGGGTGGGGGCGCGGCCCCGGCATCCCCGTCGCGGCAGCCGTGCAGGATGGGTTTGGCGCGGCGACCAAACCACATTACGATCCGGCCCCATGCGTCCCCCCCGCCGCGTGCAGGTCATTTCGTTGTTGCTCTCCGCCACGCTCGCCGCCGTGCTCTCACAAACAGCGGCTTGCTCGAATGGCGACACCATCCTGGCCCTGACGATCAGCTCCAAGCAGGCGGACGTCGGTGCGCCTGCCAACCTTCGCATCACCGTCACGCCCACGTCGGGAGCGGCGGTGACCGAGATGTTCGCGCCCGAGCTGGTCGACGGAGCGATCGTCGCGTCCTTCTTCCGCCGGATCAAGCTCGATGGGCTCACCGGCAAGGTCGACGTGACCGTCGACGCGATCAATGCCTCGGGCAGCACCTACCTCAGCGCAATGACGACCTCCGAGCTGCGCGAGCATGGCGCGGTGGCGGCGCAGGTGGAGCTGCAAGTTCCGGCCACCCCGGATGGGGGGACGCCGGCCGACGGGGGCGGCGGTGGCGCGGGGGGCGAAGGGGGTGCAGGGGGCAAGGAAGGCAGCGGCACCGGTGGCGCGGATGGCGGTGCGACCGGCGGTTCGGGTGGCCATGCCACCGGCGGTGCGGGTGGCAGTGCCACCGGTGGTTCGGGGGGCGGTTCCTCCGGCGGCGCGGGTGGCGGGTCCACCGGCGGTTCGGAGGCCGGCGGTGCCAGCGGCGGCGGCGTGTCAGGGAATTTGATCACGAACGGTGACTTCTCGGACGGCATGGCCAACTGGCACATCGAGAACGGCACCGCCAACATCAACAATGGCCGGCTTTGCGTCACGAACCCCAGCAGCTCGATGCTGCTCGGCTGGACGGCGACCTCGGACGTCACCCTCGACGGCGCCAAGATGTATCGCATCTCGTACTCGGCGTCCGCGACCATGGGCAACGTGCGGATGCACGTCAAGGTCGCCCTGTCTGTCCAGCCCTACACGTCCGACTACGAGGTCGACGACATGCTGAACAACAACATGCGGACGTTCACGCACCCGTTCATGCCCATGAACGGCACAGATCCCAACATGGGCATCGCGCTCACGGTGCCGAACGGCGCGACCGGCACCGTCTGCGTCGACGACGTCACGATGGTCCCACTCTAGGCGTACCCTCGAACGGCGTCGACACGGCCTGATCAGGGGCCTTCGCCGCGTACCGATCGCCAGAGCTCATCGAGGCCGAGTTCGGCCACACGTTGAACTGCCCCCGACGACGAAGCGCATCGAACGCCGCGTCCGCGTCGGCGTAGTAGTCCTCGGGCGGGAGAGCGGAGAGGAAACGGAGAAGAGATTCGGCCTGTGGATCAATGACGAGATCGAGATCCTGGCTGCTGCGGGGCACGCGATGGAAGGAGCTGGCGAACGAACCGACCACCATGCTGGGCACGCCGGCAGCGGCCAGCTTGGACGTCGGGCGGGACAGAAAGGCGCCGGCGCCCCCGTCGTTCATGGCGCGAGCAGCGAATGTGACGGCCAGGCACGCCGAAACAGCTCGTCGCCTAGCAAGAGTCGGCGCAGCGCACGCTCGACTTCTTCTTCGGTGTAGTCGGGATGGCGTGCGCGAATTCGTTGACGAGCGAGCTCCCTCGTATCGGCCGACAATCTCGCCGCTATGGTCACTCGACCCGCTGACCCCATGCGGCGATAGGCCTGCAGCTGGGCCTCGTGGCTGTCCGACGTCGTATCTCGCGGCCGCACGTCTTGAACACAGCCGGCAGCCGGTCGAGGCGCTGCGAAAGCGCGCGGCCGGGCGCACGTCGCCCGGCGCTGGCTTCACGGCTATAACCGGCCCCCACATGGATCGAAACTTCGCCGAGCTGCACGTCGATGGGCACCACATCCTGCCGGCGCTGCTGGCGGACATCGCGGCGGCGGAGCGGGCCATCCACGTGTCGATCTTCCTTTTTTTCCGGGACCCCATCGGCTGGGAGGTCGCCGAGGCGCTGGCCAGCCGGGCGCGCGCCGGGGTGGACGTCCGCGTGCTGCTGAACATGGAGAAGACGGCCATGGGTGATCCCTTCTCGACGGGTGAGAAGGAGATGATGAAGCACGATCCGAACATCGACTACGACCCGACCGACACCAAGCCGCTGTGTGAGATGCTGACCGCGGCGGGCGCGCGCGTGCGGGACACGAACATCGACTACGACGCCACCGCACACATCCCCGATCCGCGCCTGCGCTCGATGGCGGAGCAGATTCGCAGCACGATCTCGATCGACGACCTGCACGTCGATCACCGGAAGATCGTCGTCATCGACGGGCGGGTCGGCTGGTGCGGCGGCGCCAACATCGGCGCCCAGTACATGTTTCACGTTCCCTTCGACGCGGCCAAGGACTCACGGGAGGAGGGGGCGGAGCGGAAGGCGGCCGGGCTGCCCGAGCCGTGGTGGAAGTGGCACGACAGCCTGACGCGCTTCGAGGGGCCGCTGGCGCTGGAGCTGGACGCGGCCTTTCACGACCGCTGGGTGCTGGACGGCGGCGAGGACTACGCCCCGCTCACGGCGTCAGCCCCCCGCACCGCGCCCCGTGGCCAGCCGCTGCAGCACGCCGAGCTTCACGCCAACGAGCCCGACGATCGACCCAACGGCGTGCGCCAGCTGTACCTGCGCCTGATCCGCGCGGCGACCTCCTCGATCTTCATCGAGAACCCCTACCTCTATCATCCTGACATCGTGGAGGCGCTGTGCGCCGCGAAGTCGGCGAACCCGTCGCTGTCGGTGGTGCTGATCGTCCCCGCCGGCCGGCACAACGACAACTCGTTCAGCCAGGACGCCCAGGAGCACGAGTACCAGCGCTACCTCTCCTGCGGGATCGAGCTCTACGAGTACCAGAACCACTTCAACCACCTGAAGATCGCCGTGTTCGACGCTCGCTACTCGATCCACGGCTCGACCAACCTCAATTGCCGCAGCCTGGAGGACGACAAGGACTTCGAGCTGGTGGTGCTGGTCGACGATGCGTCGTTCGCGCGCACGGTGCTCGAGCGGGTGCGCGACGTCGACGTCAGCCATTCGCGACGGATCACCGACGGCGATCTGCACGGCGGCCTGGCCGGCTGGCGCCGCCGGGTCCGGGATCCCCGGACCTTGTTGCTCCTCAACAAGCGCATGCTCTGACGGCGTCGTTCGACGCGCAGAGGTTATGCAGGGGTTTCCTGGCGGAATTCTCTTCTATATCGTCCTGCCTGGCGCCCACCAAGGTGCTAGATACGGCCGCCCAGAAAGGACTCGCCCACCCGTGACAGCTTCCGATGATCCGTCGTTAACAAAGAAGTTACGAGACGTACCGCCGCCCAGAGGCATCTCGAACCTCATGCGTATCTTGATAGCGGCCGGCATCTCGTTGCTGGTCATCGGGGTCCTGGCCGGGACGAAGTTCGCCCAGATCTCGTCGTTGATCGCCTTCGGCAAGGCGGCCCAGGCGGCGGGACCGCCCCCCGAGGCCGTGGGGACCGCGGTGGCCAAGGGGGCGGCCTGGGAGTCGGTGCTGGAGTCGGTGGGCAGCGTGACCGCCGGCCGCGGGGTCACCATCAGCAACGAGATTCCGGGCGTCGTGCGGGCCATCCACTTCGAATCCGGGGCGAAGGTCCGGGCCGGTCAGGTGCTGGTCGAGCTGGACGCCGGCGTCGAGAAGGCGCAGCTCGCCTCCCTGCGGGCCCGCCGGGAGCTTGCCACCACGACGGCCGCGCGGTCGCGCCGCCTGGAGGCGGGGGGCGCGTCCACCAAGGCGCAGCTGGAGTCCGACGAGGCGCAGCTGAAGACGGTCAGCGCCGACGCCGAGGCGCTGGAGGCCGAGATCGCGAAGAAGACGATCCGCGCGCCGTTCGCGGGGAAGCTGGGCATCCGCTCGATCAACCTGGGACAGTACCTGAACCCAGGCACGCCAATCACCGTGCTGGAATCGCAGGAGGCCGTCTACGTCGACTTCACGGTTCCGCAGCAAGAGGCGGGGCGCGTCCCCGTGGGCACGCCCGTGCGCATCGCCCTGCCCGGCGCCGAGGCGTCGCAGACGCTGACGGGGCAGATCGCCGCGGTCGATCCCAACATCGACTCCGTCACCCGCGCCGTGAAGCTGCGGGCCAGCGTCCAGGACGATAAGGCCACCCGGGACAAGCTGCGCCCCGGGATGTTCGTCAAGGTCTCGATCGTCCTGCCCGAGCGCGCCAACGTCGTCTACGTGCCGGCGACGGCGATCCTGCGCGCGCCTTACGGCAACTCGGTCTACATCGTCGAGAACCCGAAGGCGGCCGGCAACGGCGAGCAGGGATCGCCCGCCGCCGGTCCTGGTCCGGCAGGCAAACCGGTGAAGGTCGCCCGCCAGCAGTTCGTCCGCGTGGGTGTCTCACGCGGGGACTTCGTGGCCATCGAGGAGGGGGTGACCGCCGGCCAGGAGGTGGTCATGCTGGGCGCCTTCAAGCTGCGCAACGGCGCGCCGGTCATCGTGAACAACAGCAACACGCTGTCGCCCTCGCAAACCCCGACCCCGGCGAACCGCTGACATGCGCCTCACCGATGTGTTCGTCCGGCGCCCGGTCCTGTCGATCGTCGTCAACCTGATCATCGTCATCGCGGGCCTGCAGGCCATCCGCACCCTGAACGTCCGGCAGTACCCGCGCCTCGAGAGCGCGACGATCACCATCCGCACACCGTACGTCGGCGCCAGCGCCGATCTGGTGCGCGGGTTCATCACCACCCCGATCGAGCGCTCGGTCGCGGCGGGCGACGGCATCGACTACATCGAATCGCAGAGCGAGCAGGGGCTGTCCACCATCAACGTTCGCCTGCAGCTGAACGTCGACGCCGCCCGCGCCCTGGCCGACATCAGCGCGCGCGTCAATCAGGTGCGCGGCGATCTGCCGCCCGAGGCCGAGGTCCCCGCCATCGCGCTCGAGCCGTCGGACGCGCAGTTCGCGTCCATGTACCTCAGCTTCGATTCGAAGATCCTGCAGGACAATCAGGTCACGGACTACCTGATCCGCGTGGTCCAGCCGCGCCTGTCAGCGGTCGACGGCGTGCAGAAGGCCGACATCCTGGGCGGCCGGACGTTCGCGCTGCGGGCCTGGCTGAAGCCCGACCGCATGGCGGCGCTGAACATCAGCCCCAGCCAGGTCCGCCAGGCGCTGGCCGCCAACAATTACCTGTCGGCGATCGGCCAGACCAAGGGCACCTATGTCCAGCTGAACCTGTCGGCCACCACCGACGTTCAGTCGGTCGAGGATTTCCGCCGGCTGGTGGTCCGCCAGGATGGCAACACCCTGGTCCGCCTGGGCGACATCGCCGACGTGGTGCTGGGCGCCGACAACTACGAGATGGACGTTCGCATGTCCGGCGAGCGCGCCATCTTCATGGGCGTCTGGGTGCTGCCGAACGCCAACTCGCTGGACGTCATCAAGCGGGTGCGCGCCGAGCTGGCCAAGGTGCAGAGCGAGCTGCCGTCGGGGCTGTCCAGCTCGATCGCGTTCGACGCCACCAAGTACATCGACAACGCCATTCACGAGGTGCGCGGCACGCTGGTCGAGACGATCTGCATCGTCATCATCGTGATCTTCATGTTCCTGGGGTCGCTGCGAACCGTGGTCGTCCCGGTCATCGCCATCCCGGTGTCGCTGATCGGCGCCGTGTTCCTGATGCAGGTCTTCGGGTTCTCGTTGAACCTGTTGACCCTGCTGGCCATCGTGCTGTCGGTCGGCCTGGTGGTCGACGACGCCATCGTGGTCGTCGAGAACGTCGACCGGCACATGCGCGAGGGGCACTCGGCCGTCGAGGCGTCAATCCTGGGCGCGCGCGAGCTGGTCGGGCCCATCATCGCCATGACCATCACCCTGGCCGCGGTGTACGCCCCCATCGGGCTTCAGGGGGGGCTGACCGGCGCGCTGTTCCGCGAGTTCGTCTTCACGCTGGCCGGCGCCGTGCTGATCTCGGGCATCGTGGCCTTGACGCTGTCGCCGATGATGTCGTCGAAGCTGCTGCGGCCGCAGCAGCACGGCCGGCGGTTCACGTCGTTCGTCGATCGGGTGTTCGAACGGATCAAGCACCGCTACTCCCGCATGCTGGCGGTCACCCTGGCCAACCGTCCCGCGGTCTACATCGTGTGGGGCGTGCTGTCCCTGCTGGTGGTGCCCATGTACATGTTCTCGGGCAAGGAGCTGGCGCCTACCGAGGATCAGGGGGTCCTGTTCGGCAAGGTCGACGTGGCGGCCAACGCCACCATGGAGCAGATCACGCCCTTCACCGACCAGGTGTATCGGTCGTTCAAGTCGACGCCGGAGTTCAGCCACAGCTTCCAGCTGACCTTCCCCAGCGGCGGCTTCGGCGGCATGATCGTGAAGCCGTGGGACGAGCGCACGCGCAACATCTTCCAGATCCAGCAGGACGTCTTCGGGAAGGTCATGGCCATCACCGGCGTGCGCGCGCCGGTGTTCCTGCCGCCGGCCCTGCCCAGCCCGGGCATCTTCCCGGTCGAGTTCGTCATCGCGTCGACGGGGACGCACGAGGAGCTGCTGCGCGCCGCCGACGCCCTGGTCTACGAGGCGATCAAGAGCGGGCAGTTCGCGTTTCCCCCCATCACGGACGTGCAGATCGACCAGGCCAAGGCCGAGATCGTGTTCGATCGCGAGAAGATGGCCTCGATGGGGCTGAGCATGCAGCAGGTGGGCGCCGACCTGGGGACCATGCTGAGCGGCAACTACATCAACCGCTTCAACATGGTGGGCCGCAGCTACAAGGTCATCGCCCAGGTCGAGCGCGCCGGCCGGCTGACGCCCGACGATCTTGGTGAGATTCACGTCACCGGTCCGGGCGGCACGTTGATTCCGCTGTCGTCCATCGCGACCTTCCGCACCAGCGTCGAGCCGCGCACCTTGAACCGCTTCCAGCAGCTGAACGCCATCAAGATCTCGGGGGTGGCGCCGCGCTCGCTGGAGGAGGGGCTGCACGTGCTGGAGAACGCCGCGGCGAAGGTGCTGCCGCCGGGCTCCCGCTTCGACTACACGGGCGAGTCGCGCCAGCTGCGGCAGGAGGGCGGCAAGTTCCTGCCCGCCATGGGCCTGGCCATCATGCTGATCTTCCTGGTGCTGGCCGCGCAGTTCAACTCGTTCCGCGACCCGCTGGTGGTGCTGGCTGGCTCGGTGCCGCTGGCGATGTTCGGGGCGATGATCTTCACGTTCCTGAAGTTCTCGGGTCCCCCGGGGATGAAGTTCGCGCTGACCGAGGGGTGGACCACCACGCTGAACATCTATTCGCAGGTGGGGCTGGTGACGCTGGTGGGCCTGATCGCCAAGAACGGCATCCTGGTGGTCGAGTTCGCCAACCACCAGCAGGAGGCCGGTCTGTCGAAGGTGGCCGCCGTGCAAGCCGCCGCCGAGACCCGGTTGCGCCCCATCCTGATGACCACGATCGCCACGGTCACGGGGCACTTTCCTTTGACGCTGGTTCACGGGCCGGGCGCGGCGGCCCGCAACTCGATCGGCATCGTGCTGGTGGGCGGCATGGCCATCGGCACGCTGTTCACGCTGTTCGTGGTGCCGTCCGTCTACGTCCTGATCGCCAAGGATCACCGCAGGGTGGGCAAGGAGCGAGAGCGCTCGGAGACCGAGCCGCAGCCGTTCGTGCCGCTCGCGCTGGCCCGCAATCCCGAGGCCGAGGCCCGCTGACCGGCGACGACGGCGTCCGTCTGTCGCCGACGGCGGCGGTCGCCCTCAGGGCTTGCCGACGAAGGTGGTGACGCTCTTGGCGGGCAGCATGGGTGCCAGACGCGCGCCGCTGACCGAGACCGCCGCCTTCGACGCCAGGTTGTCGCTGGCGGAGGTGACCCAGGGGGTCAGCGCGCAGGGGGCGCTGCCCGACAGGAAAAGGGGCAGGGCGACGGCCGACGAGCCGCCGTTCAGCGCCACGATCACCACCGTGCCGTCGCTTGGATTGAGGTACGCCGTGACGCGCACGCTGGCGGGCGGCGTGCCCGAGACGTCGACGCGCCGGTAGCCGGGGCGGATGAACTTGCTGAAGTTGCCCAGCGCGTACATCCGCTTGGTCGAGCCGCCGCTCATCGTCAGTAGCCCCTCGTTGTCGTTGTTCAGCGAGGTGATCCACCAGGCGTGGTAGGCGCTGGCGCGGCCGGTCGTGAACGCGTCGGTGATCCAGCCGGCCCAGACCAGGCCGTCGTCGATGTCCGCGCTGGGGCCCGCGTTCGGGTACCCCATCACGCCCGACATCTCGGTGACCCAGATCGGCTGGGTGACGCCCGCGGGCGGCGCCACCGCGTCCTGGGTCTCGTACATGTGCGTGGCCAGCACGTCGACCTGCGCGGCCGCCTGGCTGTCGGCCAGGATCGCGTTGCCGTAGTCCTCGTCGGCGCCCCACAGCCGTTCCCAGCGCGTCGACTCGGGCGCCAGCAGCTTGACCGGCGGGTTCAGCGCCTTCAGCTTCGGCCCCAGCACCTTGATGAACGAGACCATCTCGGCGCCGGTGTACAGGCACGACTCGTACATGGTCTGGTTGTCGGCCTCGTTCTGCACCGAGATCCCCATGACCGTGACGCCGCTCTGCTTGGCCTTGGCGGGGAAGGCGGCCAGCGTGCTGGCCCACGAGTCGTAGCAGGACTGGTTCAGGTGCCCGCCGTTCTTCTCGCTGTTGTTGGACTTGCAGCTGGCGGGCGGCGTCCAGGGCGCGGCCCAGACGATCGCGCCGCGCGCCGCCGCCTTCTGGGCGTCGCCGATCGGGCCCCAGCTGGTCCCGTCGGACTTGATGCCCAGGCGAAAGATCGACAGCCCGATCCCCTTGTTGACGTCGAAGAACTGGTCGGCCGTGGCGTCGGAGATGGCGGTGCTCTGATAGGCGTTCGAGACGCCGAACCCGTCCATCGTCTGCTGGAACGAACCGAGAGCGACGGTCACGTCGCCGCTGGAGGCCGTCCCGCTGGAGCAGGCAGAGGTCGCGCCGCCGGCGCCCCCCGTGCCCCGCGCGCCGGCGGACCCGGCGGCGCCGCCCGAGCCCGTCACCGTCTGGCCGCCAGACCCCGAGGTGGTGGACTGTCCACCCGCGCCTCCCGAAGCGGAGCTGCCGCCCGTGCCGACGGTGCCACCGGTTGCGGCCGCGCCTGTGCCTTGACCGCCGGTGGCCGCGCCGCCACCGGTGCCGTGGCCTCCCGAGGCGGTGCCGCCGCCCGTGCCGGTGATGCCGCCGGTCGAGGCCGCGCCCGTCCCCCGGCCGCCGGTGGCGGTGCCGCCCGTGCCTTGACCGCCCGTGGCGGTGCTGCCGTCGCCGTGGCCGCCGGTGGCGGTGCCGCCAGTGCCGCCCGACGAGCTGGTCGCGCCGCCGGACCCCGACGATCCACCGCTGGACGCAGCGCACCCGACCGAGAGCGCGATCGCCCAGGCCACGGCGCACCGTACGAGAACGCTGTTCATCACGTCGAAGCCCTGGACGTTAGGCGTGGGGCGACGGCGCGTCCAGGCGCTTTCATGGCCGGGTCGGACAACCGCGCCGATGCGGCCACGGATCAGTGGCTGGTGTTCAGCAGCACCTCGAGGTTGCCGCCGCCGTCACCGGCGACGATGTCGGCGCGGCCGTCACCGTTCAGATCGGCGATGGCCGCGGCATAGGGGAACGCCCCCAGGATGTACATGGGCGGCTGCACGAAGGTGCCGTCGCCTGCGTTGACGAACACGGCCAGGGTGCTCTGGTAGCTGGTGGTGGTGGCGGTGTTGACCCCGCTGTTCGTCACGACCAGCTCGGGCCAGCCGTCGCCGTTCAGATCTCCGATGGCGACCGACGTTGGCCACGATCCCGACGCGTAGGTCTGGGGCGGCCCGAAGGTCCCAGCGCCCTGGTTGAACATCACGCCCACCGTCGCGTCGGCGTCGTTCGCGGCCGCGATGTCCGGTCGCCCATCGCGGTTCAGATCCCCGACGGCGACACCATGGACGGTGTTGTCCTGGTGATGCTGGCTGGCCGTCGGATATTGCGCGAGCGCGCCGAACGTTCCGGAGCCAGTGTTCAGCGAGACGCGCGCCTGGGTCCCTCCCCCCACCAGGTCGAGCTTGCCGTCGCCGTTCAGATCGGCTGCCACCATGGAGAGCCCGCCCGCGGTCAGCGCGACGGGGGCGGCGAAGGCCCCGCCCCCTCGATTGACGTACAGCGCGGTGCTGGCTCCGACGGCGACGAAGTCGACGGCCGCGTCGCCGGTGAAGTCCCCCGCCACCACCGACAGGGAGGTCTCGAGGGGGAAGTTGGTGGGCGCGCCCAGCGCCCCGCCGCCCTGGTTCATCAGCACGCTGACGTAGGGGCTGCCGTTGTTGGCTGCCACGACATCGGGCCTGCCGTCACCGTCGAAGTCGCCGAGGGAGACCGAGCCGGTGCCCTGGCCGGTCAGGTACTTGACCGCCGGGGCGAAGGTGCCGTCCCCCGCGTTCAGGAAGACCAGCAGGCTGGCGTCGACGCTCTGGAAGTCCGCGGCGACGACGTCCAGCTTGTGATCGCCGTTCAGATCGCCGACCTGGATGCTCATCGCCCAGCTGCCCCCGCGATATTTCACCAGCGGCG
>Ga0105240_10007543_pt1 | contig 15767 bp, 9 predicted proteins | sample KBSC54metaG_FD_80426 | JGI IMG/M metagenome (GOLD analysis project Ga0105240, IMG submission 80426) | Corn rhizosphere microbial communities from Kellogg Biological Station, Michigan, USA - KBS C5-4 metaG | ecosystem: Host-associated > Plants > Roots > Rhizosphere > Soil | place: Michigan, USA... | reverse complement strand
TGCGCGGGCGACGGCCACGCGCTGTTGTTGTCCGCCGGAAAGTTGCGAAGGATAGTGTCGGACGCGGTGCGCCATGCCTACTCGCTCAAGCGATTCCATGACCCGCGCCTTGCGGTCGGCCGAAGGCATTCTTTGCCGATAGGTGAGCGGAAGTTCGACGTTTTCATACACCGTCAAATCGCCAATCAGGTTGAAACTCTGAAAGATAAACCCGATCTCCTGATTACGAATCCGAGAACGGGCACCGAAGTCGAGATTTTCGACTCCTTGCCCGTTTAGCTGATACTTCCCGCCAGTCGGCGTATCCAGCAAGCCAATGATCGACAGCAGCGTGGATTTACCGCAGCCCGAAGGCCCCGACATGGCCACGTACTCGCCCTTGCGGATAGCGAGGTGCACTCCTGACAGCGCATGCGTCTCGATTTCGTCGGTATAAAAAACTTTCGTCAAGTCTTCAATCTGGATCAACGGCTGTCCTGCTTCAGTCATAGATTTTCCTCGTGGATCAGTAATCAGTTGGTAGCGTTCTAAACTCTTCAGTCGAGACGAATGCGGTCGGTATTATCGTTGCGTGACATGTCGGACAAAATCACCATGTCGCCTTCATGCAGCCCTTCAATAACCTGGATAGCATTCACTGATGCGCGTCCGACCTTCACCGGGACCCGCACTGCGCCCTTGCCATCGGAATCAAGCTTGAACAAACTGATGGTGCTGTTTTCCTGCCCGAAAGCTGGCCGTCCCACATAAAGCACGTCATCAAGTTTTTCGAGATCGATGGTTCCATCCACGCTCAGATCGGGCCGCGCGCCCTTCGGAAGTTCGCCGGTAAGTTTCACATCCACAGTGACGGTGCCATTCTGCACCGCGGGATCGACTCGCATGACCGTGCCGGAAGCAGTTCCGTTATGCGTGTCGACCAGCGCTGGCTGACCGATCTGCACGTCACGCGCCTGGGTTTCGGCAATTTTTAATTCCGCTATCAGATGGTCCGGCTGCACGACTTTTGCAAGCATCGCGCCCGGCGTAACGTGTTGCCCGACCTGCAGCGGCAGATCGACCAGCACACCCTCGATACCGGCCCGTACTCTCAATGCTTCTAACTGTTTTTCTTTTAGCCCGGCGAGGGTGCGCACCTGGTCCACTTTGGCTTGTTGCTGCGCCATCTGCGTCTCAATCGCTTTTTGGTTGATGTCGAGCCGCTCGTCTTCAATATTGTTGCGGGTGGTAAGCTCGTCCGATTTGCTCTTCGAATTTTTGTACGCCAGCCCTGAAATTACGCCCAAGTCGTAAAGCGCTTTGTCGGTGTCGGCTTGAAGTTTGGCCTGTGTGTAGTCAGAATTCACCGTCGCGGCACCGGCTTTCTGGTTCATCAGATTGCTTTGCAGCGTCACCTTCAGGCTTTGATATTCAGCTTCCGCCGCTTTCAATTGCAGCTTGGCATCAACCGCTTCCTGCTCCACTTGCGGATTGCTCATCTCCAGCAGAATCGTGTCCGGCTTCACCTGCGAACCTGGCAACTTCAGAATGCGCACAATCGTGGCCTCCGTCTCTGCTGGTATTTGACGGGTGAACTCCTGACTGGGAATCAACGAACCTAAACCGCGTACCTGACGCAGCATTGGGCCGCGCTTCACGGTATCAGTCCACACTGTGCTGCGTTCGACTTCCGGAGCCGCGGGCTTCAGACGCGTGACGCCCACCGTCGCAGCGGCCAACACGACGATCCCCACCGCAGACCAAATGATTTGGCGGCGGCGTTTTTGCTGTTTGAACTCTGGCCGGGCTATATCCATATGCCGCAATCCTGCAACCCTGAGGCCATAGCAGGATTGACCCTATAACATTGAATGCTCTTGGCTTAATGGATTGCAGACATTAGTTTGCGATTGAACATTGTCCGCTAACAGAATTGAGTGTCCATTGATGGACAACTCATTAGGGCCAATGCTTTTTAAGAGTTACTTCACAGCAATGGCGAGGCATCTAAAAACCATGCCTGAAACAAAGTCGCATTCTCACCGCTCCGATCATCTCCGTATTGTTCCTCTAGCAACGCCTGAAGTACTTCAACGGGAGGCCACACCTGCCGCGCATTTGACCTACAACAATGGCCCGCTGATCACCAGCTGTCAGGTATTCACCGTCTTTTGGGGATCTGCCTGGCAATCGGCGTCGCCAGGAATGATCAACGAACTGAATGGATTTTTTGACTACATTTTGGCCAGTTCGCTCATCGACCAATTGTCGGAATATGACGTGCCGCAATTCAAAATTTCACATGGCAAGCGAACCGGCACGATCACGCTCACGAATCCAGATGTGAGCAAAACGGTTGACGATTCTGACATTCAGAAAATGATCCGGGACCAGATTTCTGCCAAAAAGTTTCCGGCATCCACTCCCCAGACCCTTTACTTTATTTTTCTGCCGTCCGGGGTGACGGTCACTCAAGGAAGCTCGGCTTCCTGCAAAGTTTTTTGCGGATATCACGACGCGATCGGGAACGACATCTTTTATGCAGTGATGCCATTCCCTGGATGCTCCGGCTGCTCTTCCAACTTTTCCAGCTTCGAGGCTCTTACCGTCACTGCCTCTCACGAGTTATGCGAGGCCATCACCGATCCCATCCCCGGACAGGGATGGTACGACAGCCAGAATGGTGAGATCGGAGACATTTGTGCGTGGAAGACCAAGAAAGTAGGTCAGTACACCGTCCAGCAAGAATGGTCGAATAGCCGCGGCAGCTGCTTCTGATTTTTGCAGCATGGGTCGAAAGGTCAGGCCAGCCTGCATCATCAAATTCTGCGGAGAAGCGCCTAAACCTTCTCGGCCTCGGCCTGCCCTACTTCAAATTCAACGGTCTGAGTTCCGAGTTGGGGATGGATGGCCGTCAGCCGCACTGTTCCTGGCTGTTCTTTAGCTCGCACCCACACCGCACCCGTGCCGCCGACCAGCGAAAAGGGATTATCTCCAATCAGCTCAGCCGGGCCTTCCAAGTTAAACTTCACCGAGTCGTTAGCGAATGGCCGAATCCGGTCAAACTGATCGGTGACTCGCAGAACCACACGTGTGCTATCAGCGCCATCGGCAACTAATGCTTTGTCGTCTGCAAGCAGTGCAAATTTCTTATCCACTCCATCGCCCGAAAGATTTTTTACGATCACCTGCTTCCCTTGTATGTAGCCCTCAAGCCGCATGTCTCCCCATTTGTGAAATAGCTCACCCAGCTCAACCACGAAGGGAGCATATTTAAGATGAGCAAATTGTTTGCGGTCAGGATCGACTTCGGCCACGAGATGGTCCGCAATGTAGATTTTCAAATGATCACAGTTTGAACATACGACGGCTTTCGAGAATCCAATAGATTGATCGCCCCGCGCCCAATGAAAGGCTGGCTCAAGCACCACTTCTTCGGCGGGATCACATTGCGACTTATAAAATCCCGCCGCCGGCTTCGGTTCACGAAAAATGTCCGTGACCCCGTGGTAACAGATACGATCGCCGGAGCCAAAATTGCCGTGGGTGTTGTAATCGAACGCGCACCATCCAATTCCACCCGCATATTGCGGATTCGACGCCAGCTGGTCATGAATACGGGCGTGACGCAGCGTGTGCTCGACTAGCCGCTCCACGTTGTCGATGGTCTTGGTTGGATAAGTGTGTCCGACAAATTCGGTATTCAGGTAGCGCGGATGGTTTGGCGGCTTCAACGGAAAACCGAAGTCATTCATGGTGAACACGTCTTCCAGGAATTCTGATTCCTGGAAGTACCGGATTCCGCCGGTCTGGCGCGTGGGATCGAGTTGATGAGCCATTGCGTTGGTGCGCGTGTAGAAGTCGTGGTTGTCTCTCGACTCATTAATGCGCACTCCCCACAAAATTATCGACGGATGATTCCAGTCGCGGCGGATCATTCGACGGACATTATCGACGGAAATGTCCTGCCAGGCTTGATCTCCGATGTGTTGCCAGCCGGGAATCTCTTCGAGAACTAACAGACCGATCTCGTCGCATGCATCCAGAAAATGCCGCGATTGCGGGTAGTGCGATGTTCTTACGATGTTGCATCTGAGCTTGTTGCGCAGGATCTCCGCGTCACGCCTCTGGGCACGTGCAGGCATCGCTTGCCCAACATAGGGGAAGGTCTGATGACGATCGAGGCCGCGTAACTTGATGACTTTTCCATTCAATTCAAACCCGTGATCGGTAAATTGCGCCTCGCGAAAGCCAAATCGCCTCGTGTCTTCGTCAACAACCTGAGCGCCTCGCAACAGACGTACCCGCACCGAGTACAGGTTTCGATGTTCGAGGTCCCACAGTTTGATTCCGGTCAACGACGCAATATTGAGTACGTGAGCAACCGGCTCGCCTGAAGGACCGCCCTTGGGCACCTGAGCTGAGGCCTTAGCGATCACACTTTCATCATCGAGCAGTTCAGCTTGCAGTGTGAGTGGCCCCGATGATTCCAGATGCTGCAAAAAACAATCTATCTCGAGCGAGGGATGCGCGAGCACATCTTTTGGCCGGACAGAAATGTTCTCGATAAATGTCGGCGCAACCGCGAGCAGAGAGACTTCGCGATAGATTCCCCCAAAGGTCAGGTAGTCGATCTCGTATCCGAAAGGCGGAATGTCAGGCCGCTCGGTTGAGTCGACCGCGACCGCCAGCACATTATCTCCATCGAAATCCACATGCGGGGTTAGTTCGAAGAAGAACGGAGTGTAGCCGCCCTTGTATTCTCCAAGCCGCTGTCCGTTCAGCCACACCGTCGAAGCCGTCATCACGCCTTCGAAGTGCACAAAAATGTGTTTGCCGCGAGCTTCAGTTGGGAGCTTGAAATGACGGCGGTAAATCGACACCAGTTCGTACCGCTTCTCATCGAAGCCATGCCACGGAAGCCGCACATTCGTGTGTGGCACCACCACACTTTCGAAGCCCGCATCGTCAAAACCCTTTTCACTGGCGGCTTCGGTAAATTTGGGGTTATAAAGCCAATTTCGATTCATCGGAAACACGAGCCGCCCCGCTGTGTTCGCGGTCGTTCCGTCCGCGTTGGCTGCAAGCCCATGCGACGCTAAGGTCGCGCCCGCTATAAAAGTACCCGTGTTCCTGATGAAATCGCGTCTATCCATTTTTTCTCCTGTCATTTCGTCGATGACGACACACCATTGTTGTGGCACCTATGAACTCTTGCCGGGGCCAGACACTCATGCAATCCAGGACAACAAGTGCGAAATATCGGTCGCGCCGCTTGACTCCGTACCACGAGGCACAGACGGTCCAATGACAACCGCGCTGCTATGGTTTTCGAACCACACTAGAAATGAAGATCGTTCAGCGCCAGGCAGGCGTTGCTGATTGATCCAGTTGTAATACGCTCCCATGTCTGCATCGACCAGCGAGCCGATCAAATCCAGCTCAGAGCCCCTGTCACTCGTCGATAGTAATTCGTTCATCGGCTTTTGCCGTTGCCGTGGCGCAAATCGGACGAGCAACGTTAAAGGCTGCGCCCGGCGCAAAGTTTCGCGCGCCGCCCACTGCGCGAATGTTGTGCTGAAAATTTGCGTTCCAGAACCTTCGGTGAGCAACTTGAGTTGGAAGCGAGAGAGTACTGCGTCTCCTGATTTGTCCAAGCCGACATCTGAGGGACGCAGTTCCGCCATATGTGTGCGCAGTGTCTCCGGGCCCATGCCGGGTCGTGAAATATCAGTTTGCATTTTGCGCAACAGCGCGGCCCGCGCCGGAGCCAGCGATTCGTAGGACACAACCGTCAGCGCCGGATCATGCTCAGCTTCCTCACCGCCATCAATGTACCAATGCGCATAGGGTGCCGGATGGGCTTTGGCCCGTGCGGCCGCCGCGTCGAGTAAAAGCTTCACCCCATTCTCGGGATTCACGTGGGTGCAATACGCCCCATGTGGCCGCAGCTTGCGAAACAATGGCTGGTCGTACGAATCGAGGTTCTTACCAATGATGCTGATCCCAAGTCTCGGCAATGTCGGCGATTCCGGCGGGACCGCTGCTCTCAATCGGTCCGCGTAATGCATTGCTGCTTGACGAAAGGCGTCTTGTTGATGCGTGCTCCAAAGATGAGCGGAAAGTTGCTCTACAAACAAGCCCGGCGCGTTCACCCAGTCGGCATGTTCAAGACTTGCGGACAGGTGGATAGCAGAGAATTCCTGAAACCAGTCACCCACTTGGCCCGATGAAAGGGAGCGCAGATTTTCCAATTCGCGCTCAATGGCCCGGCGCTCAACTGGGAATTTGAAATCAAATTCTATGATCTCCTTGAGTAACGAGGGCAGAAAGCTCAAAGGCAGAGGTTGCAGCGCAGCCAAATAATCTACAACCAGCTTCTTCGCCTCCGGCGGGTATGACTTGAAATGCTCGGGTTTCAAATCGCGCGGCAACATGGCTAGATCAACTCCGCAATCGGCTTGCCTTGCGAAAGCGACGCAGAAAATCCCAGCATAGATCCGAGCGTGGGCACCAGATCGGTCGAGTCCACCGCCCGGTCATATACCACGCCTTCGCGAATTCCCGGCCCGAGCGCCATCAACCAAGTTGTTCGAGACAACGCGTCGCCAGTGCGATGGTGCTGGAAGCCATTCCCGCCTGCGTCCTCGTCGCTATCACGTCCGAAGTCCGGAAGAATAAATAAGCTGGTTTTGCCCGCATATTCCGGTTCTGTCTGGATCATCTTCCACAACTCGCCGCACAACCGGTCGGTGCGGCGGATTCCGTCGATGTAGAGCGAATAGGCTCCTGCATGTGCTACATCAATGTCGTGCAGCGTGATCCACAAAAGACTTGGCGCAACCTGGCGCATGAGTTGCCGCACGATATAGACAGAAAGCTCGTCCGGGCTCGACAGTGTCTTCGCGTGGGTTTTGAAGTCACTGCCGGAGAGTTTCAAAATTGTTTCCAATTGCTGCAGTTCGAATTCCTGCCCAGCTAATTCGGGCGAATAAAACGGGGTTTCGTAGTTATCCCGAAGCAGATGCTGGTAGTCGGCATTTCCGCCGGATATTGCAGCGCTTAACAAATGCTTGGGCAGGATCACTCTGGCTCCAAGTCCCGGTCCATATGAACGATTACTGCTCTCACCGATCCGGTTGAAACCGTTACTAGGCGCGACTACCCAGGCGTCGGACGACGGCCGCCTCAGCTGTTTGCGGAAGTATTCGAAGACGGTCGGATTTTCAGGGGGCACCGTAGCAAAGTTGTTAAAAGTTTCATACGCGCCAGTCGCGAGGCTCGCGGTGGCAACGTAGTGGCCGAGAATGCCGTGATTCACTACCTGCGTAAAAAAACTGGCCTGCGGAATCAGTTCCCGCATGAGATGCGGAATGTTTTCCTGACCTTCAGGCGCAAAGGTTTCCTGATCGCGCGCGCCCCCGCCGAACGTGATCACGATAACTTTCTTTTTTGAGGAAGAGGTAGCAGCGCGGGCAAACCGGGACGACATCAGCGTGCTGCCTAGAACCAAACCGCCGGCATCACGTAAGAAGTCCCGCCGCGAACACGAAATCAACGCACTGTCTGACAAAGACGGTCTCATGATGTCTAGTGTTGCGCCTCTTCTTTTTCCGAATAGACGAACTGTCGAATCTCCGCGCGCTGCTTGTCCAGTTCTGCGAGATGCTGAGCCCGCAGCCGCTGGTAAATCTCTAATTGTTCCTGTGCTCGTGCTTTTTGGCGGGTATGGACATATGCCTGCCCCAGACGGTAGTGCGCGTCGGCCAGATCGGCATTCTCCTGCAACGCACGTTGATAATGCGGAATCGCTTCCACGTATTTGCTCTGATCGGAGTACAAATTTCCCAACTGTAAATGGGCCTCAGGCAGCTTTGGATCAAGTGCAATCGAGCGCTTCAGCAGCGCCTCGATCTTTCCAACATCCAGATTGGCATCCTGCGCTCGCCTGCCCTTCCACAGGCTCATCGCATAATAAAAATGAGCACGAGCATTTTGCGGTTGCAGCTCTGCAAAACGTCGGAAGCGTTGAATTACCGCATCCGCCTGACTGGGAGAACTATCGTAGGCCTTCGACAGAAAGTAGTAACAGCGAGGGTCAGAAGGATTCAGATCGGCCGCTTTCAGTAACGCCTTGACCGCGTCGTCATAATTGCCGCGCGAATATAAGGCCATGCCGAGACCTATTGCCAGCCTCGGCGAATTCGGATAATGCTCAGCCGCACTCTGGAATACATTCACCGCTGGATCGAGGGTGCGGTGCACGAGCAACTCGCTTCCCCAATCGAACAGATTGCTCTCACTAGGGTCCATGTGCGCGGCCGTCTCGTATTGATTTTCGGCGGCAACGAACTTTCCATCCTTTTCTTCAATTTCCCCCAGCACATTGTGCAGTTCCGCAGTGTCTTTCTGCTTCAAAAGATTCTGTACTAAATTTCTGCCATCATCCAGCTTGCCGGTTTTTTCGTAGGCCAGCGCTAAATCGTATCCGTTGTCGTATGCAGCAGAATTAATCTTCTGCGCTGTTTCAAGATACGGAACCGCGTCGTTCAATTTTCCCGCAGCCAGGTAAATTTCGCCGAGGTTGTGATTTGTGTCGTAGCTCTTGGGATCGAGCTCAACCGCTTTCTTGAATTCGATCTCTGCCGTTGCCACCTTCCCCATATGAACCAGGTTGGTTGCAAGATTTGTTCGCGCCTCTGCCGATTCCGGTTTCAATCGCACCGCTTTGGCCAGGTGATCGTTGGCCTTCGACTCCTGCGATTCGGCGGCGTACACCATCCCTAACAACTCATGAACATCAAAGCTCTGAGGAACTTGGCGCACCAATTCCTCTAGCTGATTGGCGGCATCTGCATAATGTCCGGAATTGTACTGCGACACTGCTGCCTGAAATGCAGTATCCAGCTTTTGTGCTGGTTCGGTTTCGGCGGCGCTATCCGGCATATGTCCCGCCAGAACGAGGAGTATGAACAGTGGCCGGAAACGTTGGGTCACAGCATTCGTATGTTAGCACCGCGTGGGACTGCAGGGCTGCGTCAGATGGCGTGGGGAAGGGCGCTGGTTGACGCCCTCCCCGCCACCTGCACAATTAGAAGTACAACTTCAACGCAAACTGAATTTCTCGCGAATCATATGGAGCATCGCGAGTCGATCCAATTTCGCCAAAGGTTGAATCGTTGAAGTTGGTTGCACCAGATACCGCGACAACGCCGTTGCCACCGAACCCGGGATAGTTAAAGTTGGGATGATTGAAGACATTAAATACTTCCGACCTGAACTCCAGACGAGCGCGTTCCGTGAGTTGGAAATTCTTGAACAGCGACAAATCGAGTCGGTGGAAACCAGGCCCTTCAACTTGAGATGGCTCCCCACCTCCAATGGCCCCGACCCCTGGAATATTGACGCACCCGGCAGGTGTCCCAGGTGACCCCACCTCGCAGGGCTGAGCAAAAGCCGCCGGATTCAGCATTGCTACGTTCCCATCAGCAGTCTTGTGGAATGAAGTCCGGGGATTTTGTCCGGGTATGACAAACGAATAACAGTTCACGCCGGCGCCTGTTCCAGACGGACAATCCAATTTAAACGGCTGCCCACCTTGCAGGGTCGTGGCCCATACCAGCGCCCAGCCGCCTAACAGTCCGTTCGAGACGCCGCTGGCATCGCCCATGAACCGTTTGCCTTTGCCAAAGGGCAACTCATAGCTACCGCTAAAGTGCACTACGTTGCGAATATCGAAATTTGCCAGACCATAGTCAGCATGAATTCCGATACCTGGCACATAAGCAGCGCGGTACCCATTACCAGCGAACCCGTTCAACAAATCAAGAGCGTCGGAACGAACTTTTGAATAGGTGTAAGCGAGCAAGAAATTCAGGCCCGTGGAAAATTTCTTTTCCACGCTGGTTTGCAGGCCGTGATAGTAACTGCTGCCCTCGGTGGTTGCATAGCTGGCATTTTGCCCAAAATCCGGGAACTGTAATCCGCCCAAAGCTGCAGGTAGAGGCCCGCCGGGCTGCCCAGCCAACAATTTCGAGCCCGTAAGTGTCGTATTTGGCGGTAGGAGAGCAGTTGGGTTGTTTGATCCCGGAAACACTTCCAAATGCCGTCCGAATGTGCCGACGTAGGCTGCTTGCACTGACATCGACGGGGTCAACTGGTATTGAATGGTCAGATTATCGCCGATCGAATACGGCGTTTGATACGCAAATTGGATTCCGCGCAACTGCAGCCCTTGCGCGTTAACTGTAAGCGGGTCAAGCGGAATGCAACCAAAACCGGTTTCCAGAGTTGGACCCCCTGTTGGCGTCGCAGCGCTGCAGCCGGCAAATTGGTTAATTGGGGTAGCATCGTTCTTCTGCTGGAATTGGAACGAGAACTGGAATGGGTAGTTCTCACCCAGGTTTGGAGAATATCCACGATTCTCAAATCCGTTGTAGAACATCCCCGCCCCACCACGGACGACAAGCTTCGGAGTCATTTGATAGGCAAAACCAAATCGCGGGGCAAAGTTGGTGGTTTGCGATGTTCCGAGACCTTTACCGTATTGTTTTGTGATTGCGAGCCCAATCCCGTCTTGAGCCAACAGGTCATTGAAACTAGTGGTGCAGGCACAGGTTGAGTTCGTCGAAAGTTGAAACGCCCCAGCACTCGGCGGAATCAGGTACAGAGGTGAATTGCCGGGAGGCCCAGAGGGAACAAAATTGGCCTGCTTGCCAAAGTGATCGTATACGAGCCCAAAGAAGTCCCATCGCAGGCCGAGGTTGAGAGTTAAGTTTGAAGAAACTTTCCAGTCATCTTGAATGTAATTGCCATAGTAATTCTTTCCGTTATCGCTTAACGAAATATTGGACGCAAATTCGTTGTTCGGACCTCCGACAAACGGGCAAGTCGCAAGCCCGCAAGGTACTGTGTTCGCTGTCGGAGTAAGTAAGAATTGCGCACGGCCGGTATTACCTCCACCAACATTGGGAACATCGGTATAGGTTCCATCAAAATTGAACTGCCCGCGTGACCACGGCGGCTGCAACGTCGAAAACTTAACGTGCTGGTATTCGAAACCCATCTTGAAGGTGTGTTTGCCGTAAATCTTGGTGAAATCATCGTTTACTTGAATCGTGGAACTCACTTCGTCAGATGGCAAGAACGAGTTACCCCCCAGGGTCTGCAATCCGTTTATTCCAAATGCCGGCAACCCGCCATTTTCATGCACTTGGGGGATTCCGAGAATGCCATATGTTGACGGAAGATTGCTGAGATTGTTGGCCTCAGGAATATTTCGGGTTGTGTGCAGATAATTCAATCCAACCCGCGCCACGTTAACCGTAGTTGGCGATATCGTATGCGTCCAAACCAGCGCGCTCTGTTGCGCAATTGCGGTCTGATTGCCTTGGAAGAAACCGCCGCCGTCGGCCACGCCTCCAAAAATACTTGGAATGAGTTGCGGATCGTCCGCCAAACTAAAGCGATAAAACAACTGGTCCTTTTGAGTGAAATCTAAATCCAGCCGTGTATCGAACGATTGGCGGTTCTCTACCAAAACCGGCGAAGCGGTGTAATTGGAAAACAATGATCCGCTCGTAGGGGCCGGGTAAAGCTTCAGAAGGGCCACTGCGTTGGGATCGAGTCGGTTGACGGGAATGATGTTTCCAGGAAATGGATCTCTAACGAACCCACTTCCGGCTACGCGAGTCGTAGCGGGGTCAAAAATCGTCCCTTTCGGAAAGGTTCTGCCCAATGCGTCAGTACTGGTTCCGGATTGTCCCGTAATCAAATCACTAAAATCCGTGAATCCACTGTTCCGCTCGGCAACCGTCGGAACCGACCCGGTCTGAATGGTTCCCTGCCGCCTTCTCAATCCCTCGTAGTCGCCGAAGAAAAATACTTTGTTATGCCCGTCAAATACGTGCGGAATGGCGACCGGTCCACCGATCGTGAAGCCGTATTGGTTCTGTCGCAGTTCACCCTTCTGCGTTTGCCATTGGCCGGCGGCGTTTTGCGTATGCTCGAAGTAGTCAGCCGCGTCCAATTTGTCATTGCGGAAAAATTCCCACACATCGCCGTGGAACTGATTGGTTCCTGATTTGATCGTCGCGTTCAGCACAGCCGCGCCAGAGCGTCCATACTCAGCGCTGAAGTCGGTGGTCTGAACTTTGAACTCCTGGATTGCATCAACCGGAGGCAAAACCACGAAGTTAGTTCCATTCAAAAAATCCACGGTGTCGGAGTTATTGTCAACGCCGTCGAGCATGTAGTTGTTCTGCGCCGGGCGAAAGCCATTAGCCGAAAACGCCCCCGTGGATGCGTTGCCTCGCGTGTCAGATTGCGGCGAGTTCACGCCCTGGACTAGTTGCGCGAGAAATGTGAAATTGCGTCCGTTCAGCGGAAGCTGATTCACGCTGCGCTGGTCAATCACCTGCCCGACCGATGCGTCCTGAGTTTGCAATACTGGAGCTGCCGCGGTGACTTCCACCGTCTCTGACGTACTGCCGGCTGTCATGGTGAAATTTACGACCACGTTAGCGCCGACGTCGACCTTCACATCACTTTGGCTTGCAGTCTTGAATCCCTGAAACGCGGCGTCGACTTTGTAAGTCCCGATTCTGACCGGAGAAAATTTGAACACGCCGTCGCTGCCCGTGGTGGTGGACAGGGCGATGCCCGTGCCGACATTCGTAAGAGTGACCTTAGCGCCACTGACAACGGCGCCTGAAGGATCCGAAATGGTGCCAACAATTGAGCCGGTATCGACTTGCGCTTGCGCGACGGTTGCTAGCAGCAGAGCGGTGACCAACATCGCCAGTAGAGCTTTTAGCGTGCAAGATGAGACGTCAACTCGCTTCATGACCTTCCTCCTAAGTCTCCGGCTCGAATGCTCAAATTCTTAAGCTCGATTACCGACAAAGCGACCGCAAGGCCGGCGCGCGCATAGCGCGACGTCAGCCTCTCTGAATCTTGAAGTTTTGATCGTTGAATTCGACGCCCAACCCCCAAGAATGGATGAACCGCTTAACCCACGAAAACCTGTTAACCGTTTAACCCGCCAGCAAAATCGCTTAACCGTTTAATCTCGCTGGTAATAAACGTGTTTGCGAGTGTTATCACGTGCAAATATCGATTGTCAAGCAAATTTTTGTCGGTTATACTCACCTCGCTTCTGCACAAAAATGACCCTCACCATCCGTGATGTCGCGAAAGCCGCAGGGGTATCGACCGCCACCGTTTCTAACGTCCTGAACAAAACTGGTAAGGTTGGACGCAAGACTCACCGGCTGGTGGTCTCTGCAGTGAAGCGTCTCGGTTATGTTCCCGATGCGCACGCGCGGCATCTGGCATCACGCGATCGTCATCGCACTTTAGGGATCATCGTCTCCGATATTGAAAATCCATTTTTTCCTGAGGTCATCAAGGGATTCGAATTGCGCGCCCAGCAATTGGGCTATGACGCGATTTTGAGCGATACAAATTACGATCCACGGCGCACTCGCCGTGCGGCTGAGCGAATGATGGAGCACAAAGCTCGTGGCGTCGCCATTATGACTTCAGAAATCAGCCTGCGCCTGATTCACGAACTGGCACGCAGGAAAATCGCCGTTACATTTCTCGACCTCGCGCCCACGCGCGCTTACATGAGCAATTTGCGGATTGATTACGCCTCGGGCATAGACCAGACCGTCAAGCACCTTTACGATCTTGGTCACCGGCGTATTGCCTTCGTCGCCGGAAGGGAAGGACTGAAGTCAAACGTTGCGAGGTTGGAAGCCTACGAAGATTGCATGCGCCTCCTAGGATTGGAACCCGGGCCAATATTGCCTGGAGACTTGCGCTTTGAAGGCGGCATGTCCGCGGGATTGGCGGTCGCGCAAATGACTCCTCGACCGACTGCAGTGATTGCGATCAACGATCTCACTGCCGTTGGTGTAATTAAGGGACTCATGAGCGCCGGCTGTCGGGTGCCGCAGGACGTATCCGTCACGGGATTCGATAAGACCAGACTCGCAGAATATAGCAATCCTTCTATCACTACGGTTGATATCCATCGCGAAACTCTGGGCCAAATCGCCGCCGATGCTTTGCATGAACTGTCGAGCTCGGCAACTCCGAATGGCAAGGAATACCAGATCGGTGCGGAATTGATCCTAGGGGAATCTTCCGGGCCCGCCCCCCTTGTCAAGCCTTGATAAACTTTTCCGCGGTACACTTCTCGACAACACTAATGCAGGCTTAATTGCCGCAACCGTTCAGGATGTCTGCTCGCAAGGACCAACTCTCCCGTCGAACTTTCCTCAAGGGAATGCAGCTCGCACCCGCGCTATTTTTACCAGCGCCATTGCGCATGCTGAGTTGGTGCCAGCCTTCATCGATGCGAAGTTTTCTCTATCGCGATTTCTTGTTCGCCGATCTTCGTGTTACGCCGCATTATCCCGTTAGTAACCCGCTCGACGAAGTCCTGCGCCAGGTAGTTCCGGGCAGCGATGAATATCTGACCGAGAAATACGCATTCGAAATTCTTGTGCTCTTGGGCGAATGGACCAAAGCTCTAAAGACGTCCGCCTCGGCGCTGGGCAGCGTTTTGGCAAGGTTTATCGATCCCGCCTTGAAAGCTACCCCACTCACGGAGATCGAACGAACGCCCGTGCGCTCTAAGTATGGTATTGATGCATACCGGCGAAAATTTCCTTCCGAGCAACTCATCGGGCGTACACGGTTTATCGACCAACTCGCTCGATACCGTTCTGATTTCTCAAGTCTCGACATGGCCGAATTCGAAATTACCTCTATCGAACAAATAAAAGATTCGCCTCTGACGGTGAACGCAGAATTGCGTTACGAATTTGTGGGTGCCCTCACGAGTGGCGGTCGAGAACAACGAATCGGTTACTGGAAAACTCGCTGGTCTCACGCCGAATCGATCGGCTGGCAGCTTGTTCAATGTGACGCAACCGACGAAGCTGTCAGCCGGGCGACTGGCCCAGTTTTCGTCGACGTCGCTTCGCAAGCGTTTGCGTCCACCGAATCCTACAAAACTCAAATGCTGCGCGGAAATGATTACTGGCGCACCGTTCTTGATGGCGCCTGCGGAATCGACGTTTACGGAAACAATGGAGTCGCGGCGGGAGACTTCAACAACGACGGCTTGGATGACATCTACATTTGCCAGCCCGCTGGACTGCCCAATCGTCTCTATCGCAATAACGGCGATGGCACCTTCAGCGACGTGACCGAACAGGCCGGCGTGAATGTTTTGGATTCCTCTTCCTGCGCGTTGTTTGCCGATTTTGAAAATAAGGGGCTCCAAGACCTCCTCGTGGTTTGCGAAGGTGGCCCTTTGCTTTTTCTAAATCAGGGAAATGGAAAATTTGAACTCAAGCGCGACGCTTTTAAGTTTGCCCGTCCGCCGCAGGGAACGTTCACGCACGCCGCCATCTCAGACTACGATCGAGATGGGCGGCTCGACATTTATTTTTGTCTTTACAACTATTACCTCGGCTTGGATCAGTATCACTATCCGGCACCATACTTCGACGCACGCAACGGGCCGCCAAACTTTCTTCTTCGCAACGAAGGCAATGCCACCTTCGTGGATAGGACCGAAGCGGCGGGTTTGAATGTCGACAACGACCGCTATAGCTTTGCCTGTGCCTGGGGGGACTGCAACTCAAATGGATTGCCGGATCTTTACGTCGCCAATGACTTTGGCAGAAACAACCTTTACCGCAACAATGGTGACGGGACTTTTACATCAGTGTCGACCGAAGCTGGCGTGGAGGATGTCGGAGCTGGCATGA
>Ga0105240_10007541_pt1 | contig 15769 bp, 17 predicted proteins | sample KBSC54metaG_FD_80426 | JGI IMG/M metagenome (GOLD analysis project Ga0105240, IMG submission 80426) | Corn rhizosphere microbial communities from Kellogg Biological Station, Michigan, USA - KBS C5-4 metaG | ecosystem: Host-associated > Plants > Roots > Rhizosphere > Soil | place: Michigan, USA... | reverse complement strand
CCTGACCAGCGCGCGGAGGTCGAGGATTTCGTCGACTTCCTGAGGGCACGCAAGGAACGCGCACGCGATGCCGCCGCGCAGCGCTTGGGCGACGCCTTCAAGAAATTGGATGCCCTGGACCAAACCCCGCCGAGCGCGGAAGAAGTCCAGTCGGAGATTGATGCGGCACGCGCCGAGCGCCGTGCCCGTCATGCGGATCGTCGCTGACACCAATACGGCCCTCTCGGGCCTGCTCTGGCCGGGACCACCGCGGCGACTCCTCGACTTAGCGCGTAACCGGATCATTACCCTCTATAGCAGCCAGATTTTGCTGGCTGAACTTGCGGAGGTTATCGTCCGCGACAAGTTCGCCGATCGGATCCTCGCCGCCGGCGTTTCGGCCAGCGAACTCGTGCAAGACTATGAGAGTCTGGCCGAGATCGTTGACCCGCTACCGCTCTCCGCACCTGTTAGTCGAGATCCGGACGATGATCATGTGCTCGCGTGTGCATTAGCAGCTGGCGCCGATCTAGTGGTGTCGCGAGACTTCGATCTTCTCGACTTGCACGAGTACCAAGGCATACCGATCCTCGCTTCCGCAGACGCCTTGCGGCACATTGAGGCGGCCCAAAAGTAGGTGTCACTAATCGCGAATTCAACTTCCGGCGCAGGACTCAGAGAGAATCATGGAAAAGCCTTTCGAACCGATACACGACGATTCGAACTCCGGTCGAATGGATGACAAAGCGGTAGATAGCTCAACTCGTGAAGAGCGGCAGATTCGTAGTCGCATCGCCACATTCATAGCGTCTAACACGATCTCGCGAGACGAACTGCACGATCGTCACGCGGATGCACAGCGTCCAAAACGACTTGAATTCCTAAGGGAGCATGTCCAGGTACCACATGACTTCGATTCAGTGGGCAGCGAAGAGATCGACCAAATGTTTGGGAAAGAGCGCTGAGGTTCTGCGGCTGACTCGTTCAAAAGTTTGGTCGGTCGTTTCTTTATTGTGGATGTTGCGACCCACTCGCGCTGAATTGACACACCGACTTCCAATCTCAACGCCAACTATTTCACAGGAGTGAACGTGTCGTCGATCGCCGTCGATCCGATGATCCAGCTTGCGTTCTCAATAGCCGAAAACAAAGGCACCTACGCTTTGCTACTTGGCTCTGGACTATCTCGGGCAGCGCAAATCCCCACGGGTTGGGAGATAACACTGGACCTCATTCGTCGCACGGCGGTCATGAGCGGCGTGACTGACGAGCCGGATTGGGCGCACTGGTATCGGGTGACCAAAGGTGAGGAACCAAACTACTCGAAGCTCCTTGAAGCTCTGGCCTCGACTCCCGACGAGCGCCGGGGAATTTTGCATCGATATATCGAGCCGGATGAGGAGGACCGACTCGCCGGGAGAAAAATTCCTACTGCTGCGCATCATGCTATCGCCAGCCTCGTTCAATCGGGCCATGTTCGCGTCATTGTCACGACGAATTTTGATCGGCTGCTGGAAAACTCGTTGCGTGAGCGTGGGGTCGAGCCCACGGTTGTTGCATCGGCCGACGCACTCTATGGAGCCGAACCCTTAGTTCACACCGGCTGTTTCATATTAAAGGTGCACGGAGATTACAAAGACGTTCGTATACTCAACACCGATGCAGAGCTTGAATCATACCCGGATCCTTATAACCGCCTGTTGGACCGTATCTTCGACGAATATGGCCTTGTTGTCTGTGGATGGTCTGGAGAGTGGGATCACGCTCTCAGAGCCGCACTACTCCGCGGTACCAGCCGACGCTATTCGACGTATTGGGCTTCTCGCGGCGCTCCAAAGAGTCGCGCGGCAGACTTGATAGTCCATCGACGTGGAAAAGCTTTGGAGATTGTCGATGCGGATAGCTTTTTAAAAAGGCTGGCGGCGCAGGTTGAAACTCTTGAGCAATCGCGCCGCCTGAATCCTCTCAGTGTTGATCTACTCGTGAACACTGTGAAAAGATTCTTACCGAGGCCCGAACACCGAATCGACCTCCATGATCTGTTCGGGGATGAAGTCACCAAGTTGTTAACGCTTCTCGGCGGGCCTCAATTCGGTCCGATAGATCCGTTCGGTGAATCTGAGTACCGACTGCGCGTGAGGCGTTTGGAATCAGCGACGGAGACACTTGCGCGCATCTCGGGCGCTGTCGGTCGATGGGGTGCAGAGAGTGAGCATTATTTGATGCTTGATGCGATTCGCACTCTGGATGCGCGGGCCGCTGAAGTTCGAAGCGGAAATACCGCTTGGATCAACCTCAGGTTTTACCCGGCCGTCCTAGTATTTTACGCCTATGGAATTGCTTTGACCCGGTCTGAACGGTGGCGGGAGCTTCACTCTCTTTGTGTTGCCCCCGTTTTCAGGGAATTGAATAATGAGCCTTCCCGGCTTATCGATGTACTTTTTTTGTGGGGCTGGCCAGGTGGCTCTGACGAACTGTGGAAGATGATGGAAGGGTACGAACGGCGCAAAACCCCTCTTAGTGACCATTTGTGCGACGTAATGGGCGGTTGGTCGAGCAGCTTCGCGTCGATTACGCCCGACTTTGAGCTGTTGTTCGAACGCTTTGAGGTGTTAGGGTCATTAGCACAGTTTGAACTGAATGATGAGGTATCGATAAGGGCCGTACTAGAGACTGGAAATGATTTTGCTTTTATGCCCGTAGGGAGAACGGCGTGGCACAACACAACCAAGGCACAAATCCTGCGCGATTTACAAGCGGAGCCCCAGATAAAGCGGCTTACGGAGGCTGGATTTGCAAAATCGAGTGCTGGGTTTCTGGCTCTGTTCCTGATCAACTTCAAAAGAGTTTCTGCTCGAATCGGTTGGTGACTTATCTTGTCAATACGTGTGTTTCCCATCGACGATCAGATCTTACGGCCGCCTTCGACTAACTACTGGAGGCGCCGGATGCTTGCGTTAGCGCTTTGCGCCCGTGCTCAGTGAGCCAGTTAACCAAGACGAGACGTCCGCAACGCCAAATGTCGCGTTGACTATCTCCATCCGACAGATATGCGGCGGTGAATGCACCCCAGTTGAAGCGATCTCCGTGCAGCAACCTTCCTCCATGTGACAGCGCCGATCGTAGTGAGTATAGCGATCGTCGCTGGTTCGCAGTAGTACCGGGAGATGGAGCGTATCTGTCAACGAACTCAGCGAAACGTTTAGTAGGTCCAGCTCCGAGGGGCCGGGAACACGACGTGCAAAAGTTTTCTGGCTTAGAGTCGGGCATCAGTGCTTCGATTGCAGAAACCAGTGCTGTAAATGCAGCTGAGTCAGATGTTCGGGAAGCGCGTCTCGAAAACTGATGCCAGTAACAGCTCCGCAAAAAACGCTCCCTGGTTTCGAGTGACAAGCCGAAGTAGGCGTCAAGCAATTGTTCGAAAGAGTCAGATAACTGTAAGTCCTGACCGACTGACAGTGATGTCTCCTTGTAGTATTCCTCCTGTGGAAGTCTTCCGATCGGCGGAGTTGAAGCCCAGTCTGAGAATCCGTTAGCCAACCCATTGGCCCCGGGCCAGATGTAACTCTCCTGCAGAAACTCGCTCCGGAATGTCGTTGGGTCGCCACTTTGGACAACGCTCCAATGATAGTTCGCCCTGTTGGAAATTGCGCCATTTATGTGGGTAGAAAGAGCGGTGCAGAGGAGTTCAAGTTCACGTCCTACTCGGCCGCCGCGCATGAATCGTATCTGTGAGTCCTGACTGCTTGGGAATCGGTACTGTAAGAGAAGAGGGTGGCCGCCCGGGCCAAAAAACCGCGGCTGCGGTGCGTCGGATGGCACTGGCCCGAGTTGGAAAAGATCTTTGTAGATAACGTGGCCACGTAGTGGGCAGCTTGAAAACATTACGCTTTGGCCGATAGCCATCTCGGCATCGTCCAGAAGCCAGCGACCAATTTTGTCGATGATTTGCGAAATATCGTCTGTTGCTAGGCCAGGGCCAGTCTCAATGCGATCGATAGGCCCGGAGTCGCGATATGACACAATGAGCGCGGCAGGTTCTCCTTGCCGGCCATATTGAATTTCCTCACTGGTGGCTGCAGATGCATACCCGAAGTGCATTTGAAGCAGTTGCTCGAATTCTGATTGCTCAAGGATGTGTGTTTGGAACAGCGCTTGCAGATCGTCCACAATGAGATGCCCTTCTGTGCTGCCAATCAGTGCCTTTCTGACATTTGGCGTCGTTGAAGCTCCGCTGCCACGATTAGGAGCCTTACCTGTTACTCACCGGGATTGAGCGGATTGCCATTGGCAGAAAAGCGCTCGGACACAAAGTGGCCGGAGGCGACTCGAACCTTAGTTTGCCCCATGTAGCCGCTCGCAGGCCGCAGGAGCGAGAGCATCAAGGTGGTTCCATCCGGCAATTTTGTCGCGCCGTGCATGACCGGTCGTAAAGGGGCGTCTGCGAACAGGGCGATGTGAGGCTCAATGGCATTGACAGCTTCTGAAGTTAGGAGGGCCACTCCCAACCACAATGTCTTCAAGAGACCACTCCGGTACATTTAAATCTCCAGTGAGCGTCCGTGGAAGGTGGAATGAGCCAATACCGCATGCAATTGGCGTAATTACTCATTCACCTCAGAGCATCTCAGGCAGATGCCCCGCATCGTGCGACATCCAGTCAATCTGAGGAAAGCGGGACGTGAGCCATCCGGAGAGCAGATAAATGGTCAGCGGGAAACCATCTCCGCAAAGAGCGCAGCAATGAACGCGGAAACAGGCCGAAGGTCCGCCAACCGCGGGCGCAAACCGGTTTGTAGAACGTCCACGCGAAGAAAATAAAGAGTGCCGAATTGAGAACGACCAGAGCCCAAAGGCCGTAACCGTACGTGTCAGTCATGGTGATGCTCCCTAACGATGCGCAGGCGTGGGTGGCCGAAGACCCCTCGGGAATTGCGGATGCGACTCTTATGAGGAACCGCTAGTTTGGGTCGAGCCTCAAAGGAGAAGTTCGCGATGGATGTAGCTACTTCGGGACGAACGGCCGCCCCAAATCTCAACGCCTTCGATCACCACTTCGAAAGTTCGATCGAAGTGAAGGCCGCTTGCGCTGCGGTCTTCGACCACTTGGATGACTTCAATCAGTTCGGGGAGCACATGACTCGATCGAGCTGGATGATGGCCGGGTCGGCAATGCGCTACGAGTTCGACGAAGCGCGTGGCCGTGCCACGGGCGCCGCAGTCCGACTGTTGGGTTCCGTGCTGGGAATTCGGCTGGAGATCGAAGAACGAGTCACGGAACGAGCCCCGCCGTACAGGAAGTCTTGGGAGACAGTCGGCCAACCTCGCATGATCGTCGTGAAAAGCTATCGCATGGGATTTGAGCTGACGCAGCGCGACGATTGGACGCATTTGCGTGTGTTCATCGACTACGCAATGCCGGACAGGGGTTTCAGCCGGGTGCTGGGTCGCCTTCTGGGTTCGGTCTACGCGCGTTGGTGCGTAGCTTCCATAGTCAACGGAGCTGCCTTGCGGTTTGGTGCCTAACCCCCCGAGGCGCAGCCGACCGCGCTACTTTGGGCTTGGCCTTTGGTCCTGCGCTGACCTTATCGCCTGGCTGGAGCCGCGCTGCCAAGGCCAGCAACCGTCCATCTCAACCTGGAGCGCCATGCTCAGAAATGTACGAATGAGCACGATGAGACCGAGCACCGCCACACTTTGCAGTGATGGATCCACCGCCACGGTACGAATAATATCACCGGCTACCAGGAACTCGAGTCCGAGCACAATGGTTCCCCCCAATTCCTGTCGCAAGCTCCGATAGCGGGGTGCCAAATTCGACAGACCTTCAGCCAGGAAGCGGATGCTCGCAAGCACGGTCCCGAGAGCGATGACCGCAACACCGAGGGCTTCGAACACAAAACCCACAATCTCGATCGCTGCTCGCAATTGCGACAGAGTCATATCGCGGTCCATTAATGGTGGAAATACATCCCTACGGACCTGATGTCGTTCCACGACGTTGTTTGATGACAGAGATAACACTGGGCTACTTCTGCATGTTCCTCGCCGGCGACCCGCTTCGATACCATTTCGAAGTGGCCCATGGAGTGACTGGGCGGCGGGCGATGACATTGTGCGCAGTCCGTCGAACTGGGAGATGGGTGCCTGAACTGAGCAATCGTCCACTGCTGCGTTCCGTGGCAGACTCCACACTCGCGTCCGAACTGCCCCAAATGGCGGTCACGGGTTTCGTGGCAGCCGAAGCAGTCCAGCCACTGTTCATTCGGCACGCTGTTTGCGGTTGTTGAGCCGTGCAGAAGTAAGTGTGAGGACAGCGTGTGGGCTTCACTACCGACAGGGGCATTTGCGAGCAGTCGAAGTCCAATACCGGCGAGCGCCTGGTGGTTCATCGCGGTCCGCAGCTCTCGGTCGCCCCCGTGCTCGTGGTGACAATCCACGCAAGCGTTAATGTTTGAATGGAAGGCGGTCGGCTGCCGTTGCAGCAGTGCAACCTGGTTCGCATGACACGCAATGCAGCGGGCGACCTCGACGCCGTGCGTGGCCTCGTGACATCCCGCGCAATTCCCCTGGAGAAAACGATGCGCTGTGGATAGTTGGCCGGGTTGGGCGAATCCTTGCCAGAAGGAGGCAGTACGAAGTGCAGGCGCGTACACGATGAGTGCCGCTGCCACCGCGCCAAGGGCTAGCGCACCCAGTATGTTTCGGATAAGTGTGCTCATTCAAACCAGCGCAGGCCAAAGTAGATGCCACTCCAGATGTGCAGCACCAGGAGGATGTAGAAGAGCACCGAGCAAACGATGTGAACATTGAGCCAGGCGCTGAACAACCGGCGGACACGCTGTTGAAATTGGACCGAGTACTTTAGTTCCGCGGTTGCAGTGACGATGGGCAGTATCTCGGCCGCAGCCTGCAGTGAGACTGCGGGCTCCAGCGAGCCGCTGGCAAAGGACTGAGATCGGATCTCCAGCGTCCGCCAGAGCACACTGAGTTCCGACTGCTTCTCATGAATATCCTGAGCGACGTACCGCAAATAATATTGGCCTACGAAGCCGCTCAATACGGTGAGGAGCAGCAAGCCGGTCAGCGCTATCCCCAGCGTGCTCTCGAATTTGTGCCCGCTGTGAACGAGCGCCAGCAGAGCGCCGATGAGTCCGAAATAGACGTGCATTTCCAGCAGGGAGGCCATGGAGTAACGTGAGATCGCCCATCGGCGCACGGGGACGATGCGCTTCGCGATCGTGTAGGCGAGCGGGATCAACATGAAGAGCGCGGCCATCACGCCAAAGAACCCGCCCCACGCGCTGCCGGCAAATCGGGGTGCCCGATGTACCAAAAAGCCGAGCCAAAAGCCTACCAGCAGCACGAAGATGCTGATCGCGATGGACTGGTCGCCCTGGGTTTTCACGCTCATGCGTCCACGGCGATGTCAGCCGCCGCCTTGGCCTGGCACGCGAGTATTAATCCTGAGGCTTTGTCGACAGGCGTCAGGGCGTCCTGGATCTCCATGGAGACGTTCCCGGCGAGTAGCTTGACCTTGCAAACGCCACAATAACCTTGTCGGCACTGGTACTCGATCGCAACGCCGTTTTCTTCAGCGGCTTCCAGCACAGTTTGGCCGGCGCGCAGCGGCACACCCTTCTTCGACCGTGCAAAGTTGCAAGTGGCGATGGGGGCAACATCGTCCTCAGGTACACTACCCGATGGTGGCGCCTTGGGCTTCGGCACACCCAGGAACAGTTCCGTCTTGATCGAGTCTTGCGCAACTCCGAGGGTGCCCAGTTCGTTCTTGACGGCCCCCATCATCCCAGGCGGGCCGCACAGGTGGATTAACCGTGAACGAATATCCGGCACACAGTTCAACAGTTCCGCAGTGATGAATCCCCTCGCTCCCGTCCATGCTCCTGGCGGCTCGTCACTCAACACGAAGGTCACGTGCAGATTGGGATGTCGCGCGGCGAGATAGGCCAGCTCTTCGCGAAAGATCACGCTGTCCAGGCGCGCACAGGCATAGAGGAGGTCGATGCGTCCATTCCAGCTTTGATCAGTCAGATAGCGAATGGAGCTCATGAGCGGTGTGACTCCCACCCCGCCGGCTATGAACACTACACTCGGCGCTTCCTGCCCGCGGAAAGTGAAGCGGCCGTACGGGCCCGACACTTCCAGGAGGTCGCCTCCGGCAACCTGTTCATCCAGATAGCCCGAAACTATGCCGCCGCTCTCATGCTTAACGGTAATCTCACACCAGCCTTGACAGCAGGGCGATGAGGCAATGGAGTACGAGCGTCTCGCCGTTTTGCCATCCACGGTGACCGCGACCGTCAGGAACTGGCCCGGCTCGAAGACAAAGGGCAGCGGCGCTGGCGCCTCCATCGGGACCAGACGGAATGTCTTGGTAGTGGGTGTTTCCCGAAATATGCGCGCCACACGCAACTTTCCCGCCCAATTTCCCGTGGTCGATGGTGGTACTCGGGTCTGAACTGTTGTTGGTTGTAACGGAGGCTCGGTGGCCGATCCAGGAGTGGGGCGCGGCGGTGATGGCGTGTTCGTACCAGGCAACGAGCCGCTCGTTCGCAGGCTCGCCAGCATCGTGCTGACGCGGCGGTTTCGAGCAACATACATCCAACTGGCCAGGGCCGCAAAGACTGCGAGCAGCGCCATCGCGAAGTAGTGAAAGGACGAGAGTCCAAAGATCCCGTGCGGCGGAGGGCTTGCGATCGGGTCCATCAGGTTCATCTGACGCTTGAACCAGCGTAGAGCAATGTTGCGAGGCGCCTGTCCTTCGGCGAGCGCTCGATGTGCCGCTAATCCGCTCTCGAACCGATCGAGGGCGGCACCCAGTTGAGCTGAGGATTCTTGCATCCGGGCGAAATCCTGTCGTTCCACAGCCGCAGCGATGCCGGATGTGGCCACAGTCATCTGCCTCGTGCCCTCGATCATGCGCGCATGAGCCTGGCGCTCGATGTCAGCACGTTGTTCGAGTGGAAGGTCGGGCAATGCCATCAATGTGGGGTATAGCTGCCTCGCGGGACCGCGCATACAGCCAGCCCCACCACAGCCCGTGTCGCCTGACCCGATTTCAACACCGGGGGCGGCAGTGGCGCCGGCAGGGCCTGCCGGTGCAGTCGGGGAGGCCGATGGGCTCTCTGCAGATCCGTGGTGTTTTGCGTGCTCTTCCGGTGTCTGCGCCAGAGGGCAGGCGGAGGCAAACAGCAGGACGCACGCACTCAGCGTGCGCCCCGATCTCAACGCGGTGGAGTTAGGACGGTACAAGCAGGTTCCTCCCAGACTACATGTCTTCCATTCCCATGTCGGAATCCATCTTCTTCATGCTCTTGTCCACCTTCTGCATGTCCGTGTCACAACTCTGCATGTCCTTCTTCATGGACTGCATGCTCGACTCAGCCGAATCCATCTTCATACCCATGGGCGACTGGCCCTTCATCATCTCCATGGCGCGCTCGTGCATCTGCGTGCCCTTTTGCCGCATCTGCCGGCCCATCTTTTCCATGTCAGACCCTTTCTGTTCCATCCTCTTCGAGAGTTCCTCCATGTGCTTCATCATGGCCTCCATATGTTTGGCATCAGAGTCGGCGGGCATATCATGGCTTGGACTCGGGGAGGTCTTTGCATCGGCATCATTGGATTGTGGAGTGGCCTTCGACGCCGACGCTGTCTGCGCCAGCAGGCCAGATCCATCGCCGGCATTCTGGGCAGCCGCTGCGCCTGCCGCGAGCAGGCCGACGATTGCCGCAGTAACACAGGCGAGTTTGTAAGTACGTTCCATGAGAATTCTCCTGATCGTGTAGTTGAATAATGAAATGACAGCTCACCGCCACAAGCGGATTCCGGCGACAAGGCGGTGCTCGGTAACGGGCTCCCCCTGCACGCGGCGACGATCCGCCGTACCAGAGAATGAGCGCTCGATGACGTAGCCGATATACGGTGCGAATTTGCGGGTGAACTCGTACCGCAGCCGTAGCCCCGCTTCGATGTTTCCCAGGCCAGAGCCGAGTTGTCGCTCATTCTCGGATCTGCTGTAGAGGTTGGTCTCCAGGCTTGCCGCGAGGATCAGTCGGTTCGTGAAGAGGATGTCGTAAGTACCCTTCAGCCTCGCGGCCAGACGGCCATCCTCCCCCAAGTACGCAGTTGCTTCCATGTCGAGCCAGTACGGCGTAATTCCTTGAACGCCGCCGGCCAGATAGGTGTGCGAACCCGCTCCAAAATCCTGTCGCGCCCCAAGCTGCGTACCCCAGAATGCAGTGAGCGGATGCCACCACAGGATTTCTGCGTCAGTCGTCGGATCCCAGGCTCCGGAGTCCTCGAGCCCTTGCGAGCGAACCCACAGTTTGTTGTGGTCATCGCCGTAGCTTGCCTGCGCACTCCAGGCAAACCCTCCCCCTTGATTACCCGACAAACCCTCGAATTCATCTGCCCGCAGCGTGCCAAACCGGATCCGATCCGATTGTTCAAATCCGGGCATGTCAGTGTAGGTGTACCGGTCAGAGTAGGCATTGGGATCGCGGGCGTCCGGCGGTGCGCGACCGCCCTGCATGGAACCCATCTCCATCTGCATGTTCGGGTCAGACAGATGGCCCGCATGCTCTTTGAGAGCGTTCCGCGGCTCACTGATCGGCATTTGATCCTTCGCCGCATGCGGTGAGTCCTCACCCGCTGCGGCCACCGAGGCGGCCAGAAGAATTCCGGCTAGTCCGTAGGAGCGAAGTAGTTTCATGCGACAACGACTTCACGAAACATCCCGGCCGCCATGTGATAGAGCAGGTGGCAGTGAAACGCCCAACGCCCGAGCGCGTCAGCGGTTACCGCAAATCTGACGCGTTGCGCTGGCTGTACGGCGATCGTGTGTTTGCGGACCTGGAATTCGCCATTCTCGGATTCGAGCTCGCTCCACATGCCATGCAGATGCATTGGATGTGACATGGTCGTGTCGTTGACGAGAGTGACGCGCAGTCGCTCATTGGCGGGGAAATGCACCGGCTTGGCGTCAGTGAGCTTCACTCCATCAATCGACCACTCGAATCGCTCCATGTTGCCTGTGAGATGCAGCTCAATCTCACGACTGGAGGGGCGAACGTCGAGCGAACCACCCACTGTGCGAAGATCGGCGTAGGTCAGCACTCGCCGCCCATTGTTCCTAAGGTTGATTCCGGGATCGTCGAGATTTGATCGGGGGTAATCGACGCGCATGTCAACGGTGGGACCGTATTCGGTCCGCGCGTGGCGAGCCCTCTCGAGCTGCGACCCAGTACGGTGCTGTGCGTGACCAGGAGTGCCGTTCACAGGCATATCTCCCATGGGCTCCGTGTCGCTCATATCCATGTTGGCCATCGAAGCCATGTCATGTTGTGGCACCGATTCTCCGATAGTGGCCATTGCGCCCATCATGTCGGCATCAGTCAGCCAGTGTGCTGCCTCTGGCTTTGGTACCGAAGCCTGCATCCCCGCCCTCGGCGCCAGCGTCCCACGCGCGAACCCTGTGCGATCCATTGATTGAGCGAAGATGGTGTAGGCGTTATCGTCCGGGATGCGGACGAGCACGTCGTAGGTCTCACCAGGACCGATTCGAAACTCGTCAACTTCCACGGGTTCGACGTCCTGGCCATCAGTATTGACGACAGTCAATTTGAGTCCGGGGATGCGAACGTCGAAGAACGTGGCTGTACCAGCGCCGACAAAACGCAGCCGAACGAGATCACCGGCGCGGCTGATTCCGGTCCAATTTCCCGACGGGGATTGGCCATTCATCAGATATGTATAGGTAATCGCCGACACGTCACTGAAGTCAGTTGGATTCATCCGCGATCGATTCCACATCTGACGCCGTGCGAGCGCGTTGGTGATCCCTGATTGCGAGACGTCGCGGAAGAAATCACCCGCTACCGGCATTTGCCGGTTGTAATATCCGCCCATCCTTTTCAGGTTGAGAAACACCTGAAGAGGGTCCTCGTCCGTCCAGTCGCTGAGCAACACGGGATAGTCGCGATCGGAGCGCGTCCCCTGAGGCTCCTTCGGCTCGATGATCAATGGACCGTAGAGACCGGTCTGCTCGTGCAGGGTATGAGCGTGGTACCAATACGTGCCGGTTTGTCGGGGCGTAAACCGGTAGGCGAAGGTCGTTCCGGGGTCGATACCTGAAAAGCTGATGCCCGGCACGCCATCCATTTCCGCGGGTAATACCAACCCGTGCCAATGAATGGACGTGGTCTCTCTCAACCGGTTGGTAACGCGGATGGTGGTGGTTTCACCCTCGCGCAAGCGTAGCAGCGGCGCAGGAATCTGGCCATTGACGGCGGTCGCGATCCGCCTTCTTCCGGTGTAGTTCACAGGAAGCGCGTCGATTGTCAAATCGATGTCCGGACCACGGAGCTCAGATGGGTGCTGGATTTGGGCAAGCAGGGATGTAGGCCGAAAGCCGGTCACGCCTGCTGCAACGGCAGCGGTGACACCGGAGACGAACGTCCGCCGACTACACTGAGTGACCTCCGTCACTGGGCCGCCTCGCATAGGCATACCATCTCCATGGCAGGCGCTATTCGCGAGACTGTTGATCGTCGCGTGTTTGTGCAGCACTCCGCCGGTGCGCCGGCGCCCGTGCATCGTCGCCTCGCGCTCCGGCAGTTGTGTCGGCATTCTGGTCTGTGGATTGCTGCTTGCTGCAGCCGGCCACAATCTCGGGGCCGATTACAACAAAACAGGGCCATGGTGCGCTCAGGTAGGCGAGGGTAGAGGAATGTGTTCGTAGTGATTCTCACATGGGGGACATCGTGTCCGCCTTCGGGCGACTGTTGCTGGGCACGGTCAACGGTTGCGGACCCACCGACTCAGCCGGACGCATGCCGGTTAGTTGTTGGCGCTGCTGATCCGTCAGTGCCTTCGCCGCTTCGCCCACTGCCCGAATGAAGGCGATCCGCTGCTCGGCGCGCAGCCGCTCGATCTCGCGTACCTGTTTGTCAATGTTGACGAGTTCCGGCTGGTCCGCGCCCGTGAGTTGCCAGAGTCTTTCCTCTGCAGCGTCAATCTGGTGCTGTAGATCGCTCTGCTGAAGCAGCGATCGCTGTTTCTGCTGTGCGAGCAACTGCAGTTGCTGAGTAGTCAGGGCACTGTGTTGGAGGTGATCGAGGAAAAAGTCCGTCGCCCCAATGTGGTACAGGTGCGACTGACCGGGGAAACCCGGCAATGCAGAAGGCGTAGCCGCGGCGGCGGTGCTCTTCATGCCGCCCGTCGCGCCCGTGCCCATCATCTGCTCCATAGCCATTGCGCCGTTCGCGACCGACGTGGATGCATCGTTGCTGGCTGACCGCGAGGCCATGCCCATGCCCTCCATCATTGTGCTCATCTCCATGCTGGGTCGCTTTGACTGCATGGATCCGGACTGCGCGGAGCCGCAACCCTTGCAGGTCCCACCAGCTTGCATCTTTGCGGGTGCGGATGCCTTCATCCGCTGTTCGAGCGTCTGCATTTGATCGCGCAATGCGACGACTTCCGCTTGCAGCTGAGCGGCCTCAGCAGGCTGAAGAGTTGGAGAACCGGTAGTGGGAGCATTCGGACTCTGAGAGAAGGCGGCGCTGGCCACGAACAAAGACAGTAACGTCAATTCGAACACCGGCAGGATGGGACTCTTCAAATTGGACCATGGTGAATACATGCTGAAAAATCCGCGGTTGCCCACCCTCATGTGGAGGGCTGAGAGACTATTGAAAATACGTGGCCCTCGCCTACGTAATACTCGCATCCGTTCTACGTACAGGACGCAATCCGCGGCACGTACGGCACCGCTATTGTCAGCCTGTGTGATCATTCAATTCCGTGAGTTGCCAATGTCGGGTAATAAGATTCAGTTTGCATCTGCTGCGTTGAATTCGTATTTGACGGTCACCGGAGTTGCACGCGCCGCCGGAGTGGATGCACATGTTGTACGGTTCTATGCGCGTAGCGGGCTGATTTATCCAACACGAGTGGGCGCAAATGGATACCGGCAGTTCGAACCCCTCGATGTCAAGCGGGTGCGGTTTATACGTATTGCACAAAGTCTGGGATTCACCCTCGCAGAAATCCACGAAATCCTGAAGCGAAGCCGCCGAGGCCGAACACCATGCCCGCTCGCGCGCGAGATCATTGAACGCCGCCTGGCCGAAACCCGTGATCGGTTAAAGCAACTGGCGGCTCTCCAGAAGCGCATGCAACGCGCGAGCGCCGCGTGGCGAGGGATGGCCGATATGGCTCCCAATGGAGATGTCATCTGCGCGCTGATTGAAGCCGTGGGTGGCCCTCCGAACATGCCCGCTACGCCCCGATAGCCTAACGTGTGTCCTGCACTCAGGTTCAAGTGCCAGCGCTGCGTCAGTCAGATTAGGCGCAAGAGTTATCCCGGCGTGCTCTGCTGTGCACCTTCCTGGTGCGCAAGGGCTTGATATCTCCAGAAATTGTTTGACGCGTATACGCATTCTCCACGATTAACCACGCGGGTGCCCGTTCTACTCTAGCTGCACGGGGCCTGAACCTGACGCTGCGCCCCGCATGGTGTTGATTGAATGTTTCGAGCATTAAAAGGAGCTCAGGAGATGAACAGGTCTATCAAAATGTTGAGTGTGGGTATCGCGGCCGTTGGCGTCACAGTGGGCGCAGCGTTGGCGAGTGCCGCCGTCCCGGATCCAGCAGCCGTGGCCGCTGCCAAGACGGCGGCGGATCATGAGGCGATTGCAAAGGGCTATGAGGATGAAGCCGCTTCATTGGAGAAGATGGCAGCGACGCATAAGGGCCTGGGTGAAACCTACAGCAGCCAAGCGGGTGGCAAGGCGTTGCAAGCAGCACAGGCCAAACACTGTGACAGTGTTGCTGCCAAACTCGAAGCAGCCGCGAAGGATGAGCGTGCTCTAGCGGCGGAGCATCACATGATGGGGAAGACCGCGGGGAAGTAGACCGCTTGGTCTACTGCAGTGACGTCAGCGTCGAACAATCGGCGCTGGCGTGTTGGCGCCCATCAGGAACGCGGGTCATTTCTGTGATTCCTTTCAGATGGATTCGCGAGCGGAAGGCCCGTAGTGCCGCAATTCGGCCGAACCCTTTACGTGAATGCGCGTCAACAGGAGGATTGGAGTTATTCGAGGAGGACGCTGACTACTTTGCGGGACACGGCGCCTGGCTTCCGAAATGAAACAGGGAGCGTGCCGGTTGCCACGCGACGGAGAGGATCAGCAGACTCGAAACACCGCTCAATAGCAGCCACAGTGCGCGATTTGGGCGCATCAAAGCGGCGACCAGAGATGATTTAAGGAGCGATTCACCGGAATCAGCCCCATGTTGACGAGCACCAGGCAGGTGAATACCAGCGCTCGCAGATCGGGCTCACTCATTCCGCCGCGCGCGGCGAAAACGAGCACACCTGCCAATATGGTCAGGGCCGTGACTCCCTGGAAGAGAGCCCAGAGGATCCGGTTCGGCAGCAGCAGCGGGCTGCGGGGATCCCGCGGCGGGCGACGCATGACGTCCTCTTCTTCCGTTTCGGCTTCGAAGACCATCGAGCAGGCAGGATCGATGATCATCTCGAGGAAGGCGATGTGAATCGGCGTGAGCATCAGGGGTAGCCCGAGCAGCAGCGGCAACAGGGCAAGCCCGGCTATGGCAATGTGGACCGCGACGATATATTCGATCACACCTGCAGCGAATGCAAAGGTTGGCATGCGGGTCACTCTCAGAGGCAAAGTGAATTGGCTCATGTGTGACGATGTTTGCCTCCCGGGCGAGCAGGATGTCTCGATCACCCTGCCCT
>Ga0105240_10007536_pt1 | contig 15785 bp, 14 predicted proteins | sample KBSC54metaG_FD_80426 | JGI IMG/M metagenome (GOLD analysis project Ga0105240, IMG submission 80426) | Corn rhizosphere microbial communities from Kellogg Biological Station, Michigan, USA - KBS C5-4 metaG | ecosystem: Host-associated > Plants > Roots > Rhizosphere > Soil | place: Michigan, USA... | reverse complement strand
GAGGCACGCTCACCACCACCGATGATCTCGCCGTAGCCTTCGGGGGCAAGCAAATCGATGCCGAGCGCGGTTTCCGGCCGCTCAGGATCGGTCTCGAAATAGAAACCCTTGATCACGGTCGGAAAGTGGTGCACAAAGATCGGCTGGCCAAACTGATTTGACAGATACGTCTCATCGGGCGCTCCGAAATCGCCGCCCCACTCGAAACGACTTTCTAGCTCGCCCTTTTCAAAGCCTTCCTGCAGCATCTTGACGCAATCGTCGTAATGCAAACGAGGAAAAGGAGATCTTACGGATTCGAGCTTGCTGATGTCACGTTCCAAAGCTTCGAGCTCGGCGCGACGGTCCGCCAAGACGCGCTGAATGATAAAGAGGATGAGGCCTTCGGCGAGGTCCATCATATCCTCGTACGACGCGTATGCGACCTCAGGTTCGACCATCCAGAACTCAGTCAAGTGGCGGCGGGTTTTCGATTTCTCGGCCCTGAATGTTGGCCCGAAGGCGTACGATTTACCGAAAGCAGCAGCCGTGGCTTCGTTATAGAGCTGGCCGGATTGAGTGAGATATGCCTTGTTGTCGCCAAAGTAGTCGACCTCGAAAAGCGTCGTCGTTCCTTCACAGGCAGCCGGCGTAAAGATCGGCGTATCTGCAAGGATAAAGCCATTCAAATCGAAATAGTCGCGGACGGCTTTTATGACCGTATGACGGACTTTCAAAACGGCATTCTGCTTTCGCGAGCGGATCCAAAGGTGTCGATTATCCATCAGGAATTCGGTCCCGTGCTCCTTCGGCGTGATGGGGTAATCGTGCACGTTCTGAATAACGTCGATATCTTTAACATCGACCTCGACGCCGATGGCCGAGCGGGCGTCTTCCTTGACGGTACCGTGGACGACCAGAGACGATTCCTGACCGAGGGCCTTCGCCTTTTCAAAAACGGCTTCGTCATTGCCTTTAAAAACAACGCACTGCACAATGCCGCTACCATCGCGTAGCTGCAAAAATACAAGCTTGCCGCTTGAGCGCGTGTTGTAAAGCCACCCCTTAAGGGTAACTTCATCTCCGATGTGATCTTTTAATTGGTTGATATAGGTCTGAGCCATACAAAAACGTAAATAATGATTCTAAAGTAAATCAGAACACCTGCAAACCGGCGTGTGGTTGACATTAAAGCATTCCGTACGCAGACTAAATTCAATTTCGTCAATGTAAGACCCAGGCAATGCCCGAACCTAAAAAGAAAGTTAACTACCGGAGCGCGTGGGGCGAAGCTCGAAAGCTCGTCTATGACGCGCGATGGCGACTCCTCGTAGGCAGCATTTTGCTGCTTGTTTCCAGGCTCGCGGGAATGGTTTTGCCGGCGTCGACCAAATTGATCGGCGACCAGATATTCGCGCAGCACCAATACTGGCTGATCAAATGGATCGCCCTCGCAATCGGCGTCTCGACGCTTATCCAGGGCGTGACCTCGTTCGCACTTTCACAAATACTCGGCGTCGCCGCGCAAAAGGCGATCACGAATATGCGAAAACGGGTGCAGGCGCATATTGAACGCCTGCCTATCTCGTATTTCGACTCGACTCAAAGCGGTCAGCTCATCTCGCGAATAATGAACGACGCCGAGGGCATCCGAAATCTCGTCGGCACGGGTCTCGGCCAGATCTTTGGGAGCATCGTTACGGCTACGATCGCGATCGGCGTCCTGTTTTACATCAATTGGACCTTGACCCTCGCCACGATGATCGTACTGCTGATCTTTGGCGGCGCTCTTTTGTATGCCTTTAAGGTCCTGCGGCCTGTATTTCGCGAACGCGGTCAGATAACAGCAGAGGTCACTGGCCGGCTTGGCGAATCGCTCGGCGGCATACGAATTGTCAAGGCCTATACGGCTGAGAAGCGTGAAGAGCTTTCGTTTGCTCGCGGCGCTCATCGGCTCTTTCGCAACGTGGCCAAAACGGTGACAGGCGTTTCGGCGATATCTTCATTCTCGTCAGTTGTAATCGGCGCGATCGCGGTCGTGATGATCATTATCGGCGGCAATGCGGTTCAGGCCGGCACAATGTCATTAGGCGATCTGCTGATGTACATATCGTTCACGTTCCTGCTGGCAATGCCGGTCATTGAGCTGACCTCGATAGGAACCCAGTTGACCGAGGCTCTTGCCGGGCTCGACCGCATTCGCGAGATCATGGGAATGGGCACCGAGGATGAGGAAGACATCGAACGCCAACCACTGCCGAATATCAAAGGTACGATCGATTTCGACGATGTCGTCTTCGAATACGAACCGGGCGTGCCGGTTTTAAAGGGCGTTTCATTTCACGCGGCGGCCGGAGCTACGACGGCGTTGGTAGGTTCGTCAGGTTCGGGCAAATCAACGATCCTTAGTCTCGTCTTGAACTTTATCCAGCCTGGAAGCGGCGTTGTCCGGGTCGATGGACATAACCTCGAAATGGTCAGGCTGCGAGATTACCGCCGGCATTTGGGCGTCGTGCTGCAGGATAATTTCTTGTTCGACGGCACCATCCTCGACAATATCCGTTTCGCAAATCCGGAGGCGACGCTGGCTGATATCAAAGAGGTATGCCGCATCGCGAATGCGGATGAGTTTATTGAGAAATTCCCAAATGCATACGAAACAGTTGTAGGTGAACGCGGCGTCAAGCTTTCTGGCGGTCAGCGGCAACGTATTGCGATCGCAAGAGCATTGCTGGCAAATCCGCGCGTACTGATCCTCGACGAGGCGACATCAAGTCTCGATAGCGAATCCGAAGCGCTTATCCAGGAAGGCTTGCGGCGGCTCCGAGAGGGCCGGACGACGTTTGTGATCGCGCATCGTCTGTCGACCATTCGCAGCGCCGATCAAATTCTGGTTGTCGAGTCGGGTGAGATCATCGAGCGCGGAACGCATGAGGAGCTGATCGCCCTCGACGGCCGCTATCGGCAGCTATACGACAAACAGTACAAGTTTGAGCAAAATCTGTTCGTAAATCCGGGCGAAGAACTGGTGAGCCGAGCTAGTACGATGGCAAGAACGAAGCTTTAAAACTTTGCTCTCGGTGTCTACGCCTTAGACTTCAACGCGGGCAGGCGGACTTAAAACTAAGGAGGTAAGAGCTTCTCCACCTGTCGAACCGGATCTGTTTTGTGTCCGATCCTTTCGACGCATCGAGAATTGTTCCTGCTCCTCCTTCCTCGGCGTCCTTTCGCGCGACTATCTCAAATGTTCCCTCGTCAAAAACCATCAACGCGAGGTCATGCAGCTCAGGCTCCTGAAACCCTAAATATACGGCGCTCTCTTCATAGGTAATGCCGATCGGCGTCGCGCGAAAGGGCACTCGAAAGATCTTTTTCATCGACGTCGGATTCTTCGCGTCCATTAACTGGATCTGATCGATGATAAAATTGGCAGGCAATTCAAACTTGATATTTCGGTCGCGTACGCGCGTTATGAAATCCGTTGCGGTCAGCTGCAGCACTGGCAGCTCGATAAAACACCCTCCGCAATCGTCGGCCGCAAATTCAGGTTCCGGGAGAACCAAAGCAGCCTTTTCAGCATCGACCGACTTGAGAGTCGCATTTAGGCGGATGGGCGTTTTTGGGTCTTTCCGGCTGTCGCGCACCTTTTTGATATTTTCACAGGTCGCCGCATCGAAAGAGATCGACGCATTTACTCCATCCCTTTGCAGGATCGCGTCCGCCGCTTTTGCCCAGTCTGCGGCGCTCAAACGCGGATCGGATGTCTTTAATGCTTTGACCTGCTCGATCAAGCTAGATCGTTCAACCGGAAAGGCCGACATCTTAACGAGCTGACCCAAAACGGATGATGATAAAAACGCGGCGATCGCAACAATGGAAGAAAAGCTTTTCATTATTTACATAAGTTCTCGGTCTAAAATATCTCGAAGAACGGGGTATCTGTCCAGACGCTCACATGCACGGATAACAACGCGGAACATCGGCTTGATAAAAGGAACGAAGTAAGTCTTTCCTCGATTGACCGACTGGTAGGAGAAGGTGCCGGCAGCTTTCAGGCATCGCTGTACGGACTGTAGATCAAACTCCAATACAAAATAACACTCATCGATCGTCGGCAGGCCAAGACCGTCTCGATCCGATAAGAGCAACGCTCGTTTCGATGCCAACCATTCTTCCGGCGGCAGCTCAGTTATCCGGTCAAGCAGCAGAGAAACCAGATCATACGCCGGCGAGCCGATCCTCGCGTCTTGATGATCGATTATCCGAAGCCGGCCGGCCGCGTCGATCATTAAATTTGCCGCGTGAAAGTCGCGATGACAGAGCACAGTTGCGTGAGACTCGAGCTCGTCGCAAAGCGTGAGAAACTCTTCGTTGAGAGCGGCGTTTTGGTCTGAAGAAAGCGGTTGCTGTTTTAACGTCTCGAAGTAGTGCTCGCGGAAAAAGTTCAACTCCCACAGCAACTTCTCTACGTCAAATTTTAGCCGCCCCGCGATCGATCCTGTACTATGAGCGCTTTCTGTTGCAGATTGGATCTGGGCTATCAATCTAACGGCATCATTGATAAGCGATTCGCGGCGTTCCGGTGACGACTTCTCCAGCACATCTCGAAGTATCGTGTTACCGAGATCTTCCTGAACAATGACGCCCAACGCTTCGTCCAAATCATAGATCTCAGCAACGGGCAGGCCACTCGCTTCGAAAAGCCTCGTGACGTCCAGGTAGGTCTGCTCGGCGGCTACAAACGGTTCTGGATATACGCAGGCGATGGCACTTCGGCCGTTCCAAACGATTCGAAAATACTCGCGCGTCGAGGCATCGGGCGTTAGCTGTTCGAACCCTTCGTTCTGCCTGTTGCGGCGCAGATATTCGGTGAGTCTCTCGTTGAAATCAGGCATTAAACAAGCTCAGGTCAACGGCACAATGTAGTTTTCGCCCTGAATATACCCATGCGGGGCCTTTTCCGGAATTTCGTCGCAGCTTCGTACCATTTCCGCTCTCACGATGGCTGCATTTTCGAAATGTTCGCCATCGGGGATCGTGACACCGTCGGCGATCACGGTTCGGTACAGCGAGGCATTATCTGCGACCTCGATCCCGTCCCAAAGGATAGAATCTCGCAATGTTGCTGACGCCGAGACCGAACAATTTTGCCCGACATGGCAACGACGCCCATCCATGACCGCCAGCGAGATATCGAGATACCGCTGGATCGTAGAAAGCTCATACCACTCACCTTCAGTGACGTGCGCCGCGATATGCTCGCCGCGGGCGATAGCCGGATTGTAAAACGTCGGCACTATATCCGAATAAACATCGCGCGGAATGTACTCAAATACCCGCGGCTCAAAAATATGGATGCCCGTAAACATCATTGGAGCGAATGGCTCATGAGCGGCATCGCGGATCTCTTCCTCGCTTAATGGCTGAGCATCGTCGCCAAAGCCCGTGACGCGCCCGTCGTGTGTTGCCACTATCGTAAATTTTTCTCGCTTCACATTCGGTTTCAGAACCATCGTTGCAATGGCACCTGTTCGACGGTGAGTCTCGATGGCGGCTGCAAGGTCAATGTCGGTAATTATCTTGCCGTTGACCACCATAAAGGTGTCATTTTCGAGATGATGCCGGGCGCAGTCGAGAGCGCCTGCAGTGCCGAGTATTTTAGGCTCTTCCCGCGTGTATTCGATGTGAACGCCAAAACGCTCGCCGTCGCCAAGGGCCTTGATGACCGAGTCCGGCTGGTGATGAAGATTAACAACGAACTCAGTAATGCCAAAGCCGCCGATGTATTCCGCAACGTATCCGACCAGCGGCTTCCCTAAAAAAGGGATTGCCGGCTTTGTCCGATCTATGGTGAGAGGGAAGAGCCGCGTTCCAAATCCAGCGGCCAGGATCATTGCTTTCATAACGACCCGACTGTGTCACAAATTACTTTAGGTTAACCGCGTTAACCTCGACAAATCGAGGAATGTGAAAAAGGCCCGGTCGATCAAAACCGGGCCTGTACTCCAAGTCAACGCCAGATCGGCATTAATGTTTGTTGACAGCAGCGGTCGGGAAGTCACCCGTGGTTCCGAATCCATAGGCTCCGACCGAGTTGGTGCTTGAACGCAGCGTCCAGAACACACCCGGCGAACCCGGCCGCCAGACGGAAACGTCGGTTGCTCCGTCGCCGTCGTAATCGCCCTGCGTCGGAAAATCGCTCGCCACGAGACCGAAAATGCGATAGTTGATCGTATTGTTCAAGCTTGAGAGCCAAGCCCATTGAATGTTTCCGCCTGCCACACCGCGTATTGCCGCCAGGTCCGTTTTACCATCGCCATCATAATCACCGGTGACAACCGTATCGGTCGGCTGACCAAACCATGTGACCTTAGTCGCGCCTGCCGCCGTTCGCAGCCAAAAGATGCCCTGAGCACCGCCATCGCGCTGGATGCAGAAATCGTTCTTTCCATCACCGTCATAGTCGCCCGGCGCCGCGAAATCGCCCTGCTGTCCCCAGGGCACGAAAGTAATGTTATTATTCGGGTTATTTAGCGAGCCAAGATAGAACCAAATGCTTTGGGTGGATCCTGGCGTTCCGGGGCGATAGACGGCCGGATCGGCCTTGCCGTCTCCGTCGTAGTCTGCAACGACGGAAGGGTCGTCGCCGCCTTGTCCAAAATTCACGATCCGGACCGTATTTGTTTGGCTCTGGAGGATATAGAAAAATGAATTGCCCGCCTCGCCTTGGCGCCAGACGGCGATGTCTGTCTTATGATCGCCGTCAAAATCGGCTGGCGTATCAAAATCTGTGACATAGCCCCAGTCAAACGCGGAGATCACGTTTGTGGCGTTGCTGGCAATAAACCACCGACTATGCGGAAGCGGTGAGCCCCCAATGTCCCGTATCACGGAATAATCGGTCTTGCCATCGCCGTCAAAATCTATAACATGCTGGGTCACCACCGAACCGAAAGGAACGCTGGAAAAGGCAGTAAATACGTAAGGAAGCGGGCCTGCCGCCGGTTCGGCCGGCTCATTATCAAAGGTTGTCACCACCAGCGTGTATACGCCGGGGGCTAAGGGTGTAGTCGTTACGATCTTCGACAGTCGGGTAGTGTCATCGGCGTCATCGCTTGCCATGATCGCGTTCGTGCAGCCGTTCGCAGGGTCAAAACCACCCGGACCGTAAAGTATCATGACCGTATCGGCATCCGTAGGTGAGATCGTTGCACCGTCCGCGGGCAGAAGGCTGATCGTAACGTTTGTCGACGACGTCAGCTTAAACTGAAAAGCAGTATAGTGTACGGCAGTGCCCGTCCCTGATAATTGGCAAAAATCGCCTTGATTAAACGGGACAAACGGGCGATCGAATGTAGCAGACGACTCAGTCACGCTGCCGCTAAACGTTGCCGCCTGCGCGAACATTGCCGAACACAGGATCAGCGTCGAGACGAGAAAAAGATTGATCGAACTTCTAGAAATCATGAACCCTCCATTAGGTACTTACAGCAATACGTTCCGCGAGTTGGTCCATACGAACCAGGCTGGGCGAGACACCCCGGGAAATTCTCACCGGCGACGTATTGAAACGGGCCAAAAATCCGCGAAAAACGCGATCGGCCCGAAGTTTGAACAGCGATACTATAGTATATTCTGACAACAATTTACAATAGTTTCGTGTCCGCCAGACGGCAAAAATGCCGGGAACCTATCCGGCTTTGCACCAATAGTGAATGCCCGAATATAGCACTGTAAAAAACGACCGGCGTGAGATCTTTGGCTGGGTAATGTATGACTGGGCCAGTCATGCGTTCTGGACCCTGGTTCTGGGCGTGCTGGTGGGTGAATATATTACCGACCTCGCTCAGCACACGGTGGGTGAAAACGGCGCGGTTTTCGCAATAGCCGGACACAACTTGATTACAGCAAAATCCCTGTACTCCTACGCTGTGAGCCTCTCAGTGCTGCTGCAGGTATTCTTTCTTCCGACACTCGGCGCGATCGCGGACTACACCCATCTTAAAAAGACTTTTCTGGCTGTTTTCTGCTATCTCGGTGCCGCAGCGTGCAGTTTCCTATTTTTTGTTCAAGGTGAGCTTTATTTTTGGGGTGCATTTTTGTTTATCGTCGCAAATCTGAGCGCCGGAGCATCAAGTGTTTTCGCCAATTCTTACCTGACCGACATAACGACTGAGGACCGGCGGGACAAGGTTTCAAGTTTTGGATTTGCCGCGGGATATCTTGGCGGGTTTATTGCACTATGTGTCGGTGCAGTCCTGATATTTAAGGCGCCGGACCTGGGATTTTCCACCGAGTTCGCGGCGCGGATTTGTTTCTTGTTTGCAGGCATCTGGTGGGGTGGTTTTGCTCTGATAACTTTTCTCCTGCTAAAAAGACGTGCGCCGCTGCGCGAGGCACCCGCCGACCGTGGCTATCTGAGCGCCGGTTTTACGGAGCTTGCCGGAACATTCAGGGAGCTATTTAAACTTAAACACACTCTGCAATTCCTTATCGCGTACCTGCTTTATAACGACGGTATCCAGACCGTGATCGCGATGTCGGCCGTATTCCTGTCCCAGGAGATCTTTGTTGCGCGCGGACTTGAACCCGATCGCGCAGTGCTCATCGTTTCGTTCATGATCGCCCAGATCGTTGGGTTCGTGGGTGCGCTTGCTTTCGAACGCGTTGCCCATTTTACAAGTGCGAAGGCCTCGATACTTATTTCGCTCGTCGTTTGGTGCGGCATCGTAATTTACGCGTACGGTTTCCTCGAGACCGTGACCGAGGCATATGTAATGAGCGCCTTTATCGGATTGGTCCTCGGCGGCTCGCAGGCTTTGTCGCGCTCTCTGTTTTCCCAAATGATACCGGCCGGCAGAGAATCCGCGTTTTTTGGCATCTATGCTATTTCCGAAAAAGGCACTTCGTGGCTGGGCCCGATCGTCTTCGGTCTGGTTGCACAGCTTAGCGACTCATATCGTCCGGCAATTCTCGCTCTGATAGTATTTTTTGTGGCCGGCAGTCTCATTTTACTCTTTACGAACACCGCCCAGGCGATCCACGAGGCGGGAAATATCACTCCCGAAGAAGCTGTCGCAGAATAGGCAATTTGTCATCGCGCGGGAGCCGGATATAATGGCGGACGGGAAACTCAAGTGATACACACAACAGGCGACAGAATAGTAACGATCTTTGGCGGCTCGAAATGCAACGAGCAGAGCGAGGAGTATCGACAGGCCGTTGAGATCGGCTCAAGGCTCGCGGAAGCGGGCTTTACGATCTGCACCGGCGGATATCTTGGCGTAATGGAAGCCGCATCGCGCGGCGCGAGAGATAAGGGCGGTCGCGTCTTTGGCATCGTGATGAACCAATTCAAGTCCGAGCCAAATCGATATCTTACGGACAAGGTCGCCTCAGCACATTTTTACGAACGGCTTCAAAACCTGATCATGCGCTCGATCGGTTTCATCGCGCTTCGCGGAGGAATGGGAACGGTTACCGAGGTTTCCTTGGTTTGGAACAAGCTGCAAACAAAAGTGCTCGATCCGCGTCCGATCGTCCTGCTCGGCCCGAGCTGGCGAAATGTCGTTCGCGCCTGGCAGGAAAACCTTGTCGTTTCGGACGCAGACGTCCAGTTACTCGATTTTGCCGACACCGCTAAGGAAGCATGTGACATCATATTTACGCGTTCGGCGGGAATTACGGTTTGATCCCGGGCTTTATTGCCTTACAGTTTCTCACGATAGAATCTATCTTAATGGGCGAGAGTTCCGAGACGAGACTGCGTGGGCGTTCTGTTTCGAGGGGCGTTGCCGGCGGCAAAGCTGTTTGTCTTTATGGCAACCGGCGACAATTCTTCCGCGTTCCGGTTGCCGCCGAAATGCTTCCCCGCGAGACCCGCCGATTTCACGCAGCCGTTCGGCTAGCAAAGCGGCAGCTCGAGACGCTTGCCGGTTCTCAGAGAGCTACATTATCGCCAAACGCTTCCGGTGTTTTGGAATTTCATCGGTCGGTGTTGAATGATCCGGCCATGCTGGATGCGGTCTCGCAAAAGATCAACTCTGAATGTATCAATGCCGAATGGGCGGTCAAACTCGTCACAGACGCATATCTAGCGAAGTATAAGGAGATTCCCGATGAACGCCTCCGCGAACGCTATAAGGATATCGAGGACATTACTGACCGGATACTCGGCGCTTTAGGCGGCGGGTCTGAGCGCCTGGAGCTTGAACCCGGCACGGTTATAGTCGTGCACGAATTGAACCCCTCGACACTCATCGAGATCTCCTCCAGCCAGCCGGCGGCCATTGTTACCGAGCAAGGCGGGTGGACGTCTCACACAAGCATTCTTGCGCGCGAGCTCGGAATCCCCGCCGTGACCGGCATAAAGGCCGTTTATGATCAGATCCGCTCGGGCGACGAAGTGATCGTGGACGGATACGCGGGCGAGGTTATCGCCCGACCGGTCGCGCAGAAGGCGCCGCACGGCGCGGCGAAGAGGGGCCGTTCTCGAACCGACTCGTCAATCTCGCCTGATGGGATCGTTCGTACTTTAGACGGCAGAGCCATCACGATTTTTGCGAATGCAGACCATCCGGACCGATACGTTTCGGCCCGAGGCGAGGGCGCAAAGGGCGTTGGCCTTTTTCGCTCGGAGTTCTGTTTCCGGCGTTTCCACGATTTTCCCGAAGAGGACGAGCAGTTTAGGGCCTATCACGAGATCGCCCAATTGACCGGCTCCGACGGCGTGCGAATTCGGACGTTCGACATCAGCGCCGACGAGCTTTTCGATCATCAATTTAGTCACGGAAAGAATCCGGCGTTGGGTTTACGAGGCGTTCGTCTTAGCTTGGAGTTACCCGAAGTATTTCGAACGCAGATCCGGGCTCTGCTACGTGCATCTTTTGAAACTTCTGTCGACATTATCCTCCCGATGGTGTCGGACGTCGACGAGCTTCGCGACGCGCGAAAGATCATTTTTGAAGAACGCGAGAGGCTTGGATCTGCGGGCATACCAGCGGGCGAGCCTCGCCTCGGGGCGATGATCGAAGTTCCGTCGGCAGTCCTCGCCATCGACGCCATCCTGGGAGAGGCCGACATCATTTGTTTGGGAACGAACGATCTCGTTCAGTACCTGCTGGCTGTGGACCGCGATAACGAGGCCGTGTCGAAATGGTTCAACTCGCTTCATCCAGGCGTCCTAAAGGCGATCGGGAGCGTGACGCAAGCCGCCGAACAATTTAAGAAACAATGCATCATTTGCGGTGAGATGGCCGGATCACCATTTTATGTTCCGCTCTTGATAGGACTGGGCGCCAAACAGTTGAGTATGAATCCGGCCTCGATCTCACGTGTCCGCGACGTGATCGAAGGCCTGGCGTATGAAGAAACGATCTCGCTGATTCGAAAAATCAAATCCTGCGCTACTGCCGCAGAGATCGAGTCCGTCGTCAGTCGTTTCTCGAGCGAGAATTGGAAGCACGTGACTGGCTCATGAGACCCGCTGAGCTTCGGTCGTAAAACGGTGTTCAAATGTTTAACGTTTTTTGCTATACTGGTCGGCGCCGTGTAATGAGGCGAACCGGGTGACCGCTGTTGCTTTTGGCAACAGAGGAAAGTCCGAACACCAAAGGGCAGCGAGCCGGATAACATCCGGGCGCGCGGGCTTTCGGGCCTGCGTGACGACAAGTGCAACAGAGAAAAGACCAGCCTTTGTTTTGAGTTCCACCTTTAGGTGGCCACGGTAAGAGCCAGCTAAAGCTGGAACTCAAAGCGGGTGATGGGTGAAACGGTGAGGTAAGAGCTCACCGGCGCGAGTGGCGACATTCGCGGCCAGGCAAACTCCTCGTGGTGCAAGATCAAATAGGGAAGTGCTGATCGGCGGCTCGCCGAGAGTCCCGATCCGTCGGGACGGCATTTCCGGGTAGATCGCTTGATCCCGATGGCAACGTCGGGGCTAGATGAATGGTCACCGGCTGCCGATCAGGCAGCAACAAAATTCGGCTTACAGGTTCGCTTCATTACATTTCGGCCAGATTTTCCGTATCGATCCAAAAGCCAGGAGAGGCGTCCACAATATGGCAAATCGTAAGGGTGTATTTATAGGAGCATACGTTCCGAATGAATTAAAGGAATCGCTCCGCCGTCGCGCGGCGGCAGAGCACCGTACGCTCTCTCAGGAGATAACCAGGATCCTGATCGAGGCCGTGCACGGCAGAGGCTTGCCCGCTGGCAGTGTCGACCGCCGGGGCAGTACGGCGATCCCGCGTCGTCGCTCGACAGATCCGCCGACCCGCCGTCGGGCGGAGGACCTTCCGTATATTCCGGAACCAAAAGGTAAAAAATAGACGTTGCTACGAGTCTAAGATCGCGCGCCTGCCGCTGACCGGTAGTCGCGCTTTTTTGCGCCCGGCAATGCCTCTGATAACATCTCGTTAATGTCCACAAAACTGCTCTTGATCGCGTTCGCTGCTGTGGTCCTCGCATTTGTCGGCGGATTTCTGATGGCCAACTCGGTCAACAGGTCTGAGCTGAATTCGCTCCGTGCCGAGCTTGAAAGCGCTCGCGCCGTTGCCAAACGATCTGAGGCTAACGGTAATTCGGAATTAAGCCAGGATGAGATCCAGGCGAAGCTTAATGAAGCGGATACCAATCCCACAAATTTCAACTACCAAAAAAGTCTCGGACTCGCTTTGGCTCGTTATGGCGAAGCTAAACAGGACCCGGCCCTGATCGCGCAGGCCGCGCGGCTGCTCGATCGGGCGGCAGGGCTCGCTCCGGACGACCTGGATGTCATCGTCGGCCAGGGAAATGCGGCGTTTGATATCGGATATTTTAAAAAAGACAATGACTCGCTACAAAAGGCCCGATCGTTTTACGAAAAGGCCCTTGCCAAAGACGCCAATGACCCGAATGTTCGTGCCGACCTAGGAATGACATACTACTCTGAGGACCCTCCGCAAGATGACAAAGCCGTGGCCGAGTTCAAGCAGGTACTCGCCATCGACCCAAAACAAGTAAAAGCCCTGGAATTTATTATTCAATCCTTAATGCGGCAACAAAATCGTGATGAGGCTTCCAAGTATCTGGCCCAACTTCGTAAAGCAAATCCTTCAGACGAGGCGATCCCCGAACTGACAAAACTGGTTAATGCAGCGGTGAAATGAGAGAACTGATCTTTATTCTCTTCGTCGTTGCGGTATTGCTTGCCATAACGGCCGTAAAATATCGACGCCAGATCGTGACATTGATCACGATCTGGAAGCAGTTTCAGGCCATGCGAGCGGGTATGCCTTCGAGGCAAAACCCGCCGAAACCGATCGAACCTGAACGAGGAATAAAGCTGGTCAATTGCGCCCGATGTGGAAAATGGGTCCCGGAAAATACCGCAAGCCGGCATTCGAACACTACTTTTGTATGCGTCGGAGGTTGCGCCGCCAAAAGGGGTGTTGGCTAGGTCCAAACGCCAGGTTTTGTCTATGGTATGAAGGTTGTGACGTACCAACTTATCAGGCGCTCACCGAATAGCATCGAGATGATCGAACCGATGCCAAGAAAGATCCCGAACGGGATCTGCATCTGAAGGTCGCGATCCTTTTGCCGCATCACTAAGACCCCGCCGATCAATGCTCCCGAAAATGCGCCGAGGAAAATCGATAGTAGTGTCAGCCGCCATCCTAAAAGTGCGCCGACCGCGGCCATCATTTTAACGTCGCCCAGGCCCATTGCGTCGACACCCCGAAAACGCTTCCACGCTTCGCCGACAAGCCACAAAAATCCGCCGCCCACTAGTGCCCCCAACAGCGCTCCGGAAAGTGATAACGCCAATGTGGGCCAGGCGGGCAACTGCGAGATCGGCCAGACAGCGAGATCCGTAAAGGCAGACGCGCCAAAGACCATCGGATAAACAACTCGAACGATAACGGCAAAGACAAAGAGCGGATAGGTTATGACATTTGGCAGGATCATATGCTCCGAATCTATAAAGATCAAAGCGATGATCGCGGCGACAAAGACCAATGCCGCCGGCAAAAACGGATCAGCACCGATCTGCCAATATACCAGTACAAATGTGAGTGCCGTCAGCAGCTCGACCGCAGGATATCGCGCCGAGATCGACACCTGACAATTTCGACACTTTCCACGCAGGATGAGCCAGCTCAGGATCGGGATATTGTCGTATGGCTTGATCGACTCGCCGCATTTGGGACAAGCCGAGTTTGGAAAAACTATCGACTGTTCGTTCGGAACCCGATGGATGACGACGTTCAGGAAGCTGCCGATAGCCGCACCGAACAAAAACACAAAAATATATCCGACGAGATCGGGAATACCGGCTACAGTTTCGAGCGATTGCCTAATGAAAATTGTCATTGATCAGGGCGGGTCGGCGAATCGGCAGCTCTGTAATGCGCCGATCGGCCAAAGCAATCATAGTAGTTTCGACCGAAAAGTAAAAGATGATTTTGCACTCCAGAGGAATCGAGGATAAGACTCGGAATTCTTCTCAGGCGTTCGCAATTAATACGCCGCGAGCTGAATATCCAACTGTAAACACAGATAACAAGCAATTTAGCGGAATGGTATCAGGTTTGCATACTTTACTGGCGGGTTAGTCATACGGAGGGGAATATGGCAGACGAAGGAAACAGTGCTGCAAGCAGCGCGATCTGGGCCATCGCTCTTATCATTATTGTGGCGCTTTTGGCCTTGGTTGTTTGGAAGGGCGGCTTTCTGGGCGCGTCTGAGAAGAAAGTCGACATAAATGTCACGGCGCCGAGCTCGCATTAGCGGTGTGAGGAACATCGCTAGCCTATGTGTGGATCTATCGGGCGGCTGATGTGAAGGGGGTTGAAATGGGCAAACGTGTTCTTGTTGCGGAAGATTTTGATGATGTCCGCAAAATGATGAAGGTGTTTTTTGAGCATGACGGGTTCGAGGTCCTAGAGGCTTCGGACGGTTACGAAGCCGTGCAAAAGGCCGTCACGGAACATCCCGACCTTATCGTCATGGACATCGCGATGCCTGTTATGGACGGCATCCAGGCAACGACCGCGATCCGCCAGCACGATCATATGTCCGATGTCCCGATCGTTGCGCTTACAGCATACGCTGATTTTTATTACGATCGGGCCCTGGATGTCGGCTGCAATGACGTCGTGGCGAAGCCGGTCGACCTTGCGCAGCTGCAGCCTGTTGTCAGCAGCTATATGTAAAGCTGGATCGATCCAGCTTTATTGTTTTATCGCGTTCTCACCACTCGCGCCTGTCTTGGAAAGTTCAAATAATATCGACGATCGATCACGATAACATCCGGACATTTCGGGTTGGGCGGTGTATTAAAGAAAAACATCCTGATTGGAACGATTGTTGCTGAATCAGAGCGGGGCCAAGTCGGGACGACCCAGCTCAGGCATAGGGGTGAATGGGACCCTGACCACGGTTGGCTTAAGCCTGGCTTGCCCTTGAGACTCTCGCCTTCAGATTTGACAGCGACCGAACGCTCGCCTATGACAATCTCTCGGGTCGTTGATCACATTTTCCGATATTACGTGCACGCTCCGTGCGATACCTAAGGGAAATTAATTAATTTTCCGATCCTTGAAACCCCGTCGATTGGCTTTGAGGGTGGAATTATATTATTTTTTTAATAAGGAAGTTTTGGCTCCGTTTACCCGATTAACGCGTGAAAAGACAGCACGGTCGATGCTCACAGGGCCAGCAACCGAAGTAAAGTGAAACCTACTGATATTCAAGATCCGGAGTATTTCCACAAAGTCGTGGATTGCCAGTATGCGTGTCCCTCGCACACACCGGTTCCCGAG
>Ga0105240_10007532_pt1 | contig 15792 bp, 20 predicted proteins | sample KBSC54metaG_FD_80426 | JGI IMG/M metagenome (GOLD analysis project Ga0105240, IMG submission 80426) | Corn rhizosphere microbial communities from Kellogg Biological Station, Michigan, USA - KBS C5-4 metaG | ecosystem: Host-associated > Plants > Roots > Rhizosphere > Soil | place: Michigan, USA... | reverse complement strand
GGCTTACGGCGAAGGTCTGCAGGCGCACGCCCGTTCCGCCGAGTTGCGCCTCAAATGACGGCCCGGCGCGTCCGGTCAATCTTGTCAGCCCAGCCGATCCGGCCAGGTCGGCGATGAGCTGGCGCGACCGCGTTTTTTGCGAAGATGCGCTGGACGGCCTGGCGCGCATTCCCGATGGCGAGATCGACCTGCTGATCGCCGATCCGCCTTACGGTCTCGGCAAGGACTACGGCAACGATTCCGACAAGCTCGACAACGATGCTTACCTGGCCTGGACCGAGCAGTGGATCGATGCCGCGCTTCCCAAGCTCAAACCGAACGGCAGTCTTTACATTTTCCTGACCTGGCGGTATTCGCCGGAAATCTTCGTCATGCTCAAGCGGCGCATGACCATGCTCAACGAAATCGTCTGGGACCGCCGTGTGCCGTCGATGGGCGGCAGCACGCGCAAGTATTCCTCGGTGCACGACACGATCGGTTTCTTCGCGCGCGCAAAAGACTACTATTTTGACCTCGATGCCATCCGCATCCCTTACGACGCCCAAACCAAGAAGGCGCGTTCGCGGTCGATCTTCGTCGGCGCCAAGTGGCTGGAGATGGGCTACAACCCGAAGGACGTCTGGAGCGTGTCGCGCCTGCATCGCGAGCACAAGGAACGCGCCGACCATCCGACCCAGAAACCGCTCGAAATCGTCGAGCGCATGATCAAGGCGTCCTGCCCGCCGGGAGGCGTGGTGCTCGATCCCTTCATGGGTAGCGGCACCACCGCGGTGGCGGCGCGCCGTTGTGGCCGGCAGTTTGTCGGCTTTGAACTGAACCCGGCCTATTGCGCGCTGATCGACCAGCGCGTGGCCGACCTTGCCCCTACTTCGACACAGACCTCCGATGAGCAAGTCCCTGGTTGAACGCATCATCCGCGCCGACGTGCGCGCGCTGTCCGCCTATCCGGTGCCGGACGCCGCCGGCTTCGTCAAACTCGACGCCATGGAAAACCCGTACACGTTGCCGCAGGCCCTGCGCGACGAACTCGGCCAACGCCTGGCCGCGGTGGCGCTGAATCGTTATCCGGTGCCGTCCTACACGCTGCTCAAGGACAAACTGTGCCGCCACATGAGCGTGCCGGCAGGTTTCGACGTGCTGCTGGGCAATGGTTCGGATGAGCTGATTTCTATCATCTCGGTGGCATGCGCCCAGGCCGGCGCCAAAGTGCTGGCGACCGAGCCGGGCTTCGTGATGTACGGCGTGTCGGCAAAATTCGCCGGGCTTGACTACATCGGCGTGCCGCTCAAGGCCGACTTCACGCTCGACCGCGACGCCATGCTGGTGGCGATTGCCGCGCACCGGCCGGCGATTACTTATCTGGCCTATCCGAACAATCCGACCGGCACACTGTATGACGCCGCCGACATCGAAGCGGTGATCCGCGCGGTCGGTGACGACGGCATCGTGGTGGTTGACGAAGCCTACCAGCCGTTCGCGCAGGAAAGCTTCATGCCGCGCTTGCCGGAATTCAACAATCTGGTGGTCATGCGCACCGTCTCCAAGCTCGGCCTGGCCGGCATTCGGCTCGGCTACATGGCTGCGGCTGCTGCCTTGTTGCAGGAATTCGACAAAGTGCGGCCGCCCTACAATATCAATGTATTGACACAGGCCGCGGCCGAGTTCGTGCTCGACCACACCGCCGAACTGGACCGTCAGGCGGCGGCATTGCGCAATGCGCGCACCGGTCTGGCTGTGGCGCTGGCGGCGCTCGACGGTGTTGAAGTGTTTCCTTCCGCCGCCAATTTCCTGCTGATCCGACTGGCAAATGCGGATAAAGTATTCGCAGGACTGTTGCAACGTAAGGTATTAGTCAAAAATGCCGGTAAAATGCATCCATCACTGCAAAATTGCCTCAGAGTCAATGTCAGTACGCCCGAAGAGAATTCCCTGTTCCTGATTGCCTTGAAAGAAACGCTTCAAGAGCCCATTTAGGAATCACCTTTGTAATTTTTGTAATGTCTGTTTTACCCTGATCATGTCAACTCCACGAACTGCAGAAGTCGTCCGCAACACCAACGAGACGCAAATCCGCGTCGCGATCAACCTGGATGGCACCGGCCAGCAAAAACTGGACACCGGCGTGCCTTTCCTCGATCACATGCTGGACCAGATCGCACGCCACGGTTTGATCGACCTCGACATCCAGGCCAAGGGCGACCTGCACATCGATGCGCACCACACCGTGGAAGACGTCGGCATCACGCTCGGCCAGGCTTTCGCCAAGGCCATCGGCGACAAGAAGGGCATCCGCCGCTACGGCCATGCCTACGTGCCGCTGGATGAAGCGCTGTCACGCGTGGTGATCGACTTCTCCGGCCGTCCCGGCCTGGAATATCACATCCCCTTTACCCGCTCGATGATCGGCGGTTTCGACGTCGACCTGACCAGCGAGTTCTTCCATGGTTTTGTCAATCATGCGCAAGTCACGCTGCATGTGGACAATCTGCGCGGCATCAATGCGCACCATCAATGCGAAACCGTATTCAAGGCTTTTGGCCGCGCCCTGCGCATGGCGATCGAGCTCGATCCGCGTTCGGCGGGAACGATTCCTTCCACCAAAGGCAGCCTGTAATGTGAGCCGGGCGGGACAGTCCGTTCCGCCATCGGCGCTTTCCGTGCTTTTGCATTTTTCGATATGAATAAAATTGTTGTAGTGGATTACGGAATGGGCAACCTGCGCTCGGTCGCGCAAGCCCTGCGCCATGTCGCGCCCGAAGCCGATGTGCGCATCTCCGGCGAAGTCGCCGACATCGAAGCGGCCGACCGCGTGGTGCTGCCGGGGCAGGGCGCGATGCCGGACTGCATGCGCAGCCTGCGCGAGTCAGGCGTGCAGGACGCGGTGATCGCCGCGTCGCGCAGCAAGCCGCTGTTCGGTGTATGCGTCGGCGAACAGATGCTGTTCGACTGGAGCGAAGAAGGCGATACGCCTGGCCTCGGCTTGCTGCCGGGCAAGGTGGTGCGTTTCCAGCTGGACGGGCAGATTCAGGAAGACGGTTCGCGCTTCAAGGTGCCGCAAATGGGCTGGAACCGCGTCCACCAGAAAGTCGCGCATCCGCTGTGGCAGGGCGTCGACGAGCAGGCCTACTTCTATTTCGTGCACAGCTACTACGCGCAGCCGGCCGACAGCGCCCATACCGTCGGCGAGACTGTTTATGGTGCGCCGTTCGCTTGCGCCGTGGCCCGCGATAATATTTTTGCAACACAATTCCATCCGGAAAAAAGTGCTGCTGCGGGTTTGCAGCTGTACCGGAATTTCGTACACTGGAAACCTTGATTTTTGCTTAATTTTTGCGCAGTACTTTTATCCACCGCCAGGCCACGCGCATATCGAACATAGTGTGCTGACCTGTCCTTCACTTACTCAACGTCATTACCGTAGCCATGCTGCTGATACCTGCCATCGACCTGAAAGACGGTCATTGCGTTCGCCTGAAGCAAGGCGATATGGACCAAGCCACCGTATTCTCCCAGGACCCCGCCGAAATGGCGCGGCACTGGCTATTGCAAGGCGCGCGCCGCCTGCATCTGGTCGATCTCAACGGCGCCTTCGCCGGCAAGCCGAAGAACGAGTCGGCCGTCAAGGCCATCCTCAAGGCGGTGCGTGATTTCGCCACCGAGAACGATGTCGAGGAAATCCCCGTGCAACTGGGTGGCGGCATCCGTGACCTCGACACCATCGAGCGCTATCTCGACGACGGCCTGTCCTACATCATCATCGGCACCGCCGCGGTGAAGAATCCAGGCTTCCTTCACGACGCCTGCAGCGCGTTCCCGGGCCAGATCATCGTCGGCCTCGACGCCAAGGACGGCAAGGTCGCCACCGACGGCTGGAGCAAACTGTCCGGCCATGAAGTGATTGACCTGGCGCAGAAGTTCGAAGGCTACGGTTGCGAAGCCATCGTCTACACCGACATCGGCCGCGACGGCATGATGGGCGGCGTCAACATCGAAGCTACCGTGCGCCTGGCGCAGGCGGTCTCGATTCCGATCATCGCCTCCGGCGGCGTGCACAACATCAAGGACGTCGAAGCCCTGTGCGGCGTGCAGGACGAAGGCATCGAAGCGGTCATCTGCGGCCGTTCGATCTACGAAGGCACGCTGGACCTGAGCTCGGCGCAGGATCGCGCCGACGAATTGACGGAATCCGAAGGGTCCGACAGCGAACCATCATGACACTCGCAAAACGCATCATTCCCTGTCTCGACGTGACGGCCGGACGGGTCGTCAAAGGCGTCAACTTCCTCGAGCTGCGCGACGCCGGCGATCCGGTTGAGATCGCACGCCGCTACGACGAGCAGGGCGCGGACGAAATTACCTTCCTCGACATCACGGCTTCCTCGGACGGCCGCGGCCTGATCCTCGACATCATCGAAGCGGTGGCGTCGCAGGTCTTCATTCCGCTGACCGTCGGCGGCGGCGTGCGCGCGGTCGACGACGTACGGCGCTTGCTCAACGCAGGCGCGGACAAGGTCGGCATCAACACTTCCGCAGTCACCAATCCGCAACTGGTGGAAGACGCCGCGAGCAAATACGGATCGCAATGCATCGTGGTGGCGATCGACGCCAAGCGCGCGGGCGAAGGTAAGTGGGAAGTCTTCACCCACGGCGGCCGCAACGCCACCGGGCTGGACGCGATCGAGTGGGCGCGCAAGATGGCGCAACTCGGCGCCGGTGAGATTCTGCTGACCAGCATGGACCGCGACGGCACCCGCAGCGGTTTTGACCTGGCGCTCACGCGTGCAGTGTCGGAAGCGGTGGCCATTCCCGTGATCGCCTCGGGCGGCGTCGGCGGCCTGCAAGACCTGGCAGACGGCATCAAGCAGGGCAAGGCCGATGCGGTGCTGGCGGCAAGCATTTTCCACTATGGGCAACACACCGTGCAGGAAGCGAAACGTTTTATGGCGGATCAAAATATCCCGATGAGGCTGGCATGAGCATCAGTGCAAAATGGCTGAACAAGGTGAAGTGGGACGAAGTCGGCCTGGTGCCGGTGATCGCCCAGGAAGTCGGCTCCAACGACGTGCTGATGTTCGCCTGGATGAACCGCGAAGCGCTGGCCCGCACCGTACAGACCGGTGAAGCGGTGTACTGGAGCCGCTCGCGCAAGAAGCTGTGGCACAAGGGCGAAGAATCCGGCCACTTCCAGAAGGTGCACGAAATCCGCCTCGACTGCGACGAAGACGTAGTCTTGCTCAAGGTCGAGCAGGTGGCCGGCATCGCCTGCCACACCGGCCGCCATTCCTGCTTCTTCCAGAAGTTCGAAGGCAATGCCGAAACCGGTGAATGGCAGACCGTCGAGCCGGTGCTGAAAGACGACGACGCGGCGCCCGCAAAAGAAAAGCCCAAGCGCGTGCGCAAGACAACTCCCAAGGTAACGCCATGAGTGAAACACTGCGCCGCCTTGCCGACGTGATCGAGTCGCGCAAACTGGCCAACGGCGGCGACCCCGCCACGTCCTATGTCGCCAAGCTGTTTTCCAGGGGCGACGACGCCATCCTGAAAAAGATCGGCGAAGAAGCTGCGGAAACCATCATGGCCGCCAAGGACGCGCGCGTCAGCGGCGATGCCTCGAAGGTGCTCTACGAATGTGCCGACCTGTGGTTCCACTCGATGGTCATGCTGGCGCATTTCGACCTCAAGCCGCAGGACGTGCTCAACGAACTGGCGCGCCGCGAAGGCTTGTCCGGCCTCGAAGAGAAGGCCGCTCGTCCGGCAGACGCATAAGCAGAATCAACACATAAAAATCACGACCGCAAAAACGGCAATTGACCGGGACATCCCCAGGAGGAGCAGCTTTGGATAACTGTATTTTTTGCAAGATCGCGGCCGGAGAAATCCCGTCGAAGAAGGTCTACGAAGACGACGACGTGCTGGCGTTCCACGACATCAATCCGGCCGCGCCGGTGCATTTCCTGATCATTCCGAAGTTGCACGTCGCCACGCTGGCTGATTGCGGCGAGAAACATGCGACGCTATTGGGTAAAATGGCCCTGCTTGCGCCAAAACTGGCGCAGGAGCAGGGATGCGGCTACCAGCTTGACGCGACCGGCAACAAGACCGGCGGTTTCAAGACGCTTTTCAATACAGGCCCGGACGGCGGCCAAGAGGTGTACCATCTCCACATGCATGTCATTGGCGGCGCCCATCCGTGGCGCACCAAGTCCGTGCTGCAGGGATAAGGACAACGCATCCGGCCTGGCAGGAATATTGCAACAAAGATTTATTTGAATACAGGGCACGCGTGTCCGCTTAGGAGAGAAAAATGGGTTCGTTCAGTATCTGGCATTGGTTGATTGTTCTGGTGATCGTCATGGTGGTGTTCGGCACGAAGAAGCTGGGCAACATGGGTTCCGATCTCGGCAAGGCCGTCAAGGGTTTCAAGGATGGCGTCAAGGGCGAAGAAGAAGACAAAGACAAGCCTGTCGCCAAGGATCAGACGGTCATCGACGTGCAAGCCAAAGACAAAGAAAAATCCGGCAGCTGAGTCTTCCGCCGACGCCCGCACCGCTTTGCCGCTTGTGGTTTGGCGAGGCTGCGCGGGCTATCGTTGTTTCTGATGCCCCGCCAGCCCAGCCTCGCGCACGCTGACTTTCTCGGCATTCACTTTCGATTGTTACCCTCGCAATGATTGATATCGGTCTTTCCAAGCTGGCTCTCATCGGCGTCGTCGCGCTGGTCGTGATCGGTCCTGAACGCCTGCCCAAGGTGGCGCGCATGGCTGGTTCGCTGTTCGGCCGCGCGCAGCGCTACATCAACGAGGTCAAGACGGAAGTCAGCCGCGAAATCGAACTGGAAGAACTGCGCAAGATGCAAAAGGATGTGGAGGAAGCCGCCGGCGACGTTCACAACAGCATTTCCAAGAGCGTCACCGACGCCGGCAATTCCATCCACGACGCCTGGAACGACAGCAGTTCGGGCAGCAGCACCAGTTGGAGCACCACGCCGAGTCCGGAAGCCCTGACCATCAAGGCCAAGAATTTCCGCAAGAAGAAACTGGCGCGCACTTCTGCCGTTCCTTCGTGGTACAAGAACCAGAGCGGCCGCCGTACTCGCGTGATTTCCGCCGCGGCGCGCGTGGCCAAGTATCGTCCTGTCGGCGCCGGCAAATCGGCCGGTTTTTTCTAATCCCGATGGACTTGTTTTCCATCCCACTCCTGCAGTAATTCCATGGCCGAAGAACAGAAAACGTCAGGTAGCGAAGATACCTTCATTTCGCATCTGATCGAATTGCGCAGCCGCGTGGTGAAAGCGGCAGCGGCGGTGCTCGTCATTTTCCTGTGCATGATGCCGTGGTCCGCGCATATCTTCGACCTGCTGGCTGCGCCGATGATCAACGCGCTGCCGGTCGGCAGCAAGATGATCGCCACCGGCGTGATCACGCCGTTCCTGATCCCTGTCAAGGTCACCATGCTGATGGCCTTCATGATCGCGCTGCCATGGGTGCTTTACCAGATGTGGGCCTTCGTCGCGCCGGGTTTGTATTCTCACGAGAAGCGCCTGGTGGCGCCGCTGGTGATTTCTTCCTCGCTGCTGTTCCTGATGGGTGTGGCGTTCTGCTACTTCTTCGTGTTCGGCGTGGTGTTCCCGTTCATCAATAACTTCGCGCCGAAGTCTGTTTCGGTGGCGCCGGATATCGACAGCTACGTCGACTTCGTGCTGACCATGTTCCTGGCCTTCGGCATTACCTTCGAAGTGCCGATCATCGTCATCGTGCTGGTGCGCATGGGCCTGGTGCCGCTGGCCAAGCTCAAGCAGATTCGCCCTTACGTGGTGGTGGGCGCGTTCGTCATCGCCGCCGTCGTGACGCCGCCGGACATCATGAGCCAGCTGATGCTGGCCGTGCCGCTGTGCCTGCTGTATGAGGTCGGCCTGCTGGTGGCGCCGATCTTCGAGAAAGCAACGCGCGCGCCGGAAGAGCGCGAAGACGCCGTCGGCAGCTGACCGGCATAAAGCTCAGCAATGAAAAAGGCCACTGCATGCAGTGGCCTTCTTGTTTTGCAGCGGAAATTCAGTTCACTCCGCAATGATCAGCGGCACCTGTCGCAGCCAGCTCACCAGCGGATAGGCATCCTTGAATCCGGCCAGCACTTCCTTGCCGATATCGGCCGGGATCTTTTTCTTCAGGCTCGATTCCTTCCAGACAATGAAATTCTTGAGCTTGATGTATTCGAGATGCGGGCTGTCGGCGTCGAAGCCTTTCGGAGGACGCGTCAGTTTGCCTTCTTCCTGCAAGCCGCCGTAGTTGTCCTTGATGCTCTTGTTCCTGAGCACCTTGCTGAAACCGGCCGCGTCTTCGATGACGCGCTGCCGGATCGCGCGCAGGCGATCCGACGGCGGCATGTACTCGCCGCCCGCGATCAGCAGTTGGCCGTCGGCGTCGATGTGGAAGTAGTAAGCTGGGCCGCCGCCCGAACTTGGCTTCTTCAGGCCGCTGGCAGTCAGCGACGCCGAGAAGTGCGTCTTGTAAGGGCTCTTGTCGTGCGAGAAGCGCATGTCGCGGTTGATGCGGAACAGCGCCTTCTTCGGATTGCAGCCGGCCATGATGGGATCGAACTTGCTGATGTCGGCGATCAGCCTGGTCACCAGTTCCAGGAACTCCGCCCGCAGGATATCGTAGCGCGGCTTGTTCATGACGAACCATGCGCGGTTGTTGTTCTCCGACAGCTCGGCGAGGAATTGCGTCAGGTCACGGATATGCATGTTGCGTTCTTTCCTTACTCTCGTTCTTCACGTTTCAGTGGCGGGCGTTTGCCGACGACGATGTCCAGCGTGGTTTCCTGGGCCTTGCGCAGCACCGTCATCTTGGCCTTCTGGCCGGGGACCAGTTGGGCGATCAGGTTCAGCATTTCGGTGGTGTCGGTGACCGCTTTGCCTTCCACGCTGATCAGGATGTCGCCCGGTTTCATGCCAGCCTTGTCGGCTGGGCCGTTCTTGAGCACGCCGGCGATGATGGCGCCGGTCTTCTTGGTCAGGCCGAAGCTCTCGGCCAGTTCAGGCGTGATGTCTTGCGGCTCGACGCCGATCCAGCCGCGCACCACCTGGCCGTGGTTGATGATTGCTTCCATCACGGTCTTCGCGGTCGACACGGGAATCGCAAAGCCGATGCCGAGGTTACCGCCGGTGCGCGAATAGATCGCCGTGTTGATGCCCAGCAGGTTGCCGTTGGTGTCGACCAGCGCGCCGCCCGAGTTGCCGGGATTGATGGCGGCATCGGTCTGGATGAAATTCTCGAAGGTGTTGATGCCAAGGTGATTGCGGCCCAGCGCCGAAATAATGCCCATGGTCACGGTCTGGCCGACGCCGAAGGGATTGCCGATGGCCAGTACGATGTCGCCTACGGTGGCCTGCTCAACGTGCGCCAGCGTGATCGCCGGCAGGTTCGGCAGGTTGATCTTGATGACGGCCAGATCAGTTTCCGGATCGGTGCCGACAACCTTGGCGGACGCCTTGCGGCCGTCGGCGAGCGCCACTTCGATTTCGTCGGCGGCTTCGACCACGTGGTTGTTGGTCAGAATGTAGCCTTGGGGGCTCACGATCACGCCCGAACCGAGGCTCGATTGCTTGTCGTCCTGCTGCTGGTCCTCAAACTGGTCGCCGAAGAACTTCTTGAAGAACGGGTCATCCATGAACGGATTTTTTTGCGGCCGCGCTTCCGTTGTGGTGAAGATGTTGACCACCGAGGGCATCGCCTGGCGGGCTGCGTCGCGGTAGGAGTTCGGCGTCGGTGCGCCCGGTGCGGCTTCTTGCATTTGCACCGTGGAAGAGGCGGAACGGACCCGGGAGCCGAGCGTACCGCTCGCCCAATCGGGCTTCAAGGTAGCTACAATGAACCAGACCGCCAAACCGACAGTCACGGTTTGAGCAAACAACAGCCAAAAACGTCGCATATTGAAATAAAGATGAGGATGAAAGATGACCCTGCGCACAGCAAATAGGGAAGAGCTTGCCAACTACCTGGCGCAAACGCTGAATATCGCACAATACCGCGATTATTGCCCAAATGGGCTACAGGTGGAAGGGCGCGGGGAAATCGGCCTGGTCGTCAGCGGCGTCACCGCCAGCCAGGCGCTGATCGAAGCGGCGCTTGATCTCAAGGCCGACGCCATCCTGGTGCACCACGGCTATTTCTGGCGCGGCGAGGATGCGCGCGTGATCGGCACCAAGCACAAACGGCTCAAGGCGCTGCTGGCCAGCGACGTCAACCTGTTTGCCTACCATTTGCCGCTGGACGGCCATCCCGAGCTCGGCAACAACGCGCAGCTGGCACGCCAGTTGAGCCTGGCCGGCAGCGATCGTTTCGGCGAAGACAAGCTCGGCTGGCTCGGCGTGCCCGAGCCCGACGCCAATATCGCCACGGTCGGCGACCTGGCGCGCCTGATCGAGCGTCGTCTCGGCCGTGTGCCGCTGCTGATCGGCGACGCCGACCAGCCGCTCGGCAAGATCGCCTGGTGCACCGGCGCCGCGCAAGGCTTCCTGGGCGACGCCATCGCCGCAGGCGCCTCGGTCTACATCAGCGGCGAAATCTCGGAGCCGACCGTGCACCTGGCGCGCGAGACCGGCGTCGCCTACATCGCCGCCGGTCATCATGCGACCGAGCGCTACGGCGTGCAGGCGCTGGGCGCGCACGTGGCCGACCGCTTCGGTATCCTGCATCACTTCGTCGATATCGACAATCCGGTGTGACCGATCCCGAATGAAAAAGCTCGCATCGCGCGGGCTTTTTCGCAGGAGCGCACGCGCTTACTTCTTCAGCGAATCACGAATTTCGCGCAGCAGCACGATGTCTTCCGGCGGGGCGGCGGGTGCGACCGGTTCGGCGGCCTTCTCATGCGTGGCCAGGTCGCGCGCCTTGTTGATCATGCGCACCATCTGGAAAATGATGAAGGCCAGGATCAGGAAGTTGATCAAAATAGTCAGGAAATTGCCGTAGGCGAATACCGCGCCGGCTTTTTTTGCCTCGACCAGCGTGAGCTGCGTGCCCTGGCCGTTAAGCGGCAGATAATAGTTGGCGAAATCCAGTCCGCCAAAGATGCGGCCCACCACCGGCATGATGATGTCTTGCACCAGGGATTCCACAATCTTGCCGAATGCACCTCCGATAATCACGCCTACTGCCAGGTCGACAACATTTCCCTTCAGCGCGAAAGTGCGGAATTCTTGCATCATGCCCATCTTTTTCTCCTAGAAATTGTTGCAAAACAATGCAGTCGGTTATATCGTGCTTCGATTAAAAAGTAAATTGCTGGCAATTTATTGCACAATACAAAGCTTGAGACATTTCCCTATGGAAGACTTGAAATATTAAAAAAGTTCCATAAATTGCATTTCCCGAATTTTATTCGCTTTAAAAGGCATCCCAGGTTAGTTATAATCTAGGGTTGCTGGAAGTTCCGTGCAGTTTTCGTATTTTCACTAATTGGGGTTGGTATGAGTAACGAAAAACAGGTCGACTCCAGTCGACGCGGATTGCTTGTCGCGACTTGTGCGGCAGGTGGTGTGGCTGGATTGGCTACAGCGGGGGCTTTTGTTTCCACCTTTCAACCATCCGAGCGCGCCAAAGCCGCCGGTGCACCGGTTGAAGTGGACATTTCCACATTGACGCCGGGCGAAATGCGCACCGTAGAGTGGCGCGGCAAGCCGGTGTGGATCCTCAAGCGCACGCCGGAAATGATCGAGTCGCTCAAGAAGGTCGATGCCCAGGTGGCCGACCCGGAATCCAAGCGCACCGAATTCTCGACCACGCCCGAATACGCCCTCAACGAATGGCGTTCGATCAAGAAGGACCTGCTGGTCGTGGTCGGCATCTGCCCGCACCTCGGCTGCTCGCCCAGCTCCAAATTCCAGACTGGCGCGCAACCGTCGCTGCCGGACGACTGGCAGGGCGGTTTCCTGTGTCCCTGCCACGGTTCGACGTTCGATCTCGCGGGCCGGGTCTACAAAAACAAACCGTCCCCAGACAACCTCCAGGTTCCACGGTACATGTTTGAAGGTGACACCAAACTGGTCATCGGCAAAGATGAGAAAGGCGAGGCGTAATCATGGCTGCATTCCAAGAAAAACAATTGCCCAAAGACGCACCGGTATCCGCCAAAGCATTGAACTGGGTTGACGCCCGCTTCCCCCTGACTTCCACTTGGAAAGCACATCTTTCCGAGTACTACGCTCCCAAGAATTTCAACTTCTGGTACGCCTTCGGTTCGCTGGCGCTGCTGGTGCTGGTCATTCAGATCGTCACCGGTATTTTCCTGGTGATGCACTACAAGCCCGACGCCACGCTGGCGTTCGCTTCGGTCGAATACATCATGCGCGACGTCCCATGGGGCTGGCTGGTGCGTTACATGCACTCCACCGGCGCGTCGGCGTTCTTCATCGTGGTCTACCTGCACATGGTGCGCGGCCTGCTGTACGGTTCCTATCGCAAACCTCGCGAACTGGTCTGGCTGTTCGGCGTCGCCATCTTCCTGTGCCTGATGGGCGAAGCCTTCATGGGCTACCTGCTGCCATGGGGCCAGATGTCGTACTGGGGCGCGCAGGTGATCGTCAACCTGTTCGGCGCCATTCCTTTCATCGGTCCCGACCTGTCGCTGTGGATCCGCGGCGACTACGTTGTCTCCGACGCCACGCTGAATCGCTTCTTCTCGTTCCACGTGATCGCCATTCCACTGGTCCTGATCGGCCTGGTCGTCGCGCACATCATCGCGCTGCACGAAGTCGGTTCGAATAACCCGGACGGCGTTGAAATCAAGGAAAAACTGGACGCCAATGGTGTGCCGCTGGATGGCGTACCGTTCCATCCGTATTACTCCGTGCATGACATCATGGCGGTTGCCGTGTTCCTGATCGTGTTCACCGCCGTCGTGTTCTTCGCGCCGGAAATGGGTGGCTACTTCCTCGAATACAACAACTTCGTCCCGGCCGACTCGCTGAAGACGCCGCCGCACATCGCGCCGGTCTGGTACTTCACGCCGTTCTACTCGATCCTGCGTGCAACGACTTCCGACTTCATGGTCTACCTGATGGCCGGTGTCGCTGCCTACGTCGCGCTGCTGGTGTTCCGCTCCCAGCGCAGCGGCGTCTTCAAGATCGCCGCGATCGTCATCGGCGTTGCCGTGATCGCCGGCATGGCCATCTTCGACGCCAAGTTCTGGGGCGTGGTCCTGATGGGTGTGTCCGTCATGATCCTCGGCGGCCTGCCGTGGCTCGATCATTCTCAAGTCAAGTCGATCCGCTATCGTCCAAGCTGGCACAAATATGTCTACCTGGTCTTCGGCATCGCCTTCGTGGTTCTCGGTTACCTCGGCGTGCAACCGCCGACCGCCGTCGGCACCACGATCGCCCAGATCGGCACCTTCATCTATTTTGGCTTCTTCCTGTTGATGCCATGGTGGAGCGCATTGGGCCGGTTCAAGCCGGTTCCCGACCGCGTTACCTATCATCCGCACTAAGCCAGCCGCCAAGAGGATAAAAATGACATTGCTGAAAAGACTGATCGCGACTCTCGTGCTGCTGCCCGCGCTGGCTTACGCCAACGAAGGCGGCTACCCGCTGGACAAGGCGCCGAATCGCACCACCGATGTATCGTCGCTGCAAAACGGCGCCAAGCTGTTCGTCAACTATTGCCTGAACTGCCACTCGGCATCGGCCATGCGTTACAACCGCCTGCGCGACATCGGCCTGACTGAAGACCAGATCAAGAACAACCTGCTCTTCACCGGTGAAAAAGTCGGCGACCTGATGAAGACCACCATGCTGCCGCAAGACGCCAAGGCATGGTTCGGCGCGGTTCCTCCGGACTTGTCCGTGATCGCCCGCGCCAAGGCCTCTGAAGCCGGTTCCGGCCCGGACTGGATCTACACTTACCTGCGCACCTACTACAAGGACGACACCCGTCCGACCGGTTGGAACAACATGGTTTTCCCCAACGTCGGCATGCCGCACGTCCTGTGGGAGCTGCAAGGCATTCGTGCACCGAAGTTTGCAGAAGAGAAAGATCCGCACGAGGAAGGCAAGACCATTCACAAATTTGTGGGGTTTGAACAGTTGAAACCAGGCAAGTTGTCCGCGGTCGAATACGACAATGCGGTGGCTGATCTGGTCGGCTACTTGCAATGGATGGGCGAACCCGCGCAAAATACGCGTAAGCGCCTCGGCGTCTGGGTTTTGCTGTTCCTGGGCTTGTTCCTGGTGTTGGCATGGCGTTTGAACGCCTCCTTCTGGAAAGAAGTCAAGTAAAGCAGAGTTTTTCGTGCCCGCGCAGTCTGCGGGTGTACGTATCGGGGTGAGGCGTACGGCGTCTCACCCCTTTGTTTCTAAGGCACTACAAAAATGATGGTTCTCTACTCGGGCACAACCTGCCCATTTTCGCAACGTTGCCGCCTTGTCCTGTTCGAAAAGGGCATGGACTTTGAAATTCGCGACGTCGACTTGTTCAACAAGCCGGAAGACATTTCGGTCATGAACCCCTACGGCCAGGTGCCGATCCTGGTCGAACGCGACCTGGTGCTGTACGAATCCAACATCATCAACGAATACATCGACGAACGTTTCCCGCATCCGCAGCTGATGCCGGCCGATCCGCTGATGCGCGCGCGTGCACGCCTGATGTTGTTCAATTTCGAAAAGGAATTGTTCATCCACGTCCACACGCTGGAAAACGAAAAGACCAAGGGTGCAGAAAAAGCCCACGAAAAGGCCCGCGCAGAAATCCGCGACCGCCTGACCACGCTGGCGCCGCTGTTCCTGAAGAACAAGTACATGCTCGGCGACGAGTTCTCCATGCTCGACGTCGCGCTGGCGCCGTTGCTCTGGCGTCTCGACCACTACGGCATCGAACTGTCGAAGACCGCAGCACCGCTGATGAAGTACGCCGAACGCATCTTCTCGCGTCCGGCCTACATCGAAGCACTGACTCCTTCCGAAAAGGTCATGCGTCGTTAATCAGCAGCACTGCAACACGCAGCATCAAGCACCATCGCGCCTCGCCGGTTGATCCACACAAGGACAATCGGCGAACGCATTTAAGACTGCCGCATCAGCGCAAGCGAGCGCAGTCCGTCTTTCCGGATCGGTTTACGTCATGCCAGAAGTGTCTACCAAACCCTATCTCCTGCGCGCCATTTACGAATGGTGCACGGACAACGGCTATACGCCGCACATTGCGGTCGTCGTGGACGCCAGCACGCGCGTCCCCATGCAATTCGTCAAGAATGGCGAGATCGTCCTGAACATCAGCTTCGAAGCCACCAGCGGCCTCAAGATGGACAACGACTTCATCAATTTCAGCGCCCGTTTCGGCGGCGTATCGCGTGACATTTCTGTCCCGGTCGAGAACGTCATTGCGATTTACGCGCGAGAAAATGGCCAGGGCATGGCCTTCGAAGCGCCGTCCGTACTGGCCGTCGGCGAGACCGAAGACGCCCCGGAATCTGCCCCGGCGCCGGGACTGGCATCGGTCCCGACTGCCGAGAAAAACGACGCCGGCAGCAAGCCGACACCCGATGATGAGCCGGAACCACCAAAAAAAGGTGGAAGGCCTGTACTAACCAGAATTAAATAGGCTATAATCGCTGTCTCAGTTTTTGCTGGCTTAGCTCATCTGGTAGAGCACCTGACTTGTAATCAGGGGGTGGCGGGTTCAAGTCCTGCAGCCAGCACCAAGTTTCAAAAGAAAGGCCCACCGTTTGGTGGGCCTTTTTTATTTTGCTCTGTAATGCGCATTGTTGGCGATGCGGTCTGGCTTTTCGTGGGTGT
>Ga0105240_10007528_pt1 | contig 15795 bp, 11 predicted proteins | sample KBSC54metaG_FD_80426 | JGI IMG/M metagenome (GOLD analysis project Ga0105240, IMG submission 80426) | Corn rhizosphere microbial communities from Kellogg Biological Station, Michigan, USA - KBS C5-4 metaG | ecosystem: Host-associated > Plants > Roots > Rhizosphere > Soil | place: Michigan, USA... | reverse complement strand
ATGTGCCTGTCGGCATCGAGATTGACAAAGGCTATAGCGACTGGTTCTGGGGCAAGGACGTTCGCTTCGAGAACGTGCGCGAGGCCGGCATCGTCATTTCCAACGAAACCAACGTCTACACCCAGATCGGTTTCCAGAACGCGCTGGCCAAAAACACCCCTGTGTTCGCGAAGTTCCGCGACAGCGGCAAGACGGTGAAGGGTCAGGCTTCCGCCTACGAGGTCAGCGACTTCAGTCATGGCCTCTTCGTGCCGGCCGCAGGTCAGCTCGGCCACTTTGATACTCGCAACGAGATGGCCGCACTCGGGTCTCTGCCTGCGCCGAAAGCCCTGGCGATTCGCGCACTGCCGCCCGTCAAGCAATGGAGCAATGCGCGCGATGCCGGAGTGGTGGGCGATGGGAAGACCGACGACACGGCAGCGCTGCAGAAGGCGATCGACACACACCGCGTTGTGTATCTGCCGTTAGGCGTCTACCGGGTGACGGACACCATTCAGCTCAAGAAGGACTCGGTACTGATCGGTCTGCAACCGAGCCTGACTCAACTGTCTCTGGCGGATAACACACCGGCGTATGCAGGAGTCGGTGAACCGAAGGCCCTGCTCAAATCAGCAGATGGTGGCGATGCCATCGTCTCCGGCGTAGGTTTGTTTACCGGCGGCATCAATCCGCGAGCAACCGCGTTGCTGTGGAGTGCCGGCGAGAACTCCCTCGTGGATGATGTGAAGTTTGACGGCGGCCACGGGACGATGCTCGCCAATGGCCAGCGATTCAATCCCTACAACGACAATCACAGTGCCGATGCCGACCCGGCGCGGCGTTGGGACGGCCAATATCCGAGCCTTTGGGTGACGCACGGCGGCGGCGGAACCTTCAACGGCATCTGGAGCCCCAACACCTATGCCAGCGCTGGTTTATATGTGTCCGACACCGACACCCCCGGCCACGTGTATGAGATTTCGGTTGAGCATCACGTTCGTAACGAGATGGTTCTCAACAGGGTGTCCAACTGGGAGCTGCTCGCGCCTCAAACCGAGGAAGAGTATGGCGAGAGCCGCAACGCTGTTTCGCTCGAAATCCGCGACTCCCATGACATCCTGGTTGCGAACTATCACGGCTACCGTGTAACGCGCACGCTGGGCCCGGCTCCGTCAGCCGCGCGAGTCTACCGGTCACATGACATTCACTTCCGCAATGTCCATGTCAACGCAGAGAGCGGCTTTGCCACGTGTGACGGCGGTGACTGCGCCACCTTCTTACGGCTGACCAAGTTCTCCTACGACAACGCGATCCAGGACATGTCTCGCAAGTTGGACGTGAGAGAGCACGAGTTCGCCCGTCTGGATCTGACAGCCAATCCTCCTTCCCCAACGCCGGGAACCCAGGCGAAAGAGGTTGTCAGCGGCTTCGAGGCTCTGGGCGGCGCCGCAGTCGACTCCCACGGCACGCTCTATTTTGTCGATCGCAACATGAACCGCATCTATGCCTGGACGCAGGAGAAGGGCCTGGACATCATCGCCAGTCATCCCCTCGATCCTGTCGCCGTGGCAGTCGATAAATCGGACAACCTGTTGGTCCTGTCCTCTTCCGGTTACCAGGGCACGGTTTACAGCCTGAAGCCGGGCGGACTCGATGGTGCGCTCACCAGGATCGAGGCAGAGCCTGCCGGCACGCATCCGAATGCCGCTGTTGTTCTGCCGGCGAACTGGTGGGTCAACGGCGAGTTCAAGGATCAGTACGATCCCGCAACCGATCACTTTGCAACGATCGCCGAGTTGTTCACGAGCGATGTGGGGACGGCGCCGGCGAAGCAGTATGCATCCCCTGATGGCAGCATCGTGCTACCGGCCTACAGGGTGTTCCACCAGGGGCCGCCGGATAACCGCGGCTGGCGCTTCTCGCATTCGCTCGACACCTATGGCTTCCTCACGGCCAAACCGGGCAGTCACGTGTACGTCAGTAGCGCCGGTGATGCGAGGACTTACAGCGCTACGGTCGGGCCCAAAGGCGAGCTGACCAACCTGCAGATGTTTGTCGAGCGGGGAGGCGAGAGCGTAGCGACCGATACGGCCGGCCGTGTTTACATCGCCAATGGCCAGGTGTTTGTCTACGGTCCCGACAAGCAGCAGTTGGGCGTCATCGACGTGCCGGGCGGCCGGCCTCTACAGGTGTTGGTGAGCGGGCAGACGCTCTTTGTTGTTAGCCATCATGCGCTGTACTCGGTCAACCTCTCTGGAGCCATGTGAGCGTCTGCTCACACAGGGACGTAACGGGTTGGCGCGAGTCGAGCGCGAGGATTCCCTCATCGGGATCGGGGCGCTCCAGTGTATTGAGCTGGCTCTCGAGCAGACTGGGCGGCATGTAATGGCCGGTGCGCCCGGTCATCCTGCGCATCAGCTCATCGCGATCGGCGTCCATGAGAACAAAGCTCACGGGCGCCCCGATCGCTTTTCGCAGCCGCTCACGGTAGACGCGCCGCAACGCGGAGCAGGCGGCGACGACGATTCCTTCCGCGGTCACCTTGGCGCCGATGGCCTGTCCCAGCCGATCGAGCCACGGCCAGCGGTCCTCATCCGTCAGCGGAATTCCGGAAGCCATGCGGGCGACCGCTGCGTCGGAATGGAACTGATCTCCTTCCAGAAATCCACAGTCGAGCGCACGGGCCAGCGCGCTGCCCAACGTGGACTTGCCGCTGCCGGAAACACCCATCACGATGACGGCCCTCGGGCCCGTTCCAGTGGAGCGTAATTGATCGTGCACGTCTCAACTCCTTCAGTGCTTGCGATGGTGGCGGCAACCAGTGCGGTGGCTGCTCCCCAGGTGAACGTCAGCGACTATGGTGTGACCGCAGAGGGTAAGGCGGTTCACGTCTATACGCTCAGCAACAGCCATGGCCTGAGCGCAAAGATACTCGACTACGGCGGAATCATCTCGGAGCTCAATGCACCGGATCGTCAGGGCAAGTCCAGGAATGTCGTGTTTGGCCTCAGCGACCTGCGCATGTACGAGGCCAACGGCGGCCTCAACAGTCTCATCGGCCGCTATGCCAACCGTCTCAAGAACGGCTTTACCATCGACGGTCATCATTACGATCTCGTCGCCAATCCCAAGGGAATCACTTTGCATTCGGGGCGCCCATTCTGGGGTGCGCTCGTCTGGGAAGCGAAGCTCGTCAAGGAAGCCGAGCGGGCGGGCGTGACGTTGTCGCACGTCAGTCCGAACGGCGAGCAGGGCTTCCCTGGAGAGTTGCACATCCAAGTGACCTACACGATCAACGAGTCGAATGATCTGCGGCTCGACTACGAGGCGACGACTGACGCACCGACAGTCGTCAATCCTACCAACCACGTTTATTTCAACCTGGCTGGCAACGGATCCGGCGATGTTTACAGCCAGCAGCTGCAGGTGATGGCGGACCAATACACGCTCACGGATGAGGATCAGATTCCGACTGGTGAGCTCGCCTCCGTCGCAGGAACCGCGCTCGATTTCCGCAAGCTCACGCCCATCGGCGCACACATCCGCTCCAGTGAGACCCAGATGCTGTACGCCAAGGGTTATGACCACAACTTCGTGTTGCGTAAGCCGGCGGGTGATGCGTTGCCCCTGGCGGTGCGCATGTTCGATCCGGCGAGCGGTCGAGTGTTGGAAGTGCGTACCACCGAGCCGGGTATCCAGGTGTACTCGGCGAATCACTTGAACGGCAGTCTGGTCAGTGCCAACGGCACTACGCTGCGACAGGGGGACGGGCTGGCTCTGGAGACGGAACATTATCCCAACAGCCCGAACGAGCCGCGTTTCCCCGCAACGCTGCTGCGACCGGGCCAGACACTGCATTCGAGCACGGTGTTTCACCTGGCCACGGACAAAAATCAGTCTTGCGGCGGCCGCTGCCGGATCACTCCGTAGCTCGAGAAGCGCTCGGGCTCGTTATAGGCCGTCCGCATGTGGAAAACCATCGCCGCTTCCGGTTCTGTGTTGGACTTGCCGAGGGCGATGTCGAGGAGTGCGCGGTGGTGATGCAGGCTCCAACGCTTCAGGTCGGCACTGACATACTCGAGCGCCTTATGGGCAAACAACGAGGTGACGAGCGAGTCGAGGGTCTTCGTCAGGTAGGGATTGCCGGCCGCCTCCCACAGGGTGCGATGGAATTCCAGATCGAGCGCGGCGGCGTCCATCTCGGTCCGCTCGGTCCATGCTTCCATCCGCTCCATGATGCGGGTCAGGCGCGCCGCGTCCTGCTTGCCGATTCTCAGCCGACACAGCTTGAGCGCCTCGGCCTCGAGGACCACGCGCAGGCTGTTGATCCGCTGCACGTCCTCCTCACTCAACCGGGTCACGAACATCCCGCGCCGTTCGAGATTCATGACCAGGCCGTGCTCCTGGAGTTGCATCAGCGCTTCGCGCACGGGGATGCGGCTGATGCCGAACTCGCGGGCAATCTTGCTTTCGTTGAGCCGGTCACCGGGGCGGTAACGGCCGGACACGATCGCGTCCCGGAGGCCCTGGAAGATGTGTGATTTCAGGGTCGTGGGAGTCGGACGTGTGGGTTTCACATCGCTCAAAGTGAATATAGTATACACTTCGAGGCGCCCATGACCGCAACTTCGGCGCGTTACCGAGTCACTGCCTTCGCGATCAGCCTTGCCGCGCTGGCCTACATGCAGCGGGTGGCCATCTCGCAGGCTGCGCCCAGCATCCAGACAGACCTCGGCTTGGATAAGGCCCAGATCGGCCAGGTGTTCGGCGCCTTCGGGCTGGCATATGCGCTGTTTGAAATTCCGAACGGTCTGCTCGGTGACCGGTTGGGAGTGCGTTCCACCCTGACGCGTATCGTGGTCCTGTGGTCGGTGTTTACCGCCCTGACCGGCGCCGCCTGGAATTTCACCTCCATGTGGCTGGCCCGGTTCCTGTTCGGGGCCGGTGAGGCGGGCTGTTTTCCCAACCTGACGCGGATGTTGAGTACCTGGTTGCCGCTGCGGTCGCGTTTGCGCGCCCAGGCGCTGATGTGGGCCTGTTCCCGCTGGGCCGGGGCCTTCACGCCGCTGTTGGTTCTCGCGCTCGTGCAGTGGCAGGGATGGCGGTGGGCGTTCGTCGTGTTGGCCGTGCTGGGCTTCGTCTGGGCAGCGGTGTTTTTCCGTTGGTTTCGGGATGACCCGGCGCAGCATCCGGCGGTCAATGCCGAGGAGTTGGAGCTGCTGCGTGAGTCGCGAGTCCTGACGACCCAGGAGGGCGACGCGCGGTGGTATCACACGCTCTTCAAGCGGCAGGTGTTGCTCCTGCTGCTGCAATACTTCTGCTTTTCCTTTGTCTGGTATTTCTATGTGACTTGGCTGCCGACCTACCTGCGGGAAGGTCGGCACGTGTCGGCCACGGAGGCGGCGACGCTTTCGACGTTGCCGCTGCTGCTGGGGGGGATTGGATCGCTGGTGGCCGGGTACGCCGCCGCTCGAATCCGGCGGCGCAATATCGCCGTGTTTGGTTTCGTGATGTCGGGCGTACTGTTGTTTGCAGTGACGCGCATCGACAGCACGCCCGTCGCCATGCTGGCCATGGGGCTCGCCAGTTTCTGCAGTGACCTGACCATGCCGATCTCCTGGAACGCGTGTGTCGAGATCGGGCGGCGCAATACGGCGACCCTGTCGGGCACGATGAACATGTTTGGCAATTTCGCGGGGTTTGTGGGGCCTGTGGTAGGCGGCAAGCTCCTCAGCTCTACGGCAGACAGCTGGGATCTGCTTCTGTATCTCATGGCGTTCGCCTCGTTGCTGGCGGCCGCTTGTTGGGTCTTTCTCGAGGAACGCACATGAAAATCGATCTGACCGGACACACAGCCGTGATTACCGGCGGTAGCCGTGGCCTGGGCGAATCCATGGCCAAGGCGTTGGCGGCTTCCGGCGCAGCCATTGCGTTGGTGGCACGCGATGTCGCTCGCCTGGATGGCGTGAAGGCGGCCATTGTCGCAGCGGGTGGCAAGGCAGAGACGTTTACCGCTGATGTGACTCATGAGCAGGATGTGATCGCGATGGCGGATGCCGTCACGAAGAAGATGGGACCTGTCGATATTGTCATCAACAATGCCGGGACGAACATCCGCAAGAAGCTCACTGATTTTACGCTGGACGAGTTTCGCAGCGTGATCGATTCGAGCCTGATCAGCACGTTTCTGGTGTCGCGGGCGTTTCTGGGGCAGATGCGGGGGCGGGGTTACGGGCGCATCATCAACATGACCTCCATGTTGAGCCATGTCTCGTTGCCGGAGCGCACGGCCTATTCATCTGCAAAGACCGCGCTGTTGGGGTTCACCCGTGCGTTGGCACTCGAAGTTGCGGCCGATGGCATCACGGTCAACGGAATCAGCCCTGGACCGTGCGGCACGGAGTTGAACGCCGTTGTCATGAACAACCCCGAGGCGAACCGCACTTTCCTGGCCAATCTGCCCGTGGGCCGCTGGGGGAACGTGGAGGAGATAGGCGCCCTCGCGTGCTACCTGTGCTCCGAATTCGCCGGCTTCATCACGGGCACTGATATCGTCATCGACGGCGGCTGGACCGCGAAATAGGGTAATGACGACGCAGGCAACAATTGCGGTGCGCTCAGTGGTGGCAACGGCGGTGTTGGCGTGGGCGCCGTGGGTGTTGGCACAGGCACCGGGCGGGGCGTCGACATCCCACAGGGAGCCGGTTGCCAACGCGGCGCCGATGTCGAGTCCATTACCGGCTTACGTGCCAACGGTGTTGCTGGCTCAGGCGCCAGCGAGCGCGTCGCCAGCGCCGATGTCCAGCCCGGTGCCCGCTGACGCGGCCGGTGGGGCAGCCGCTCCGGTTCCCAATACGCCAGCCGGTCCTCCGCGAGGAGCACAGGCGGTACGCGAGTTCCTCGGGTTGGGCCCACCGCCGGACGCAGCAGCAGCGAAGCGGGGCGCGCCGATATTCGCCGCCAACTGCGCCTTCTGCCACGGCCCCCAGGCACGCGGTGCCGAAGGCCCGAGCCTCATCTACTCCGAGTTGGTACTCAAAGACGCCCACGGTTCGACCGTGGCGGAGTTTCTCAAGACCGGCCGCCCCGAAAAAGGCATGCCGTCATTCGCCACGCTCTCCGATGACCAACGCAAAGACATCGCCGAATTCCTGCACCAACAGATAGAGGACGTCGCCAACCGCGGCACCTATGAGATCAAGAACATCGTCCTCGGCAACCCCAAGAAGGGCGCCGGCTACGTAGCCGCCCACTGTCTGAGCTGCCACTCAGTGACCGGCGACCTGAAAGGCCTGTCAGCCAAGTGGCGCCCCGCTGACTTACAACGCTACTGGATCATGCCGCCGCGCACACCCGCCCGCGCGATCACAGCAACCGTCCACACGCCGCAACACACCTGGGAAGGCCGTGTCCAACAAATCGACGACTTCCGGGTTGCCCTGGTGGACAAAGACAAATCGGGCCAACTCGTCGTCCTTGAACGCACCCCCGACGTGTCGGTCGAACTGCACGACCCCCTGGCACCCCACGTGGCGATGATCGGAAACATAGCAGACCCCGATATGATCAATGTCACCGCGTATTTGGAGGGTCTGAAGTGAGGCTCGCGGCCGCCGTCACAGGGCTCCTCTGCCTCAGCGCCGCAGCAACTGCCAACCAGCTCGACATGGCGACCGTGGGCAACCCGCCCACCACATCCTGGCCCACATTCAACGGTGACTACACAGGCAAGCGCTTCAGTACCCTGAAGCAGATCGACACCTCCAACGTAGCGTCTCTACAGCTCCAATGGAGCTATCGAATCACCGAAGTAGGCGCACAGCGCGGCGCCCCCGTCCCGATCATCAAAGCGACTCCGTTGCTGGTCAACGGAACGCTGTACTTCACCATCCCCAACAACGTCTATGCCGTCGATGCCCGCACGGGCACCAAGCTGTGGACATACTCCTGGGTCGACAACGGTGGCCATCTCGTGGGCAACCGCGGCCTGGGGATGTACAAAAACTGGTTGTACTTCCTGGGCCCGGATGACTGGGTCATCTGCGTCGACTCCAACACCGGCAAGGAGCACTGGCGCAAGCAGATTGCGGATGCACGCCTGCAATACTTCACCACCACAGCGCCCCTTGTCGTCAAGAACCACGTGTTGGTAGGCGTGGGCGGCGATGCAATGGACATTCGCGGCTTCCTTGTATCACTCGACCCGGAGACCGGCGAGATCCAGTGGAAATGGTGGACCACACCCGGCGCAGGCGAACCCGGCATCGACACCTGGCCGTCCGTGGATGCAGCCATGCATGGCGGCGGCGGCACCTGGCTGCCCGGAACCTTCGATCCCGATCTCAACCTCATTTACTGGGGCACCGGCAACACCAACCCCGTGTTTGCAGGGCAGGGGCGCAAAGGCGCCAACCTCTACACCACGAGTATCGTTGCTCTCAACCCCGACAACGGCAAACTGGCCTGGCATTTCCAGGTGTCCCCGCATGACACCCACGACTGGGATAACACCGAGTCTCCGGTGCTCGTTGACGCCACTGTGGATGGCAAACCACGCAAGCTGCTCGCACAGGCCTCGCGCAACGGCTGGTTCGTTGTGTTGGACCGCACCAACGGCCGCAAAGTAGTCAGCACGCCGTATGTGAAGCTCAATTGGGCCAAGGGGACCGATAAACTCGGCCAGCCGATTCCCGATCCGGCGATCCAGCCGACGGTGGCTGGTAGCATGAGCATCATCAGTGCCACCAACTGGATGTCACCCAGCTACAGCCCCGCCACCGGACTGTTCTATGTGAACTCGGTTGAAGGCTTCGGGATCTACTATCTTCTGGACACCCAGCCCAAACCCTCCGGGTACGGCGGAACCGTGAACCTGCTCGGTACGACCACGCGAGTCCTGAAAGCCCTCGATATCAACACGGGGAAAGTTCGCTGGCAGCACGAGTACCCGAGTCTGAATGGCGCGCCGGCGACACTGGGCCCGGGGCTCCTCAGCACGGCCGGCAACCTGGTGTTCACCGGGGATGACCAGGGCAACCTGATTGCCTTCAGCGCCGATGAGGGCAAGATCCTGTGGCACTACCACGCCGGCGCCCCTGAATCCAACGGGCCCATTACCTACATGCAAGATGACCGGCAGTGGCTGGTGATCGGCGCCGGCGACACGTTGTACGCGTACACACTTGCACCCGCCGCCCTGAAATAGAGCGACTCTATGCGATGAGACCCTACCTGCTATTGATGTTGTTGATGGTCCCGGCTGCGTGGGCCCAGGATTCAGCGAAGAACCCCTTCGCCGGCAACGCCGCGGCCGCAGCTGCCGGCAGGCACGTGTTCGATTCAACCTGTACCCCCTGTCACGGTGGAGCGGGAGTCGGCACCGAGAGGGCCCCTGCGCTCGACTCAGGCCGCTTCAAACACGGTGGCGACGACTTCGAGATCTTCCAGACCATCCAGAAGGGTGTACCAGGCACCCAGATGCCGTCGTTCTCGTCGTTCAATGCGGATCAACTCTGGCAGTTGGTTACCTACGTACGCAGCCTGTCCGAATCCGGCACTGGCGCAATACCTGCCAATGCCAACGCAGGCCGCGGCGAACAGCTGTTCTTCGGGACAGGGCAATGCGCAACCTGCCACGAGATCAACGGGAAAGGTTCCCTCCTGGCCGCCGACCTGTCGGAGATCGGCAAGCAGACCCCTGCGCGTATCAAGCTGGGAATGGAGCACGCGCCGGATTTCCGTCGCATGTTCAATGGGCCGAACACACGCTACGTGGATCTCACTCTGCGGGACGGCACGCAGCTGCAAGGGCTCATCAAGAACGAAGACAGTCTTTCAATGGTCCTGCAGACCCTGAATGGCGACTATCGGTTGCTCGACCGGCAGCGCGTTCGGACGGTGACCAACAGCTCGCGCCCCCTGGGCCCCACAGATCTGGCCCAACGCTTCTCGGCGGCTCAAATGGGCGACCTGTTGGCGTTCCTTGCGCAGCAGAAGCAACGCGCAGCCACTCCCATTGACGCTCCGGCCGGGGGTGTCACCTTCACCCGTTTGAAGGAGGCCGACAAGGAGCCGCAGAACTGGCTGACCTACTGGGGAAGCTATCGTTCCGAGCACTTCAGTGAGCTCGAGCAAATCAACCGCACCAACGTAGCGACTCTGCAGGCGCGCTGGGCAGCCCCGCTGCCTGGTGACGCGCCACTGGAGTCGACACCGATAGTCGTTGACGGTGTCATGTACCTGGCGGGATCGCCGGGAGAGGTGTACGCGTTCGATGCAAAAAGCGGTCTGCTCATCTGGCGCTTTCATCGCCAGCAGCAGGTGGTGAATCCATTCCAGATCAATCCGTTCAACCGGGGCGTGGCGGTTCTCGATCAAAGAGTGTTTGTCGCAACCCTCGACAATCAGCTGATCGCCCTGGATGCGCGCAGCGGCCGCGTACTGTGGGAGAAACAGATCGCCAACACCCTGCAAGGCTACACGATGACCGGCGCGCCCTTGACGCTGGGAAACAAAGTGATCGTCGGGATTTCCGGCGGCGAGATGGGAATCCGTGGCTTCCTCGACGCCTACGACGCCCGCGATGGGCACCAGTTGTGGCGCTTCTACACGGTCCCAGGGCCCGGTGAGCCTGGGCACGAGACCTGGGCGGGTGACTCCTGGAAGACCGGCAGCGGTGGCACCTGGCTGACGGGGAGCTACGATGCGCAACTCAACCTGTTGTATTGGGCTGTCGGCAATCCGGGCCCCGACTTCGACCCCGAAAAACGCGCCGGCGACAACCTTTACACCTCGTCCGTGCTGGCTCTGAATCCGGACACCGGCAAGCTGGTCTGGTACTACCAGTTCTCACCTCACGACACCCACGACTGGGATTCCAACGAAGACCTGATCCTAGGGGAGATTCCGGTTGCAGGCCAGACGCGCAAGGTACTGATGCACGCCGATCGCAATGGCTTCTTCTATACGCTCGACCGCGTCACGGGGAAGTTCATCTCGGCGGTGCCGTTTGTGCGGCAGAACTGGAACAAGGGATTTGACGCGAATGGCCGTCCCATTGTGGATCCCGCCTCAATCGCCACGCCACAGGGACACAGCATCGTCCCGGGTGTGGGCGGCACCAACTTCCAGGCACCGTCGTATGATCCGAAGCGGCGCGTGTTGTTTCTCAACTATCTGGATGCCGAAGGCACAGCCACGTACCAGTCGGCCGAATACAAGAGCGGCCAGGTATTTACCGGCTCGAATTTCAGCAAATTTCGCCCACCGAAACAGCAACCGGAACACGGTGTCATGGCTCTCGATGTCCTGACGGGTAAGAAGCTTTGGACTTTCCCGGTGACGCGGCTGACGTTGCCAGCGGGCGTGTTGGCTACTCGCGGTGACGTTGTATTCGCGGCCACCGCCGAAGGCAACCTGCTCGGCCTGGATGCCCAGACCGGGCAGGCCCTGTGGCACTTCCAATCCAACCGACCGATCCTGGCCTCGCCCATGAGCTACAGCGTGGATGGAGCGCAGTTCGTGGCCATTTCGGCCGGCAACACTGTGTACTCGTTTGCACTTCCCGAGAGAAAATGAAAATCGGCAGCGCGTTTGTATTCATGTTCATGGCGGGCGGGGTTGCCGTCGCCAAGGATGATCTAAAGATTACGGCCATCGACGTGGAGGGTGGTTTCGCCACGTTGTATGTGACTCCGCAAGGTCATTCATTGTTGATTGACACGGGTTGGCCCACTGGGAGTGCAACTCAGATCGCCGCTGCAGTGAAGGCAGCGGGGCTCAAAGGCATCGACTATCTGTTGGTGACCCATTACCACGTTGATCACGTCGGTGGGGCGGTGGAATTGATGTCGTTGGTTCCGGTCGGAACAGTGCTCGATCACGGTCCCAATCGTGAAGAGCTGAAACCGAGCGCCAATCCCAAGTACCTTTCCATGGCGCCCGCCACGCTCTATCCCAAGTACGTGGAAGCCATCGGCAAGCGCCCGCATCGGGTCCTGAAGCCCGGTGACACGCTGTCCATCGACGCAATGAAGATCACCGCCGTCGACGCCGATGGTGAGGTTCTCAGAGCCCCGCTGGAAAAAGGTGAGCCGGGCGCGGACTGCGCGAGCGCGACCACCAACGACAATCTCGGTGGCGAGGAGAATCCGCGCTCGCTGGGCGTGTTGATTACGTGGGGAAAGACGCGCGTCCTCTCGCTGGGCGACACCACCTGGAACCTGGAAAATCGCCTGGCATGCCCGCGCGACCTGATTGGACCTGTGGACCTCATGTTTGCGGACAATCACGGCACCGAGAATGCCAACAGCCCGACGCTGGTGAATACCGTGAAGCCCCGGGTCGTTGTCTTCAATAACGGCGCTGCCAAGGGTGCCGCCGCGCAGAGCATCCAGACGGCGCAGGCCTCGCCCCGGATCAAGGCGATCTGGCAGATCCACTTTTCGGAGCAGCACCCCGAGGTGAATGCCCCGCAGGCGAACATTGCCAATCTGTCGGGGCCGCAGGATGATCACCACCCCCTGCAAATTGCGGTGAATCGGGAGGGTGGCCTGGAATTCACCAATCCTCGCACGGGGGCGACTACGCGTTACTGATATAAAGGAGTTTGCCCTGGTTCCTCATCGTGGCGGCGATTTCGCCGCCAATAACCGTCTCCTGCTGTTGTCGGGATTTGCGATTGCCATCGGCGGACTGAGCACCGTGAGCGCCATGCTCCTGCTGGCGCTCATCCGCTTCTTCACGAATCTTTTCTATTTCCAGAGCGTGTCCGTGGCCGCGACTTCGCCTGCGGACAATCGTCTGGGCTGGCTGGCCATCTTCGTGCCGGCGCTCGGCGGACTCATCGTGGGGCTCATGGCGCGCTACGGCAGCGAGAAGATCCGCGGGCACGGCATTCCCGAGGCCATTGAGGCCATCCTGTTCGGCAAGAGCCGCATGTCCCCCAAGGTGGCCGTTCTCAAGCCACTGTCATCCGGCATCGTGATCGGCAGCGGCGGTCCCTTTGGTGCGGAAGGACCCATCATCATGACGGGCGGCGCCGCTGCATCGCTTCTGGCTCAGGCCTTTCACCTGACGGCTTCCGAGCGCAAGGCGCTGCTCGTCGCGGGTGCGTGCGCTGGAATGACGGCCGTCTTCGGGACTCCGTTGGCCGCGGTGCTGCTTGCGGTTGAGCTTCTGTTGTTTGAGCTGCGCCCCCGTAGTCTGCTGCCGGTGGGACTGAGCTGTGCCGTGGCCGGATTCCTGCGTCCCCTGTGGGCCGCCTCGGGTCCGTTGTTCCCGCTCGCGACCCCAGAACCGGGGGCCATTGCGATGCTGTCCTGCGTGGTGGCCGGACTGTTCAGCGGCGCCGTATCCGCCGCGATGACCCACATGCTCTATTTCATCGAGGATTTCTTCGCTCGCCTGCGGATGCATTGGATGTGGTGGCCGGCCCTGGGGGGCCTGGTGGTAGGGATCGGCGGCTACTTCCAGCCCCGGGCGCTCGGTGTTGGTTACGATGTGATCGGCGACCTGTTGCAGAACCACCTGGTGCTGTCGGTGGCGCTCAGCCTGTTGGTTGTCAAAATGCTCATCTGGGCGATCGCCCTGGGCTCCGGCACTTCAGGCGGCGTGCTTGCGCCGTTGCTGATGATCGGCGCCGGTCTGGGTTCCGTGCTCGGTGTCTGGTTGCCGGGCGGCAGTCCGCAACTGTGGGCACTCGTATGCATGGCTGCGATTCTCGGCGGCACGATGCGAGCGCCGCTCACGGCGGTGGTATTCGCCTTCGGTCTGACTCACGACGCGAATGCTTTCCTGCCGACCATTTTAGGTTGTGTGGTGGCGTACGGATTTACCGTGATCGTCATGCCCCGGTCCATCCTGACCGAGAAGATCGCCCGCCGCGGACGCCATGTATTTCGTGAATACGGCGTCGATCCGCTGGAGCGGTATTTTGTCGATGAGGTCATGACCCGCGAAGTCATCACCATCGACGCGAAGGAGACCCTGCTGTCGGTGCTGCACGCACACTTTGGAGTGGAGCAGAAGTTTCGTGCCTACCCGGTCGTGCTCGACGGCAAGCTGGTGGGCATGGTCGATCGCTCGGTCCTCAATCTCCTCAAGGACGCGGATTTCAACAAGCCCCTGTCGGAGTTGCTCGACGGCAAGGCCTCCGAGGCGTTTGTTCTTCCTGGCGACACCTGCAGGGCCGTGTCGGGGCGGCTCGCCGCGGAAGGTTTGGAACGGCTGCCCGTTGTGGACAATCCGACCTCGCGCCGCGTGGTGGGCATCGTGAGCCGCAGCGATCTCCTGAAACCCTCCCGGGTGCTGCACGAGGAAGAGAATCAGCGCGAGCGGGTCTTCGGATAGCTTACTTCAGCATTGAGCGCAGCATGGCCACTTCCGCGGTGATCGCAGTGTGCAAAGCCGGATCAACATCCGGCGCGAACAGCGACGAATGATTCGAGGGCAGATGGGCGCCTGCCGCCTTGGCCTGCGTCAGCTTCTCCGGGTCCGCCCCTCCCAGACTCAGGAACAATCCTGGAATTTTCTCCGCCAGGTAAGCCGAGAAGTCCTCGGAGGCGGTGATGGGTTCTTCCGTCACCACGTTGTCTTTGCCGATGGCTTGTTCCAGCACCGGTTTCAGCTTGTCGATGAGCGCTGCGTCGTTGAAGACGGCGTCGGTCATCTCGAAGCGGTCGATTGAAGGGGGGCGGGGCGTATTGGCCGCCTGGGATTCCGCGTTGGTGATGCGAGTGATGGCCTCCAACACCTGTTTACGCACGTCCTGTTTGAAGGTGCGGACCGTGAGGCCCATTTCCGCCTGATCCGGGATGATGTTGTTTTTCGTGCCGGCGTTGATGTAACCCACGGTCACGACAGCCAGCTCGCCGGGTTTGACCTCACGTGAGGGAATCGTCTGCAGTGTCAGGATGGTCCGCGCCGCGGTTACGATCGGATCGACGGCGGTGTGGGGCGCCGAGCCGTGGCCACCCTTGCCGTAGATAGTGATGCGGATGGAGTCCGCGTTGGTGCTGTAGCTGCCGGCGACGATGCCGATCTGTCCGGCAGGCAGGTCGTTACCGACATGGAGGGCAAGTGCCGCATCAGGACGGGGGAACCTCGTGAACAGGCCGTCCTTGATCATCGCTTTGGCGCCTGCGATGGTCTCTTCCGCCGGCTGGCCGATCAACATGAGCGTGCCGTGCCACGTGTCCTTGCTATGGGCCATGATTCCCGCGGTCGCCACCAGGGCGCTCATGTGCACGTCGTGGCCGCACATGTGCCCGACACTCACATCGCGCCCGTTGGGGTCCTTCGCACGGACCTTGCTTGCGTACGGAAGCCCGGTCTTTTCCTCGACCGGCAGCGCATCGAGCTCGGTGCGCAACATGATGGTGGGGCCTGGACCGTTCTTGAGGATGGCAACGACGCCGGTGCCTCCAACGTGCTCGGTGACTGTATAGCCCTGGGCTTTCAGTGCCGCAGCCACCTTTGCCGCCGTCTGCGTCTCGTTCCCTGATAGCTCGGGATGTTGATGCAAATCGACGTAGAGCTTGTACGCCGGCGCATAGGCCTCATTCACTTCCTGGGAGGCCGTTGCAGACAGGGCTGTCAGCGGGGCCGTGGCACTCAGTCCGGCGAGCGCAATCCGGAGGGGCAGATTAGCTTTTGGCATCAGGGCAGGGGTCCTGTGGTACGTTTCGTTCTATCGTATACGCACACCCTGGGGCTGAAGAAATACAATATGTCCTCACCACAGATTCTGACCCAGACGACCGAGGCGCCGGCGGCCGACGAGCCCGGCCTCAGTCGCTCGCTGAAGCCCCGGCACAT
>Ga0105240_10007526_pt1 | contig 15799 bp, 6 predicted proteins | sample KBSC54metaG_FD_80426 | JGI IMG/M metagenome (GOLD analysis project Ga0105240, IMG submission 80426) | Corn rhizosphere microbial communities from Kellogg Biological Station, Michigan, USA - KBS C5-4 metaG | ecosystem: Host-associated > Plants > Roots > Rhizosphere > Soil | place: Michigan, USA... | reverse complement strand
TACGGGATGCAGACCTTCGACCAAGCGCTCTACCACCATGTGACGGCTGGCCGGGTGACGACACAGGAAGCTCTGCGCGTGGCGTCGAGCCCACACGACTTCAAGCTGCTGCTGCAGGCCGAAGGCCGCAAGGGCACCTCGATGGAGGACGTCGCACAGGCTCAACAGCGCCGCGAAGGCGAGCCGGGCGGGGTACCAAGCGCCGTCGGGTGAGCATCTGGTCGACGTGCCTGCATACGTGGGCAGGGCAGCCGACCGCTATTTGCGGGCAATATTCGTCGAATATCGCCCCTCCTGTCTAGACACGGGTCTCGGTGGCCGGATACTGTGATCGCTGCGGCGTTCTTATTGTCCATAGCCGTCGAATTATCTGTTTGGCCCGGGCTGGAGACGGTCGGTCCAGGTCGGCCGATCTCGTCACAGGGGGTGGAGTGTGCGCATTGCTTCGCGGGCTTTGATGTATGTGGCTGGTTGTGCCCTGATTTCTCTCGTCTGGTGCTGCACGGCACTGGCCCTATCGCCGGCGCGCGGCGTCGAGTCGGGGATCGGTACTCCCGCGATGTCGCTTTTCGGCAGCCCGCTGGTGATCGAAGATGTTCAGGTGCTGACCGGCTGGGAGCAGCAACGAGCGTTCGAAGTGGCCAGGCTCGACGATCCCGCGGCGATCCGCCGCAGGCAGGCGTCACAGATCGCCTATGAGGGCCTCTCCACGCGGGCGGCCCAGAAGCTGCTCGGCGAAACCTTTCCAAGCCTGATCGACCCGGCCGGCTTGCCTTCGCGTCTGTCCGCGGGGGAGAAGATCGAACGGCTCCTGAGCGACAATGTGGCATTGCTGCGGACTGCAGCAGGCAAGCGCGTTCTGCTGGACAGCTTCGCGCCGATAGCAGTCCACACGTCTTCGGGCCGCGTGCCGGTTGACCTGAGCGTCTCCAGAGCCGCCGCCGGCGGCTTCCGGCCGAGAATCCCTGCCGCGGGAGCGTACGTGCGCATCCCGGCGCATCTGAGCGAAGGCGTCGCGCTGTCGGATCTGGGGGTCTCGCTGACCCCGCTCGTGGCAGAGCACGGCTCCCCGCTTCACAGCGTCGCGCCGCGGATCGACGGGGCGAGCGTCCTCTACGCGGACAGCGAAGACCCGGGCGCCGGAGTGAGGGATCTGAGCACGCTCGTCAAGCCGACGAGCGACGGGTTCGAGCTGTTCTCGCTCATCCTGTCCGCGCGCTCGCCCAGGAGCCTGTCCTTCGCGGTGGGTGTGCCGGCTGGTGCGAGCCTCGTCCGGCAGAAGGGCGGCCCGATACAGATCGTGGCGGCCGGACGCAGGATCGCGACCATCCCGGCGCCGGTCGCACACGATGCCGAAGGCACCGACGTGCCGCTGTCGGTCTCGCTCTCGCGCCATGTGCTCACCCTGAGCGTCGATCGGCCCTCCGGCCGGCTCGCCTATCCGCTGATCGTAGATCCGGGCCTCAAAGACGAAAACGTGACCGGAGCTGCTCATCCTTCCAACTGGAAGTTCTGTGCCAGCGACGACCTGTCATGCGAAGGTCACTCCAGCGCCAAATTCAGGTCCGTCGGCTGGGGCGGCTCGGCCGGACTGACGCTCGAACCGGTCGGCGGTTACGTGGCCAACCAGTCGGTCTGGCTGCAGTATCTGACACAGGGCGAATCGAAGATCTACGAATCGTCTGTCAACGCCTCGGGGAGCAACCCCTCGGGCAACATCGAATCCTACCTGCAGCTTGTCAACAGCGAAAAAATCGAAGACACCTCTACGATCGCGCTCCCCCCCTCCACCGGCTACACGAAAATAAGCGCGAAAGTGTGTCCGCTGAACGGTTTCTCCGAATGTGCGGGCTTCGGCTCGGGCGTTGCAAAAAACCTGGTGCGCTTCGAGCAGAGCGCAAGCGGCTCGGGCTCGAGCTTTGCGGACACGCTCTCCGAAGGGTACGTGCTCATCTCCCAAGAACACAACCCGACCTACGGCGTCAACAAAAGCACCGCCACCTTCACGGGCGGGCGCGAAAACGTCCTGTATCCGGGCAGCAAAGGCTGGATCGGCCCGCACGCCAACACGGCGTTCGAAGTCTGGGCCAAAGACCCCGGGATCGGCGTCAGCTATTTCGGCTTCAACGCCGGCAGCTTCCTGGTCAAACACGCCTATCTGGAAGAAAACCTGTGCGCGGGCGTGCAGTGCCCCCCAAGCGTGGGCTACGTCTTGCCCTACGAAACGGGCATGAACGACGGCTATGACATGGTGGAAATGACCGACACCAACGCCACCGGCACCTTCGGCTCGGGAGAAGGCGCGCAGATCAAGGTCGACGGCAGCGCGCCCACCGGCCTGCAGGTTCTGGGCCTGCCCGCCAATAAAACGGTCAGCCAGACGGTGCACCTGACCGTTCAGGCCACCGACGGGTCTGGCACGACGCCCAGCTCAGGCATCAAATCGCTCGAACTCGGGGTCGACGGCTATAACCTGCCCGGCGGCACAGCGGGCACGTGCGAACTGGGCCCGTGCACCGCCAACGGCTCGTGGTCGCTGAACGGCGAAGAATTCGGCGCGGGCAAGCACACACTCGAACTGGTGGCGACCGACAACGCGGGCAACAAGGAAAAACGATCCTACGAATTCACGGTCAGTCACCCCAGTCCGATCCAACTGGGCACGGCCTCGGTCGATCCGATCACTGGCGCGGCGACGCTCCAGGCCGCCGACGTGTCGATCGGCGGTGGCTATGGCACGCTCGGCGTCTCGCGTAGCTACAACTCGCGCCAGCTGACAGCCGGGGAAGCCGGCCCGCTGGGGCCTCAGTGGAGCCTCTCGCTGAGCGGCGAGCAGGGCATCGAAGAAGAGCCGACCGGGGACATCACTCTGATCGCCGAAGACGGCTCGGCCACGACGTTCACGAGTAACGGCGAAGGCGGCTTCATCTCGCCCAAGGGCGACGAAAACCTGATCTTGACCGCTGAATTGGAAAGCGGCAAAGCCAAAGCGTATCTGCTGAAAAATCCGACGAAGGGCACGACCCTGCGCTTCATTCACCCAACGGGCGCGGGCTCGAGCAACCTCTGGGTGATCGAAAAGGCCGAAGGCGCGCTTTCCAAAGAAACTGGTGAAAAGCAGATCTACAAATGGGAAACGCTCGAAGGGGTGGAGCGCCCCACGCAGGTGCTCGCACCTGCACCGGGCGTCTCCTGCGAACCGGAACTGAAAGCCGGCTGCCGCGCGCTCAGCTTCGCCTACGCGACCGAAACGAAAGCGTCAGGCGAAGCCCCCAGCGAATGGGGTGAATACAAAGGCCGCCTCGCCAAGATCTCCCTGACGGCCTACAACCCGTCGACCAAAGCGATGGCCACGACCGCCGTGGCCGAATACTCCTACGACAAACAGGGCCGCCTGCGAGCCGAGTGGGACCCGCGCATCTCCCCCGCGCTGAAGAGCACCTACGGCTACGACGGCGAAGGCCATGTCATGGCGGTCACCGCTGCCGGCCGGGAGCCATGGCTGCTGCACTACGGCACGAGCGCCGGCGACCTCGCGCCGGGTCGGCTGCTCTCAGTGATCCGCCCGTCCGCCGCCACCGCGCTCGGTAGTGGATCGGCACCCGTCGGCGGAGCCAAACCAACGCTCTCCACCACCACCCCCACGATCGGAACGACCATGAGCGTCTCCTCCAACGGTGGCTGGAGCAATACCCCTCTCGTCTATGACTATCAGTGGCAGCGCTGCGACTCCAAAGGCGAAAAATGCGCATCGATCGCCGGCGCGACAAACCAGACCTACACGCCGCGCCCGCGCGACGCCGGCTATACGCTGCTTGCCAGCGTCACCGCGCTCAACGCCGACGGCGCGGGCGTCGCCTCGACCGTGGCGAGCAGCGCGATTGCGCTGAGCGCCCCCAAATACTCGCTGAAATTCGGGGCGCTCGGCGAAGGCGTCGGACAGCTCAAAAAACCAGCGGGAGCGGCGATCGACGGCTCCGCCAACGTGTGGATCGCAGACCACACCAACAACCGCCTCGCCGAGTTCACGGCCTCGGGCGCCTTCGTACAGGCGGTCGGCTGGGGCGTCTCAAACGGCGAAAGCAAACTGCAGGTCTGCACCAGCACCTGCCGCGCCGGTCTCGCCGGCGCGGGCAACGGCGAGCTCTCCTCGCCGGACGGCCTTGCGATATCAGGCGAACACATCTATGTGGCCGACGCCGGCAACAACCGCATCCAGGAGCTTGGCGTCAAAGGCGAATTCATACGCAGCTTCGGCTCCTCAGGTCCCGAACCGGGCAGGCTGAAAAACCCATTTGCGCTCGCCTTCGACGCGTTCGGGAACGTCTGGGTGGCCGACCGTGGCAACAACCGCGTCTCCGAGTACACCGAAGCCGGTACCTACATAGGCTCCTTCGGCACGCTCGGCGCCGGCGCCGGACAGTTCAAAGAACCGTCAGGCATCGCCTTCTCGGGCGAATACGTCTACGTGGTCGACTCGGCCAACAATCGCGTCCAACAGTTCACCTCCTCGGGCGCCTACGTAGCTCAGTTCGGATCGGCGGGCAGCGGCAACGGCCAGTTCTCGGGCGCGGCCGAGATCGCCACCGAACCGGTCTCCGGTGATCTGCTCGTGGCCGACAGCGCCAACAATCGGATCGAGGAGTTCAACCCAGCCGGCGGCTTCCTCGCAAGCGTGGGCGGCGCCGGGGAAACGGAAGGCAAGTTCAAAGGCGTCGAAGGGATCGCCGTCACGACGGGCGGCAACCTGTACGCGGCGGATCTCAACAACAACCGTGTGCAGGAGTTCGTGCCGGGCTACTCGACCAGCAATCCCGCGCCCGCTCCGCCGAGCGTGGGCACCAGCGCCGTCATGACCGTCGAGTACGAAGTGCCGGTGTCCGGCGCGGGCGCACCGTACGCGCTTGGATCCAAAGAAGTCGAAGCCTGGGCGCAGACGGACGATCCGGTGGAAGCGACGGCCGTCTTCCCGCCCGACGAGCCGATGGGCTGGCCGGCGCAGGACTACAAACGCGCCACCATCTCGTATCCGGACAATCACGGCCGCGCGGTCAACAGCGCATCGCCGTCCGGCGGTATCGCCACCTCCGAATACAACGAAACGGACAACGTGGTGCGCGCGCTGAGCGCGGCCAATCGGGCCACCTCGCTCAAAGAAGGCGCCAAATCGGCCGAAGTCTCGAAACTGCTCGACACGCAGAGCACCTACAACGCCGAAGGCACCGAGCTGCTTGAAACGCTTGGCCCGCGCCACCTGATCAAGCTCTCGAGCGGCACCGAAGTGCTGGCGCGCAAGCACGTGCGCGACTACTACGACGAAGGCGCACCCTCGGGGGAAACGTACCACCTGCTCACCAAGCGCTGGGAAGGAGCACAGTACGAATCCACCGAAGCCGACCTGCGCCAGACCAACTACTCCTATTACGGCCAGGAAAACCTCGGCTGGAAGTTGCGCAAACCGACCATGGTCGCCACCGACCCCCTGGGTCTGAACCTGCGCCACTACACCTTCTACGACCCGGTCTCCGGTCACGTGATCGAAGATCGCCAGCCGTCGGCCGAATTCGGCACCTGGCCGGCCGGGCAGTACCTCTACTCCTCGCAGATCACAACCGGCGGCGCGGCGCCGTCGGTCAAAGCCCCGGTGGACATCGCCGCTGTCGGCGGAAGCTTCCTGTACGTGACGGACACCGGCAACAACCGCATCCAGGAGTACTCTGCGGCGGGCGAATACCTTCGCCAGTTCGGCACCGCCGGCACAGGCAACGGCCAGCTCAAAGAACCGCACGGCGTGGCGCTCGACTCCTCGAGCCACGTGTGGGTTGCCGATACGGGCAACAACCGCGTCCAGGAGCTCTCTTTCACGGGCGAATACATGCGCCAGTTCGGCACTCTGGGAGCAGGGGCCGGCCAGTTCAAATCGCCTGACAGCATCGCGATCGACTCCACCGGCAACGTATGGGTGACCGACACTGGCAACAATCGAGTGCAGGAGTTCTCCTCGACGGGCACCTTCCTGCGCCAGTTTGGCATCGCCGGCACCGGCAACGGCGAATTCAAAGAACCGCACGGCATCGCCTTCGACGCAGCGGGTCACGTGTGGGTGACCGACACTGGCAACAATCGAGTGCAGGAGTTCTCCTCGACGGGCACCTTCATAACTAAGTTCGGGGCACTGGGAACGGGCAACGGCCAGTTCAAAGGCCCGCGCGGGATCGGCTTCAACACAAAAGAAGAAATATGGGTCGCCGACACCGGCAACAACCGCGTACAGGACTTCTCCCTCGGCGGCCTCTACATCCGCCAGTTCGGAACCGCCGGCGCCAACAACGGTCAGTTGCAAGCCCCAACGGCCGTCGCGATCGACGGAGGCGGTCACGTGTGGGTAGCGGACAGCACCAACAACCGATTCCAGCAGTACTCCTCCGCGGGCGAATACCTGAAGAGCGCGTACGTGCCGACCGCGCTCAAACAGCCCGCCTCGGTCGTCGTGTCCAAAGAAAACGTGTGGGTGGCGAACGCCGAAGGCAACCGCATCGAAGAGTTCTCGAGCAGCCGGGAATATCTACTTGGGTTTGGTGTCTCGGGTACCGGTACCACCCAGTTCAAAACGCCTCGTGGCGTCGCCGTCGACGCCAAAGGCAACGTGTGGGTTGCCGACACCGGCAACAACCGCATCCAGGAGTTCTCCGGCAAGGGAGAATTCATCCGCCAGTTCGGCTCGGCCGGTACGGGCAACGGCCAGTTCAACGCGCCTCGCCAGATCGTCGTGGATTCCAAAGAAGACGTGTGGGTTGCCGATCCGGGCAACAATCGTGTGCAGGAGTTCTCCTCGACCGGTGTCTACATGACGCAGATCGGCTCGGTCGGTGCCGGCAACGGCCAATTCAAAGAACCCCGTGGCCTGGCGGTCGACGCCAAAGAAGACGTGTGGGTGGCCGACACGGGCAACAGTCGGATACAGGAGATGACGGTCGCCGGTGGATACGTTCGCCAGTTCGGCACCTCGGGCAGTGGCAACGGTCAGCTCAAACTTCCAACCAACGTCGCGCTCGACGCCAAAGGCGACGTGTGGGTCACCGACATGGGCAACATCCGCGTGCAGGAGTTCAGCTCGAGCGGCGAATACATGCTCAAGTTCGGCTCGCCAGGCACGGGCGAAGGTCAGTTCCTGGCGGTCGAAGGCATCGGGTTCGACGCGGCCGGCAACGCGTGGATCAGCGACGTGGCCCTGGGTCGGGTGGAGAAGTTCGCGTTGACCGCATCCAGCTACCATTCCTCCCAGACGGTCTACTACTCGGTCGGGCCCGGCCCCGAAGAATCGGCGTGCGGCAACCATCCCGAGTGGGTCGGTCTGCCGTGCCGCTTGCGCCCGACGCTGCAGCCGACCAAAGGCAATCCAATGCCCGTGGTGACCGACACATACAACATGTGGAACGAGCCCGAAACGGTCACTGAAGAATTCGGCTCCACCGTCCGCACGAAGAAGAGCTTCTACGACGGCGCCGGGCGCCTCACCGGCAGCGAAGTGACGTCGAGCTCCGGCTCTGTCACAGCGTTGCCAAAGGTCACCGACGAATACGACCCCGAAAGCGGGGTGATGGTCAAACAGTGGACCACCGTCGGCGAAAAAACGCAGGCGATCGCGAGTGTGTACAACAAGCTCGGTCAGCTGAGCGAATACACGGACGCCGATGCAAGCAAAACGACTTACGCCTACGACGTCGACGGTCGCGCGCAGGAAGTCAGCGACAGCAAGGGCAGTCAGGTCTACGCCTACGACCCGACGACCGGGAATCTGACCAAACTGCTCGATTCGGCAGCCGGCACCTTCACCGCGAGCTACGACGTCGAAGGGCGGATCGTGAGCGTGGGCTACCCGAACGGCATGAGCGCCAAGTACGCCTACGACGAAGCGGGGCAGGCCACACACGTCGAATACGTAAAGGAATCGCATTGTGCCGGCACCTGTCCGGAAGTGTGGTTCAGCGAAGGAGCGTCCTACTCGGTCCACGGCGAAGCCTTGTCGCGCTCGAGCACGCTTGCGGGCGAGGCATACACCTACGACGGAGCCGGCCGGCTCACGCAGGTCCAGGAAACGCCCACGGGGAAAGGTTGCACCACGCGGATCTATGCCTATGACGCCGACTCGAATCGCCTGAGCCTGACCACGCGCGAACCCGGCGCCGAAGGCAAATGCGCCACGAGCGGTGGCGCGGTGGAAAACCACGGCTATGACGAAGCGGATCGCCTGATCGATACAGGTGTGGTCATCGACACGTTCGGCAACGTGACGACTCTGCCCGCCGCCGACGCCGAAGGCCACGAAGTCAAATCCACCTACTACGTCTCCAATCAGACCCACAGCGCGACCCAGAGCGGCAAGACGATCACCTACAACCTGGACCCCGACGCCCGCTCACGCGAAGTCATCACCGAAGAAGGCGAAAGCAAATCTATCGCGGTCAACCACTACCCGGGTCCCGGCGAAGCGGTCTCCTGGACCAGCGAAGGTGCAGAAAAATACACGCGCAACATCCCCGGCATCGACGGGACGCTGAGCGCCGTCGAACAGAATGGGCTGGCGCCGGTCCTGGAGCTGCACGACATGCAGGGCAACATCATCGGCACGGCGGCGCTCAGCGAAACCGAAACGAAACTGCTCACGACCTACAACAGCACGGAGTTCGGGGTGCCCACGACGGGCTCTCCGCCCAAGTACTCCTGGCTTGGGGCTGCCGGTGTGAGCACCGAATTCGCCTCGGGCGCCACCGCCTCCGGCGGCGCCGGGTATGTGCCGAGACTCGGCCAGCCGCTACAGACCCAACCGATCGACCCACCAGGAGCGATACTGGATGGCGGGTGGACCAGCGGTCCCTATCCCGGTCCCGCCGAAAGCTGGACCGGGCAATCGGGCGCCGCTTGGGGCGCGGAAGCGTCCGTGCGCGAAGCGGCGCGGCAGCGGGAAGCCGAAGAAGCCGCGCTAGAAGCGGCTGAAGAAGCTGAAGCGGCGGTGGCCGGAGGGATCGTCGATCCGGCATATTTGAAAGGGCGAGCGCGTAAGGTCGGTAACAAGCTGCTGGCTCTCCAGACGTGGGGCGAAGCGTCAGGGATAGTTTTCGGTCTTCTCGGTCTCGCCGATCCCGTGGGAGCTTTGGTGGGATGGATCGTTGCCCAATTCACAGAAAAAATAGTGCTCGATTGGCTACACGACACCGGCAGAAAACTCGTCGCTTGCGGGAACGACAAATGGGCGGAACTTTGTGAGTTGACTTATAAATCGTTCGGCAACTTCATCGACCCGACCACCCCCGCGAGTGTTGACAAGTGCGGCAATGTGGCACCACACTGGGTCCAGAGGGGCAAAAAATGGGAGTTTGATTGGGGCGGCTGGACGTGTCGCAAACTGGGAGCACCGGACGGGTACATGCCGTAAGCTGGGCGCATCGGACGGGTACAGCGGATAGCTGACGCTCGGGGTGCTTCGGTAACGACCGAATCGCTTGCGATCGCGCCGACCGGCGGTCGCCAGACCGCCATCGACGACGAGATCGACGACTCGGCTTAGCTACTTCAGTTGGTATAGTATTGGGTGAGATGGCCGTCGATTCGACCTGTCCCGTGTGCCGCACCGCCGAGATCGTGTGCGGCAAGTGGACGCTGCTGCTCGTGCGCGACCTGGCCGAGGGACGCTCGCGTTTCTGCGAGCTCGAACGCTCGCTGTCGGGCATCAGCCCGCGCACGCTCTCATTGCGCTTGCGGGCGCTGGAGGAGGAGGGCATCGTCGAGCGCCACACCTACGCCGAGGTGCCTCCGCGCGTCGAGTACGCGCTGACCGACAAGGGCTCGGCCCTGCTGCCGCTCGTCGAAGACATGCGCGCCTACGGCGAGCGCTGGCTCGGGCTGGACTGCGCTGAGGCGGCCAAGGCCGCGCTCGGCGGCGAGCTCGCGATCGCCTAGCGCGACGGCCGCTGCCAAGAAGGAGCCGGCGAAGCGCAACGGGCGCTGCAACGGCAGGAGCGCGGGGGTCCCCGGCGAAGTGTTCGACCCGTGCGCTCCGTTCAGATGCAAGCGGCTCTCTCGGCCTTCCTGGAGCAGGCGGCTGCTTGCCTGCACGCCGGCGTCCTCGCCGGTCAGGAGGTTCCATTCGATCTGGAGAGGCGCGCCGCGCGGATGCGAGGGGCGTCGCTGTACTGCTACCGCCCGCTCACGGACGCCTTCATCGCCGAGCGCTTCCCGGAGCTGCGCCGGCTCGACGCCTACATGCCGGCGGTCTCTGTGCTGGAGCGGTGCGACACACTCGACCGCTACCTGCTCGCCCGCGGCCAGGAGGCGCCGCGGCCGGGCGAGTCGCGTGCCGATGCTGCCCTGCTCGCCCTGCTGTGTGAGGTCTTCGACGAGCAGACCGACTTCGACCCGTCGTGGAGCGCCCAAGACTCCGAGCGGTTCGAGCGAGCGCTGGAGCGCCTCGATGGCAGCTCGCTGCCCAAGGCCGGCGCGGTCACGCTCGTGGCCACGCTGCACGGCCTGGCGATCTCCTCGCAGGAGATTCAGCTGACGCGCGGCCTGTCGATCGCCCAGCCCGAGGCCTTGCGAGGCGCGCCCGAGCAAGCGCTTCGCGCCGGCGGCCGGGCCGGCTCGCAACACCTGCTCGTGCTCTACAGCACCGAGGACGCCCCCTCCGGCGCCGAGGGCGTGGCCGAGGGCGCCGAGGTCGTGCGCGAGCTGCTGCGTGCCCTGCGCCTGTTCGGCGACGGTCGCATCTCGCTTGGCGCGCGCGCCTGGGCGCGCGCGGGTGAAGGTGAGTGGAACGCGCTTGCGCTCGGCTCCGGCGGGTACCCGCACGGGATCCTGCTCGTGACCGTCGAGCAGGAGGACGAGCTGCGCGCCTTCTGCAACCTGGTCTCTCGTCGCGCCCCTCACGACAGCCCGATCGCCTGGGCGCTGCGGCGCTTTGAGCTTGGCTGTGACCGCGGTTTCGAGTACGAGGGCCTCAGCGATCACCTGCTGGCTCTGCGCGCCTTGCTCGGCGACCCCTCCGAGCTTGAGCTGGCCGATCGGGGATCCCATCGATCTCCGACCGGCGGTGCTCCAGATGGTCTGTTGGCCGGGCGGTTGGCGGCGTTGTGCGCCACGCCCGAGCGGCATTCCGAGCTGGCCGAGCGCACGCTCGCGGCGATCGCGCTCGAGCGCGAGGTGATCGCCGGCGCGGCGGCGCCTCGAGCGGGGGGCCTGGCTGTCGCACGCGACCTGGCCGAGCACCTGCGCGCGCTGCTGCGCGACGTCATCTGCGGCCATCTGCAGTCCGACCTGGCCGCCCTTGCCGACCAGCTGCTGCTCGCTGAGAGCTCCTCGGCGGAGGAGCTCTCAGCGCAAGCGCTCTCAGCTGAAGAGTTGCTCGGCGACGAGGGCGATCCCGTCGAGGTCTTGCGGGTCGCCGTCTAGGTGGCTTACGAGCAGCGGATCCGTTTCGCCGCATTCGCGCGAGAGCGTCTGGATGCCCTCGCTGTCGCGTCGAGCGAGAACGTCGAAGTCGCCGAGGTTCGCCGCCACACGCGCCGCCAACGCCTCGCCCAGCTCGGGCTCCAGCAGCGCCGCCACATCCTTGACGCTGTGACCGTTCAGACCGATGTCGTGCACGAGGTTGACGATCAGCCCGCCCACATGCATCCCCTCGTGCTGGAGCTGCTTTGAGAGGAAGACGGCCTCGCGGGCAGGCTCCTGCTCCGGCGAGGTGACGATCAAGAAGCGCGTGCGCTCATCGCGGAGCAGTCGCTGCACCCCGCGCGCACGGTCGCGAAAGCCGTCGGTGAGCGTCGAGAGCGAGCGAAAGAACCCGGACAGCTCGCCGACGACGTCCACGCCCGTCAGGCGCGATAGCAGCGCGAACACGACAGTGGCGCCGCGTCCGAGCACCCCGCGCGCCAGCCCGCCCGGCGCCGAGAGCAGCTTCAGCGCACGCCCGTCCAGGAAGCGCGTCAGCCGGTCGGGTGCGTCGAGGAAGTCGAGCGCGTTGCGCGAAGGGGGGGTGTCGAGCACGATCGCGTCCCAGCCGCCTTCGCGGTGAAGCTCGTACAGCTTTGCCATTGCCGTGAACTCCTGGGAGCCGGCGACAGCCGAGGACAGCTCGCGGTATATGCGGTTGGAGAGCACCTCTTGGCGGGTGCTCTCGTCGGGCGCCAGCTTGTCGATGAGCCCGTCGAACGTGCGCTTGGAATCGAGCACCATCGCCCACAGCTCACCGCCCGGCTGCACCTGCCGATTTGCCTCCGACTTCTCGCCCCCCGTCAACCCACTGTCCGCGCCAGCCGCGCCGTCCGCCGCCGCCTCCGGGTCGATTCGGTGCGGCTCGCCCGGCAGCTCGTCCAGCCCGAGCGCGCTCGCCAGCCGCTTGGCCGGGTCGATGCTGACGACGACCACCTTCTTGCCGCGGGCGGCCAGCCCGAGGCCGATCGCCGCCGAGACGGTCGTCTTGCCGACGCCGCCAGGCCCCACGCACACGCACACGTCCGCTCCATCCAGACGCTCTGCAAGCCGGGTGTGCCGCGCAACCACGCCGGGGATCGTAGGGGGCACGCACGCGGTGTCTCGCGGACGCCCGGACGTGCAAGCGGCCGGCGAGCCCCCCGGGCACGCCAAACATCCCGCATAGACGGTGCAGGAATAGCGCCTGAGCTTGCGAATACACCCCCGACGACGTATCAACAATCGATCGGAGCCCCACAGTGACCGCCAGGGCCAAGGTCATCGCGTTCGCCAATCAGAAGGGCGGGGTGGCCAAGACCACCACGACGCTCAACCTCGCCGCCGCTTTCGCGGAGGAGGGCCATCGTGTGTTGTGCGTCGACATGGACCCGCAGGGCAACCTGACGATGTCCCAAGGCATCGACCCGGACACGCTCGAGCTTTCGATGTACGACGTCCTGGTGCAGAAGGCGACGATCCGGGAGGTGATCCGCAAACGCGAGATCGACATTGCCTGCGCCTCGATCGACCTCGCCGGCGCAGAGATCGCGATGTCGACGATGATCGGTCGCGAGCGCTCGCTGCAGAAGGCGTTCGAGTCGATTCGCGAGGACTACGACTTCATCTGCATCGACACGCCGCCGTCCCTGGGCCTGTTGACGATCAACGCTCTTACCGCCGCCGACAAGGTTATCGTCCCCGTGCAATGCGAGTACCTGTCGATGCGGGGCCTCATCCAGTTGCAGAACACGCTGGCGATGATTCGTGAGAATCTCAACCCAGACGTGGACATCGAGGGTATCCTCCCGACGTTGGTCGACTCGCGCACGATCCACGCCAAGGAGGCGATCGAGATCCTCGAGGAGAATTTCGGCGACCGCGTTTTCGCGTCGCGCATCCGCAAGACCGTCCGCTTCGCCGAGGCCCCTGTGAAGGGCATGTCGGTGCTCAAGTACGAGCCCGAGGGCGTCGCCGCACAGTCCTACCGCGACTTGGCGAAAGAGGTCTTGGCACATGGCCGCGCCTAAACGGGCTTCGATGAGAGAAGGCCCGCTGGCCGCGCTGTTCCGCAAGACCGAGGATCTCGAGAAGGACCCGAAGCCGGCCGCGCTCGAGCCCGACGACGGTGCGTCCGGCGCGCGCGAGCGCGCGTCCGCGCCCGCCGCGGAGAGCTCGCCTGCCGCCGCTCGCGGCGAAGCGCAGGCTCCGGCGTCCGAGGCGGCCCGTCAGCGCGAAGCGCCGCACCCCTCGCTGCGCTCGCCCGCCGATCGAGAGTCCAATCGATCCTCGATCGGCCCGCAGGAGCCCGCGTCGCAGGCGCCCTCGCCGCGGGAGCGTCTGCGCCACGCCTTCTCCTCGGAGATCCCCGACTCGGTGATGGACCGCCCGGCCGAGCACGCGCGGGCGGCCGCACACGCGCGCCAGACGCCGCCGATGCGGGAGCACTATGAGCAGGATCGATTCGCGCAGGAGGAGGAACGGCGCCCGTTCGGCCAGGCTTTGCCGCCCACTCAGCCGGTGATCCGCGTGGTCGGCGTCGGCGGCGCCGGCACCAACGCCGTCAACCGGATGGTCGAGGCCGAGGTCGAGGGCGTCGAGTTCCTCGCTGTGAACACCGACCTGCAGTCCTTGCAGCAGTCAACGGCCGACATCACTCTGCACATCGGCGCCGAGCTCACGCGCGGCTTGGGCTCCGGCTCGGACGCGAACGTCGGCCGCCAGGCGGCGATGGACGACTACGACCGCATCAAGGCGCTCCTGAAGGGCTCGGACATGATCTTCATCGCGGCCGGCTCCGGCGGCGGCACCGGCACCGGCGCCGCCCCGATCGTCGCGCGCATCGCCCGCGAAGTCGGCGCGCTCACTGTCGCGATCGTCACCAAGCCGTTCGGCTTCGAGGGCTCGCGCCGCGCGGCCGCCGCCGACGAGGGCGTCCTCGCGCTGGCCGAGGAGGTCGACACGCTGATCGTCGTGCCCAACGACCGCCTGCTCGGCGTGCTCGACAAGCAGACCGCGATGGTCGAGGCCTTCCGCGTCGCCGACGACGTCCTGCGCCAGGGCGTGCAGGGCATCTCCGACCTCGTCACGCTGCCGGGCCTGATCAACCTCGACTTCGCCGACGTGCGCACGATCATGTCCGACGCCGGCAGCGCCCTGCTGGGGATCGGTATGGGCGTGGGCGAGAACCGCGCCATCGACGCTTCGGTCGCGGCGGCGTCCTCGCCGCTGCTCGACACCTCGATGGAGGGCGCTCACTCGATCCTGCTTTCGATCACCGGCGGGCGTGACCTGTCGCTGTGGGAGGTCAACGAGGCCGCCAAGGCCGTCTCCGAGGCCGCTCATCCGGACGCCAACATCATCTTCGGCGCCATGGTCGACGAGAAGCTCGAGGACCAGGTGTGGGTCACGGTCGTCGCCACGGGTTACGGCGCCGGCGCGTCGCGCCCGCAGCTGCGCGAGCCGACGGGTGAGCCGCGCGTGAAGCGGACGGGGGCATCGCCGCGCGAGCGCGATCGCGACGGGCGCGAGCCGCGTCGCGGGGGGCTCACGGTCAGCGACCGTGAAGTTCCCGAGTTCATTCCGAACTTCTAAGGCGCCTCGGGCGCGCCTGTTGCGGCCCTCGTGTCAATCTGAGTGGCGTTATGAGCGCCATTGAGAAGGGAGTCGTCGCGGCCGGTCATCCGCTGACGGCACAGGCGGGGGCGGACGTGCTGCGCGAAGGGGGCAACGCCGTTGACGCGGCGGTGGCGGCGATGCTCACGTCGTTTGCCGCCGAGCCGCTGCTGACCGGCCTCGGCGCGGGCGGGTACATGCTTGTCGCGGGCCCCGACCAGGAGCCTGCTCTGTTGGACTTCTTCGTGCAGGCTCCTACGCGAGCGCAGGATGGCGGCGCGGCAGAGCTGGAAGCGGTCGATGTGTCCTTCGGCGATGCGGTGCAGGTCTTCTACATCGGCCCGGCTTCGTGCGGCCTCTACGGCACGCCGGCGGGCGTGTGCGAGGCCGTGGAGCGCTGGGGCACGATCGAGCTGTCCGAGTTGGCGGCGCCGGCGGCGCGGCTCGCGCGCGAGGGCGCGCCGCTGAACGCCGGACAGGCCTACATCGTCGAGATTCTCGGTGACCTGCTGCGCTCGACGCCGGAGTGCGCGGCGCTGTGGGCGCCTGGGGGCACCTTGCTGAAGGAGGGCGAGCTGCTGGCCAATCCCGAGCTTGCCGACGCGCTAGAGCGGCTCGGCCGCGACGGGGCGGCGCCCTTCTACGAGGGCGACATTGCGACCGCGGTGTGCGCCTGGTTGGGCGAGCGCGGCGGCTCGATAGGTCCCGAGGAGCTGTCCGC
>Ga0105240_10007525_pt1 | contig 15800 bp, 14 predicted proteins | sample KBSC54metaG_FD_80426 | JGI IMG/M metagenome (GOLD analysis project Ga0105240, IMG submission 80426) | Corn rhizosphere microbial communities from Kellogg Biological Station, Michigan, USA - KBS C5-4 metaG | ecosystem: Host-associated > Plants > Roots > Rhizosphere > Soil | place: Michigan, USA... | reverse complement strand
GAGCACCATTGTGCCCACGGCCGCGCCGTATGCCGGCGTTGATTTCCCGATGCGCGGCGGTAATTTTTATCCTTTCCTGGTCCAGTGGCTGACCCTTGTCGGGGGCCATACTTTGCAAGGAAATGTTGTCGGCGACGGCGCGCTGTGGGCGTCGACCTTCCGTGAATGGTTCGAGTCGGGCAGGCCGTATTCGGAGCTCGACAAAATGTCAGCCCATACCTGGCCGCTGTTGCATGAGTGGTTGGCCCATCCCGAAGTCGATGCCTATTGGGATCGATACAACCCAACGCTGGAACAGTACGCGAAGCTGACTCTCCCGATTCTGACCATCACCGGCTCCTACGATGACGATCAGCCTGGTGCGATTCAGCACTACCGCCAGTTCATGAAGTACTCCTCTGCCGAGGCTCGTGAGCGGCACTATCTTGTAATTGGGCCGTGGGACCATGCGGGGACGCATGCCGCCAATGCCCAGGTGGGCGGGCTCACCTTTGGACCGGCCAGTCTGGTCGACATCGCCAAGCTGCATGTCGATTGGTATGCCTGGACAATGAACGACGGGCCGAAACCCGACTTCCTGAAGCAACATGTTGCCTACTACGTGACGGGCGCCGAGCAGTGGCGATACGCGGAGTCGCTCGACGCCGTTACGAAGGAGCAGCGCAGCTTGTATCTGGATTCTGACGGTTCTGCGAATGACGTGTTTCGCTCAGGGTCATTGAGCGACTCGCCGCGTAACGGTCGCGCCGACAGCTACGTCTACGACCCGCGTGATACTGGGATCGCCGCCCTCGAGGAAAAGCTCGATCCCTCGAGCCTGATAGATCAAAGCCTCACCCTCGCCAACAAAGGCAAGCTTTTGGTGTATCACAGTGCGCCGTTCGCGCAGGACACCGAGGTCAGTGGCTTCTTCAGCCTCGCGGCCTGGATCTCCCTCGATCAACCCGACACGGATTTCTCCGTGGCCATCTATGAGATTCGGGGTGATGGCAGCGCGGTTCTCCTGACGCGCGATATTCAGCGCGCCCGCTATCGGCAAGGTCCGCGGCGCTCCGTGCTGATCAACACCCGCGAGCCTTTGAAATATCAGTTCGATGGCTTCACGTTTGTTTCGCGGCGCATTGCGCGCGGCAGCCGGCTGCGGCTGGTGTTCGCGCCGGTCAATTCCATTTACGCGCAGAAGAACCACAACTCCGGGAAGGCGGTAGCCGATGAGTCAACGGCTGACTCACGGCCCGTGACCGTGAAACTGTTTCACGATGCGACCCATCTCAGCATCCTGCGCGTGCCGATCGGGGGCGGCTAGATGAACCAGTCAGGGTTTCCCTTGTTGCAGGGTTGCAACGTTGCCGTGCTTGACAGTGCCTGGATTTGCGCTGACATTAATTGAGTGTCAGTACCTACCTGCGATCTCGCGTTAAACGACGGCATTCAGGCGCTCATCATGGACCAGGCGGGCGGCCCGGAGATGGTGGGGACCATTGACGGGCAGGACCTGTTGAAAGTGCATGTCCAGCTCTGCGGCCATCGCTATATGACATTCGAGCGGCGCCACGAAATCAGTCTGCGCGGGGCTGCGACAGCGCTGCTGATGCACGATGACGGCGTACGCAAAGTTGAGCGCATCATCGCCGGGCAGGACGCCCGTTCACTGACTATTTCCATGCACCGGAGTCAACTCTGGGACTATCTCGAAGAGGAGTCCACGGCGGTTTCGCCGACTCTGCGTGCGTTCATCTGTCGCAAGCGCTCCACACCGCGCCTCACTGTAGCCTCGCCCGTCGATGCGGAGTTGACTACAGCGGCACAGGTCATCGATTGCGCCCGCGTGGAGTCCATGCCCCGGATGCAGATCGAAAACCGCATCATGGGCCTCTTTTCTCTCATTCTCGACCGCTTCCAGGCGGACGAGGGCGCCCAGCCGCGGATGCTGCGCGTCACCGAGCGCGACCGACGGCTGCTGGGCGGCGTGCGCGATTACCTGGAAACCTGCTTCACCGAACCGCCCACCATTCACCAGATTGCGCGCCAGTTCGGAATCAACCGTAACAAGCTGTGCACGGGCTTCCATCTGTTATACGGCACCACGGTCTACGACTTCTGCCGCGCTTTACGGCTGCAGAAGGCCCAGCAACTGCTCGCGGACCCCCGGCTGTCTCTGACGGACATCGCCTTTTCGGCCGGGTTCGGTTCCGCCAGCGCGTTCAGCACCGCCTTCGCGCGCCACTTCGGGGCACCCCCGTCCCAATTTCGCGCCAGCTGAATTTTAGTGACGATCGCGAAAGCGCAGCCCTGACTCCACCTCCTAGTATTTCCCCACACGGACCATCAAGAGCCGGGGGAGATTGCGCATGTCGGGAGGTCGATTCTTTGCGTCTGCAGCCTTTGCTGTAGCGCTGACGGGTATTTTCCTGCCAACAGACGCTACGCGCGCCGCAGAGCCGGAGCCGGCTGCATTGACGCAGGCGCTGGCCGAATCCATGGCGCAGCACTGCCTGAGCGAGTCCAGGAGCAAGGGCTGGCCGGCATTCAGCATTGCGGTGGTTGATGTGAGTGGCGCTTTGATCCTGCTACGCCGGCAGGACGCCGCAGCGTCCGTAACGGCTGAAGTTGCCGCATTGAAGGCCAAATCGGCCGTACGGACCGGCGCGCCCACCCAGGCGCTGGCGACGATGGGGCAGGACCCACCGACCCGGGACTTGTTTCTCCTTCTGCAACTGACCGATGACCCGGGCGGATTGCCGGTCAGGATCAACGGCCGAGTCGTTGGAGCGGTCGGTGTTTCAGGCGGGACTGCCGACCAGGACAGCGGTTGCGCGACCGCGGCGGCTGGCGCTTTGCCCTCGGAGAAAAAATGACTAATCGAATCGTTGGTGCAGCCGTCGTTGCGACTTGTTTTTCGACAGTGGGCTCGTCGACAGTAGCCACCGCGCAGAGCGCAGCCGACACCGACTCAATAACCGAGATTGTCGTGACCGCACAGAAGCGTGCGGAGCGCATCCAGGACATTCCGATTTCCGTTTCGGCTGTGTCCTCGGAGGATATGGATCGGGCGGGCGCAGGTGACTTCCACGACCTGTTGCTGTCCATTCCCGGTGTGTCGTTTTCCAGCAGCGAGCCCGGCCAGAGCCGCTACTCGATCCGCGGCATCAGCACCGCTGCCTCGAGCCCCACGGTGGGTATCTATCTCAACGACATTTCACTGATCACCATCGGCACCAGCTTCAGTGGTGCTACTGATCCCAGCCTGGTCGATCTCCAGCGTGTCGAGGTGTTGAAAGGCCCGCAGGGCACGCTCTATGGCGGCAGTGCAATGGGCGGCGCCATCAAATATGTCACACGTGAACCGGCACTCGACAAATTCAGCATCACGGCCGAAGGCGGTGTGGCCTCCGTGGCTCACGGCGGAATCTCCTACAACGCCGAGTCGTTTCTGAACATCCCGTTGATCAACAACCAACTGGCAGTCCGGGTAGGCGGCGCCTATCGATACGATGCCGGCTATATCGATAACGTGCCCGGTGGGCAGGTGCAGGTCTGGAGTCACAGCGCCAACCCGGCGGGTGAGCCTTTCGCGCCAACAACGATTACTTCTCCGAGTACGTTCGGCAGTGATGACTGGAATAGCCGCCGAACTGTTACCGCACGCGCCTCTCTGAAATGGACGCCAACCGATTCACTGACGGTGTTGCCCGTGGCCACCATTCAGCGCATGAACAAGGCCAATCCGGATGACTATTTCACCAATCTGCCGGAATTCCAGAATTCCGTGCGTTTCAACGAGCCCAGCCACGATGACCTTGATGTCTACAGCCTCAATGTCACGCAAGCGTGGGATGCGGTGACCCTGACGTCACTGTCCGGTTGGGTGAACCGCAAGGTGAATTGGGACCGCGATTACTCGCTGTTCATAGCGGGCCTGGTGCCGCCCTTGCTCGATGACAACTCCTACAACATCTCGGATACCTCGTCACGTACATTTACCCAGGAGCTGCGGCTCGCATCGTCTGATCCGCATGCTCGCCTGAAGTGGACCGTGGGATTGTTCTATTCACATCAGCGCGATGAGCTGTATCAGACCGTCAATACGATGGGAGCGGGAGACTTCTTCGGCACGGGCACGGATCTGACCTACTATGGCGATCAGTTGACCCACACCATCCAGAAGGCTGCGTTTGCGGACGTCACCTACTCGGTTCTGAGTAACCTGGATCTGAGTGTCGGGCTGCGCTGGTTCGACATCAACCAGAAGGTCGATGGCATCTTTGATGGTGTCTTCAATGGCGGCTTCAGCTCGGTTGACGGGAAGAAGAGCACCGACGTGGGTGTGACTCCCAAGTACAGTGTCAGCTATCGCGCCATGGACAACATGTTACTGTACGGAAGCGCGACCAAGGGATTCCGCCAGGGTGGTCCGAATCGCTTCAATACGGACAGCCCCCTGTGCGAGCCTGATTTTCAGCGCTTGGGGATCAGCCGGGCACCGGACAGCTTCCAGCCCGACAGCCTGTGGACCTATGAGCTGGGCAGCAAGAACGAAGTGGGCCCGCACCATACTCTGATCGACGCCGCCCTCTACTACACCGACTGGAAGAAGATCCAACAGCAGGTGAACCTCAATTCCTGCGGCTTCCAGTTCGTCGGCAATGTCGGGGCTGCCAAGATCAAGGGTGCGGAGCTGTCGGTTGAATCGCCGATTGTCGGCGGGCTCACCCTTGGCGGCAATGCGTCCTACATCGATTCCCGCATTACTGAGACGGCTCCCGGCGTTTCGGCGCAGGTCGGTCAACAAGTGCTCGACACACCGCGCTGGTCGGCCAGCGCGCATGGCGAGTATCGATTCCTGAACCTGGCCGACTGGGCCGCCACCTTCCGGGTCGACTACCAGTTCCATGGCTCCAACCTGCGCGCGTTCGAGACGGAGCAGACTATCTCATATCCCGACGGCAGCATTGGCGCCATACCGGACGCGACCCAGGTCCAGGCCGCGTATCATGTGGTCAATGCCGGTTTCAACTTTACGAACAACAATACCGAATACCGTCTGTACCTGGACAACCTGACCGATGCGGCGCCGTATCTCGACTTCAGCCGCGCCTCCGGTGTATCCAGTGCCACCACCATCAGACCGCGTACCATTGGCTTCAATGTGCGGACGACGTTCTAAGAGCGAGCTGGCTATGTTGAAAAACGGTCTTCTGCTGTTGTGCCTGCTGAGTGCGGTTGCCTCCGCGGCGGATGACTCGTCCGAGTGGCCGTTGTACGGCCGGGCTTCGGATGAGTCCCGCTTCTCGCCACTGACTCAGATCACAACCGAGAACGTACGCACTCTCGGCTTGGCTTTCCAGTTTGATGGATTTGTGGTTAGAGGACGCACGCATAGGGGAAATGAAGCGACTCCTCTGATGTCAGGCGGCATCCTGTATTTCTCGGGTCCTTGGAGCGTGGTATATGCAGTCGACGCCCACAACGGCAAGCTGCTGTGGAAGTTTGATCCGCAGGTGCAGGGCCAGTGGGTCCGGCGGGCTTGCTGTGATGCAGTCAACCGGGGTGTCGCTTTGTCGGGCGGCCGGATTTTCGTCGCCACGCTCGATGGCTACCTGATTGCGCTGGACAAGAAAACCGGCGCACAGCAGTGGAAGGTCGACACCTTCACTGACCGGGTGACAATGAACTACGTCAGCACCGGTGCACCGCGCGTTGCTGGTGACAATATTGTCATCGGTAATTCCGGTGCCGAGATGGGTGCTCGCGGCTATGTCAGCGCGTATGACGCCGCTACCGGCAAGTTGTCCTGGCGATTCTTCACGGTGCCGGGCGATCCAGCCAAGGGCCCGGACGAGAGCCCGGATGTTACCTTGGCCCGCAAGACATGGAGCAAGGATTCTCGTTGGGATCTGGGTGGGGGCTGCACTGCCTGGGACTCCATGGTCTACGACCCGAAGCTCGGGTTGCTCTATGTAGGTACTGGTAACGGCATGCCTCACCCTGTTTGGACGCGTAGTCCGGGCGGTGGCGACAACTTATACCTTTCGTCGATTGTTGCGTTGGATGCCAAGACGGGCCGGATGCGTTGGTACTACCAGACGACTCCGGCGGATAGTTGGGATTACACCGCGACTCAGAACATGATTCTGGCGGACCTGTCGGTCGGCGGTCACTCCAGGCCGGTGCTGATGCAGGCGCCCAAGAACGGTTTCTTCTATGTGCTCGACCGGCAGAGCGGGCAACTGTTGGGTGCGAAAGCCTATACCAAGGTCACCTGGGCAAAAGGCGTCGATCTGAAGTCGGGTCGTCCGATCATGACGCCTGCAGCGAATTTCTCGCAGAGCACCCAGGAGATCTGGCCGTCGCAGGCCGGCGGTCACAACTGGATGCCCATGTCGTACAGCCCGGCTGCGCGCCTGGTATTCATACCCGCATTGGATGCGGGCATGAATTTCGGCATGGTGCCCGGCGACCAGGTGAAATTCCGCGTGGGCGCCAACAACGAAGGCGACAATGTCGGCTGGAGCCGTCCGGCAGGCGATCATGGCATTCCCTGGGCGCCGCCGAATCCGGGGCCGGGAGATCCGCCGTTTCGTGCAGTTCTGAAGGCCTGGGATCCGGTCACGCAACGGTTGGTCTGGCAGAGTGCGCCGAAGCCGTACTGGAGCGGGGGCGTGCTGTCCACGGCGGGTGGCGTTGTTTTCCAGGGCTCGTCGGATGGTCATTTTCAGGCCTATGACGCGAAGGACGGGCGCGAGCTCGCAAGCGTGCCCACGGGCACCGGTATCGTTGCAGCGCCCATTTCCTATGAGCTGGATGGCACTCAGTACGTTGCCGTGTTGGCGGGATTCGGAGGTGCCTTCAGCCAGATCGGCTATCCCGGTGGGTCGGCGGCGCTGAAATATCAGAATTCCGAGCGTCTGCTGGTGTTCAAGTTGGGAGGCGGCCCCGTGCCGCTGCCACCGGTGGTGAAGCGCGAGTTGCAGCCAACCCCGGTTGCGCTCACACAGGACCCGGCTGTCATCAAGAAAGGCGAGTCACTCATCGGGCGGTGCGCGGGGTGTCACGGCTTCCGTGGGATTCCAAATGCCTATCCGGATCTCTGGAACCTGCCCGCCTCGACGCATGCGGCGTTTGAAGCGATTGTCTATGAGGGGGCGTTGTCACATAACGGGATGCCGTCCTTCAAGGATGCGCTTTCGCTGGAAGACGTCAAAGCCGTGCATGCGTATATAGTGGCGGATGAGATCACTCTCCGACAGGCTCAAAAATGAAGCTCACGTGTGTATTGGCGGCAGCGGTGGCTGCGTTTTCCGCACCGGTTCTGGCAGCCGAGGCGGAGTCAGGATTGACCGTGTTGCACTGTGGCCATCTTGTAGACACCGTCGCCGGCAAGCTCCTGGGTGCGACCACGATCGTCATCGAGGGCAAGCGTATCCGGGAAGTCACCGCAGGCACGCAGGCGCCGGCCGGTGCCCGAGTGATCGATCTCAGCGGTAAGACCTGTCTGCCCGGGTTGATCGACACCCACACCCACCTGACTCTCGAGTTCGACAAGGCTCACTACGTCAATCAGTTCCACTGGAACATCGCGGACTACGCTGTGCGATCCACGGTGTATGCGCGAAAGACGCTGCTTGCAGGGTTCACGACCGTCCGCAATCTCGGCGACCTCGAGAATGAGTCCGTGGCGCTTCGGGATGCAATCAACGCCGGCGTCATTCCCGGTCCGCGCATCTACACCGCCGGCCGGCCAATCGGCTCTACTGGCGGACACGCAGATTTCACCAACGGCTACCGATCCGACCTGGCCGGGGATCCGGGTCCTCTCCAGGGGATCATCAACAGCCCCGATGAGGCGATCAAAGCTGTACGCCAGCACTACAAGGACCGGGACGATGTCATCAAGATCATGCCCTCGGGTGGCGTGATGGATGAGGGCGGCAATGGCGATAACGCACAGCTGACCCTGGAGGAAATTCGCGCCATCGTATCAACTGCCCACGACTATGGGTTCATTGTGGGCGCCCATGCCCACGGCGCTGAGGCGATCCGACGCGCGGTTATCGGCGGTGTCGATTCGATTGAACATGGCACGTTCCTCAATGCCGAGGACATGAAGCTCATGGTGGAGCATGGCACCTGGTACGTGCCTACCATTACCGCGGGCGACTACGTGGCCCAACAGGCCAAGGTCCCAGGCTTCTATCCTCCGCAGGTGGCCGCGAAAGCCGCAGCGATCGGCTCCCAAATCCTCGAGACGGCCGGCCGCGCCTACAAAAACCACGTGAAGATTGCGTTTGGCACCGACGCAGGCGTCTATCCCCACGGCAACAACGCGCATGAGTTCGAGTTGATGGTCCAGGCCGGCATGCCGCCCATGTTCGTTCTGCAAGCAGCCACGGTGAACGCCTCCCAGCTACTCCGCCAGGAAAAAGACCTCGGCAGCGTCACCGCCGGCAAACTCGCCGACGTAGTCGCCGTCGACGGCGATCCGCTTCAAGACATCAGCCGCATGAAGGCTGTTGGTTTCGTCATGAAGGAAGGCGTGGTTTACCTAACACCTTAGGCCACGCCGCCGCCCACGTCTGATGTTGCGGCTGATGGTTCGGACGCCGTCGCTGAGCCGTCAGGTGAAGCGGAAGGTGACGTTGCCCAGTGGGCCGTAGTCGGCGTGGATCACATCGCCGCGCGCGGCGAGGGTGGGGCGGGTGAAGGAGCCGCCGAGGACCAGGTCGCCGGGGTTTAGCTGTTCGTCGTAGGGGGCGATCTTGTTTGCCAGCCAGGCAACCCCCGTTGCCGGGTGGTTGAGGACGCCTGCGGCGAGTCCTGTCTCCTCGATGACGGCGTTCTTGTACAACATTGCGCCGGCCCAGCGCAGATCGACGGCATCGGGGCGTACGGGGCGGCCGCCGGTGACGATCCCGGCGTTGGCTGCGAAGTCGGCGATGGTGTCGAACACTTTGCGCGGCGCCTTGGTTTCACGGTCGAACTGCTCAATGCGCGCGTCGATGATTTCCAGCGCGGGTATGACATACGCCGTGGCAGCCAACACCTGCGGCAACGTCACCCCCGGTCCCCGCAGGGGCTTGTCCAGGACAAAAGCCAGCTCCACCTCAACGCGCGGAGCAATGAACCGGTCGATCGGAATCTCCGCGCCGGTCTCAAAGAACATGTCATCCATCAACGGCGCATAGTCCGGCTCATTGATCTGCGACGACTGCTGCATCGCCCGCGAGGTGAGCCCGATCTTGCGGCCTTTGATGACATGGCCATCGGCCAACTCGAGCTTCACCCATTCGCGTTGGATGGTGTAACCATCCTCAATGGTCATCTGCGGATGTTGCTTGGAGAAGTGCCGCAGCTGAACGCGGCTCTTGCGCGCTTCGTAGAGCTGGCGGGCCAGTTGCTGTACAACCTGATCAGTGAGCATGACTACTTCCGGGCGAAAAGGGCGTGAATGGAGCTCTGCTTGGAGTCGAACACTTCCTGACCCTCATCGATCTGAAATGTCACGCCGATATATCGCTTCGCCAACAGCTCGGCGAAGTGTTCCTGCACTACGGCGCGCAGGGTCTCACCAGTCTTCTTCTTGTCTGCGTCCGATCTACCCCTTCCGATGCGGAGATTGAGGTAAACAAACGCATAATCGTGCTGGCCGTCCGCAACAGCGTAATGCGCGGCGGGGTAGGCCAGTACTCGGATGCCGCCCGTGGGCAGTACCTGCTTGCCGTTCTCATCCATCACCGTAGGCATGGCATTCGCCAGCTTCCGACACAGAGCGCTCATGTCGGTTTCAGTCTCGAGATTGTTGGTATAGAGAACGACGAGATGGGGCATGAGAGAACCCTCAGGCTGCGATGTCCATGGATGCGACCGTACAACCGACAGCGAAAATCGGGATGGGCGCGTAGTGTTGCAGATGGCCCTGTCCGCGCGCGGCGGCGGCCACGCTGATGAAAGTCCGGATCTCGAAACCACCCTGGCCCGCGTCCCGATAAGTATCGGTATCCGAATAAGCCAACATGGCCTCCCGGTCGTTGCGTGACCATCGCGCGAGAAAATCGCGATCCCAGGGCTCGTTGATACGACCCGAGTCGGGTGTCGCCGGCCAGTGAGATATTCCCCCTGTACCGACCAGCGCAATGCGCTGTGGAACGCTGTCAGCAGCGCGCCGAATCGCCTCACCGAATGCCCAGGCCCGATGCAGGGGCGCCAGCGGTGGACCCTGGCAGTTGATGTTCACTGGAATGATGGGCACATCGAACTTCGGCGTCAGGAAGTGCAGGGGCACCATGATCCCATGGTCGAACTTCCACTCCTCAGCGTAGGAAACATCCACAGTCTGCATGACCTCCTGGATGAGCCGCCGCGAGAGCGGGGCATTGCCGGGTACGGAAGTGCGGTCGATTCGTAGCCACTTCGGGTCTTCGATCGGTCCGTGGTACTGATCCGCCATGCCGATCGCAAAGCTCGGCATGTTGTTCATGAAGAAGTTGGCGAAGTGCTCAGCAGCGATAATGATGAGCGCATCCGGCCGCGCCGCCGCCAGTTGCTGCTGCATCCGACCGAATGCCGCATACAACGGCTCTCGCAACTCTGCCGCCGCCATATCCGCACGGCCCGTTATACCGGGTGCGTGGCTGCAAATTCCTGCAAATACCAGGCTCATACGCCAGCAACCCTCTCGTCCACAGTGGTAGTCATTGCGTAGATGCCAGCGCGAACCGGCCCGTGTTTCGCGACGCCGTCGCGCATGGCCTGAATATAGGCGGGCCAGGGCATGCCCAGCAGCGCCGCAAAGTGCATCAACAGTTGGCCGTTAGCTCCCAATACATAGATCAAGCCCACATCGCCCCGAATAATCGCGTCGCGCTCTTCGGGCGTCAGCTCGTAGCGTTGGACCAGGGTCCCAGCTGAAGAACGATATTCGCCCTGGACCGCAGGGTCCCGGTTGAGATCGAACAGGAACTTCTGCATCTGGTAGAGGCTCATCTATTTGCCCCAGTGAGGAATGTGGTGCGATCCCAGGCTGACGCTCACGTTCTTGGGTTCGAGGAACACCTCGTAGCTCCAGGTGCCCCCCTCACGGCCGACACCGGATGCTTTGGTCCCGCCGAACGGCTGGCGCAAATCGCGAACGTTCTGGCTGTTGACAAAACACATACCGGCCTCGATCGCCGCAGCGACCCGATGCGCGCGGCCCAGGTTCTCGCTCCAGACGTAACTGCTCAAACCGTACTGAATGTCGTTGGCCTTGGCAATCGCGTCCGCTTCATCCTCAAACGGAATCAAACACGCGACCGGCCCGAAGATCTCGTCCTGGGCTATCTTCATTCGATTGTCGACATCGGCGAACACGGTGGGCCAGACGAAGTTGCCGCCGCGCAGGCTGGCCGGCAATTCCGGCGCATACGACGGTCGATCAACACCGCCGCAAACCAGCGTCGCTCCCTCCTTCGGCCCGCGTTCTATATAACTGCGCACCTTTTCCAGATGGGTCTTGCTGATCATCGGCCCGACTATAGTGGACTCCTGCAGAGGGTCGCCCACACTGATCCGCTTGGCACGCTCCACAAAGCGGCCGACAAAATCAGCGTAGATGGAGCGTTGGACGAGGATCCGGGAACCGGCCGTGCAGCGCTCGCCGTTGTTGGAGAAGATCATGAAGATTGCCGCATCCAGGGCGCGGGCCTGGTCGGCATCGTCGAATATCACGAACGGACTCTTGCCACCCAGCTCCATGCTGAATTTCTTCAAACCGGCCGCTCGCACAATGCGATCACCGGTGGCGGTGGAACCCGTGAAGGAAATGGCTCGCACATCCGGGTGGCGACAGAGCGCTTCTCCGGCATCCTTCCCGTACCCATGGACGATATTCAACACGCCGGGCGGTATTCCCGCCTCCAGGGCCAACTCACCGAGCCGTGCAGCGGTCAGCGGAGACAGCTCGCTCATCTTCAACACAGCTGTGTTGCCAAACGCGAGAGCAGGAGCCGTCTTCCAGGTCGCCGTCATAAACGGCACGTTCCAGGGCGAGATCAGTCCGCACACGCCAACCGGATGAAACAGCGTGTAGTTGAGGTGCGTTGGGGTAGGGTAGGTGTGCCCGTCCACTCGCACGCACATCTCAGCGAAGTAGTAGAAGTTGTCCGCGGACCGCGGTATCAGCTGCTTGCCCGTCTGAGCAATCGGCTGACCCGTGTCCGTAGACTCTGTCCGCGAGATCTCCGGTACATGCTTGGCAATCAAGTCACCCAACTTGCGCAACAGGCAAGCGCGCTCAGTGGCGGGTCGTGAGGCCCACGCCGGAAAAGCCGCCTTTGCCGCAGCCACCGCGGCGTTGATCTCCGACTCGCCCCCAGCCGCCACCTCCGCCAGGACTGCCTGGGTCGTCGGATTGATATCCTCGAAATACGTCTTGCCTGACAGTGACTTGCCGTTAACCAGGTGGTCGATCTTCATCTTTGAGTTCCCCTTCCGAACACGGCATCCGATACCAGAGTGTTCTGCAACCGCCCAAGGCCTTCGATTTCGCAGATCACTTCGTCGCCCTCGTTGACATTGACGATGCCTTCGGGCGTGCCCGTGAGGATCACGTCGCCGGCCGACAGGGTCATGAATGAGCTGAGGTACTGAATCAGGCCCGGCACGTCCGTGATCAGATCACGAGTGTTGCCCTGCTGAACCTGTTTCCCATTGACGAATGTCTTCAACTCCAGGTTGCCGGGATCCGGAATATCGGACGCATCGACGAGCCACGGACCCAACACGGTGCCGCCGTCTCGATTCTTGACCCGCAGATTGGGCCGATACCAGTTTTCCAGGTAGTCGCGGATGGCGTAGTCGTTGGCAACACAGTAACCGGCAACGTGCATCAGCGCGTCTTCCCGGCTGACATTGCGAGCCGTTCGTCCAATCACGACCGCCAGCTCACATTCGTAGTGCATGAATTTGACGCCGGCCGGCCGGCGGGTGACGCCTCGATGACCGATGACACTGCCCGGGCCTTTCAGGAATACGAGCGGTTCTTCCTGGGCACTGAATGAAAGCTCTTTGGCGTGATCGGCGTAGTTGAGGCCGAGCGCGATGATCGTGCCGGGCTCAAAGGGACACAACCAAACCACTTCCTGTTCAGAGACGCGACGCCCGTCGGCGAGACGCAAGCCCTGCCCATCGGGGCTCGCAACATGAATGGCACCTGCAAACGCAACGCGAGCCGTCTTCATGAAGACACTCCGACGAACGAGGTCATGAGTCTTCCCACACGCTCGATCTCGATGACAACGGATTGGCCGGCTCGAACGCGTGGCGCCGGTGCGGCTGCGCCTACCGCCAATACATCTCCCGGCGCCAGAGTCATGAAGTCGGTGACATCAGCCAGCAGGCGGGATACCGAGCGTGTCAGGTCTTTCGTGCTCGCCGATTGCCGCCGCTCGCCGTCCACAAACACATCGATCTTCAAGTCATCCGGATTTGGGACCGCCTCTGCGGGCACCACGCGCGGGCCGATCGGGCAAAAGCCGTCGCGAGCCTTGAGCCGGATGGAAGGGCGATAGAACACCGAGTGAGGCACGCTGACATCGTTCACAATCAGATAGCCGGCTACAAAATCCAGCGCCGTCTGTTCCGACAGCGCGCACGCAGTTCTGCCGATGACAACCCCGAGGCACGCCCCCACTTCCAACTCCGGCGTATCCGCTGGAACTACAACGGCGTCGCCCGACTGGGCCAGCGTGTTGCGGGGCTTTATGTACAGAACGGGCGCAGCAGGCAGCGCCTTATAGGGGGCCGCTGAGGCGGCTGAGCCAAGCGACTCCAGCGCGCTGCGATGATTGACGAGAGTGCCGTAGACGCGCCCGGAGAGCCGGTAAGGGGCCACGTCCATTGGAACGATCGAGTCGCAAAGTGCCATAACGGGCCCACCCCTCGTGCATTGCTAATACATTAGCAATTTGATTACTAATATGTGAGTATGTCAACCATGGCTGATTCGAAACCCCGCCGGCCCCACCACCGCAACCTGCCGCTACTGCTGTTGCAGGCGCGTGAGCGGGTGATTTCGTACTTTCGGCCGATTCTCAATGCCCATGGCATCACCGAGCAGCAATGGCGGATTGTGCGGGTGCTGCTCGAGGTTCCGGCCCTCGAGCCGCGCCAGATCGGGGAGTTGTGTGCGATCTCGAGCCCCAGCATGGCAGGCGTGCTCGAGCGGATGGAACAAGCCGGGTACATCACTCGGCGGCGCGTGCAGCACGATCAGCGTCGCGTGCTGGTTTCACTCACTGCGAAGTCGCGGCGGCTGGCCTCTGAAATGTCTGCCGAGATCGAAGCCACCTATGGGCGGCTCGAGGACACGCTGGGTACCGAATTCAGCAACCAATTGCACGCCGCGCTCGACTATCTGTTTGAGAAGCTGCCGCTGCTCGAAACCGCAGCCGAGGCAGGTGTCGAGCGCAGTGAGCGTCGTTCGCGCCGGCTCTGAGGCTCAGCGTCCGGCCGGTGCTCCCAAGCGGCGCGACAACTGATCAGCCTTGCGAGTCACGGCCGCAGTGATGGATTGCAGCGAGGCCTCGAACGGCTTGTTGTAGCCGAGAGCCACGAGCGCCATCGACAGCGACCCCGAATGATCAAACACCGGGGCGCCAATTCCGGCAATACCCGGGATGAATTCGCTCGTCAGCGCGTACGAGCGGTGGCGGATTTCGGCAACGATTTGCTCCACTTCATCCCGATGCGTCGGCGTCAGGCCCACACGCCCGTTTTCGGCCAACTCCTTCTTGACGAAAGAGGTTGTGGTTTCGTTCGGCAGGTAGGCAAGAAAGACGCGGCCCGTAGCCGAGCGCGTCAGCGGCATCACCGCGCCGACTCTCAAACTCGCTGAGACGGGCGCATCAGCACCCAGCCACCGAACAATGGTCGGGCCGTGGTTCGCCCACACCGCCATCGCAACTGTTTGTCCGATCTCATCACGCAGCTCCGCGAGCGCAGGGGCCGCGATCGTGACGGGTTCCAGTCTGGCGAGTGCACTCAATCCCAGCTCCAAAGCGAAGCCACCCAGGTCGTACAAACCGGTCTCACTTTGTTGCTCCACGAGCCCCATGCGCATGAAGCTGACGAGATAGCGGTGCGCCTTCGCAGGCGGCATCTGGGCCGCCGCCGCGAGATCGCGAAGCATGCGCGGGCGCGCCTCGAGCGTCATGGCCCGAAGCAGGCGCGCTCCGACCTCGATGGAGGAAATTCCCTGTTGCGACTTTACTTTACGTGCTGCCATGGCCGTCACTGTAGCAAGCATTTGACGGCGGCGTCGATTTGAAATTACGATAAGAGTAATTCGTTGCATATATCGTAATTGGGGGGCAGGGCATGAGTGAGACTGAGGGGACGGGTGCACGACGGGGCGAGCAGGTTTTGCAGAGATTGCGCGAGCGACCGCCCGCCATCTGGTATCGCGGTGAGCTCATCAAGGATGTGACGACGCATCCGGCTTTGCGTGGGGGCGTCGGCACCCTGGCGAAGCTCTATGACCTGCAGTGGAAAAACCCTGAGGTGAGTCTCTATGACTCGCCGACGAGCGGCCGCAAGGTGGCACGCTCTTTCATGATGCCGAAGACTCAGGACGAGTTGGTCAGCATCAGCCGGGCGATGAAGGTGTGGGAAGACTACACCCACGGCATGATGGGACGAGTTCCTGACTACATCAACCGTGCCATGACCGGATATGCCGCCGGGGCTCCTTTCCTGGCGGAGGCGGACCCGCGGTTCGGTGACAACGCCGTTCGGTATTACGAATATCTGCGCGAAAACGATCT
>Ga0105240_10007523_pt1 | contig 15803 bp, 17 predicted proteins | sample KBSC54metaG_FD_80426 | JGI IMG/M metagenome (GOLD analysis project Ga0105240, IMG submission 80426) | Corn rhizosphere microbial communities from Kellogg Biological Station, Michigan, USA - KBS C5-4 metaG | ecosystem: Host-associated > Plants > Roots > Rhizosphere > Soil | place: Michigan, USA... | reverse complement strand
GTGCTTCATGACGAGGCTGCGCAATCCGTCGCCCATCGGCATCATCTCGGTGATGCAGACGCGGCCGATGTAGCCGGTGTTCGCGCAGTGGCCGCAGCCCTTCGCATGCCACAGCGTGATGTCCGGGCCGCGCGAATACTTGGTCAGGCGCATCTGCTCCACGAGCTCGGGCAGCGCGGCGTACGGCTCCTTGCACTGCTCGCACAGCTTGCGGACGAGCCGCTGCGCGAGGATGCCGATGACGGTCGACGTCAGCAGATAATCCTCGACGCCCATGTCGAGCAGGCGATTGACCGTGGACGGCGCATCGTTCGTATGCACGGTGGACAGCACGAGGTGACCGGTCAGCGCCGACTGCACGGCGATCTGCGCGGTCTCGAGATCGCGGATTTCGCCGATCATGATCACGTCCGGGTCCTGCCGCACGATCGAGCGCAGCGCGTTGGCGAACGTGAGGTCGATCTGCGGCTTCACCTGGATCTGGTTGATCCCGGCCATCTGGTACTCGACCGGGTCCTCGACGGTGAGGATCTTCACGTCGGGCTGATTCAGCCGGTCGAGCGCAGTGTAGAGCGTCGTCGTCTTCCCCGATCCGGTCGGACCCGTCACGAGCAGCACGCCATGCGGCTGCATCAGCACGTCGAGAAACGCCTTCAGCGCGTCGTCCTCGAAGCCGAGCTTCGCGAAATCGAGTGCGACACCGCCCTTGTCGAGAATGCGCATCACGACGGATTCGCCGTGCATCGTCGGCACCGTCGATACGCGAAGATCGATTTCCTTGCCCTGGACGCGCAAGCGTATGCGTCCGTCCTGCGGCAATCGCCGCTCGGCGATATCGAGGTTCGCCATGATCTTGATCCGCGAAATCACTGCGGCCGACAGGCGCCGCGGCGGCGATTCCACTTCGTGCAGCACGCCGTCGATGCGGTAGCGGACGATCAGCCGGTTCTCGAACGGCTCGATGTGGATATCCGACGCACGCATGTCGAGTGCGTTGGTGATCAATAGCGAGACGAGGCGAATCACCGGTGCCTCGGACGCGAGGTCCTTCAGTTGCTGGACGTCGGCGTCGAACGCAAGCTCGTCGGTGCGCGTCTCGACATCGCCCAGCAGCTGGCTTTGCGCCGACTTCCCGGCGCCGTAGAGCCGCTCGAGCGCCGCCTCGAGGTCGGTCGGAATCGCGACCATCGGCTGCACGGTACGGCCCGTCACCATTTCGAACGCGCCGATCGTGTAGAGGTCGGTGGGATCGGCCATCGCGAGACCGAGCTCGGCTTCGTCCTCGCGCACCGGGAGCGCGCGTGCCTCCCGCAGAAAGCGCGCCGAAACACGTTCCTCGAGAATCGGAAATTCGGGATAGCCGGTCGCGTCGACGAGCGGCAGCGCGAGCTGCAGCGCGAGCGCTTCGGCCACGTCGCGCTGCGCGCAAAGTCCCAGCGTCACGAGGAGCGCGCCGAGCTTTTCGCCACTTTCCGCTTGCAGGCGCAGCGCGCGTTCGAGATTCGCCTGGTCGAGCTTGCCGCGCTCGATCAGGATCTCGCCGATGCGTTTGCGGGCCGGTGCGTCCAACGGTTCGTTCGATGTCGTCGAGTGGAAAACGAGTCGCGCATCATATCACGCCGCGACAGTGGAAACCCGTAAAAAAGCCTTGCCCGGCAAGGAGTTGCGCTTGGAATTCGTCGCCTATTGGCGACGGGCGGTGTAATTGGGGTCGGAGCTGTAATTATCGCGGCGTAGAGGCCAACGACCATGGCGCCACGCCTTGTGCCGCAATAATTACAGCTCCGACCCCAATTACACCGCCGCAAATGCCGATTCGGCCGCAGCGATCGTCTCGCCGATGTCGGCGTCCGTATGCGCCGCCGACACGAATCCCGCTTCGAACGCGGATGGCGCGAGATAGATGCCGGCGTCGAGCATTGCGTGGAAGAAGCGGTTGAAGCGATCCTTGTCGCAGGCCATAACCTGCTCGTAGGATGCAGGGACCGTCGGTGAGAAATAGATGCCGAACATGCCGCCCACCGCTTGCGCCGAAAAGGCAACACCGTGCCGACGCGCGGCGTCGGCGAGCGCGTCGGTGAGCGCGCGCGTCGTTTTTTCGAGCGCGTCGTAGAAACCCGGCGCTTGCGTCAGTGCGAGCGTGGCAAGACCCGCGGCGACGGCGACCGGATTGCCCGAAAGCGTGCCGGCCTGATACACGGGACCGAGCGGTGCGATGCATTCCATGATCGCGCGTTTGCCGCCGAACGCGCCCACCGGCATGCCGCCGCCGATCACCTTGCCGAGCGTCGTGAGATCCGGCGTGACGGCGTAGAGCCCTTGCGCACCGCGCGAATGCACGCGAAAGCCTGTCATCACCTCGTCGAAAATCAGCACCGCGCGGTTGCGGTCGCAAAGCACTCGCAATCCCTCGAGAAATCCGGGCTTCGGCAACACGAGGTTCATGTTGCCGGCGATCGGCTCGACGATGATGCCGGCGATCGCATCACCATCCGCCTCGAACGTCTCCTGCACGGCCGTGAGGTCGTTGAACGGCAGCACGATCGTTTCGCCGGCGATCGCGGACGGCACGCCGGCCGACGATGGCTGGCCGAACGTCAGCGCGCCGGAGCCTGCCTTCACGAGCAGGCTGTCGGCATGACCGTGATAGCAGCCTTCGAACTTGATGATCTTCGAGCGTCCCGTGTAACCGCGCGCGAGGCGCAACGCCGACATCGTCGCTTCCGTTCCCGACGACACGAGCCGCACGAGCTCAATGCTCGGCAAGCGCGCGATCAGCGTTTCGGCCAGCATGACCTCGAGCTCGGTGGGTGCGCCGAACGAGAGCCCCAGCGTTGCCGTCGACTGGACCGCCTTGACGACGAGAGGATGCGCGTGGCCGACGATCGCCGGGCCCCAGGAGCCGACGTAATCGATGTAGCGCGTGCCGTCGGCATCCCACAGATACGCGCCTTCGCCGCGCACGAAAAAGCGCGGCGTCCCGCCGACCGAGCGGAACGCGCGTACCGGTGAATTGACGCCGGCGGGAATCGAGCGCTGCGCGCGCGCGAACAGTTCGACGTTGCGGCTCATCGGTGTACCCCTTCGCGGCTGCGTTCGCGCGCGAACAACGCCGCGATGGCCGACGATGCGCGCGTCACGCTCGGCAGATCGTCGTGCGCAAAGATGTCGCTGATCACGGCGACGGCGTCGGCACCCGCATCGATCAGTCCGGACGCGTTGGCCGCCGTGATGCCACCGATCGCGACGACCGGCACGCCAAGTGTGCGCGCGCGCCCGAGCAGCGCAATGTCCGCGTGTCGCGCATGCGGCTTGACCGGCGATGCAAAGAAGCTCCCGAACGCGACGTAATCGGCACCTTGGCGGACCGCATCACACGCACGATCGAAGTCACCGTAGCAGGAAACGCCGATCAGCCGATCCGGGCCGACACACGCGCGCGCCGAGGCAATTCCGGCGTCGTCCTCACCGAGATGCACGCCATCGGCGTCGATGTCGACGGCGAGTTGCGGATCGTCGTTGACGATCAAGAGTCCACCGCCGCGCACCGCGTGCATGCGCGCGAGTGCCGCCGCCTGGCGTCGGCTCGCGTCCGGCGCAAGCGCCTTGTTACGGTACTGCACGACGGCCGCCCCGCCATCGAGCGCCGCCGCGACCTTCGCGAGCAGCAAAGCGGTATCGTCGACATCCGGCGTCACTGCATAAAGGCCGGCCACGCGCGATGCGCGCGCGTGGGCGCTAATGCGTTCCGCGGGCATCCGGCCTGCGCACCGTGTCGGCCGCATCGCTTACGACCGCGTCGGCCGATTCGTCGGTGCGCGCATCGCGTTCCTCGCGCGCCCAGAACAGGCGATCGGGAAGATGCCGTCCCATCCCCGGTCGATAGGCCTTCTCGAGCGCGTGCCACGTGTAGTCCTGCGCTTCGCGAACCGCGTCGGGAAGCTCGAGGCCGTTGGCGAGCATCGCGGCGATCGCCGATGCGAGCGTGCATCCGGAGCCGTGATACGTGTATGGCAATCGCGCCCAGGTATCGGTGCGGACGATGCCGCTTTTCGCGTAGAGCGTGTTCACCACCTGTGGCGTCGCCTCGTGCGTGCCGGTGATCAGCACATATTCGCATCCGGCTTCGACGAGCTTCGCGGCGCACGCGAAGAGCGTGGCGTCCTCGTCGTCGATATCGGCGAGCCGGCGCGCTTCCATGCTGTTGGGCGTGAGGATCGTCGTCTGCGGCAGCAGCAACTCGCGCAGCGCATGCGCCATTTCGTCCGACGCGAGCTCGTCGCCGCGGCCGGAAGCGAGGACGGGATCGAGCACCAGCGGAACATCGGGATAATCGGACACGATCTCGGCGATCGCAGCGATGTTTTCGACGCTGCCCAGCACACCGATCTTGAAGGCGTCGACCGGCATGTCCTCGAGCAGCGCGCGCGCCTGGTCGGAGACCCAGTCGGCATCGATCGCGAGGATGCCCTCGATGCCCGTCGTATCCTGGACCGTCAGCGCGGTTATGACGGACAACGGATGACAGCCCATGCTCGAAAGCGTCAGCAGGTCGGCCTGCATCCCCGCGCCGCCGGATGGATCGGATGCGGCGAACGTGAGGACGACAGGCGGGAAAACGGGATCGGAGTCGGCGGGCATGAAGGCGCCGTCGCCGCAAATCGCGACGCAGCATCGGGCGGGATTGCTACACTTCGGATTCTACCTCATGGGCGATGCTCGCCGCGCCGCGGGAATGCCCCGGCGTCCGGCATTCGCCGCAACGCCGTTCGCAATGAAAAAATACATGTGCCTGATCTGCGGCTGGATTTACGACGAGGCCGTCGGATCGCCGGAAGACGGCCTTGCGCCGGGCACGCGCTGGGACGACGTGCCGCCGAACTGGACGTGTCCGGAATGCGGTGCGCGCAAGGAAGATTTCGAGATGATCGAGCTTTGAGAAAGGACGAGTGACATGCGGGTTCTGCACACGATGCTGCGCGTCGGCGACCTCGACCGGTCGATCGATTTCTACACGAACGTTCTCGGCATGCAGCTTTTGCGCAAGACCGACCGGCCCGAGCAACGGTACACGCTGGCGTTCGTCGGCTACGGCGACGAGCGCACGAACGCCGTGCTCGAGCTCACCTGGAACTACGGCGTCGAGCGTTACGACGTCGGCACCGGGTACGGCCACGTCGCGATCGAAGTCGATGATGCCGCGCGCGCGTGTGACGCGGTGCGCGCCTCGGTGGGCCGATACGGTGGCGCGGTGACCCGGGAAGCGGGACCGATCAAGGGCGGCACGACCGTCATTGCGTTCGTGCAGGACCCCGACGGTTACAAGATCGAGCTGATCGAGAAGCGGTAACCCCCTCACCCGCCTCGCTGCACTCTGCAAGTGCGCGTCAGGTGGAGGAGGCGCGCAGCAGCTCGCGCAGGTCGTGCGCGAACACGTCCGGCCCCTGGCCATTGGACACGAACAGGCGCAGCCGTCCCTGCGGATCGAACACGTAGCTTCCTGCGGAATGATCCATCGTGTAACTGCCGGGCGCCGGGCCGGGAACCTTCTGGTAAATGATCCTGAATTCCTTCGCCGTGCGCGCGGTGGCGGCCGCATCGCCCCGCAGTCCGAGGAAGTGCGGGTCGAATGCCGGTACGTATTGCTTGAGCAGCGCGGCGGTGTCACGCTCGGGATCGACGGTGATGAACAGCACCTGCACGCGATTCGCGTCCGGGCCCAGGCGCTTCATCGCCTCGGCGAGCGTAGCGAGCGTCGCCGGGCAGACGTCGGGGCATTGCGTATAACCGAAGAACACCACGACTGCCTTGCCGCGGAAATCGGCGAGCGTGCGTTGCCGCCCGTCCGGATCCTCGAGCGTGAAATCGTGGCCGAATGACGACCCGGTGACATCCGACGATTCGAATTTCGGCCCGCCAGCGCCGCAGCCGACGAGCGCCAGCGACGCCAGCGCATACAGGAATCGGCGACGAACGTTGACCGGGCTCGACATTGTGGGCTTCGCGTCCGCCACCCCGCGTTACGCGGTCAGGGGCATCAGACGATCCGCTGCCAGTAGTGATCGATCAGCAGCGCAGAAAAAAGCGCTGCGAGATAGACGATCGAGAAGCGGAACATCGCTCTCGCCAGCCGATCGCTGTACGCGCGATGAAGCCGCACCGCATAACCGATGAAGATGCCGCCCAGCACGAGCGCCGCGGCAAGATACGGCAGGCCGCTCATCCGCACGGCGAAAGGCATCAGCGTGACGCCGGCAAGCGCGACCGTGTAGAGCACGATCATCACCTGTGTGTAATGCACGCCGTGCGTCACCGGCAGCATCGGCAACTGCGCATTGGCGTAGTCGTCGCGCCGATACAGCGCAAGCGCCCAGAAATGCGGCGGCGTCCAGACGAAGATGATCAGGAAGAGCAGCAGCGCCTCCGGCGGCACGTTGCCCGTGACCGCGGCCCAGCCGAGCACGGGCGGCATCGCACCCGACGCGCCGCCGATGACGATGTTCTGCGGCGTCGCGGGCTTCAGGAGAATGGTGTAGATCACCGCGTAGCCGACGAATGTGGCGAGCGTGAGCCACATCGTCAGCGGATTGACGAACCGGTAGAGGATCCACAAGCCCGTCGAGCCGACCGCGAGCGCGAACATCAGTGTCTGGCGCGACGTGAGCTGCCCTTGCGGCAACGGCCGCCAGCTCGTGCGCCGCATCAGCTTGTCGATATTCTGCTCGACGAGACAGTTGATCGCGGCGGCGGCGCCGGCCACGAGCGCGATCCCGATGGTGCCAAAAAGCACCGCGGCGGCCGGAGGCGCGCCCGGGACGGCGAGGAACATGCCGATGACCGCCGTGAACACGATCAGCGAAACGACGCGCGGCTTCGTCAGCGCGAAAAGCTGACGGGCCCGGGATTCGGCGAGTGCCAGCGTGGTCAAGGGAGAATTTGCAGCGAGCAAGACAGCGATTTTACAGGAGTGAGCAAGGAGGTTCAGCCGATGCTGGATGCGCGCAGCAATCGCCCGAGGTCCTTGGCCATCGCCTTGATATCGGGCTTCGACGGCCAGGCGAGCACGAAGTTGCCGAGCGGATCGACGAGATAGATCCGGTCACTCCCCTGCGGCAATGAACGCAGCGACTGCGCGTCGACGCGCGCGACGGTGAGATCCGGATGCGCCGCGAGCAACGCGTTGGCCGGCGCAGCGTGATCGGTGACGAGCCACACGCGAACCACGCGTTCCCGCTCCGCATTCTGGATCGTCCGCGCCTGTCGCGACGCGTAGAGCGCGTCGGCGCAGTTTCCGGAACAGTTGCCTGGCGCCGCGTAAAGGACGACCCAGCGGCCGCGCAACGAGGCGAGATCGAACGGCGCCCCGTCGGCGCGCGTTCCCGCGATCGGCGCAATCGTCTGCGGCGCGAGCAGCTCGCCGTAATTGACGCGCGCATCGCGCGGCCACGCGTAATACGCGAGGTAGGACAGCGCGATCGGCGCGAACGCGATCACGGCGAGCAACACGAGCAACCGCTTGTTTCGCGCGCTCGTCGCGCTGTGCTGACGCACGTTGCCGGCGGCAACGCTCATGGCCTCGAAGGCGCGCGGCGTCGCCTGAGCGTGAACCAGAGCCACAAGCCCGCCGCCATCACCGCGAACGTGTACCACTGCACCATGTAGCCGATGTGCCGCTCGATGCCGACGTCGGGCCGCGGCCAGTCGCGCACGAGGCCGGCATCGAGCGGCGAATCGACTGCCTCGACGACGATCGGCAGCACCGGGATGCCGCTCGCCTGCGCAAAACGCGCGGGGTCGAGATGCTCCCATATCGCGCCCGCGGGCGCCTTGCGATCGCCGAGCTCGTAGTAGTCGCGCGCCGGAATGTCGATGCGTCCGCGCAACGTGATCGTTCCCTCGGGTGGCGGCGCATGGGGCAACCGCGCACGCGTCGGGCCGCCGGCGATCCACCCACGGTCGACGAGCACCGCGCGACCATCGGCAAGACGGAGCGGCGTCACGACGTCGAAGCCGGCGCGGCCGTCGTGCACCTTGTTGTCGATCAGGATCTGGCGGCGCGCATCGTATTCGCCGGTTGCCGTAATCTGCCGGAACCGCCACGCAGTCCAGTCGTCGACGCCGTCCGGCAGCGGGACGGGCAACAGCGTCGCTGCGTGCTGCACGCGCGCCTGCAGTGCTTCCTTCTCGAGCATCCGCCGGTGCTGCCAGTTGCCGGCGGTGACGCACAGCGCAACCGTCGCGAAAGCCGCGATCGTCGGCACCCACGCCGGCCGGTCGCGACGCCGAGATTCAGTGTGCATCGCTTCCGCCGGTGCGATGTTCGTGCTCATCGTGTCACCGCTGTAAGGATCGCGACGGAGAACACGGAGCGAAGAGCGTAGAGTTCAAGCGGCAACACCTGCAGCGCCGACCTCCAATGAGACTCATCGTCATCGTCGCGTTGATCGCGATCGTCACCGCACTGTTCACGGCGCTGGTCTTTCTCTATCGCGACCGCGGACACGGCAACCGCGTCGTGATCGCCCTCGCGATCCGCGTGCTGCTGTCGATGGGGCTGATCGCGTTTCTGGTCGTGTCCTGGCGGATGGGCTGGATCACGCCGGGCGGGCTATAGCCAGTAAACCAGCACGAACAGCAGCAGCCAGACGACGTCGACGAAGTGCCAGTACCACGCGGCCGCCTCGAACGCGAAATGGTGCTCGGCGTCGAAGTGTCCGCGGAACGAGCGGACCAGCATCACGCTCAGCATGATGGCGCCGATCGTCACGTGGAATCCGTGGAAGCCGGTCAGCATGAAGAATGTCGACCCGTAGACGCCCGTCGAAAGCTTGAGGTTGAGCTCGCTGTACGCGTGCGTGTATTCGTAGGCCTGGAACCCCAGGAACGAGAACCCGAGCACGATCGTGATGAACAGCCAGAACTTGAGCGCGCCGCGGTGCCCCGACTTCAGCGCGTGGTGCGCAAGCGTCAGCGTGCCGCCGGAGCTCACGAGAATGATCGTGTTGAGCAGCGGAATGCCGATCGCGGCCATCGGCGAAAAGGCCTGCTGGATGTAGGGGCCCACGGTCGGCCACTGCGCGGCGTAATTGGGCCACAGCACGCGCCCTGTCAACGCGCTGCCGAGATCGGGCACCGACACGTTGCGCACGTAGAACAGTGCGCCGAAGAACGCCGCGAAGAACATCACCTCGCTGAAGATGAACCAGCTCATGCCCCAGCGGAACGAAGCGTCCACCTTCTTGTTGTAGAGGCGGTGCTCCGATTCGCGGATGACGGTGCCGAACCAGCCGAACAGCATCACGAGCAGGAAGCAGACGCCGGCGGCGACGATCCACGGGCCCGCCGGATAACTGTTGAACCAGAACGCCGCCCCGCTGCCCATCAGCAGCAGCGCGCACGAGCCGAGGATCGGCCAGTGCGACGGCTGCGGGACGAAGTAATAGGGCTTTGCGCCTGCGGCAGCGGTGCTCATCCGTGACTCCTCGGCGGGTCGGATACTACTTTCCCGCGCCGTTCGGGAAAGCAGTGTCCGATGCCATTTTCGTTCCCATGAAATCGATCAGGGCTTCGCATTGCCCTCGACCTCGAAAAACGTATACGAAAGCGTGATCGTCGACAGGTCCTTCGGCAGTTTCGGATCGACGACGAAGACGACCGGCATGTCGCGCTTTTCGCCGGCGGCGAGCGTCTGCTTCGAAAAGCAGAAGCAATCGAGCTTGCGGAAATACTGCGCGGCCTGCCGCGGCCCGTAGCTCGGAATCGCCTGTCCGGTAATCGGATGGTCGGTGAGGTTGACGACCTCGAACATCGCCTGCGTCACGGCGCCCGGGTGGACGTCGGTCGCCTCGGCCAGCGCGCGAAACTTCCACGGCAGGTTGCGCAGATTGGTGTCGAACTCGACGTGCACGGAGCGCGTCATGTCGACCTGCGTGTTGGTAACGGTGTCCGCCGCGTCGATGTTTCGCAGGCCGGTCACTTCGCAGATCTTCTCGTAGAACGGGACGAGCGCGTAGCCGAAACCGAACATCGCCACGACGATGACTCCGAGCTTGATCACGAGCGCACGGTTGTTGCGGGAGATCTCTTCCCGCCGCAGATCGCGACCCGCCCGCGCTTGCGTACTCGACGTGCTCATCTGCGCAGGTGTCGCCCGATCGCGACGACGAGATAGAGGAGCACGGCGCCGCCCACGACGCCGATCGAAACCGCCGGGTTCTCGATGAAGCGCGACAGGATGATGCCGAAGAAGAACACGAGCACGATCGCGAGCAGGACAAGCCCCGTACGACGATTCGCGCGTTTCAGCCGCTCGGGGTCCCGGCGCGTCGGTTCAGTGGCCATGGCAGTCGGCGTGGATTGGCGCATTGCATCGCTATCGGAGGAGCGCCGACCCTATTTGACGACCGGCGGCGTGACGAACGAGTGATACGGCGCCGGCGAAGGGAGCGTCCACTCGAGCGACGTCGCGCCTTCCCACGGCTTGGCCGGTGCCGGCGCGCCGCCGCGAATGCACTTCACCACCGCGGCGAGGAAGATCAGTTGCGACAACCCGAAGCCGAACGCACCGATCGTCGACACCATGTTCCAGTCGGTGAACTGCTGCGCGTAGTCGGGGACGCGCCGCGGCATTCCGGCGAGACCCAGGAAGTGCATCGGGAAGAACGCGACGTTGAAGAAGATGAACGATCCCCAGAAATGCCAGTCGGCCAGCTTCTCGTCGTACATGTGTCCGGTCCACTTCGGCAGCCAGTAGTAGGTCCCGCCAAAAAACCCGAACAGCGTGCCCGCGACCATCACGTAGTGGAAGTGCGCGACGACGTAGTACGTGTCCTGGAACTGCACGTCGATGGGCTGGATGGCAAGGATCAGGCCGGTGAACCCGCCGATGACGAACAGGAACAGGAAGCCCAGCGCGAAGAGCATCGGCGCCTCGAGCGTGATCGAGCCCTTCCACATCGTCGCCAGCCAGTTGAATACCTTCACGCCGGTGGGCACCGCGATCAGCATCGTCGCGTACATGTAGAACAAAATGCTCGCCGCCGGCAGCCCGGTCGTGAACATGTGATGCGCCCACACGAGGAACGACAGGATCGCGATCGCCGCCAGCGCATACACCATCGACGCATAGCCGAACAGCGGCTTGCGCGAGAACGTCGGAATGATTTCCGAGATGATCCCGAATGCCGGCAGAATGATGATGTAGACCTCCGGGTGCCCGAAGAACCAGAACACGTGCTGGAAGAGCACGGGATCGCCGCCCCCCGCCGCGTTGAAGAACGACGTGCCGAAGTGGCGATCGGTGAGGAGCATCGTGACCGCGCCGGCCAGAACGGGCATCACCGCGATCAGCAGGTATGCCGTGATGAGCCATGCCCAGCAGAAGAGCGGCAGCTTCATCATCGTCATGCCGGGCGCGCGCAGGTTCAGGATCGTCGTGATGATGTTGATCGAGCCCATGATCGACGACGCGCCCATGATGTGGATCGCGAAGATCGTCAGGTCCATTCCCATGCCCGACTGCACCGTCAGCGGCGGATACATCGTCCAGCCGCCGGACGCGGCGCCGCCTGGCACGAGCAGCGACATCAGCAGCATGATCGCGGCAGGCGGCAGCAGCCAGAAGCTCCAGTTGTTCAGCCGGCCGAATGCCATGTCGGGCGCGCCGATCTGCATCGGGATCAGCCAGTTCGCGAAGCCGACGGCGCCGGGCATCAGCGCACCGAAGATCATGATGAGCCCGTGCAGCGTCGTCATCGAGTTGAAGAACTCGGGATCGACGATCTGCAGGCCGGGATGAAACAGCTCGCTGCGGATCGTCAGCGCCATCATGCCGCCGATGAGGAACATCGTGAACGAGAACCACAGATACATCGTGCCGATGTCCTTGTGATTGGTCGTCGTGATCCAGCGCATGATGCCCTTGGGATGATGCGCATGCTCGTCATGCGGAAGACCACCAACGATGGCATCGTGCGGTATGGTGCTCATGAAAAGCTCCTTACTTGCGTTCGCCCTTGACGTCGGCGGGCTGGACGACGTTCTCGGCTGCCTTGTTGCCCCAGCTATTGCGCGTATAGGTGATCGCCGCCGCGATGTCGACGTCGGAGAGCTGGCTCCACGAAGGCATCTTGCCGCCGGTCGGCGCCTTCTGCACGACGCCGTCGGTCTGGCCGTTCAGCACGACGTCGATCTGATGCTGTTTCGGGCCGAGCACGACCTTGTCGCCGACCAGCGCGGGCGCGCCGATCGCGGCGTTACCCGTTCCGGTCGGCTGATGGCACGCCGCGCAATTGGCGTTGAACACCTGCTGGCCATGCGCAACGAGGTCCTTTTCATCCCAGACCTTGTTCGGATTTTCGGCCGCCGCAGCGAGCTTCTGCTTCTGCTCGCCGAGCCATTTCGCGTAGTCGTCCTTCGACTTCACTTCGACGACGATCGGCATGAATCCATGTTCCTTGCCGCACAGCTCGGCGCACTGGCCACGGTAGATGCCCACCTTGTCGGCGCGAAACCACGTGTCGCGGACGAACCCCGGAATCGCATCCTGCTTGACGCCGAACGCCGGCACCCACCACGAATGGATCACGTCGCTGGCGGTGACGAGGACGCGCACTTTCTCGTCGACGGGTACGACGAGCGGATTGTCGACCTCGAGCAGGTAGTTCTCGTCCTTGGGCTCACGGCCCTCGATCTGCGCGAGCGGCGTCGTGAGCGTCGAGTAGTAACCGAACCCTTCCTGCACGTAGTCGTAGTTCCATTTCCACTGGGAGCCGGTGACCTTGATCGTCATGTCGGACGCGGCCGTATCGTGCATCGCGAGGATCGTCTTCGTCGCGGGATACGCCATGAACAGGAGGATCAGGAACGGGATGACCGTCCAGATGACCTCGACCGCCGTGTTCTCGTGGAACTGGACCGCCTGATGCCCGACCGATTTGCGGTGCTTCCACAGCGAGTAGAACATCGTGCCGAACACGCCGACGAAGATCACCACGCAGATCCAGAAGATCAGGTCGTGCAGCGTGATGATTTCCTGCGCGACGGGGCTGGCGGGCGACTGGAAATACCAGCCGGGCACCGCGAACGCGGCAACCGGCACGAGCAACGATCCGGCGATGGCGGCGCGCAGGAGCCGCCGCGCAAGTTCCGTTCGATTACACACGATGCTGTTCCTCGTTCACGACGTGGCGGCGCCACGTCCGGCGGCTTCGAATCGCACGCGGAAAAAACGCGCGTCGGTTCGACGCGCGCTCTTCAAAGGACTCAAATGTTAGCACGGAACGCAATTCGCTCGTTCGCGAAACCGAGCATTGCAAGTGCATCGGCGTCGAATGACGGCACCTCGTCGGGCGCGACGACGATGATGGGCGCGACGCCGATGCGCTCGGTCAGCGCACCGGTGTTGCGACGGCCGTGCGGCATGCCGGGTGGTAATTCGTTCGCGATCCAGCCACGCAGCACGAGCCCGCGCCGTCGCACGGCGAGCACCGTCAACAGTGCGTGATTGAGGCACCCGAGGCGCATCCCGACCACGAGCAGCACCGGCAGCTGCAAAGCTACGGCGATGTCCAGCATGTCGTGCCGTGCGTCGAGCGGCACGAGCGCGCCGCCGGCACCCTCGACGACGATCGCATCCGCGTCCGCACCGAGCAGACCGTACGCGTCGCAGATTCGCGCCAGGTCGATCGTGACGCCCGCGATCTGCGCGGCGAGATGCGGAGCGATGGGCTCGGCGAACGCATACGGGTTGCGATGTGCGAGGGGTGCGTCGACGTTTGCGGCGGCGCAAAGTGCCCGCACATCGCCATTCGTGCGCGACGACGCAGCGAAGCCTGCGGAGACCGGCTTCATGCCGGCTGCGCGCCATCCGGCCTTGACGAGCGCACGCAGCAGCGCGGCCGCGATCCACGTCTTGCCCACGCCGGTATCGGTGCCGGTGATGAACAGCCCGCGCGCATTGGCCTTCATCAGCCGGCGCGTGGACGCTGCAAGCGCACGATCGCGTGGCCTTCCGCGGTCTTGCGCGGCTCGCCTTTCCACGCATGACCATAGACGACTTCGAACGTCGCAGGAATGCGGCCATCCGTTGCGAGCGCCTCGAGCCGTCGCATCGCGCGCGACCATCGCTCCCGGCCCATCAAGCCGTGCGGCCGGCCGCGCGTCCGGTTCGTGGCGCCGATCGCCTTCAACTCGGCGAGCAATGCATTCGGTGTCTCGAACGTGAGCGTGATGCATTCCATGTCCATCACCGGATCGGCAAATCCGGCGTGCACCAGCATGTCGCCGATGTCGTGCATGTCGATGAACCGGTTCGTATGCGTGCTGCCGTCGATGCCGGCGAATGCGGCGCGCACTTCGCGCAGCGTGTCGGGACCGAACGTCGTGAACGACAGCAGTCCGCCGACCTTCAGCACGCGGCGGAATTCGGCGAACGCGCGCGGCAGGTCATTGACCCATTGCAACGCGAGGTTGCTCCAGACGAGATCGACCGATACCCCGGCGAAAGGCAGCGCGTCGATGTCGGCGCAGACGAACGCCGGCGCCATTCCGGTGCGTGCCGATGCGAACGGTCGCAGCAGCCGGCGAAGCACCGTGCGTCCCGCGTGCGAGCGATGGCGCGCGGCGGCGATCATCGGCCATGCAACGTCGAAAGCGAGCACGCGCGCACCGGGATAGCGAAGGCCGAGCTCGCCCACCGCGGCACCGGTCCCGCAGCCGGCATCGAGTATCACCGACGGCACGAGCTTCACGTAGTCGAGACGCTGCGCCATTCGCGCGCCGATTTCCCGCTGCAAGGCCGCGGCGGCATCGTACGTGGCCGCTGCGCGCGCGAAGCCGCGTCGCACGGCCTGTGGATCGACGTCGCGCGGATCGGGCGCCGGAAACGTCGGCTCAGCCATCGATGAAGGGCGATACGGCATCGAGGAAAGCCGCACGATGCGAGAGAAACGGCGCATGCGCAGCGCCGGCGATCGTCACGTGCGTCGCTCTCGGCAGCGCCGCCGCAAGGTCGAGCGTTGCCTCGAGCGGAACGAGCGTGTCGCGATCGCCCGCCACGACGAGTACCGGCACCGTCACCCGTTCCAGCGCCGGCCGCAGATCGACGTGCCGCAGCAGCGCGATCGCGCCCGCGAGCGTCGCGGATGATGGCTCGCCGCGTTCGAAAAGCCGCTCGCGCAACAGGGCGAGCGTTGCGCGCCCCTCCTCGCTCCCCTGCACCTGCAACGACAGGAAGCGTTGCAGCGTGAGACGATACGAGACGCGCAACTCGTCGCCGAAGCGCGCGAGCGCGTCGACGTCAAGCGCATGCGGCCAGTCTTCGCGCTGCACGAACGACGGCGTCGTCGCGACGAGCACGAGCCGCGCAACGCGCAGGGGATGCTTCAGGGCCCATTGCAATGCGACCTGTCCCCCGAGCGACCAGCCGAGCACGCAAGCTGGCGTATCGACGCCGATCGCCGCGTCGATCGCATTGGCGAGCGACGGCAAGTCGAAACGCTCGATCGGCGCCGAGCGGCCGTGACCGGGAAGGTCGACGACATGCACGCGATGCGCGCGCGCCAGCGACGCCAGGAGCGGCGCGAACAATCCTCCGTGCATCGCGAAGCCGTGCAGCAGCACGAGCGGCGGCCCGAATCCCACCGATTCGACGTGAATGCGCGCCGCGAGGGTTTGCATATCAGTCGGGAAGGGCCGCCCCGACCGACTGACCAGCCCCCCGGGGGGCAGCGAGCGGAGCGAGCGTGGGGGGATGTTCATCCCAGTCGGGAAGGGCCGCCCCGACCGACTGACCAGCCCCCCGG